>Ga0187858_10000174_pt1 | contig 80234 bp, 55 predicted proteins | sample June2016WEW_8_15_FD_133015 | JGI IMG/M metagenome (GOLD analysis project Ga0187858, IMG submission 133015) | Peatland microbial communities from SPRUCE experiment site at the Marcell Experimental Forest, Minnesota, USA - June2016WEW_8_150 | ecosystem: Environmental > Terrestrial > Soil >...
GCGTTTTCCCGGCATTCCGTATCGCAGGAGCCCGCTTATTCCTTCCTACAACCTTGCGATTGTGGGCTATGGCCACGTGGCATGAGTGGGGAACAACGCTGTCATGCTAACACGCCGCGGCGTCTCTGTGAGAAACTACACATCTTGAAGCTGAAATTACTTCTTGGATTAAAGCAGGAGCCATGAGCACATCCGGGATTCATCCCGCAACACAAGTGGCCTTGGACATTAACTGGGTTCGCGCGCAATTTCCCTCGCTGCAAACGAAGGTGAATGCCCAGACGGCAGCCTTCTTGGACGGGCCGGCAGGCACGCAGGTGCCCACGCAGGTGATGCACGCGATTCAGAATTATCTGATGAGCGCCAATGCGAACACGGGCGGCGCCTTTCTTACCAGCCGCCGAAACGACGAGATCATTGCCAACGCACGCGCGGCTATGGCCGATTTTTTTCATTGCGACAAGGACGAGGTCGTATTCGGGCAGAACATGACCACCATCACGTTTGCTGTTTCGCGGGCACTCGCTCGCGAAATGAAAGCGGGCGATGAAATCCTGCTGACCACGCTCGATCACGACGCCAACTTTTCGCCGTGGAAGGCGCTGGAAGAAAAGGGCATTGTCATCCGGCAGGTGGATATTCGCGAAGCGGACTGCACCCTCGATCTTGAAGATTTGAACCGGAAGCTGAACGCGAAGACCAAGCTGGTGGCCGTGGGTTACGCCTCCAACGCCGTTGGCACGATCAATCCCGTGGCGGCGATAACGAAGCTGGCGCATTCCGCCGGAGCGTTTGTCTACATTGACGCGGTACATTATGCCCCGCACGGGCTGATTGACGTTAAAGCCCTCGACTGCGATTTTCTGGTTTGTTCGCCCTACAAATTTTTTGGCCCGCATATGGGCACACTCTATGGCAAGCGAGAGCATCTTCGGAACTTTCGCCCCTATAAGGTGCGCCCCTGCACGGAGCAGGTGCCGGAGCGCTGGGAATCCGGGACGCAGGTCCAGGAATTGGTTGCCGGGATCGGCGGGGCAGTGGAATATCTTGCGGAACTTGGCCGGCACAGCGATCCCAGCGCGAAAACGCGGCGTGAGGCTCTGGCTTCCGCGTATCGGACCACCGTGGCTTACGAGACGCGAATGATATGGAAGCTGATTGATGGGCTGCAATCCATCCCCGGCGTTCGTATCTACGGAATCACGGATCCGCAGCGATCGGCCGAACGTTGCTCTACGCTTTCCTTGCGTTTGGGCAATCACCATCCCGCGGCCATCGCCACTTATCTTGGCGAACACGGAATTTTCACCTGGGATGGGAATTACTACGCGCTGAACCTGAGCGAGAGGCTAGGCGTGGAATCGCAGGGCGGGATGCTGCGCATCGGCCTGGTGCATTACAACACGATGGAAGAGGTGGAGCGGTTGCTCGCTGCCCTGAGGGAGTTTGCCGCCTAGATCTCAACTATTTTGAGCGGCTAGGGTTCAGCATGTACTGACAGCGGCGAGAAAAGCCGTGTATGCTGTCAGGTTATGACCAAACGACCAAAACCCGTTGTACTCACTGTGTTGGATGGATGGGGCTACCGAGCCGAAACGAAGGGCAACGCTATCGCTCTGGCGCGCAAACCTACGTACGACGAACTCCTGCGCAAATTCCCGAATACATTGATTCAGACATCGGGGCCCTCCGTGGGGCTTCCCGTAGGCCAGATGGGCAATAGCGAAGTCGGGCACCTGAATATCGGCGCGGGGCGCATCGTGCACATGGACATCACACGCATCGACCTGCTGATTGCCAACAAGCAGCTCGATCAAGTGCCACTTTTCCAGCAAGCCATGGAACGCGGACGCCAGCGCCAGTTGCACTTCCTGGGGTTGCTGAGCGACGGCGGGGTGCACTCGCACATCAAGCACCTGTTTGCGCTGCTGGAAATGGCCAAGCAATGGAAGGTGGAAAAGGTTTTCGTACATTGCTTCATGGACGGCCGCGACACCCCGCCGAACAGCGGGCGGGATTACGTCCGGCAGTTGCAGCAGAAAATGCGCGAACTGGGCGTTGGCGAGATCGCCACCGTGGTCGGGCGTTATTACGCCATGGACCGCGACAACCGCTGGGAGCGCATCGAACTGGCTTACCGCGCGCTGGCTCATGGCGAGGCGGAGACGAAGAGCAGCGACCCGGTCGCGGCGCTGCAAAACAGCTATGAACAGGGCGTGACCGACGAATTCGTGAAGCCCGTGGTGATTACGCGTGGTGAGGGGCCATCGGCTCCCCCAGTTGGTCCAATTCGCGATGAGGATGCGGTGATTTTTTACAATTTCCGCGCAGATCGCGCGCGGCAGATGACCTTTGCGCTGGAAGCGCCGAATTTCGACAAGTTCGCCGACCCCAAACGCCCGAAGAATCTCTTTTTTGTGGGCATGACCAAGTACGACAAGAAATGGGAGTGGCTGAAGTGCGTGATCATGCCGGAAAAACTGGAGCACATCCTGGCGCAGGTGTTTCAGGATTTGCAATACAAGAATCTGCGGTGCGCGGAGACGGAAAAATACGCGCACGTCACGTATTTCTTCAATGGCGGGGTGGAAAAACCGTTCAATGGAGAGGAGCGCATCCTCGTTCCTTCGCCCAAGGTCGCCACCTATGACCTGAAGCCGGAAATGTCCGCGGAAGGCATCACCAACACCGTGGTGAACGCGATCGAAAAAGGCGAGTTTGACGCCATCATCATGAATTATGCGAATGCGGACATGGTCGGGCATTCCGGGAAGCTGGAAGCCGCGATCAAAGCCGTGGAAGCTGTTGATGCTGGCCTGGGCCGCATCTATCAAACGCTCAAGCCGCGTGGCGGCGCTTGGATTATCACCGCCGATCACGGCAACGCGGAAACCATGATTGATCCGGTTACTGGCGGGCCGCACACATACCACACGACGAATCCTGTTCCCTTCATTTATGTCAGTGAAGATGAGCGCCTGAAAGTTTCTCCCGGCGGCGCCCTGCGTGACATTGCCCCCACACTACTAGGGATTCTGGGTGACTCCGTGCCCTCGGACATGACCGGGCGCGATTTGCGCCTGAAGGCGAAGGTCTAGCCCGTGCCGATTATCGGTGGGGGATCACTTCAGTAGCGGCGTAAAACTCAAACCTATGTCATCCTGAGGCCTCTGATTTTTGGGGCCGAAGGACTCAGCGTCGGCTTTCGGCACGACTGAATATACAAAACAATGAATCTTCAGCGCAGCACACCGGAAGACACCAAACTGACCATTTGCGTCTGGCACCCGTTCACCGAATGGCGGCCGAAACCTGCGATGGCCAGAGCGATCCGCACGCGCTGGCCCCTGATGCGCGTCGTTCACTTGCCGGACTACACGCGCCTGGAGGAGGAATTACCAGACACGGATATTTTCATTGGCTACTCGCTCCGGCCGCAACAGCTTAAGGACGCCAAGCGGCTGAAATGGATTCATTCCACGGCCGCCGGGGTGGCGCAGTTGATGTACCCGGAGCTGCGCGACTCGGGCGTGGTAGTGACTAATCCCCGCGGCATTTTCTCTGTGCCCATGGCGGAGCATATAGTCGGGCTAATGCTGGCCATGGCTAGGAATTTCCCTGATTCCGTGCGCCAGCAGGACCGCGCCCAGTGGGCCCAGCAGGCCTTATGGGACCTGCCACAACACCTGACCGAATTGAACGGCCGGCTTTTGCTGATTATCGGCTTCGGTTCCATCGGCAAAGAACTGGCGCGCCGTGCCAAAGCGTTCGACATGCGCGTGTGGGGCGTGAGCCGTTCCGGGAAGGGAGACTCCGCGCTGGCGGAGAGAATTTTGCCCGTATCAGAATTGGCAGCCGCACTCCCATTGGCCGATTTCGTAGTGATAGCCGCCCCGGAAACGCCGGAAACGCGGCACCTGATCGGGGCAGAGGAGATCGCGCTGATGAAGCCGGGTGCGCGGCTGATCAATGTCGCGCGCGGTTCGCTATTGGACGAAGCGGCCTTGCTCTGGGCGCTCGAGGAAGGAAAGCTGGGTGGCGCGGCTCTCGATGTCGCCGCCAGCGAACCGCTCCCGCCGGAAAGTCCGTTGTGGAAAGCGCCGAATCTGCTGATCACGCCGCATACGAGCGCGATCAGCAACCGGCTCTGGGAGCGGGAGACTTCCCTGTTGATGGAGCTGTTGGACCGCTGGTTCGATGGCCGCGAATTATTGAATCGCGTGGATTTTTCCCGCGGCTATTGAGTTCTGATGGGCGGCTCAATCCCCGACGCCACCCTTGGGCGCCTGGTAACCTTCGCGGGCGTAGACCACGACCTTTTGTTTCTTGCCTTTTTGGTCGAGGACCGTTAACGGGCTGCCATCCGGGGCCACCAGTTCGACTTTCACCTTGCGGTATTTTCCGTCGGCAGCATGGTTTGTCGGCGAATAGGTGATGCTGTACTGGTGGCGCAGAAATTCCGCCACCGTGCGCATATCGGTTGGAATTTCAGCTTCAAACTGCGGAAACCAGGCCAAACCGCCGGTCATCTGCGCCACTGTCTTCATCTGGTTTTCAGCCTGCAGAAAGGTCATTTCTGTCGACCCGCCCAACCTTTGATGGAGTTCCAGAAGGTTCTCAAGGGGTTTGGCCACGCTCACCACAAAAACCGTGACGTCGGTCTGGCGGAGTTGCTTGAGGGTCTGATCCAACGTATGTTTGGAAAACGTGTCGATGCCGCTCGCTAACAGCAGCACGGATTTCTTTCCCTTCACGTCCTTCAGCCGGTCGACGGTGTCGAGCAGCGCATCGAACACATTCGATTCGCTGAAGCCGGGAAACATGAGCTGATAGACGGCGTTGCGAACTTCGTCTTTGTTTTGCGTGAAGTCCACCTCCAGCCGGTGGTTCATGTCAAACGTGATGAGAGCGACCCAGTCTTTCTGGTTCAGATTGGGGAACAGCGCGTCCGCCCAATATCTCGCCCTGTAAGCAAAAAAGCCATTCGCGACGTTGCTCCACTCCAACAAAACAACCATGGTGATCGGGGCATCGCCGGCGCCAAAGTTGGTGATGGTCTGAGGCACGCCATCTTCCAGGATGCGGAAATTCTCTTTTTTCAGGCCGGTAATAAGGCCACCGTTGGAAGTCGTGGCGACCACGTCCAGCGTCACGACGGGCACTTCGAGGGAAATCGTCACGCCGCCTTCTTGCGGCTTTTGCTGAGGCGCAGCCGGCTTTGGCGCAGGCGCCGCCGGGTTTGTCTGGGGGGGTGAGGCGCCCTGAGGCCCCTCTGGCGCCTGTGCGGCCAGGCCGGTGCAGAGCAAAAGCATCGTGGTAGTGACTGCCGCTAACCTGCCCATCGTTGAGTTGCAACTCATCATGCCGAACCCCCTGGCCATCTCTGTTAAGATTCGCCTGTTCCGCTTGGCGTCGTTTCCACCCGTGCGCCCCATCAACGGTGCAACTTAGGCAACGCCCCGCGATGCCCCGCCTGAGCCATAGGCTCCGCATGTTAGTATGTTTTTTGCTTGCTGCCTAACAGATTCAAACTGGGGGTGTTTTCGTGAGTTGGAAGCGGGTCAGCTTGTGCATTCTCGTCGTGTTAGCCCTGCTCGCGGGTCATGGCGGCGTTCTTCGCGCGCAGATCAAACAAGGACCGCCTCCCTTCGGCATACCTTCGCCGCCTCCGCTGGTCGGAGACACCTCCGGGCTGGCCCGCGAGGCGCAGGATTGGCTTGTTGAGATGGTCAAGATCAACACGACCAACCCGCCTGGCAATGAACAGGCCGTTGCGAAGTACCTCGCCGGCATTCTGACCAAGGAAGGCATCACCCCGGAAATTCTGGATGTCGCGCCCGGGCGCAGCGCGCTGGTGGCGCGGTTGCGCAGCAGCGCGGTCGCCGATCCGTCCAAGGCGCTCCTGCTCGTCGCCCACATGGATGTGGTGGGCGTGGACCGCAGCAAGTGGTCGGTGGACCCTTTTGGCGGCATCATCAAGGACGGCTATTTGTATGGACGCGGCTCCAACGATGACAAAGGCATGCTGGCCGCGAATCTCGCAGCGTTCATTGCGCTGAAGCGCTCCAGCGTCCGGCTGAATCGCGACGTCATTTTCCTGGCCACAACCGATGAAGAGCAGTTTGGCGACGCCAGCTTGAAGACGCTCATCGCCAAGTATTGGGACAAATTCGCCGCCGGTTATGCCATCAACGAAGGCGGGAAGGTAGTGGTGAAAGACGGCAAGGTGCAGCATGTGGCCGTGCAAGCGGATGAAAAAGTGCCCGTAAATGTAACCGTGATTGCCAAGGGCACGGCCGGACACGCCTCCATACCCACGAAAGATAATCCCGTGCTGCACCTGGCCGCGGCGGTGGCCAAGATCGGCGACTATACGGCGCCGGTTCACCTTACGTCGATCACGCGGCGCTACTTTGAAGGCCTGGCGACGCTCGAGGGCGAGGATATCGGCAAGTGGATGCGCGTGGTGGATACGCCCGATCGCGGCGAGCATGCCCAACGTGTTCTCTCCGACGCCAATCCGCTGTGGAACTCGATGATGCGCGATTCGATTGCGCCAACGATGCTGCAAGCGGGCGTGCGCGTCAATGTCATCCCCTCGGAAGCCCGGGCAAATCTCAATATACGGCTCCTGCCGGGCGATACGGTCAGCGCGCTGCTGGATGAACTCACAAAAATTGTGAATGATCCCCTGGTGCATTTCGAAGTGCAGCCTGATGTTGGCCTTGCAGCGCCCAATTCCTCGATTGAGACCGATTTCTACGCCACGATTACCAAAGTCTGCGCGCGGGAATTCGGCGGCGCGCCTGTTTTGCCGTTTATGTCAACCGGGGCAACCGATTCCGCGCAACTCCGTCTGCACAGCGTCCAGGCCTATGGCCTGCGGCCCTTCCCCCTGACCGATGAGGACGATCGTCGAATGCACGGCGATGACGAACGCCTTCCCCTGGCTGCCTTTGCGACAGGCGTCGACCTGCTGACGCGCATCGTCGCGGAATTTTGCGTCACCAAGTAACAACATCTCTGATATATACATTGGGGGAGAGGAAAGAATGAATCCCCGCCATTCCAAGATTGTCTGCACCATTGGTCCGGCAACGCGGTCTCCCCGCATGATCCGCAAACTGCTGCTGGCGGGCATGGACGTCGCACGGCTGAATTTTTCGCACGGAACGCACGCCGAGCATGCCCAGAGCTTCGCGATGTTGCGCGAAGCCGCGGCCGCCTTCGAGAAACCCATCGCTATTCTGGCGGACCTGCAGGGACCCAAAATCCGGACGGGAGCACTGGCGTGCGGCGGAACCGTTTCGTTGCGCGCGGGGCAGAAATTCGTCATCACCACGGCGAGGATTCTCGGGGATTCCACGCGCGTCAGCACGATCTTTCACCCCTTGCCGCGGGAAGTGAAGTCCGGCGACCGCATCCTGCTTTGCGACGGGCTCATCGAATTGCGGGTCGAAAGAATACGCAAGCAGGAAGTCATCTGCCAGGTGGTCAATGGCGGGTTGCTTGGCGAACATCAGGGCATCAATCTTCCCGGGGTGAAGCTGCGCGTCCCGGCCCTTACCGACAAGGACCGCAAAGACCTGCGTTTTGCGCTGGCACATGGCGCGGACTACATCGCGGTCAGCTTCGTCCGCCGGCCCGAGGATGTGCTGCTGGTGAAGTCGCTGATTCGCCGGGCGAAGAAAGACACACCGGTGATCGCCAAGCTGGAGAAGCCCGAAGCCATCGAAAACCTGGAAGCAATTCTGCAAGCTTCCGCGGGCGTGATGGTGGCGCGCGGCGACCTGGGCGTGGAGATGAGCCCCGAGCGCGTTCCCGTGGTGCAGAAAAACATCATCGCCCGAGCGCGCGAATTCCGCCGTCCGGTGATCACCGCCACGCAGATGCTGGAATCCATGACCGAAAATCCGCGGCCGACCCGCGCGGAGGCTTCCGATGTGGCCAATGCCATTTTCGATGGCTCGGATGCCGTGATGCTCTCTGCTGAAACGGCCATCGGAAAGTATCCGGTGGAAGCCGTACAGATGATGGCGCGGATCATCGAAGAGGCCGAAGCGAGTATCCATGAGTATCCGCGGCCTGTGCCGCAGGAGCGCCTGAAAGTGGCGGAAACCGTGGCGGAGCTGGTGTGCCATGCTTCGCGCGAGCTGCACATGAAGCTGATCGCGGTATTTACGCACAGTGGATTTACGGCGCGGCTGATATCGCGCTACCGGCCGCTGGTGCCCATCGTGGCGTTTACTCCGGAAGCGAACACGCGGCGGCGCATGGCGCTGTTGTGGGGCGTGACGTCGCGACACATCTCCGACATCAAGAAGATCGATGGATTGGCGGCAATCGCCGAGAAGCGACTGCTGGAGGAAGGGTTCGTGCGCAAGGGCGATGTGATTGGTATCGTTGCGGGAACACCGATGGGCATCCGTGGAACGACGAACTTCATGAAGTTCCACGTGATCGGCCGGGCCAGCTAAGGCGAAGTATTAAGAGAAGGCCGGAAACGAATCTGTGCACAACGTCCCGCAGTCAGGTTCATCCCTTTAATCAGAAGTTAATTCACCCAGTGATCAGGACGCGAGGGAGGCTCCTCGCGATGCTTCTTCATGTAGACCTGGAAACGCTTGCGATTACGCTGGAACTTCCAATCGGCAACTTCGTTGCGCACGCGGTACAGAAAAGAGTCGCGGCGGAGGTACAGCCAGCCGACCAGCATGCCGCCCAAATGGCAGAGATGGGCGACGCCGTCTCCTCCGGATCCCAAGGTGCCGAAGAACTCGATGGCAGCCATGGCGGCGACAAAAGGACGCATTGGGATCATGATGGGAAGAGGGAAGATCCAAATGCGCCGGTCGGGAAACAAAATGGCGTTGGCGATGAGGATGCCGTAAATTGCGCCGGATGCGCCGATGGTGGGGATGTCACTAGGCCTATGTCCCCAGAGCATGGGGAACACTTTCACCAGAACGGTGATCACCCCGGCGCCGACCCCGCAGAGAAAGAAGTAGTTCAAGAAGCGGTTCCTACCCCAGACCATCTCCAGTTCGCGCCCGAACATCCAGAGAAACAGCATGTTGAGGAGAAGGTGGAAGAGGCCGCCGTGAAGGAAGATGTAGGTTACGGGTTGCCAGATGCGCAGGGCGGGAAACGGTCCGAGTGGGACGAGGCCGAAATGGTAATTAATCCAAAGAGTGGCGTCGCGGCCAATCAAAATAGCCGCCAGGGTTTGCACAAGAAAAACAGCGGAACAGGCAATAACCAGATACTTGACGGCTGGAGTGACGAAGCTGCGCCAGTCGAAACGCATGCGCGGTGCGCCGAACGACGTACCCATGGCAGCAGTGTAAAGCGAGGGAGTGCCGCGCGTCAAAAGGACCTCGATTTGGGTACTGGGTCAGTTTCCGGTAGAAGCGTTAATCAAGAGTTGGCTCATTAGCTGCGGTTGGACCCCACTGTCAACTGGCCGCAGAATTGGTACACTCCGGTTGGCCCCCAATAGACCTTCAGTAAAGCCTGCAAATGCTGAAAGGAGGGACCCATTGATCGAGACCCCTGCATTAGTCTCTGCGCCCGTTCCTGCGCCCTTACGAATCGTCGCCGGATTCTGGCGACGCCTTTTAGCTTTTGCGATTGATGCAATTATCACCGCTTTGCCTTGTGGGATTCTGGGTTTTGCCCTCTACAACTTCTTCTCGAGATCTGGGGCCGATGGAATCCTAATTGGGTTCACGCTGACGCTGGCTTACTTTGCAGTCTTTGGCAGTTCGATAGGAGGAGGTCAAACGATCGGCCACAGAATCACGCATATTCAGGTCGTAGGCCGCGAAGGGGAATCCATCTCGCTGACGCGTTCTCTCCTTCGTTATCTGATACTCCTAGGACCAATCCTGCTTAGCTCAGCGGTGCTCCCTATGATTGGAGGATCTGGGATCAAAGCGAGTATCGACTGGCTGTTCCTTGGCGCTGAAGTCGCCACTGTCTACCTTTATGTTTTTAATAGGAGGACAAGGCAATCGTTGCACGATCTGGCCACAGACACTTATGTGGTCGATGCAAAAGTTGCCGGAAGAGTTGAACTCCCTCGTATCTGGGGGTGGCACTGGGCGATTCTGGGGGGAAGCGCGCTCGTGGGCGTTGTCCTGTTAAGTGGTTTTGGAAACACGATCCGCCAAGCTGGCCCCTTCCCCGAGTTTTTGGCTATTCAACAAGCTGTTCTCGATTCTGGGAAAGTTCAGAGCGTGGGTGTTTCCATTCAAAAAAATTGGAGGAATGGAAAAACAGACACGGGTCTAATTGTCAACGTCGCTTGGAGAGGTGATCCAACGGATATCGAAAAGAACGCCACCGAAATTGCGGATATCGTATTGCAGGCTGATCCCCATGCGAGCGATCGGGATTTTGTTACTGTAAAATTTCAGGAGGGGTACAGCATCGGTTTTGCGACGTTTTCTATGAACCGACAGGTAAGTCACAGTCCTGCGGCTTGGAACAAGCAGATTCAAGACTACGGCTTGCGATGAGTCTATTTCTTGGCTGGTTGAGTGTTGATAAATTCTTCTGCTACCAGCTAACCGGGGTGAGGGACTTCGATAACTCTCGGTAAGTCGCCAAACCGGACATGCTCCTCCAAGTGCACACTTGCACGGTGAGTGCATCTTCATTCAGGACGGCGCACAAGCTAGTCTGATGCGATTCTGGCTCAGACGTTTTCAAGCACCAGCTTGAGGAAGTTCCAGAAACTCACCACAGTAGAGATCTGCACGCGCTCGTTCGGGCTGTGCGGATTCACAATCGTCGGGCCAAAAGAGATCATCTGCATGCCGGGATATTTCTCGCCAATGACGCCGCACTCCAAACCAGCGTGCATGGCGATCAGCTCTGCAGGTTTGCCGAAAACTTTCTTATGCACCTCCTGCAGCTTGCGAACAATTTCGCTGTTTGGCTCAGGCTTCCAGCCGGGGTAGCTTCCCCAGTGCTCCACTTGGAACCCTGCCAGCTGGCAGACCGTGGCAACCATGCGGGCAGCCGCCTGTTTGCTGCTCACAATCGCGCTCCGCTGGCTGGTAACAATTTCGACCATGTCGTCCTTGGTTTTGACGGTCGCCAAGTTCGTGGACGTTTGGACCAAGCCGGGAACATCAGGGCTCATCGCCAGAATGCCGTGGGGCACACTGGCCAGCAGAGCCGCAGTATTTTTCGCGTCCGTGGCATCTAGCACCATGCACGGGCGTTCGGTCTTCTCGGCCGTGATCTGCACTCCGGAATCGAATTCCCCCAACTCGGCTTTGTATCCAGCTTCGGCTGTGGCCACAAGCGATTTCAATTCGCTCTCGCGAGCAGGGTCGAGCACCACCACCGCCACAGCTTCGCGGGGAATGGCATTGTGTGCGCTTCCGCCGTTGACGTCGGCGAGTTCGACGGGAAGACGATCCAGCAATTCCTGAAGGACCCCACCCATGATTCGCAGTGCATTGCCGCGGCCCAAATGGATATCAACACCGGAGTGGCCGCCCCTCAGCCCAGAAACCTTGATCCGCCAGGCCAATCCAGCGCCCGCGGGAACAAGCTTGACCTTGCGGCTGGCAGTCGTGTTGACGCCGCCAGCGCAACCGATACACAGGGTCCCGATCTCTTCGGTATCAAGGTTGAGGAAATACTTGGACTTCAGCACGCCGGCTGGGAATTCCGAAGCACCAGTGAGCCCGGTCTCCTCGTCAATCGTGAAAGCGAACTCCAGAGGGCCATGGGAAATGTCGGTGCTTTCCATCACGGCCAGTGCGGCGGAAACGCCGACTCCGTTATCGGCGCCCAGGGTCGTGCCATCTGCTTTCAGCCAGTCCCCATCCCTTACGACCTTGATCGGATCGGCATCAAAGTCATGAAGAGTTCCCTCGTTCTTCTCGCAGACCATGTCAAGGTGGCCCTGCAATAGGGTCATCGGCGCTCCTTCGCGTCCCGGCCGCGCGGGTTTGCGGACCACGAGATTTCCGGCAGGGTCTTGTTTTGATTCCAGACCCAGCTTTGCGGCCACGCTCCGGACGTACTCCCGCGCGGCAGCCTCCTTCGTCGAGGCGCGGGGAATAGCCGCCAGTTTGTCAAAGTGCTTCCACAGCCGTTCAGGTTGCAAGTTTGCTAGTGCAGGCATCATGGCGTGCTCCGTCGTACTGAAGTGTGATTTCGTTTTTGATCTCGAAAGCAGCCCCATTGTACATCCATCTCCATTGTTCGCGGCGGGGCGAAACGATTTCCATCGGGAGCAATTCCGACAGGCTGCCGTCTGCCATCCGCACTTGCGAACGCCTTGAGCGGCGTGCTAACGTTCGGTGTCTTCAAGACATACCAACCACACAATGTAGTTGCGAGGTTCACACATGAACGCGCAATCCGCCGATCCGGCTGGCCCCAGAAAGCATCAGCCTTATGTTCCCGCAAGCATGGATATGAAGGAATTCACCGTGCGCGCCGTCTTGATCGGGTTGGTCTTGACGGCGATCCTGGGGGCGGCAAATGCCTATCTGGGACTGAAGGCCGGAATGACGATCGCGGCAACATATCCCGCGGCGGTGATCAGCATGGCGCTGCTGCGTTTGATGAAGGGCTCGCTCCTGGAAGAAAACATCGCGCGAACCATTGGCTCGATCGGGGAGTCGGTTGCCGCGGGTGCCGTATTCACGATTCCGGCGTTCGTGATCGCGGGATTGTGGCCAGGACTCACGCGCGACCAGTACTGGAAAGCGGTTGCCCTGATGATGATCGGTGGAACCTTGGGGATTCTGTTCGTGACGCTTCTGCGGCGCGTCATGGTCGAGGATCCCGATCTCCCCTACCCCGAATCGGTGGCAGCTTCCGAGATTCATAAGGCAGGGCAACAAGGGGCGAAGGCGGCGAAGATTCTCTTCGCTAACATGGGTTTCGGCGCCCTCATGTTCCTCCTGGGCGCAGTGAATCTCTTCTCTCCGAACAACACCTTCAACGCGAATATCAGCGCATTAGGCAAGAAACTGCTCCTGCGCACCAGCACGAATCCCAGCGTGGCCACGACCGTGACGGGAGGCGCCACGTTCTTCTCCGCTCCGGACATCAGCCCCGCTTACCTGGGCGTGGGCTACATCATCGGCCCACGACTGGCTGCCCTGAACTTCGCCGGTGGAGTGCTCGCATGGGGTTTGCTGGTTCCCCTGCTGACCTTTACGGTCGGCCCCTACATTCAGGCAGCCCAGCCGGCCGGACAGACGCTTTCCTGGCCGTTGCTGGCCGGAGCGGTCTACTACTCGATCGTGCGTCCGATTGCCGTGGGGGGAATGCTGGTCGGTGCGACATATACGTTGTTCCGGATGCGCAAGCAGTTGGCCATGGGCATGGGCCGGGCCATCTCCGACCTAAAAAAGTCCGCCGCAGCGCACGCAGCGACGGATCGCACCGAGCGCGATCTGCCGGCTAAAGGAGTCTTCGCGGGAGTGGGTGTCGTGTTCGTGGCCATGATTCTGCTTTATCACTACTTCATAGGCAGCGCAGGGACCTTCTCTGCTTCCAAAGTGCTGACCGGTGCACTGGTTGCGGCCGGTGTCATGATCGTCATCGGATTCTTCTTTGCGGCCGTGTCCGGAAATCTGGTCGGAATGATCGGCTCATCGAATAATCCGGTATCCGGACTCACCCTCTGTACCTTGGTGATCGCCGCGCTTCTCATGGTGGCTCTTGGAGTTTCCGGCGCAGGCGGCGTTGCTGCGGTCCTGGGAGTGGCCGCAGTGGTTTGCGTCTCTTCGGCCGTTGCCGGCGAGATGCTGCAGGACCTGAAAGTGGGATACATCCTCGGCGGAACGCCGTCCAAAATGCAGATCGGAGATCTACTCGGGATCATGATGGCCTCGCTGGTGCTGTTCTTTCCCCTGTCCGTGCTCGATAGAGCGTATCACTTCGGAAGCCCAGCTCTATCGGCGCCCCAGGCCGGGCTCATGGCGATGCTATCCAAAGGCATTGTCGGTGGCGACATGGCCTGGCCGTTGATCATTGTGGGGATGCTGCTCGGTATCGTTATGATCCTGATCGAAGTGAAGAGCGTGATGCTGTTTTCGGTGGGTATGTATCTGCCGCTCGGAACCACCTTTGCCATCTTCGTGGGGGGCGTGATTCGCTGGGCCACCGACCGCCTGCGCGACAACCGCAACCTCAATGACGCGCAGAAAGCGCGCGTGGACAACGCCGGAATCCTGACAGCATCGGGATTGATCGCCGGAGAGGCTCTCTGTGGACTCGGTGTGGCCGCAGTCATTGCGCAGAGGCTCGCACATAATCCTCATGCAGACACAACGTTGGCTCATCTGGCCATAGGAGACTCGGCGGTTGCTCCCTTGATTGCTTTGGCGGTGCTCGTGGCTGTTATGATCCTGGTGCCGCTGGCCAACGCGGGACGCCCCGACGAGCCAGCACCGCCAACCGCGATCATGTGACGCCGGTCCGCATGCGTTTCGGTACGCGCCGGTTCCGGCGGATCCCATGGATGGCCGCTTCGCACATCCTCCCGGAAACTGGTGGACGAGGAAACTCAGTTGTAGTCTGTGCGGCTGGGTCATGCCGCAGGGCGCGCGCGAGGCAAAGACCTTCTTTTGGCCACAATCTGTAACTGACAGTTTTCTTGACATCAGAGCAACGCGTAGTTATCGTGCAGGCTAATACCGTACTTAGCTGGTGAACAGGTAGCGAGCGGCGGAACCTGGTCCAAAACTCGACGAACAAGCATTGTGTCTGACAACTGACTTGCGGTTGGATACGGGCTGTGTGCCCGGTGGAGGCCCGCCTTGGCTATACGTCGCATGTGTGTTTCCCTTCTTTTTGTCCTGATCTTTTCAACCATATTTTCTGCCAGTGCGCAGGCCGGTGACGAATGGCTGCCCATCGATCCTGCCGAACTCAGAATGACCAGCGAACCGCTCGCGCCGGGTGCGCCGGCGATCTACCTCTACCGGCAGGTGGACCGGAGCGACGCTGGACGGACGAGGCACACTGAGTTCAACTATTTTCGGATCAAGATCCTGACCGAGGAAGGACGGAAATACGCCAACGTCGAGATTCCGTATTCGCGGGCGGTCTCGCAAATCAGCGGCATTCGAGCGCGGACCATTCATGCGGATGGCAGCATCGTGAATTTTGAAGGCAAGATTCTGGAAAACACGATTGTCAAGTCAAAAACGGTGAAGTACCTGGCGAAGACGTTTGCGATGCCCGACGTGCAAGTCGGGAGCATCATCGAGTATCACTACACGTATGATTTTGAAGACTATTATATCTACTGGTCCAAATGGATGGTGAGCGAGGACCTGTTCACGAAGAAGGCCGTCTTCTCGTTGAAGCCCTACGAGAAATTTGCCGTGCAATGGAACTGGCCGGCCGGTTTGCCGCCGGGCACAGATCCCCCGAAGCTAGGACCCGACCTGATCGTTCGCATGACGGCCGTGAATGTGCCGGCGTTTCAAGAAGAAGACCACATGCCGCCGGAAAACGAGCTGAAGTTCCTTGTGAATTTTGTGTACAGCGAGGACGGATTCGAAAGCGAGCCGGATCGTTTCTGGAAAAAGTACGGGGAAAAGCAGAATAAGCAGACGGAGAAGTTCGTCGACCGACGCAAGGCGATGGAGCAGGCAGACTCACAGATTATCTCGCCCTCGGATTCCGCGGATGCGAAATTGAGGAAAATCTATGCGCGATGCCAGCAGGTGAAAAACCTCGATTTTGAGAGGAGACAAGATAGGGCGAAAGAGGAGAAGATCAAGCCGAACGAGAATGTCGAGGATGTCTGGAAGAAAGGTGTGGGCTCTGGCCACGACGTCAATCTGCTGTTTCTTGCGCTGGTGCGGGCGGCCGGATTTGAAGCGTACTATGTTCGTCTTTCCGGGAGGAGTGAATATTTTTTCAACCAGAAACGCATGAACACCGCACAACTGGATGCGGACACGGTTCTGGTGAAGTCGGAGGGGAAGGATCTGTACCTGGATCCGGCCACAAAATTTGCGCCCTACGGGCTGATGCCTTGGCCAGAGACCGGAGTCGCAGGACTGCGCCTCGATAAGCAAGGCGGAACCTGGATACAGACGGAGGTTCCGGAGAGTTCCACCTGCAAAGTCGTGAGGCAGGCGGACTTGAAGCTGAACGAGGAAGGGGGATTGGAAGGCCAGGTAAAGGTGACCCACACCGGGCTGGAAGCGTTGGACCGACGTTTGGGCCAGAGATTCGGGGACGCAACGCAACGCAAAGAGTATCTGGAAGAAGAATTGAAAAATGTGATTCCAGCGACGGCCGAGGTGGAATTGAAGAACAAACCGGACTGGGACAGCTCCGACGAAAAGCTCGTGGCGGAATATGACGTGAAGATTCCCGGGTGGGCGAGTTCGGCAGGGAGGCACGTTGTACTTCCGCTGGGGTTGTTTGCGGGGGCGCAGAAACACGTGTTTGAGCACACCCAGCGCACGCATGCCATTTATTTTTCGTACATGTTTCAGACGGAAGACCAAACCAAGATCACGCTTCCCGCGGGGTGGAAAGTAGGCAGCCTTCCAACAGAGGTTCACTTGGATGCAACGGCGGCGGAATACCGGATTCAGGCGGAAAAGAAGGAGAATGCACTTCAAGTGACCCGCACACTGCGAAGCGACATTGTGTTGTACCAACCTTCCGTGTATCCAGCCCTGCGGGATTTCTATCAGAAGGTCAGGTCTGGAGATGAACAACAGGTGGTTCTCCAGCCGGGGGCGAACAGTGCAGCCAAATAGGAGTCACGCGCCCTGGTTACACGTACTGCTGGGAATCGCATTGGCTGCGGTTATTGTTGCTGTCTGTGGGAGTAGCGCCCGGGCTTCCTCGGAGGCACCAGCGTGGATGCACGCCCTGACAAGTGTTTCTCTCCCCGAGCATGATGAGAAGACCGAGGCAGTGCTCCTTTATTCTGAGGAAGTGTTGACCGTTCAGGGGAATGGCAAGATCAAGCGGCTGACGAGAGAGGCGTACAAGATTCTGCGTCCCGGTGGCCGACGATATGCCACGGCCGTGGCCTATTCCAGCGCCGAGGCGAAAGTTCTGAATATGCACGGCTGGTGCATTCCGGCGCAGGGCAAGGACTTCGAAGTCAAGGATAAGGATGCCCTGGAAACCTCCGCGCCAGGGGTAGCGAACGGCGAGTTGGTTAGCGATGTCCGGGCGAAAATTCTGAAAATCCCCGAGCCAGAGCCGGGGAACATCGTGGGCTACGAGATAGAACGGGAGGAATATCCCTACATTCTGCAGGACCGGTGGATGTTTCAATCGGGTGTGCCGGTGCGCGAAGCCCACTACACGCTACAGCTTCCACCAGGCTGGGAATACAAAGCCGTTTGGGTCAATGCCACGGAAGCCAAACCAACTTCATCTGGAGGTGGCCAGTGGCAGTGGGTGATGAACGATATCAAGGAGATTCGCTACGAAGAGGAAATGCCACCGTGGTATGGAATGGCCGGGCAGATGATCGTATCCCTGATTCCGCCCGATGGTTCCAGGAAGGGTTTTGTGAGTTGGGCGGACGTTGGGAAGTGGACTTATACGCTCGCGCAGGGCAGGCGGGATCCTTCACCCGAGATCAAGCAGAAAGTGGCGGAGCTGACGGCAGGCAAGATCACCACCCTCGCGAAGATGCAGGCGCTGGCGAATTACATCCAGCGGGACATTCGTTACGTGGCGATTCAATTGGGCATCGGGGGCTGGCAACCGCATCCGGCGGGAGAGATTTACAGTCATCATTACGGCGATTGTAAAGACAAAGCAACGCTCCTGAGCACTATGCTCAAGGAAGCCGGCGTGGACTCCTACTATGTTGTCGTGAACACTTTTCGGGGAGCCGTGAGCGCCGATACACCGCCGCAACAGTACTTCAATCACATGATTCTGGGGATTCGCTTGCCCGATGATTTGAGAGATTCATCCTTGGAATCCGTGTATACCCATCCGACGCTGGGGAGGATTCTGATTTTCGATCCGACCAGCGAAGTGACACCGTTCGGGCAATTGGAGGGTGAACTGCAGGCTAATTACGGACTGCTTGTCACCGAGGATGGCGGAGAACTGATCAAACTTCCACAGCTTGCGCCATCCTCAAGCGGCAGCCGACGAACGGCCACGTTGCAGCTCTCTCCAGAAGGCACTTTGAGTGGCGATGTCACCGAGATTAGTCAGGGAGACGCCGCGGCGAGGCAACGTTATGCGCTGCGGGCGGCAACCAAGGAAGCGGACAAAATTAAACCCATTGAGTCGCTCCTGTCTCATTCGCTAGGCACGTTCCGAATCACCAAAGCGACCGTGAGCAACCTCGATGTCCACGATCAGCCGTTTGAGTACATCTATTCTTTTACCGCTGAACAATACGCGAAGAATGCCGGCAGTCTCCTCCTGGTACGTCCAAGGGTCATCGGAAATTGGTCGAGCGATATTCTGGAGAAGAAGGAACCTCGCAAATATCCCGTGGAATTCGAGGGACCGATGACTTACGTGGATTCGATAGAAATCAAGCTGCCTGCAGGGTATGAAGTGGACGAGCTGCCCGCCACTGCGGATGCGGAATACTCCTTCGGGAACTATCACGGCAAGTGTGAAGTGAAAGATGGCGCACTGATTTACAGGCGCACGCTCGTGGTCAAGGAGTTGAGCGTGCCGCTGGACAAGTTGGCTCAACTGAAGACGTTTTACCGAATCATCGCGAGCGACGAGCGCAGTACCGCCGTGCTAAAGCCGAAGGGGAACTGAGTCGTTCGCAAGTTCCCAGAGTGGTAGCCTCGGCAGCGATGCCCGCACTCAAAATCATCAACACAATTCCGGCCGGGCGGCCTGTCGAGTCACCTCCCCAGGGAAGCGGGAGCAACGTTCGCAGCGCCCCCGTCTGAGGTTTTTTCACCTGCAGGCACGAAGTCGAAATACGCAAGGTTGTTACCCTGCCTGTAATGAAGGGTCAGGAGCTGTCGCCCCGCCTGAGGAAAAGTGATCTCTCCGCAATCGGCCTTGTTCCAGATGTGCCAGACGAGCCAATCCGGGGAGTTCGGGACAGGAAACTGCTTTGGGGTGTCGACAGGAAGCTTGCAGTCTGCGGCGGGCCTATTATTCAGTGAAAACTGGATCGTCTGCCCGAGATTGGAATACATGGCGACGATTCGGTATGTTCCGGCCTTCTTCACTTCCACCGTGTAGTTGGTCCACTCGCCATCTTCCGTCCAGCCAATGTACAGCTGCTGCCATTCCGGCGCGACCCCGTTGGCATGGTTCAGGTCTATATTCTTCTTCACGTAGGAGATGTCCACACCCTCGTTTTCGCGAAAATGGCAGACATACGCGGGCACACCTGCCTCGCAGTGTTCCGGTTTGTAATTCAACTCGCCGCTGCCGTGGTTGATCGGGTCTACGTCGTGATAGGCAATCCCTTCCCCACCCAAGTCGTACAGTGCGGCTTGTACGCGGCCCGGTATCTTCTGTGGGCCCGCTGTATAGGTGGAATCTTGAAAAGGTTTGCCCTTGTAGTCTTCGGGAACGCCACCGTCCACATAGAAGCCAACCAGCGATAGCAGGAGCGCGAACTGCAGCCCAATTACTTTCATAAATTCCTTTCCAATCTTGAATGGATGTTCTAGCTACCGCCGGTAACAACTAATCGTAACAAAGTGCGGATGACACCGACCGCAATAAAGCTTAAGCCTGCACAGCAGCGCGAACCCCAAGACCCACCCTTACACAACAACGGTGGAGCACCCTCCGCCGCTCTCCAATCCCGGCGAACGTATTCAGGTGATATCCTCTCTCCGTCCGCCATGTCAACAAATTCCAAACAGTCCACTCCGGGCCACCTGCCCCAAGACCTCGACACGTCGCAACTCCCTGCTACTCATGGCTGTCCTCTTCACCGCGCCCTCCTTCAGGAGGTTGCAGTCTAGGGGACATTTCTAAAGAGGTATTATAGTACCTCACAATATCTATTGACAATTGGTAAATAATGTGGTACCATTCCTCATGAATGCTTGGCATGCGCCTGCCCGCCTTTCAAAGCAAAACCCTCCCGGTCCAGCTCCCAGACCACTTTCGCCTCTTCTTTTTGCTTTTCCTTCGCTTTTTCGACTTCCAACCCCGCCTAACTCCAATCATTCCCGTAGATCTACGAAATGCACCCGTAAGTCCAATCATTCCCGTACATACGCAAAAACAGGGGGGTAGGGGGTATCCGTGGTATGACCAATCGTTCCACTTCGGGAATGCACTCACTTCGACAGATCTCCGCTCCCCCTTCTTTCTCTGTGCCCTCTGTGTCCTCTGCGGTAAAACCTCTTGCGAAGGGCACTTATGCTTACCCCCGGGGGTGGGGGTCATTCCCCTGCGCGCCCGCTGCATCCAGAAAGCCCAGAGAAATGCCAAGTGATTACTATTATTGTACTTACTCAAAGAATGTCGGCGCGCCGACATTTTCGTCTTCCCGTCACGACTCACGAACCACGAGTCACAAGTCACGCGGGCAACGTCTTGAACTGTAAACTGTTGACTGTGAACTGTAGACTGGGCCTCCCCGGGGGTGGCGCAAACTTTCACTCTCGGCTATCCTTAGTTGTACACACACCGTTGTACGCGGAAGTCCCCCGAATACAGGAACACGCCTATGAGTGACACGAAAATCATTGCGCCTGAAACAAATAAAGTGATGGCCGAAACCAAAGCTGGCCGGCCAACCTGGAAGGATGCAGGCAAAGTGCACGCCGGCGAGCAGCCGTTCACTTACCCGTTGAAACGCGAGTTTGTGGAGCCGGATTGGCGGCGATTGCCGGGCTACCGCAATGTCACGCGGGAGGAGTGGGAGACGGCGCTGTGGCAACGCCGCCACACGGTCAAGAACCTGAAGGAACTCAAACAGGTTTTCGGCGAACTGATTCCGGGGACGCTGATGGCCAGCCTCGAGCGCGATATCAAGGAGCGGGCCACGATGTCCATCCTGGTGCCGCCGCACATGCTCAACACCATGGATGAGAAGGATTTGTGGAATGATCCGGTGCGGCGCTACATGCTGCCGGCGTTTGATGACCGCCATCCCGAATGGCCCAGCCATCCCAAGGCCAGCCGCGATTCCTTGCATGAAACGGATATGTGGGCCGTGGAAGGCCTGACGCACCGCTACCCGACAAAGGTGTTGGCGGAATTGCTCTCGACTTGCTCGCAATATTGCGGACACTGCACGCGGATGGATCTGGTGGGGAACGATGTGCCGCTGGTTGTGAAGCTCAAGTTTCAGATCCCGCAAAAGGACCGTTACCAGCAGATGCTGGATTATCTGCGCGTGACGCCTTCCGTACGCGACGTTGTGGTGAGCGGCGGCGACATTGCCAACACACCCATCGCCATGCTGGAGGAGTTCTGCTCCAAGCTGATGGATCTCCCGAACATCAAGGACATTCGCCTGGCAACGAAAGGCTTGATCGCTATCCCGCAGCACTTTTTGCAGGCCGACGTGCAGGCGGGGCTAGACCGTATGGCGAAAAAGGCGCGTGAACGCGGCGTGGACATTGCCGTACACACGCACGTGAACAACGCGAGCCAAGTGACTCCGCTGGTGGCCAAAGCCGTCCAGTCACTGCTGGACATGGGCTATCGTGACGTGCGCAACCAGGGCGTGCTGCTGCGCGGCGTGAATACGACGCCGAAAGAATTACTGGATTTGTGTTTCATGCTGCTGGATCACGGCAAGATCATGCCGTACTACTTCTATCAGTGCGACATGATTCCCAATGCCGAGCACTGGCGCCTGGCCGTTCACGAAGCGCAACAACTGCAGCACGACATTATGGGATATTTGCCGGGGTTTGCCACGCCGCGCATGGTCTGTGACGTGCCGTTCGTGGGCAAGCGTTGGGTGAACCAGGTGAAGGAGTACGACCGCCACCTGGGCATTTCCTACTGGACGAAAAATTACCGCACGGGCATTGAAGCCGACGATGCGGAAGCGCTCACCCGCCGCTATGAGTATTACGATCCCGTTTACACCTTGCCGCAGCAGGGCCAGGAATGGTGGCGGAACAAGCCCGTTCCCCCCAACCTCTCTAAGTAAACTGCGTGCCCCGCGGAAAAAGCGAAAACCGAAAATAGAAGATAGAAAATCGAAGATAGACAACGGAAAATAGCTGTTTCGTTTTGCCGTTCAAGAGGCATGCAACTGCGCTGCGGGCGCTGTCGCGCTATTCCGGTGCAGATAGTAGTGGATGATCGGCGTCAGAATCAGAGAAAGAACGATGGAGCTGAGCAGACCGCCGATTACGGCGATCGCCAGCGGCTGCAACATCTGCGAACCGGAACCAATTGCGAGAGCGAGTGGAAGCATGCCAGCGATTGTTGCGAGAGCGGTCATCGTGATCGGGCGAAGGCGCCGGCGCCCCGCCTGAATCAAGGATTCTTCCGGGGTGAAACCCAGTGCGCGGAAGCGCTGGTCGGCATCGAGGAGTAGGATGCCGTTCTTGGCGACGATGCCGACGACCATGATCATGCCCATGAACGAGGCGACGTTAAACGTCGTTCGCGTTACCAGAAGCGCCAGAAAACCGCCAAACGTGGAGAGCACCGCAGAAACGAGAATCGCCACGGGAGCCGAGAAGGTCCGGAACTCAAAGAGGAGCACGACGAACAGCAGCACGAGCGCCAGCAGAAAGACTGTCAGAAGATCCCGGAAGGATTTCTGTTGCTCTTCATACAAGCCGCCATAGTCGACGCGGATGGACGAGGGCAGGTGCAGGTCCGCCACGACCTTCTGCACCGCCTTCATGCCCGAGCCCAGCCCGATGCCTTCAAATCTTCCCTTGACCTGGACCAGCCGCTGCAGATTTTCGCGGCGAATTTCCGTTTGGCCGAGATCGCGGGTTACCGTGGCGAGCGAGCCGAGCGTGGCAGTGCGGCCGGAAGCGCTGGTGAGGAGCGTGTTGCTCATGCGATCAAGCGAGGCGCGGTTTTGCGCGGGGAAACGCACGCGGATGGTGTAGGCACGGTCGTTCAGAACTACGGGAGTGGCGGCCGGCTCACCTTCCAGGACTGCCGCAGCGTCCACGGCGATCTCCTCCGGTGTAAAACCCGCGCGGGCGGCGACCAGCGGATCGACCTGATAGGTGACCGCTGGGCCGCTGATGGTGTTCTGGATGCCATCGGTGACGTCCACGACGTGGGGTATCTTTTGTATAGCTTCTGCAACCTGGGGAGCTGTGGCTGCCAGAAGTTTCGCGTCCGGCGAAAATAGTTTGATGACGATCGGCTCCGGCACACTGGTGAGGTCGCCGATCATGTCTTGAAGAACCTGCACGAATTCCACAACAGTCGCCGGCTCGGTTTTCTCGATCTCAGCGCGTACGGCGGACATGATCTCGTCGATATCGCGCTTGCGGTCCTTCTTGAGCTTGACCGTGAAATCGCCGCGATTCGCTTCCGTAACCGCGGAAAGACCGAGTTCCAGGCCCGTGCGGCGCGAGGTGTTTTCCACTTCGGGCTGAGAACGCACGATTTTCTCGATGTGCTGCAGGATACGGTCGGACTCGGCGAGAGAGCTTCCGGGCGGTGTCCAGTAATCGAGAATGAAACTGCCCTCATCCATGGATGGCAACAAATCGGAATCAAGAGACAAGTAGCAAACGACGGAAAGCGCCAAAACGAGCGCTGAACCCACGGTCAGAAAAACGGGCTTGTGAAGTAGCGCCTGCATGCCGCGCCCATAAAAGGACACGACCTTCCCAAAAAAGCCGGAAAGATGGGCTTCCTCCGCGGCGAGCAGAGCGGAGGCGGAGTGCGTCCCGGTGGTTTGTTCCCCGGCAGGAACGGTATCGTGGCGGCGAACGAAGTACTGGCTGAGCGTCGGCGTCCATGTTAAGGCCAAGAAAAGCGAACTCAGCAGCGAAACCGTCATGGTAATGGCTAGCGCGCGGAAGAAACTGCCCGTGACGCCAGTGGTGGAGATGAGCGGCAGGAAGACGACGATGGGCGTGATCGTCGAGCCAATGAGCGGGATGGTGATTTCGCGGAGCGCGCTCTGGATAGCTTGGAAGCGCGATTCGCCGGCATCACGATGGAGAACGATGTTCTCGAGAACGACGATGGCGTCGTCGATCACCAGGCCAACGGCAGCGGCAAGGCCGCCGAGGGTCATCAGATTGAAACTTTGTCCCGTCAGTTTAAGAACGATGAAGGTGAAAAGAAGCGTAACGGGAATGACGAGAGCGGCGACGAAGGAAGAGCCCCAATCACGCAGGAAAAGCACCAGGATCGCAGAAGAAAGAATGATTCCGAGGAGGACGGCGTCGCGCACGCTGGCAATCGAATCGCTCACAATCGTGGATTGATCGTAAAAGAGTTCCAAATGAACGCCGGGAGGGAGCGTGGAACGCAGTTCGGCAATTCTCTGATGGACCTCGTTGGCCACCTCGAGGGTGTTGCTCTCGGGCTGGCGGTTCACGCTGAGAAGCACGGCGGGCTTTCCGTTGGCGGTGACCATGGTATAGACCGGCGCTTCCGAAGGGGCGATCCTGGCGATGTCGCCGAGGCGAAGGGGAACGCCATTGTTGGGGGTCTTCACGACGATTTGCGCGATTTGCTCCGGCGTGCGCACCTGGCCGCTGATGAGGCCGAGCACGAGCTGATGATCGTGTTCGAGCAGGCCGGGCGAATCGATCAGATTGGTGCGGCGAATGGCCTCCAGAATATCCGTGACGGTGACGCCGGCGGCCAGCAAGCGCGCGGGATCCGGCGAGACCTGGAATTCCGGAACGCGGCCGCCCTGCACGAGCACGGAAGCAACTCCATCGAGGCGATTGACCCGCGGCTTTAGATCGTACGTGGCAATTTCCCAGAGCTTGCTTTGCGGCACGTTCTCCGACGTCAGGCTGTAGCCCAGAATTGGGAATGTGGCGAACGTCATGCGATGCGTTTGAATTTTCGCGCTCGCGGGAAGCTCCGTTTGCAGGCGCGCGACAACCGCATCCACGCGCTGCAGCGTCAGGATCATGTCGGAGTTCCAGTCGAAGAAGAGATCCACTTCGGCGGAACCGCGGCTGGTGATGGACTGAACATTTTGCAGGCCGGGCACGCTGTTGACCGATTCCTCGATGGGGCGCGTGATGGTGACGAGCATCTGGTCGATGGGCATGACGCCGTTGTCCACGCCGATGACAATGCGCGGAAAATCAGTGTTTGGGAAAACTGCAATCGGAATACTGAGCGCAAGATAAGCGCCCACGAGCGCCAGACTGATGGTTAGAAAGAGAATGGGTCTTGAAAGATGGCGGAACCAGGGCTGGCCCGGCCCCGTGGAGCCCGCGTCAGGACCGAAATTGGAAGACGATTGCCCAGACTGGCGATCCATGCGGCGCTACTCCTTGCCCTTTGCAGGAGTCGTAGTAGCGGCCGGTTTCTTGCCGGGTTTTTCTCCTGGCTTATCGCCTTGGTCCGTGGAAATCTTTTCGCCCTCCGCGGTGGCCGCCGCCTCGATCTTGATTTGCGTCCCATCCGGAAGCGCGTAGCCGCCCGCCGTGATGACGGAATCGTTTTCCTTGATGCCGGAAGCGATTTCGGCAAGCTCCTTGTTGCGGATGCCGATTGTGACTTTTGCAAGATGCGCTTTGTTGTCGGTCCCGGCGAGCAGCACGTAGTCGTCGCCTTCGGGCGTTTTGTACACCGCAGATGCGGGAACGACCAGCGCTTTATCAACACTCTTTGCCGTGACGGTGACCTCGACATTCATTCCAGGCTTCAGTGCCGGCCCCGGCTTGAGCGCTTCAATCCAGACTTCAATGGTGGTGCTGCCGGGATCCAGCGCCGGGCTGACGAGCATGACGCGCCCCTTTATCGGCTGCTCAACGCCCGGAAGCTGCAATTCCGCTGGGTCGTCCACCTTCAGAAGAACCGCTTCGTTCTGCGGGATGTGTACCTTGGCAATGAGCTTGGAGACATTCATCACCGTGAGAATCGGCTGATTGGCAGTCGCGAGTTCGCCCTGGAACAGCGGACGATCGGTGACGACGCCTTCGATGGGGCTGCGGATCTCAGAGTAGCTGAGCTGCGCCTTGGCATTGAGATACTTTCCTTTAGCCGCCGATAGCTGGCCGCTCGCGGATTTCAGCGCCTGTTCCTTGCCGAGGCGCAACAGATCGGCGAGCTGTCTTTGCGCCTGTTCGTTCTGGCTGCGTGCCTGCGCCAGCGCAACGTCCGCGGAATCGAAATCCCTACGGGGGATGGCTCCCTGATTGAAAAGGTCCTTGCGCGCGTCATAAACCTTTTGTTGCGCGTCGAAGGCAGATTTGGCAGTGGCGGCATCAAGCTCAGCCTTTTGAATTTGTTGTGGGAGGCTCGCGCCCGTCGTGGTCGCATAGCCCGCTTCGGCTTGCTCAAACTCGCCCTTGCTTTGCTCCGCGGCGCCGGCAAGGTCTCCGTTTTCGAGGACCGCCAGGAGCTCACCCTGCTTCACGTGGCTGCCGCGCTGCACGTAAAACTTGCTGATGGTCGAGCTGATTTTGGGCGTGATGACGGCTTGCTGCAGCGGAGAAATCACGGCTTCGGCCGAGACAGTAAGGGCGATAGGGCCGCGTATTGCCGGCGTGACCTGCACGGCGACGATTGGTTCGGGCTCTTTCTCGGTAGCGCCACATCCGGAAAGAAGCGCAGCGATGCCAATCAAAAGGGAACTGCCGAGCATGCATTGCCGACGAGAATAAAAGAGAACTGGGCTTCGGTTGATCATGGAGCTGTGAGCACTCCTGTGAGGGTCTGGAGATTCGCGAGGGCAACACGGTAGCGAAGCGCACCGTCCTGGTAGGCGGCGTTGGCTTGCGAAAATGTGGTTTGTGCGTCGACCACTTCAAGGACAGTGGCTTCTCCGTTTTTGTAGCGGAGCGTGGTCAGGCGCAGGCTATCGGCGGCGAGTTCGGCGGAACGCTGCAGGCCGGCCATCTCGTTCAGGGAGGTTTCCGCTTCAGAATAGCGCGAGCGCATCTCGGCAAGAAGCTTGCGTTGGGTGAAAGAAAGTTCCAGCTTGGCCTGATCACGTTTCAGTTCTGCCTGGCGCACGCGGCTCTGCGTCGCACCCCAATTCCAGATGGGGAGATTCAGGGTAGCCATGGCAGAGGCCCCGAGATTATTGAGCCTGCCGCCGGCGGATGTGGCGGTGTATGTGGCGTAGCGCTCGGCATCGATTCCATACCAGTAATCCAGGCTGACAGAGGGGAGATAGCCGGCGCGTGCGGAGTTCACATCTTGGCCGGCAGCCTGAACGGCGGAAAGAGCCGCGCGGATGTCCGGATTCTCGTGAGCCGCCTGCGCCTCGAATTCCCCACGAGGAGGCAGCGGGATGCTGGCGTGGAGATCGTCTGTGAGTTCGAAATTGTCGTTGAAGTCCGGGAAGAGCAGCACGGCGAGGTCGAGCCGCGCATTCAGGAGGGCAAGTTGTGCCTCCTGTAACTGGCGCCGGCGATCCTGAACCTGGAGTTCCGCCTTGATGACGTCCGAGTGCGCCACTTCGCCGCCTTTTTCCAAGTTCTGGGTGAGCTCGAAGAATTTCTCACCTTCGTCGGCCGTGCGCCGCGCAACGGAGAGTTTCTGCTCAGCGGCGGCGACCGCGAAATAGTTCTGGACCACGGTAACAACGAGGCCGCGACCAGCCACTTCAGCACGCGCCTTTGCGGCAGCGGCAAGCGCGGCGGAGCGACGATACGAAGAGAAAGATGCAAGATCGAAAACCTGGTGCACGTTGCCCTGGCTTACGTATTCATGTGCCGCATTGTTGGCGATGAAGCGGACGGTAGTCGCATTGGTTTGTGAATAAAGCGAGGACGTGGTGAAGTCCACGCCAGGGAGAAGCGCGTCGCGGGATTGTGCGCGGTCTTCGCGTGCTATGCCTACCTCGGTGACGGCAGCGTGATACGTCGGATCGTTCTTGTGCGCAAGGTTTAGGGCGTCTTGCAGCGTCAGCCGCACGGGCGCTCCTGGAGCCGGAACAGCTTGTGAAGATGCATGGGACTCGTGAGAAATGGCTTCCGGTCGTGGAGCGGGCGAATTGGGCTGCTGCGCGGCGTGCACGGCCGCAGGAGCTACGAGGGCGGCGGCTGCGACAAGCATGAGTAGGTAACTCTGAGATTTGCGGATCAAGGGAACTCTCGCAATGGGAACCAAATTGGCAATCGCGTTTACCTCCAGCTAGCAGGAGCGGCGATGTTGGCGATGGTCTCCCTAAGCGGAAGTTAGCAAAGTGCAGATAAATGCAGGATTAACCGAAGGCGATCCAAGGGTGTGCGTGTGACGGCGTTGGGTCAGTTTCCGATTACGGCGTTTACCAGGCCTAATCTTTGCTTTTTATTATCCTCACTAACTTCACCCTCTTAAATTCGACAAATTCCCGCCCCTTATATAAGCGGTACTTTCCAGGGTCCGACCCTGCCACAAACTGTAACGGCATTGGGCTCTTCAACTCGGCATCACTAGTGGAACTTACAGTAAATAGCTCCCACGAGCTTAAATCCATTACGACGAACTTCCCGCCGTCCACAAATCCGAAGCCATAGGCTCCTGGCATCAGCATTTGCCCGCCAATTACCATCGAGACTTCCGTAATAAGATAACCTTGATACTTATCCGATATTCCCGCTGCCCATCCTGGGTTTTCCACCAACCCTGCCAGCACCAGCGAATCATCCAAATAGCGCACGCCGCCCGAATTGCTGGACTGCACTCTTGTCAGCTGTCCGCGGAAGAATACTTTTTCAGGCATCAATTTTGTGCCCACAACCTCCGCAGTCAACACGCCCTCTTTCGTCGGTCCCGCTGCGGGCGGTTTTTGCGGCTGCGCAAAACAAAGGACCGTGGCTACCAACAACAGGGACGGAATCAGGACCAGTGTGACCCGAACGCGCATACCCATCTCCTTGTTGACGGGATTCACTTAGAATCTGGCAATTCTACACCAGGATAGGCAGCTGAAGCATGAGTTGTGTTTGTTTGTCTTATTGCCTGGCAAACCGGTAACTGGCCCACCACCAATGTAGATAAGATGTTGGCCGAAACAGGAACAGCGTGCTGCGCCCCTATTGTTGCGAGATAGGAAGGGAGACGGTGAAGGTTGAGCCGGACGCGTCGGAGCGCGCCAGTTCCAGGCGGCCATGGTGTGCTTCGGCGATCCAGCGGGCGATGGAAAGACCGAGCCCGGCGCCGCCGCCATCGGTTTCCGAGCGCGAGCGGGCCTTATCGGCGCGGAAGAAACGCTCGAAAATGCGAGACTGTAAATCGGGTGGGATGCCGGGGCCGGTGTCGGTCACGCTCACGACATATTGCGCGGATTGCTTTTTGCACTCGAGCGTGACCTTACCGCCGTTGGGCGTGTACTTGATCGCGTTATCGAGGAGGTTCAGCAACAGGCGGCGGAGCAGCGCTTCGTCACCATGGAAAAGCAGTTCCGGCTCAATCGAAGGAGTGAGTGTGATCGCTTTAGCCAGCGCAAGCGAGCGGGCATGGTGAAGGACATCGCCGGCGAGTTCATCGAGGTAGAAATCCCGCGGAGTGATTGGATATTGGCCGGCGTCGGCACGCGTGAGCGTGAAGAGGTCTTCAATGATGTGGGCGAGGCGCTGGGACTCATCGCGAAGGATGGAAAGTGCTTCGCGATATTCCGCGGGTGAGCGATCAGGACGCGAAAGCGTGACCTCCGATTCGCCGCGAAGTATCGCGACCGGCGTGCGCAATTCGTGTGAGGCATCGGCGATGAAGCGGCGCTGGCGCTCAAAGGAATCTTCCAGCCGGTCGAGCAAATCGTTGAAGGAGATGGCGAGCTGTCCGAGTTCATCGCGTTGATTCGATACGCCAAGACGATCGTGGAGATTCGCGGCGCCGATGGTGCGCGCTTTGGAGGCCATTGAGGCGACGGGAGCGAGGCTCTTGCGGGCGAGGAAATAACCGCCAAGAGCTGCAAGCAGGAGCGCGATGGGAATGATCCCCAGGAAGGAATTGCGAATGTCCTTCAGCAACTCGCGCTGAGGATGCAGGGATTCCAGCACAATGAGAATGAAGGTGCGCCCCGCTGCCGAGAGCGGACGAGCATAGGTGCGATAGACACCCTTCCCAACATGGATCGTGCGAAACGGATGCGCCGAACCAGCCAGGGAGGCGATTGTCTGGAAATCGCGCGAAGCAAACAGCTCCGGCTTGAGATGTCCATTCGATGAACCGGCAGAAGGGAGATCGAGAGAGCTCAGAAGGGGATGGCCCTCCGAATCCTGGAAAACGAAGACGACGTCGCGGAAGCGGTGTTCCACCATGGCTTCCCGTGCGGCTTTTTTGGGGGCCTCCGGGCCGATCTCGTCGGCGAGTTCGGCATGGAAAGTGGTCGCGAAGGAATCGGCTAATTCGACGAGGTTGCTATCGGTGCGCTGCGCGATGTTGCGGGCATAAAGAAAATAGGTGAGGACAGCGAGCAGGATCAAAACGACGGCGACGACCGCGGTATACCAGAGCGTGAGCCGCACGCGCACGGAATCAAGCATGCGACTTCCTCGGGCTACTTGGCGTGCCTGCACCCGCGGCCTTCCGCGTTGCCGGAGTAGCAGCTTCCGCGGGAGCCGCAAGGACGTAGCCGCTGCCGCGCCGCGTCTGCAAAAGAGGCTTGGCGCTGCCCTCGTCGATTTTGCGGCGCAGGCGATTCACGTAAACCTCGATGAGGTTGGAGAAGGGATCGAAGGACTCATCCCAAACATGCTCCGCAATTTCCGCGCGGCCCACAACGCGTCCGGCATTCCGTGCGAGGAATTCGAGCAAGGCGTATTCCTTGGCCGTCAGGGGAATGGAACGCGCGCCGCGCCTCGCGGTTTGCGAAGCGGTGTCCAGCACCAGATCCCCGACAACGATTTGCGGGGAGCGGAGTTCCGTGGGACGCCGGAGAAGCGCGCGAAGTCGCGCGAGAAGCTCGCCAAATTCGAAGGGCTTGGTCAGGTAATCGTCCGCGCCGGAATCGAGGCCAAGGATGCGGTCTTCGACGCCATCCCGCGCGGTCAGCATGAGGATGGGCATGTGCTTGCCGACGGAGCGAATGGCGCGGCAGGTGGCGAAGCCATCCAGGCCGGGAATCATGACGTCAAGAATCACGACGTCATAGTCGTTGATCTCCGCCTGATAGACCGCGTCGTGGCCATTGGCGACAACGTCCACGGCGTAGGACTGTTCCTGGAGTCCTTTGGCTACGAACCGCGCAATCCGGTGATCATCTTCGACAAGAAGAAGCCGCATAGGCGTATCTTCCCAGATTTGCGGGAAGATGGCATCTGCTAGTGCCATTCCAACTTGTTCCAGCAAATCCCTTCGAGAATACTCACTCCGTGTTCGCGTCAGATGCTTGGACCGTCATTTGGCCGAAATAGTTGGAACGGCACTAGATGGTGCACTGCGGCTTGTCAGGCTCGCGATTGAGATGCTGGATGCCTGCTCAACTCAGGACAGGCTGTCGGGCTTCGATTTCGGTGAGTTCGGCGAGTTTGGCGCGTTTGACGTCCCAAGCCAGGCCGATGGTTTTGAGGGTGTAGATGCCGTACCAATTCATGTCGAGCTCATACCACTTCAAGCCGTGACGCGCGGATTGCGGGGCGTAGTGGTGGTTATTGTGCCAACCTTCGCCAAACGTGAGAACGGCCACCCAGAAGCTGTTTTTGGAAAGATCACCGGTGGCGAAGCGTTGCGAGCCCCACATGTGCGTGGCGGAATTAACAAGCCAAGTCGCGTGCAAGCTGACGACGGTGCGCAGAAAAACGCCCCACATTAGCCAGGGCCAACCCCCGATGAAATAGAAAACCACCGCGAGTGCAATCGAGGGAATCGCGTGCCATTTGCTGATCCACAAATGAAATTTGTCTTTGCGCAAATCAGGAACATACGGAAGCAGCTCGGAGCGATCCCGGTGCATGGCGCGACCCGTGAGAATCCAGCCCATGTGCGACCAGATTCCGCCATCGAGCGGTGTGTGGGGATCGCCTTCCTTATCCGTATTCTGATGATGAATGCGATGCGTGGCCACCCAGGCGATCGGGCCGCCTTCTATGGCCAGCGTGCCGCAGGTCGTCAGGAAATACTCAATCCACTTGGGTGTTTTGTAGCCGCGATGCGTCAGGAGGCGATGATAGCCCATGCCGATTCCCAGGCTGCCGGCGACCCACCACATCACCACAGTGAGAATCAGCGCCTTCCAGGTAAAGAAGAAAACGGCTGCAAGGGCGCAGATGTGCAGCCCAATCATGATGATGGTGACGCCCCAATTGACGGGCTGGTGGAAAGTGCGGTCGCGGAGAAACTTAGAGAGTAGGCTCATAGGCCTTTAGAGGGTAACATCCCAGGCCACGGAAACGTGTGCGAAATCGGACATGCGTGTGTCGAGACGCCGCGTAACCCAGGTTTATGCGAGCTGCTGCTTAGTCGACGATCTTCAATTCGACGGCTTCACCGCGCGAAGAATCGGGGCTGACCCAGATATGGACGAGGCTTGGCTCCACGGTGTATTCGTTGCGGATGTCCCAGAGGGCGAAGCTATCCGCGTCGAGGGAAAACGTGACTTTCTTCGTTTCGCCGGGAGCCAAGGCAACGCGCTGGAAGCCCTTTAGCTTGCGCACGGGCTCTTCGACGCTGGTGCCTCGCAGACGAACGTAGAGCTGCACGACTTCGTCGGCCGCCGTTTTGCCGGTATTGGAAACATTTGCGGTGACGGTCAGAACGGGTTTTGCGTCAGAGGAATTCCTGCGCAGCTCTGCATTCAGAGTTTTGGCGCTGAGCTGCTTCGCGCTGATCTCCGGCGCGCCGTACGAAAAATCCGTGTAGGACAAGCCATAGCCGAAGGGAAACTGGGGCGCGTTCAGCTCATCGATATAGCGGGAGGCGAAGCGCTCGTCGGCGTCCTTTGGCGGGCGAGTGAGATCGCGATTGCCTGGGGGGCGGCCGGTGTTGAGAGCGTTGTAATAAATGGGAATTTGGCCGACGGCGCGCGGCCAACTCACCGTCAATCTGCCGCTCGGCGTGGCCTCGCCAAATAATGTTCGCACGATGGCGGGACCTGCTTGTACGCCCGGGCACCAGAGTTCCAGAACGGCGGGAACATGCGCGAACGCCCATGGTAGCACAAGCGGGCGGCCAGTGAAGAGCAGCAGCACGACAGGCTTTCCGGTGGCGGATACCTTTTCGAGGAGTTCCTGCTGCCGGCCGGGCAACATGGGATGCGCGCGAGAACCTGCCTCGCCCGTCATCTCCGGCGTGTCCTCCCCCAGCGCCAGGATTGCGACATCGGAAGCGCGTGCAGCCGCAACGCTCTCCTCGATTTGCGCGTCACTCGCCGCGAGGACTTCGCCGCCTTGGGCATACTTGATGTGTTCGGCGCCCAGCTTTTGGGTCAACGCGGTTTTAAGCGTCACAACATCTTGAGGATTGCCGCGGGCGGCCCATGCGCCCAGCATGCTTGCGGCATCATCGGCGAGCGGGCCGATGAGGGCGACGGTTGGTACATCGCTTGCGAGCGGTAGCACCCGACGGGAAGTGATGAAGTCGTTTTTCAGCAGGACAAAAGAGCGCTCCGCAGCGGTGCGAGCCAGTTGCAGGCTTTCCGCGGGCAGCGCGCCGTGATTTTCGCGCGACTCGTCGGTATAGGGCTTGTCAAAAAGACCGAGCGCAAATTTCACGCGAAGAATGCGGCGCACCGCTTCATCGAGCTGCGCCGGGGTCACTTTGCCGCTTTTGACGAGCTCGGCCATATGCTCATGGTAAAGATTGCTCTCCATGTCCATGTCCACACCGGCGGTGAACGCTTTCCAGGCCGCCGTTTTGCCGTCGTTGGCGATGCCATGTGGAATCAATTCAGCAATGGAGGTCCAGTCGCTATCCACGATTCCCGGAAACTTCCATTCGTTGCGGAGAACCTCGGTCAAGGTGAAGGGATTCGCACTGGCGGGCACGCTGTTTAGAGAGTTGAACGCGCTCATGACGGAAGCGCCGCCCTCATCCAGAGCTGCGTAGAAGGGCGGCAAATAGACTTCGCGCAGATTGTGCTCGGAAATCTCGGTGGTGTTGTAGTCGCGCCCGGCTTCCGCGGCGCCATATCCCACATAATGCTTTGCGCAGGCGGCAATGCTGTCGGAAGCATCCAGGCGCTTGCCTTGATAACCGCGCACATAGGCGCGGGCCATAGCACTTCCAAGAAAAGGATCTTCGCCCGCGCCCTCAACGATGCGGCCCCAGCGGAGATCGCGTGCGATATCCACCATAGGCGAAAACGTCCAGCGCACCCCGGCGGCGGAAGCTTCCTGGGCGGCGAGGCGGGAAGCGGCTTCCACGATCTGCGGATCCCAGGTGGAGGCCAGGCCGAGGGGCACGGGAAACACCGTACGGTAGCCGTGAATCACGTCCAACCCGAACAAAAGAGGAATGTGTAGGCGCGAGTGCTCGACGGCCTCATGTTGGAACTGGTTCGCGTCCTTTACACTCTCCAGATTATAAAGAGAGCCCACCTGGCCCGTTGCGGCCATTTCCGAGTAGCCGCCCCGGCCCGTTCCCGGGCCCGTCGGCGAGCCCACGGAATACTGCACCAGTTGCCCGATTTTTTCTTCGAGGGTCATCTGGCGGAGCAAGGCATCCACCTTCTTTTCGATGGACGGAGCCGCGAGTGTGGATCGCACCGGAGCACCACGGAAGATAGATGCTTGCTTGGGGCTCTGTGCCGAAATTGAAGTGGCGATAAAAGACGCGGCAAAGGCAAACAATGCAAGCGAGCGGAGAAATTTGGATGGCACGGGCGTACGCTCCTGTCTTTTTGGGGTCACCTCGCAATGCACCAGAGGAAGGCCTCAACAAAATCGATTTGCTAAAGCCAAGTTAGCACAATACCGATAGCCGTTCCAGTGATCTGACAGCTGGTCAGGAATATCAGAGTGGGTGTGCGTTCACTTCTGCCGAGTGAATTGACATTCCGATTGCAGACTCCGGTGAAGGTGAGGCGTTACGAGCGAGGGTTTTTCAGGAGCTCATTCACCTTGGTCATCACCACAAAAGCATCGGCAACGTAGAGCACGTCGGCTTTGCCGCGGGCCCAGCCGCAATTGGGATCGAGATTGATCGCGCGCCGTTCGTTGATGAAGCGCCAGCCGACCACGTGGGGCTCCTCGCCATGGCAACACGTGGAAAGGCCTTTCGGGTGGCGTGGAGTGGCGCCGGTCTGGCCCACCTGATTCAAATGGGTCATGAATCCCAGCACCGCTTGGTTCTCTCCGCTCTGATCCACGAGCGACTTGCTACCACCGAGCGAAGCCCCGGACGCGCGAAGAAAACCGAGAATGAGCGTTTCGGCTTGTTCCGGGTGCGACTTTCCGTCGGGCTGTTTTTTGGTCCAGCCAGCGCCGGCCACGAAGAGCAGGGCGGCATCGGGGCGAATCGTTTGGGAATCGGATTTGGGGGCGCGGATTCCCGCGATGGTTGTACGCCGGGCTTCTGGAGGCAGAGCCACGGCGATCTCTTCGATGGTGGCTTTTCCAGAGGCGCCGCGATACGCCTCTTGGCATCCGGAATCGAGCAGCAGGATCCAGGGACGCACATCGCGCTGAAATACACCTTCGATACGCTGCCGGTAGAACCAGCGCGTCGCACAGACTGCGCCATCAGCCACCTGCACTGAGGTGATGTGCGTATCCACGCGGCCGTTCAGGCGATGCGCCAAGCCGGGCAGCGCGCGCAGGAAGCGCGACGTTGCGGGTGCAAGGATCAAGTCTGCGGCAGCGGCGCGGCACAACGCATCGGCAGCCAAAAGGTCGCTGGCAAAGCGCGGCTGCGCGAAGTCTGATCCCGTGACAGCGAGCAGACGTTGTGCACCGCTGTTAGCCACGGAATCCGCGGCAGCTTGCACATCGCCGCCAATCAAACCAATGGAGAGGGACGCATTCAGTTGCCTGGCCAGCTCGAGAGCGGCACCGAGCGCTTCCCATGCGGCCTTGGGCAGTCCATTGCCGGATTCATCGAGATGAGCGAGCAGCAAAATGTTCTTCGTCATGGCCTCTTCCTCACGCCTTCTCGATCCAAGCAACGATTTCCCGGGCAATCTCTTCGGCGGAAAGATTCTTGACGATGCGCGTTTGCCGCTGTTGTTTTGGCGGACTCGCGCTTCGATAGCGAAGAGCCTCAGTGGCGGGGGCAACGGTCTTGGCGCGTTGCAGAGCGGGCATGATCGCGCGCATGTTGGCCATGCCGATCTGAGGGTTGTTGCGCGGCTCCGGGAGATTACCGGTGGCCCAGCCGAACAAAGCGGGCGGGCCCTGGCAAAGCGAAACCTGGTGACGGCCGCCTTCGATGCGCTCTAGAATTTCAAGCGAGCCATCAGGCTGCACTGTAAGCTGATCGACGCCCTGGAATTGATCGAGAATACCGAGGCGTTCGCCGATCAACTGCATGGTGACGCCCGCGCCGCGCGAGGCCGATTCCCAGCCGCCGAACAAGAGCAGCCGCGAGCGATCGAGCCCGGAGATGGATTGGATGGCTTCGGCGAGAATCGCCGCCGTGGCATGCGCATCGGCAAATCCGCTGGCGGGCCCATCGAGGGGAACTAGTTCGAAGCTGACCTTTTGCGCAATGGTCATCATCACCTGCTGCAATTTGGCTTTTGCGCCGAGACTGACGAGCCACACTTTGCTTCCGGCTGAGTGGGCGGCCAGATTGGCGGCTTCATAAAGCGCGTGCGCGGCCCAGGGATCGAGCACGGCGGGGAGCAGCATCTCATTCTTGAGGGCGGGGCCTGAGGGTGTTTCGATGGGCTCGAGGGTTTGCAGCGGATCGGGCACGACGCTGCCACAAACAACGATGTGGTATCCATTACTCATGCTGGTGAATTCCCCTGTACGCGAATTTTCGTGCTGAAACTCAATTCAAAGCGGAATGCAGGCCGCCGGCGCCGGCGCGGAAATCGACGTTAGCGGGCTCGCCAGTTTCTTCGGCGCGGCAATTCCACAAGCAAGCGCCGCAGAAAATGCACTTTTCCCGGTCAAACTGTGGCACACCGCTCTCGCCGCGTGAAATCGCCTGGCCAGAACACATTTCCACGCAAAGTTTCGGCTCGCAGTTGGTGCAGGCATCCGGGCGAAGGAATACCACATGATTGGCATAGCCTGGGGGCGCTTGCACGCTCCCGCCGGTGAGCAAAGCGTCTTGCTGAGAGACGAGCAATTTCCCGTCGAACGGAATTTCCGGCCAGCCGCAACGGTTCATGATCTGGTCGTGCAACGGCAGGCTGTGCACGGCGGCTTCATCCTTCAATTTCTGTAATTCGGCCGGAGGGATGCGCGCACCGAAGCGCTCCTCCAGCGTAGCACCCTTCTTCCGCGAAGACGGCGGAGGAATCACCACGCGGCCGCCGGTGAAGCCTGCGAGCGCCATACCGAAAAGGCCGCTGAGCAATCCATGCGGAAACCCGTTGCGAGAATTGGCAGCGACCCGGGATTCGCGGTCTACCCAACTGGCGCGGCGGCGACGCACGTAGGTCGCTTCCAGGTTTTGGCGCGTGAACGGCAATTTCTTTTCAAGGAGTTCGACAACGGCCTCGGCGAGTTGCGCGCCCGTGGTCCAGGCTTCATCCACGCCGGAACCGGAGAGAACATTGGTACTCCCGGAGCCTTCGCCGATTCGCGCGTAGCCGTCGCCCACAAGAAATGGCTCGCCGCGACACCCCGATTCCTGCAACGACTTTGCGCCCCAGGATTTCAGCGTTGCGTCCTGCAAATGGCGCCATAGATAAGGATGCAGAACAAAGTGCTGCAAATAGCGATAGGCCGTGCGCACGGGACTGCGGAACCACGAAGGAATGAAGATGCCAACGGAGGCCAGACGGTCCGGATGGGCGTAGAGGAAGCCAAAAATCTCCGGCTCCGGGAAACCGAACGTGTGCAGGACCGTTCCCGTCTCCAGGCCGGAATCCTCGCGAAGCTCGATCACCATCTTCATGCCCAATGCCCATTCGGAATGTTCGTGCCCCGCCGGCAATCCGAAATGCGCATCAATGCCGCGGCCGACAGCGCCTACGGGTCCATCGCCCACCACGGTCAGCGCCGCACGAATGTCTATTCCCGGCAAAAAACCATCTTGGGGCGTGCCGTCCAGCGCTGTGCCTTGATCGGCAAGACGTATCCCCTTCACGGTGCGGCCTTCGATTAACGGTGCGCTCACCGGCGTGCCAGGCCATATCTGCAGCAAGCCCGAAGAGGTGAGCTGCCCGGCCACCCACTGATTGAACTGGCCGAGAGACATCACGAAGCCGTCGTGCTTTTGCAAAAAATGCGGGATGAGAGGGAGTTCGAGTGCGTCTTCACGAAAACGAAATAGAGATCCAAACGTGCGAATCAGTTTGTCGGCACTGCGCAACGCAAAGGAACGATTGCTGGCGCCGGTGGGATCGAGAAGGTAGATCAATTTCTCTTTCTTGACCGGCGTGGCCAGGGGGATTTGCGCAAGGTCAAGCTCGGGGAAGCTGCGGCGGATGCCGCGCCCCCGCGTGACCGCTCCCGAAACCCCAAACCCCAGGCCGTCAGCGCGCTCGTAGCAAATCACCTGGAGCGGCGTGCCGGGCAAGCAACTGCTCTGCAACCTTGGGGAACCGTCCGGGTTCAGCAAGCTGCGCGAGAGCGTAGTGAGGAAACCGCCCATCGCCGGACCGAAGCCGACACAAGCGATATCGACGTCCATCTGCTGCCGGTCGATGGCGGCATCCGGCTCGGGTCCGACAGAGGTCATGCGGGGTAGTCCAACACTTCCGGAATCATCAGCTTCGATACGGCTTCGGCGGCGCGATCTTTTGCCAATCGCGAGCCCGTCAAGCACGTGGCCAGCTTGCTGTGCAAGGTCAGGAACTGCTCAGCGCCGTTGCACTTCGCGCAAGGACCAGCCTTGCTTGGGTGGGAGCCGTCGCCTGCAATCACATCGGTAGCACAAGCGGCGATCCCGGGCAAAAACCCTTCGAGGGCGTCGAGTTCGTCCTGCTGGTAGCACCCCCGGTAGCCTTCTTCATCCCAGGCGGGGTGCCTGTTGTAGCCAAAGACGAGTTCCGCGCAAATGCGGGCGGCTTCGCCTCCCGCACGCGCGGTCTGCACGTGGCACAGGTCGGTCAGGAAATTGACCAGCCCGGACAGGCCCTCGGCCACGGAACTATCCTGAGCGCCGCGGCGATCCAGTTCCAGTACATCGAGAATCTGACAACGCGCCGCCAGCAACCAGCAGAGCGCATCGGCAAGCGGGAAAGTGACGCCCTGCCGTGCGCTCTGATATAGCTTGCCGCCATCGCTATCTGTGGAGTGCTGCAGGCGTTCGAGCGACCACAGCCACATGGTCATCGCCGTTGCCAAAGTGCACGCGCCCGTGCCGGGACGTTCCGAGGCAATGCCGCGCATCTCCCTGATCCAGTTACGGAACTGCGCCAGAAAGACTGGGTTCGTCATGGTCACGGATAGCTGGCGCCGCTGCACCGCCTCAGGTCCCTCGTAGGTGGCTTCGAGTTGCGCATCCATCCACTTGTTGCCTAGGAAACCGGGGCAGTCTTCTGTGATGCCGTAGCCGCCCATCAGGCTCACGGCTTCGCGCATCATTTGCGCACCCCAGCCCGTGTTCCACAACTTCGCCGCAGGGCACAGTATATCCGCCAGAGAATCAAGCGTCACAAAACGCATCAACGCATCTGACTGCAACTTTTCCTTGCGTGGGTCGCCCGGCATTAGCCGCAGAAGCGCCGCAGCTTCATCGGAAACCTGGCGCAGGAACTTGGCTTTCGCACGCGTGCCGCTCACGCCACGCTCGGCGAGGATGCGGTCGGCTTCCCGCTCGAGTGGGTCAAGCTCGTCAAATGCACGCGCAGCCGCAAATGCCAGCGAAGCACTTGCCTCACCCGTCGCCCACACATCCACCAGCCGGTGGAGCGCATCCTCGCGCGCCTGCAGGCCCATTTCGTGCCTTACGGAACCGGGAGTGGCCGTGGCGGCGCCGCGGAATCTTCCGCGTTGATACCGGATCACCGGTTCCACGGCGGACAGCAACTTGGCGGCGGTCATCACACCCACGGTTACGCGGGTACGCCGGAACACCGCTTCAATGACCTCGCTATGGCTGTAGCGCGGTACCAGGACGCCATCCTTGATTTCGTACCCGCCCACAATACGGCTGGCCGGAATCCGCAGATTGAAGATCGGATCCCCCGTTGAGGAAAGCTGGTGGACCATCTTCCGTGTGGGTGTGCCACGATCGAAGATGCCCGGATCGCCCTCTTCCAAAATGACCATGCAACTTCCCTTGATTCGGTCATCGCCAGAGTCAACCGCGGCAGTCACGAAGTTCGCGAAGCCAATGTTGGTGATGAACCGGCCGCGCTTCTCCACTTGGAGAATAGGTTCTTGCCCGGGTTTCCACTCGACGATGCGCACCTTGCCGTCAAGCATGCCGGTGTCCACGCCCACATAGGGAATCGGCTCGGTCAGGCAGAAAGCGCCGCGCCACGGCTTGCGATCCTCGCCGGGTTGCGGGGGAGCCGCAAGCTTCATGTAACGATCCTGTTGCTCCGGGGTGCCGCGTTCATGAATCGGAGCCAAGGCCAGACATCCGGCGAGACTCGCGGTGGCAGCGCCTCCATCCACCCAAGCCAACTCGAAGGCCACAAGCGCTAGCGCGAGGTTCCGGGGCCCCGCAATGAATCCGCCTTGCTCCGGATCCATAAAAACCGCCGTAATGCCCGACTGGTCAAAAGCTTCCAACATCTCCGCCTTGGCAGGGGTCCACTCGTGGGTATTGCGGCCACCCTGCGCTACCAAACGAGCAACGGTTCCCCGGGCAACGGCTCGAACAGACTGGACCAACATTTGGAGGTCGTAGCGGTCGGCAAAGCCCCATTGAATCTGGCGGGCAGCATCGGAGGGGAGGGTACGGAGCATTTCCAGCTTGTGGTGGGTGGCGGTGGACATAGACGGGGTCCTTTCGGTGGGAGACTTCACCAATCTGTCAAACCCGGAACACACAGGTCTGTGACATCTGTCACTGGCAAATGTGACAGGGTCGAATTTGGTGGTTCTGCCAGCAGCGAAATTGGCACGAAAACGGGGGAGAGGCGGTTCATTGGCCACAAAAGAGAGTCGTCCGATGGAAATGTGGCCAAAGAGCCCACAGTGTTTGCGCGGAAAGAAACTTCGCCTTCTGCTACGAGTCACCCTCCCTCGTGACTCGCATCACGGTCTCGCCCCTTCCAGACGCTTAACATCCAAAAGGTGGGTGTACAGGTTTGATGTGAATTAGGACATAGTCCTCCGTTAAGAGTGCGTGTGCAAGAACGGAGAACGCTGGCTCAAGCAGTATCGAGTTTTGGATATGTGAGAAAAGATTGGGCAACGGCCGGTGGTACCCAGTAAACGGGGCCAAGTTCCTGCCAGGGCCTGAACCGCACGGCATGCCCAATCTAGCAGTGAGGAGCACCTCTTCCAGGTTGTCTCGCTCCTCGTAGCTCAGAATCGATGGCCGAAGTGGGTGTGAACAGCACCCGCGCGTTCTTCTCTGGCGGACAGGGACGCGGCAGCGCTGGAAGACTGCACCGGTTCATGACGCGACACCCCAGGCTCAGGAGGGTGCGCAAGTACCTGCGAAAGGAGTGCTATGCACGAAATGGCCAAGGAACTTCTCGACGCGGGGGAACGCGCTTTCATCGATCAGGTCATCGCCAGCAAGAATGAGCGCCCCGGCGCACTGCTGGGGATCCTGGAAGCCGTTCAGGAGCACCATCAGCACAAATACCTGCCCATGGAAACGCTGGAGTATATTGCGGTGAAAACGCAGACGCCGCTTTCCCGCGTCTATAGCGTTGCCACCTTCTACGCCTTGTTCAACCTCCAGCCGCAGGGCGACAACACCATCTGCATCTGCCGCGGCACGGCGTGCCACACGCGCGGCTCGCGCAATCTCCTGGAGAGCCTGCGCCTGGAACTCGGTTTGGCCCTCGAAGATGAAGGCGACGGCGGCGGTGCTGACAAGATCCTGCAGACGACACCTGACCAGAAATTCACGGTGCGCACCGTGGCGTGTTTTGGACAGTGTGCGCTGGCGCCGGTCGTGGAAGTGAATCATCACATTTGCGGCCACGCGAATGAGCGCACGCTGCAGCGTGAGATCCAGACGATCGAGCGGGGGAGTGAGTGATGCCGCGAATTCAGGATATTGGAGCATTTACTGCCGTCCGCGAATCAGGAATGGCAAAACTGGCGCCGCAGGTGCCGCGCATCGCTGTCGGCATGGGCACGTGCGGCCGGGGGAATGGCGCCGAAGGTCTGTACCGCGCCTTCGCCGAGACCATTGACCGGAGCGGGATGAACGTGGTTCTGGCCAGCGTCGGGTGTTTCGGCGCTTGTTTTCAGGAACCACTGGTGAATATCCGCCTGCCGGGACTTCCTCTGGTCATTCTTCATCGTGTGCAGGCGAATGACGCCGTGCGCATCCTGCATGAGCTTTCCCGCGGAAATATTGCTAACGACCTGGCGTACTGCAAGGTCGAAGAATGGGATCACATTACCACGAAGTTGAAATATGGCCGGGGCTACCCGGAGATTCCTCTCTGGAACGAAGTGCCGTTCTTTAAGGGACAAAAGAAAATCGTTCTGCGCAATTGCGGGTTCATCAATCCCGATGACATCGAAGAGTACATCGCCGTCGGAGGCTATCAGGCCTTGTACAAAGTCCTGATCGACGGCCGCCCGGAGAACATCCTCGAGCAGATCAAGGCTTCAAAGCTGCGCGGACGCGGCGGCGCTGGATATCTCACGGGGAATAAGTGGGAATTCATGACCAAGGCCAAGTCCGACCAGAAGTACATCATCTGCAACGCGGACGAGGGCGATCCCGGCGCGTATATGAACCGCAATGAGATTGAAAGCGATCCGCACTCGCTGATTGAAGGCATGATCATCGGTGGATACGTGATGGGCGCGACGGAAGGCATCATCTATATCCGCGCGGAGTATCCCCTGGCCGTCCACCGGCTGACCCGGGCGATCGAACAGGCGCGGGAACACGGCGTTCTGGGCGACAACATCCTGGGCCGCGGATTCAAATTCAACATCGAACTGGTGGAGGGCGCAGGCGCATTTGTTTGCGGCGAAGAGACGGCACTGATCGCTTCACTCGAAGGCTGTGCGGGGCGGCCGCGGCCACGGCCTCCATTCCCGGCGCAGAAGGGACTCTGGGGCGAGCCCACCAACATTAATAATGTGGAGACTTGGTACAACATCGCCCCCATCGTCACCCTGGGCCCCGCCTGGTTCACGGAAACGGGCAGTCCGAAGAGCTCCGGAACGAAGGTATTTTCGTTGGTCGGAAAAGTAAGCAGCACCGGCCTGGTGGAGATGCCGCTCGGAACGCCGCTGCGAAAATTCATCTACGACATCGGCGAAGGCGGCGTAAACGGCCACCAGATCAAAGCCGTGCAGACCGGCGGGCCGTCCGGGGGCTGCATTCCGCCGGAAATGTTCGACACACCCGTGGACTATGAAAGCCTGGCACAACTGGGCTCGATCATGGGCTCCGGCGGCATGGTGGTGATGGATGATGACAACTGCATGGTGGATGTCGCGCGTTATTTCATTGAGTTCACCCATTCCGAATCCTGCGGAAAATGCTTGCCATGCCGGGTTGGACTGAACAAATCGCTGCGCATCCTGAACCGGATAACCGAAGGCGCCGGCACCGTGAATCACCTGGGGCTTCTGGATGAGTTGAGCCGCTATATCAGGGAATGTTCGCTTTGCGGGCTCGGGCAAACGGCGCCCAATCCCGTGCTTACCACCCTGCGTCATTTCCATCATGAATTCGAGGATCACATTGTTGCGCGGCGCTGCCAGGCCGGCGTGTGTGAAGAACTGGCGCTCTCTCCCTGCGAGAATAGCTGCCCGCTGCACATGAACATTCCGCGGTTCCTGCAACTGTACAAAGAGAATCGGCTGGATGAGGCGTTTCTATCGGTCATCATGGAAAATCCTCTGCCGGCTTCGACAGGCAGGGTGTGCCAGCATCCGTGCGACACGCGCTGCCGGCGCCAGACGATGGACGAACCGGTGAACATGCGCGAAGTGCACCGCTTCATCGCGGACTCGGTTTTCTTCTCGGACCGTTATGAAGAAGTCCTGCAGCGCGTGTTATCGCGCAAACTGGAACCCACCGGGCGGAAGATCGCGATTAGCGGCGCGGGCCCCGCGGGGCTGACGGCGGCGTTCTACCTGGCGATGCTGGGCCATGAGGTCACGGTCTATGACAGCAAGTCGGAAGCCGGCGGGATGTTGCGCTTCGCGCTTCCAGAGTACCGCCTGCCCAAGGCGGCGTTGCGGCGTGAAATCGAACTGATCGAGCGCCTCGGCGTGAAATTCATCTTCAATACGCGTGTTGGTTTTGATGTGCCTCTGAATGAATTGGCCGACCGTTTCGATTCCGTGTTCATCTCCATAGGGACTTGGAGGGAATCCTGGGTCTATCAGCCGGGCACGGAGCTCAAGGGCGTTTATCCCGCGCTGCTCTTCCTGGAAGCGGTGTCGAAAGGCGAGAGAGTACCCATCGGGAAAAACGTCGCCGTCATCGGCGGTGGAAACGCCGCCATCGATTCGGCGCGCACGGCATTGCGCCGCGGCGCGGAAGTTACCGTCTTCTACCGGCGCGAACACAAGGACATGCCAGCCATCGAGGAAGAAACACAGGCCGCGAAGGATGAGGGAGCGCAGTTCGTGTTCCTGGCCGCGCCACACCGCGTGATTGGCGACAAAGCCGGAAATGTGAAAGCCATTGAGATCGTGAAGACCACCCTTGGCGAGTACGACGCTTCCGGGCGGCGCAAACCTGTAGCCACCGACGAAATCCGCCGGTACGAGTGCGATTCCGTGATTTTTGCGATCGGCGAAAGCGTGGACCTCGATTTCGCGCGCGCTTCGGGGTTGAGTCTGAAGCCGAGCGGCACGATTGACGTGGACCGCTTCTCGCTGGAATCCAGCCGCGCAGGGTTCTACGCCGGGGGCGACGTGATCACCGGCGCCTCGAACGTGTCGAACGCCATGGCTTACGGCAAGCAAGCAGCGCGCAACATTGATATGAAACTCATGGAGTCTGACCGTTGGGCCGAGATCATGCCGAATTTTGAATTCGGCCAGGACACTCCAGAAGTTCCCAGTCCCAACCACCGGAACAACGGCCAACTGCTGGCTCCGGTCGTGCGGGTTCGTTCCAACGCCGAAGTGGTCATGGGCCTGAGCCACGAAGAGACGCTGGATGAAACGTGCCGGTGCCTGCGTTGCGACGTCAAAGTCGCCAACGTGAGCTAGACAAAGGAGAGACGCCTTGCCGCAGAAAAAATTTTCCGTGCGAATTGATGGCGAATTAATCAGCGCCGTTGAAGGCCAGACCATCCTGCAGGCCGCGCGAGCCAACGGCAAACGCATCCCGACGCTTTGCGACCTGGAAGGGCTCACGCCGGTTGGCGCTTGCCGGCTTTGCATCGTGGAAATTTCCGGGACCGACAGGCTATTCCCGGCCTGCACCACTCCGGTGCAGGACGGAATGTCGGTCACCACGGTGTCGCCCAAACTCACGCAATACCGGCGAGTTTCGCTCGAACTGCTTTTCGTCGAGCGCAATCACGTGTGTTCGGCGTGTGTCTCGAATGGTCATTGCGAACTGCAGGCCATGGCCACCGAAATGGGCATCAGCACGGTGCGCTTTGCGTACAACTACCCGAAACTGGCCGTCGATCTGTCTCATCCGCGTTACGTTCTGGACCAGAACCGCTGCATTTTGTGCACGCGATGCGTGCGCGTTTGCGCGGAACTCGAGGGCGCGCACGTCTGGGAAGTGACTTCGCGCGGCATTCATTCCCGGATTGTCGGCGATCTCAACCAGAAATGGGGCGACGCAAAAGGATGCACGAGTTGCGGCAAGTGCGTGCAAGCGTGCCCGACAGGAGCGCTGGCGGAAAAAGGCTGGGCCGTCGAAGAGATGGTTAAGAAAAACGACAATATCAGCTCGCTGGTTCGCAGGAGAGGAGTCCAGGCATGAAGAAAGTCAAGGTGGCGACGGTCTGGCTGGACGGCTGCTCGGGTTGCCACATGTCGCTTCTGGACATGGATGCCGCGATCATCTCGCTGGCGCAGAAGATTGAACTGGTCTACGGCCCGCTGGTGGACGCGCAGGAATTCCCCGAAGATGTAGACGTAACCTTGGTCGAAGGGGCGGTCAGTTCGCAAGACGACCTCAACAAGCTCAAGAAGATTCGCCAGCGCACGCGGCTGCTGATTTCTTTGGGAGATTGCGCGGTCACCGGCAACGTCCCGGCGATGCGCAATTCTATCCCCGTGCAACAGCTGCTGCAGCGGGTGTACGTCGAAGGCGCGCAAGCAAACAAAATCATACCGACGGATGGCGTGCCCGCATTGCTGAAGCAGGCTCGCCCGCTGCGTGAATTCGTGAAGGTGGACATGTGCCTGCCCGGTTGCCCGCCTGCCGCAAAGGCGATCTCCAACGTGATCGCGGAGCTTTTGGACGGGCGAAAGCGTGAAGGGACCCTGGCGGTGAAGTTTGGATAAGGAGCTTCCGATGAAGCGCATCACGATCGATCCGGTGACCCGCATCGAAGGGCACGCCAAGATTACCATTCATTTGGATGACAACGGCCACGTGACGGGAACGGAATTCCACGTGACGCAAATTCGCGGTTTCGAGAAGTTCATCGAGGGACGCCCTTATTATGAAATGCCGGGGATCACTGCCCGGATTTGCGGTATTTGCCCCATCAGCCACCTGCTGGCGTCATCCAAGGCATGCGACGCGATCATGGCTGTGCGGATTCCTCCGACGGCAAGACAGCTGAGGGAATTGATTCACTGCGCGCAAATGGTGCAATCGCATGCGCTCAGCTTCTTCTATCTTTCGTCGCCGGATTTTCTCCTGGGAATGGATTCCGATATCGCCACCCGCAATGTGCTGGGAGTGATCGCCGCGCATCCGGAACTCGCACGAGACGGCATTGAACTCCGGAAATTCGGTCTGCAAATTATTGAAAGTCTCGGGCAAGAGCGCGTGCACTCATCCTGGATCGTTCCGGGAGGTGTGGGCGCGCCGCTCTCTGCCCACGCGCGTGATCGCATCCTGGCGGATCTGCCTGCCGCCAAAGCGATTGCCGAGCGCACCATCGCTTTCTTTAAGGGCGCGCTGGACTCCTATAAAGAGGAGATCGAATATTTCGGTTCCGCGCCCACGATGTATGCCGGGCTTGTCGATGCGCCGGGGAACTTGCAGTTCTACGAAGGCGGTTTGCGCTTCCGGAAGGCCGATGGCGAAATCGCGGCCGACCACATTCCCGCGGAGGACTACGCCAACTGGATCGGTGAGGCCAGCCTGCGTGAATCGTATCTGAAAGCGCCGTATTTCAAGCCGCAGGGATTTCCCGATGGCGTGTACCGCGTCGGTCCCCTGGCGCGATTGAATGTAGCGCAGCAGTGCGGTTTTCCCAAAGCGGACGCCGAATTCCAGGAATTTCACCAGCGCTTTGGCGCCCCCGCGCACAGCGCATTTTTGAATCACTACGCGCGGCTGATTGAGATCCTTTGCGCTCTTGAAAAAATCGAGATGCTCCTCAACAGCCCGCAAATTTTGGACAAGCATGTTCGCGCCACCGCCGGCGTCAACTCGCTTGAAGGTGTGGGCATGATCGAGGCTCCGCGCGGTGTGCTGATTCACCACTATAAGGTGAATGAAGAAGGCGCCATAGTTTGGGCCAACCTGATCGTTGCCACGGGCCACAACAATCTGGCGATCGGCCGCAGCATTCAGCAGGTGAGTGAGCATTTTATTGACGGCACCAAACTCCAGGAAGGCATGTTGAACCGCGTCTCCGCAGTCGTGCGGGCCTATGACCCGTGTCTGAGTTGCTCGACACACGCGAACGGCCAGCTCGCAATGCGAATCCAATTGCGCGCTGCCGGCGGGGAACTGCTGGACGAAATTGCCAGCGACTAAATCAAATCTTGTGTTTGTCTCCCAAAACTGTGTTAAGAACGTCTGAGTGCGAGGCACGCCGCCGCGCACGAGTGCAAAGAGGGGAGACATTCCTTGGCCCATTCCAAATTAGCCGCTTTCCTTGCCGTGGTGGCTGTCGGATTCGGCGTTGCGATATTGCACCACGGGAACTCGCCTTCCTTTGCCTCTGAGCAGAGTCCCGCGAAAGTCGAGCGGCTGCATCCCGCCGCCAACGACATCATCCCGGACGGTGCCATTCTGTACAAGCTGGCCAGCGGATACACCTGGACGGAAGGCCCCATATGGATTCACGAGGGCTATCTGCTTTTTGCCGACATTCCCAGCAATAGCATCCGAAAATTGCAGCCCGGAAGTGTCGCGAGCATCTTCCTGCAACCTAGCGGTTTCAAAGGAACGGCGACGTTCGGCGGCCACGAACCGGGATCGAACGGGATGACCCTGGATGCACGCGGGCGCCTGACCGTCGCGGGACATGGCCAGCGCGACGTCTACCGGATCGAATCGCTCAGCGACCCGGCACACGCCACCATTTTGGCCGACAGCTACCAGGGCAAACGCCTGAACAGTCCCAACGACCTCGTCTACAAATCGGATGGCTCCCTGTACTTTACGGATCCTCCCTACGGTCTGCCCACACAGAAAGACAGCGACCCGGCAAAGGAATTGACGGTCAACGGCGTCTATCGTCTTGCGGGCGCTTTGGAACAAGCACCTGGCGCGCCGCCGAAGCGGGAAAATTTGCAGCTTCTGATCCAGGATCTGCCGCGGCCCAATGGCATCGTCTTTTCGCCGGATGAACAATTTCTCTACGTCAGCAATTCCGAACCGCAGAAGACCTGGATGCGCTACCGGGTGAAAGCGGATGGCACGCTGGCCGAGGGAGAGCTTTTCTTCGATGCCACCTCCGATCCTCGCCCGGGAGGTCCCGACGGGATCAAAGTCGATCAAGCAGGGAATTTGTACGGCTCCGGACCCGGTGGCGTGTGGATTTTCTCTCCCGCGGGCAAACACATTGCGACGATACTCATGCCGGAACGTGTTGCGAACCTGAACTGGGGCGGGAAAGATGGCAAGTCGCTCTTTATCACGGCGAGCAGCAGTGTGTACCGCATCGATTTGCAGATTACGGGAGTTCATCCATAACTGCTCGGGCGCGGCCAGTAGAAACTTTTTTTGCCCTGCAGCCGTATCTACTGTAGAGGATTCCGGGTAACCACCAATAAACCTGAATTCCGAAGTTGAAGAGGGATTCATCGCACAAAAAGCGTGCGATGGAAAACCGCACCTCCGCTCCGGGACGGCCAAAAGCGCCGTCCCTCCGGTCGGAATGACAAGTAGTGAGTGGCACGAGGTCAACGCACTTGAAAACGCCTGGACGAATCTACTTCACCATCGCGGCGGTCCTGCTGCTTGCCTTGATGGCGCTGCTTGCGGGCGGGGCAGCGAGGCGGGAGTCCGTGACCTTCGATGAAATCGCGCACATCGGGGCTGGGGTGAGTTATCTCCAGAAGTTAGATATGCGGATGAACGAAGAGCATCCCCCGCTGGCGAAAGTGGTGGCCGCATTGCCGCTGGCGCTGCGAGGAGCGCACGCGGACTATTCCCACCTCTCCTGGACGGTCAGCAGCAAGATCTTCCGCCAGTTCCTGGGTGAATGGGTCTTCGGGCACTGGTTCCTCATGCGGTGGAATGATCCTTACTCCACGCTGATGTGGGCTCGGGTGCCAATGTTGCTGATGACCTTGTTGCTCGGCCTCACCCTTTATAGATGCGGCTCGCGGATGGGCGGCCCCTGGGGAGGACTGCTGTGCCTCTCTGCCTTCGTGACCATGCCGGCCTTTATCGCATTTGGGCCGCTGGTGATTACGGACATCGCCGTCACGCTCTTCTGGGTGCTGACGGTTTGGCAACTGCCGAACATGTGGCGTTCTCCCACGCGAGGAACAATTGTGAAGTTTGGCCTGGCGCTAGCCGGGGCTTTGCTCTCGAAATTTTCTTCGGGACTGTTGTTCTTCGTGTTCATTGGCTTTGCACTGAGTTTGCGATTCAAGCCTCTACCGGAGCAACCGATTGAGAAGACCGAACTGCGCCGCTGGCGCCGGCAAGCATGGCGCAATATCGCAAAGGGGACTCTCTGGGCTGCACTGTTCGTTTACATCGTGTATTTCGTCCTTTCCTGGAACCAACCAACTGATTCGTTCCAGATCATCCCGCACTTTCCCGCTTCGCTGGTCCTGCGGCGACTGCTCATGCCGGTGTGGCTCTACCTGCGTGGCTTGGCCGGGTTTGCCATGAGTGCTTCGAGCCGGCCCACTTTCATCCTCGGCCATGCTTATCCCCACGGAGTGTGGTTCTATTTCCCTGTGCTCTTCCTTTTGAAATCGCAGTTGACGCTCCTTCTGCTGCTCCTTCTTGCCATCGCGGCGGCCTTACTCGTGAAGCGGCGGTCAACCGCTCAGCCAGCGTTACCCGCGGGCATGGAGCTGCAATGGCGCAGCGTCTGGATTTCCCTGGCGATTTTCGTCGCGGCCTGCATGCTGAACCGGCTGGACATCAGCATTCGCCATTTCTCGGTGGCGCTGGCGCTAGTTGTCCTGCTGCTTGCTCCCCTCCCGCGCATGCTGGGACTGCTGCGGGACTCGAAGCCGCAAGCGGCGCGCTTCGGGAACTGGCTGGCAATGGCGCTCGTGCTGGCTTCCATCGTCACGGCAATACGCGCCTACCCGAACTATCTTCCTTACCTGAACACGCTCAGCATGGGACGGCCGGGCTACGCCATGGTTAATGATTCGAACCTCGACTGGAACCAGGCTCTTCCCGAAGTCGGACGTTTCGCGCAACAGCGCGGTTTGAAGCAGGTGCTGCTTGGTGAGTACGGAATTGCGGAGCCTACCGTTTACGTTCCCCAGGCGCGTCTTTGGGATTGCCAGCAACCTGCGGCGCACGACGGAGGGCAATGGGCCGTGGTCTCCGCCAACTATATGCTGGAATCTGGGAACTGTATTTGGCTTCTGCGGTATCAGCACCAAGCGCTGGCTGGCGGCAGTATGTATGCGGTGCGACTTCCCGAGGTCATTCCCGCGGCAGGCCAGCCTGGCGGACCACCGCTGCCCGCGGACTACCGATTTCTCGGAGGCATGCCGGGAGATTTCGGAGGGCTTTCCATGTTCTTCACTTGTATTCGCGATCCGCAGCAACTGCAGCCGACCCTGGACCACATTATGGCGATCGCGCAAGAGTACAGAAAGAAGAAAAAATAGGAGAGGGGAATTAACTGGGTTTTTGCAGGCGACCAAAGAAAATGCCGCGCGGGATTCTTGATTTGGATGCCTGCTGCGGTGGACATCTGCCGAGCGCGCGTCATCCTCGGTCCAGCGGTGCGTTAGGATAGACCACGAATTTGTGCGAGGAGTTCGCGGCGAAGTTTAGCTCCGGCAGCTTTGTTAAAGGACTTCGCCGGAACTTGACGAAGTTGCTCGATGGTGGATTCGAGGCTGGCGAGGAAGGCCTTGCAGGGTTCGCAACCATCGAGATGCTGTTCCAGCTTTACGCAGAGAGAATCGTCGAGCTGTTCGTCGAGGTAGTTGGAGAGTTGGGCGAAGAGGGCTTTGCAGGAAGCGGGGCGTTTTTCTGAAGTTGCCGTGGCCGGGCGAGGGCGAGGTACGGCTTTTTTTGGAGCACCGGGGTGGTGATTCTGCCGGGCCAGTTTCTGGCGAACAAACAGGCGTGCGCGATGGAGGCGCACGCGAACATTTCCGGGGCGAAGGCCTGTGATGTCGCCCACTTCTTCATCAGTGAGACCTTCCATATCCCGCAATACGAGAACGATGCGGTACTGCGGAGGCAGTTCCTGAATCACCTCGCGAAGGCGTCTGGCCTGCTGGCTGCGGATGGCCAGGGATTCCGGGTTAACGGGACCTTCCTTGGCGAGATTGGCGAGTTCGTGACGATCGGGCATGAGTTCGTCGAGAGAAAGGTCCTGCTTGGGTGCGAACTTGCTCTTCCGGTGAGTCATTAAACAGCGATTCTTGGCAACTTTGTAGAGCCAGACGAGAAGCGCGCGGGGGCTTTCAAATTTTGGGAGGTACGGGAGAGCTTTCACGAGGACTTCCTGCATGGTGTCCTCGGCATCTTCGCGCTGTCCGCAAACCTTCATGCTGAACGAGAAGACCGTACCCTGAAGCAACTCCAAAGCCTTTTCTAGAGCCTGGGGGTCATGCTTGTCCAGGAGCGCCACGGCTTGTTCGATCTCTTTGCGCATTGTCCCTCACGATAGCATAGCCACCCTCGTTTTTCCGGCGACCGGCCATAACCAATTGCAATAGAAGTACTTAGAACGGCCTGGCCTTCCATTCGCTCCAAGGAATCCGTAGCGCGGTTTTACCTGTAACAAATCCCCCTAGATTGCATTTGTTCCACTGCAGGCCCGGCAAGAGGAAAAGGAAATGGTCACAGCAAAAGTAAGTCTGACGCAGGCGTTGAGATCGCAACGGCAATTCATTGCGGAAACCGGAAGTGGCCACCACATCATTCTGGACGACGCCGCTGGAGCGACAGGCGCAAAACCGATTGAACTTGTTGCCGCCGCGCTGGCCGGCTGCACGGCGTTCGATGTCGTCACCATGCTGCGACAAAAGCACCGCCAGAAGCTGACCGGGTATGAGGTGCATGTGGAAGCGGATCAGGCGGAGCGGCCGCCGCAGGTGTTCACGGCGATTCGTCTTCGGCACGTGCTGACGGGATTTGGGATCGACAAGGCCGCAGTGGAACAGGCACTTCAGCTTTCCGAAGAAAAATACTGCTCCGTTGGCGCGATGCTGAAAGAAAACGCGGTACTCGAGACGGTGTACGAGATTCACGAAGAACCGTTGAGTTGGCTCCAGTCAGCGCCCATTCCGGAGCGAGTCTCCGCTTGAGGCATCCGATGAATCGTGAATGGATTGCACACTCGGTCCGAACGCTGGTTAGCGCAGTGATTCTCTTTGTTGGTGTGACACCACTTGCACGTGCGCAAGAAAAGGGCAGCGCTCCGCCGCTCACGTTGGAGCAGGTGGTGCGCTTGGCGCTGCAACAGAATCCGGCGTTTCAAACAAGCGCCGACGAAGCCGAGGCCGCGCGGGCAAGGCAAAAACAAGCGCAGGGCTCATGGTTTCCGCGCATCGATTTCCACCAGGACTTCACGCGCGGAAATAACCCGGTATATGTGTTCGGAACCAAGCTGACGCAGCGGCAATTTTCGGCGACGGATTTTGCCTTGAACATGCTGAACACACCAACCCCGTTAGACAACTTTCAAACCCGGCTTGATGGCAAGTGGAGGCTGTTCGATTCGGGGCAAACCCTGTTTCATCAGCGCAGCGCGAAACGCCTGGTGACCGCGGCCGACTTTGAGACGGAACAGGCGCGGCAGGATCTGATTCTGGAGATTGTGCGCGCGTACTACGGCGTGCTGGTATCGAAGGAAAACGCGAAAGCCGCAGAGGAGGCGGTAAAGACAGCGGAAGCGAGCGCGCAGCGCATGGAGACGATGCACAAGGCAGGATTGCTGGTGGATTCGGACTTGCTCAGCGCGAAGGTTTTTGTTTCGCAGATGAAGGACCGTCAAATCCGGGCGCAGAACGATCTGGCGCTCGCGAAGATGCAACTGGCGCGGGAGATGGGAACGGCGCTGGACGCACCGGCGGAGCCTGCAGAGACTTTGGTCGAGCCAGGAATGCCTGCGAAAACCATTGAGGAGTGGATTCATATTGCTCTGGAGCAAAGGCCTGGCCTTCGCGCAGCCCAATTACAGGAGACAGCAATGGGCGATGAGAGGAAAGCGGCTAAAGCGGAGTTCGGGCCAATAGTCGGATTGTTTGGGAGTACGGAGCGCGATGCGATGGCCCTTGGCGGCCCTTCGGGAACGAACTGGACCGCAGGTGCGCGACTCGACTTCAACATCTTTGCCGGTGGTGCGCAAAAGGCGCGGGTTGCGGAGGCTGTCGCGAAGGAAAACAAGGCGAAACACAGGGTGGAATGGTTCCGTTCGGGCGTGCAGATGGAAGTGCGCAAGGCGTATCTGGACGGGAATGCCGCGGCACAACGAGCAGCGGCAGCGCGCGACGCAGCAGACCAAGCAAAAGAGAGTCTGCGAATTGTGCAAAACAGGTACGAAGCCGGACTGACAACCGTTACGGAATTGTTGCGTTCACAGACGGCACAGCTCGATGCGGCGACGGGATATTTGGCGGCGCTGCAGGACTGGCAAGTGGCAGGGGCGCAACTGGAGCGGGCCGCGGGTGTGCTGACGCCGGAGTCGGCGCTTATTACAGGAGCGGGTAAACCATGAGCTTGACGGAGAGTGAGGGAAAGAGGATGTGGCAACAAATGCGTTTCGTTCTAATCGCCACTGGAATGCTTGCCGCAGGATGCGGTGGAGGAAATGAAACCGGCCCACAAAAGGCTGAAATCATCCAGGGTTTGCACGTGCAAAAAATACGGCTGCAGAACGTAGCGGACGAGTTGGAAGCTCCGGGAAGTGTAATTGCAGTGTCCACAGCGCAACTGGCGGCGAGAACCATGGGGACGGTACTACAGGTTGCGGTTCGCGAAGGCGATAACGTGAAGCGCGGACAAGTGCTCGCGCAATTGGATGAACGAGAAATGGTGTCGAGGCGGAATGCAGCACAGGCAGCTTCGCGCGGGGCAACTGCCGCTGTAGCGCAGGCAAGGAATGCGGTCGCGGCGGCACAAGCGCAGGCCGATGTCATGAAGAAAACCTACGACCGGTATGCCTACCTGAAGGAACAGAAGTCCGTAAGCCCCCAGGAATTCGACGAAGTTGCCGCGAAACAGCAAGCCGCGCAGGCAAATCTTGAACAAGCAAAGGCGGCGTTAAGTCAGTCGGAAGCGGGTGTGGCACAAGCTGAATCCGAAATGCACGCAGCGGAAAGCGTGGCGAGTTATGCGCGCATCGTGGCGCCGTTCGATGGGCGAGTGCTTCGACGGACTGTGGAGCCGGGATCGTTGGTATCGCCGGGAATGCCGCTGTTTGTGGTGGAGGACACCTCGCGCTATCAACTGGAGGCCACGCTCCCGGCCGAAGCTCTGAACACGGTTAAGAAAAATGACGTGGCGCGCGTGCAGTTGGATGGCTTGGCGGAAAAGTCTCTGGCGGGCAAGGTGGCTGAGATTGAGGCTGGGGCGGATGCGACATCGCACACGTTGAAGGCGCGTGTGGACTTACCGAAGGAAACAGGAGTGCAGTCGGGGATGTTTGGCCGAGCGTACTTTGCGCGGGGAGAGAAGCCTGCCGTGATGATACCAAGAGATGCTCTCGTGAGCAGAGGGCAACTGCGGGGGATCTATGTTGTGGATGATGCAGGTCTGATGCACTGGCGCGTCGTGACCCTTGGAAAAAGCACGGGAGAGCGGGTCGAACTGTTGTCGGGACTGACTGACGGAGATGTGGTGGTGCTGAACCCGGGCAGCCAGGAGCTGGATGGAAAGAAGACTGGCGGAGCGCCGACCGGCGGGGAGAAGCGCCCGTGAAGCGAGGGCTGGCAGGAAAAATCGCGCGCGGTTTCATCGATTCCCCTCTCACGCCGCTAGTGATCGCGGCGGCGTTGCTGTTGGGAGTCTTCAGCATCTGGCAAACCCCGCGTGAAGAAGAACCGCAGATCGTCGTGCCCATGCTCGACGTGTTTGTGAACATGCCGGGAGCATCAGCGCAGGAAGTCGAGCAGCGCGTGACGATTCCCATGGAGCGGCTGTTACACGAAATCCCCGGCGTCGAGTACCTCTATTCGACCAGCCAGCCGGGCGGCGCGCTGGTGATTGTGCGTTTTTACGTGGGAATCAAAGAAGAGGACGCGATCGTTCGCACCTACAACAAGCTCTTCTCGAATTTCGACCGAATCCCGCAGGGCGCGAACCAGCCGCTGATCAAGGTGCGCTCGATCGATGATGTTCCCGTGCTGGCAATGACGTTTTGGGGAAAGAACTACGACGGGGCTGCGCTGCGCCGAATCGCGGCGGAAGTGCAACAGAGCGTGAAACAGGTTGAAAACGTATCGGAAACGACGCTTCTCGGAGGCCAGAAACGCGAACTGAAGGTCACGGTGGATGCGCAGAAGCTGGCGGCGTACCGCCTGGGCCCACTGATGATCGCGCGGGCGCTTGAGACGAGCAACCAGCGCCTTCAGGCCGGATCGTTTGCCGAGGAAAATCAGGAATTCGTGGTGGAAGCGGGAACCTTTCTGCGAACTGCCGAAGAAGCGCGAAGGATTGTGGTGACGGTCCAAGGAGGCCGCCCGGTTTACCTCGGCGACGTGGCAAGCGTCACGGACGGGCCGGAGGAGCCAGGGGACTACGTATATTTCGGAACAGGCGGAGCCGAGGCCGGACCCGGCGGGACCTACCCAGCGGTAACCCTGGCGGTGGCGAAACGCAAAGGGGCGAACGCAACTGATGTATCGCAGGATGTGCTGGCGAAAGTGGATTCGCTGCGCGGCTATGTGGTCCCGAACGACGTACAAGTGACTGTCACGCGAAACTATGGGCAAACAGCCAAACACAAGTCGGACGAACTCCTGAAGCATCTCTTCCTCGCAACTATTTCGGTGACGCTTCTGGTTGGCTTGGCATTGGGCTGGCGGGAAGCGGGCGTCGTTCTGCTGGCCATTCCAGTAACGTTGGCGCTCACACTGTTCATCTTTTACGCCTACGGCTACACATTGAACCGCGTGACGCTGTTCGCGCTCATCTTCTCCATCGGCATCCTGGTGGACGACGCCATTGTGGTGGTTGAAAACATCGTGCGGCATTTTCGATTGCCGGGGAATCAGGGCAGGTCGTGGAGTGATGTTGCGGTCGAAGCGGTCGATGAGGTCGGCAATCCGACGATCTTGGCAACCTTTGCGGTGATTGCCGCGATTCTGCCAATGGCGTTTGTGCGCGGGCTGATGGGTCCCTACATGCGGCCCATTCCTGTGGGGGCCTCCGCAGCCATGTTGTTATCGCTGATGGTCGCATTTGTCGTTTCGCCGTGGGCCGCGCTGAGATTATTGCGCGGACATACCGCAAAACATGCCGAAGGTGAGACAGAAGGCAAAACGACGAAATTCTACCGCAAGTGGATGGGCGGGCTAGTTCAGAATGCTCGGAAGCGTTGGGCGTTCCTGGCAACGGTTGTCGTGCTGCTGTTGCTGGCCTGCTCTCTTGTTGCCTTCAAGGCCGTTCGCGTGAAGATGTTGCCGTTTGACAACAAGAGCGAGTTCCAGGTGGTCGTGGATATGCCGGAGGGCACACCCCTCGAATGCACCCTCGCGGTGGAGCAGGAAATCGGGTCGTACCTGCACACACAGCCGGAAGTTTTGAACTACCAGATCTATTCTGGAACCTCCGGGCCATACAACTTCAATGGGTTGGTACGGCACTACTACCTCCGTCGGGGCGCCAATCAAGGCGACATTCAGGTCAATTTGCGATCGGTAGATGATCGCAAGCGCCAAAGCCACGAAATTGCGAAGGAGATGCGCGGCCCCATCCAGGAGGCCGCGAAGAAATGGAATGCACGCGTGAAGGTGGCGGAAGTTCCGCCAGGACCTCCGGTTGTTTCAACGCTGGTGGCGGAAGTGTATGGGCCGGATTATCGGCGGCAGATCGAATTGGCGCGGCAGATCCGTAAGGTTTTCGAGGAGACACCGGGGGTCGTGGATGTGGACTGGTACGTCGTCGCGGACCAAAAGAAGCTGGATTTTCAAGTGCAGCAAGACAAGGCCGCGCTGCGGGGCATTTCGCCGGCCGAAGTGTCGCATTCGGTAGCGATGGCCTTGGGAGGCGCACAAGTGGGGCTGATGCACGTGCCCAGTGAACGCGAGGATGTGCCGATTCGCGTGCAATTTTCGCGCGAGAGCCGTTCGAGCGTCGAAGCGTTGCGCGGCGTGTACCTGAATGCTCCGGATGGCGCGATGGTGCCGCTCGGCGAATTGGCAAAAGTGCAGGAAGGAACGATCGACAAGAACGTCTACCGGAAGAATCAGCGCGAGGTGGTTTACGTGACCGCAGATGTGGCCGGCGACGAAGAGAGCCCTGTGTATGCAATTGGCACGCTCGGAAGAAAGATTGGCGCGTTGAAACTTCCCGAAGGCTACGGGATCCAGCAATTCACAGCCATTCAGCCGCCCGATGCGAAGAAGCTCGCCGTCAAGTGGGATGGCGAGTGGCACATCACCTATGAAGTGTTTCGCGATTTGGGATTGGCGTTCGTGGCGGTATTAGTTCTGATCTACGTGCTGGTGGTCGGGTGGTTTAAGTCCTTCAAGACGCCGCTGGTGATCATGGCGCCGATTCCGCTGACGCTTGTGGGCATCTTGCCGGCTCATGCGGCGATGGGCGCGTTCTTCACGGCGACGTCCATGATTGGATTCATCGCGGGCGCGGGAATTATTGTCCGGAATTCGATCATCCTTGTGGACTTCATCAAACTGCGGCGCGAACAGGGCATGCCTCTGGAGGAAGCTGTAGTAGATGCCGGTGCGGTGAGGTTCCGGCCGATGTTGCTAACGGCGGCAGCGGTTGTCGTGGGCGCGGGAGTCATTCTTTTTGATCCGATTTTTCAGGGACTGGCGATTTCGCTGATGGCGGGAGAGGTGGCGTCGACGTTTCTTTCGCGTATGGCGGTCCCAGTTCTTTATTACATGAGTGAGCGAGGTGGCAAATGACAATGGAGAGATACATCCGGATTATCGCGGGGACAATTGTGTTGGTGTCGCTGGCGCTGGGAACGTGGGTGAATCACAACTGGTATTGGTTCACCGCGTTCGTTGGCGCGAACCTGCTGCAATCGGGCTTCACAAAATGGTGCCTGATGGAAGACATCCTCAGAAAAGTCGGCGTGGGTGTGACCAGGTCGAGTAATTAGTCCAGCCAGCGAGGCGTCATTCTTACCGCTAGCTGCCGTTGATCGACGCCTCTGCCAATCCTTGAAGCGCGAATCCTGGAGCGAAGTCCAGATAGGCCCCCTCTGCCCCGCAATCGGGACAGGCATCACGGAAAGCCACCTGATCTGATCTTCCAACGAGTGCAAACAGAGGAATGGCGCGCCCGGGGAGATTCGAACTCCCGACCCGCGGATTAGAAGTCCGCTGCTCTGTCCAGCTGAGCTACGGGCGCTCTCTCCATAATTTCTCATATTACAAACGCTTACGCTACAAACTGCTCGACTTCGTCAGGGGAATCTTGCACGATGGGCGCGCGGGGAATGGGGACCGAAACACTACCGAACCTGTCGCTGGCGACGTGTGGTGCTGCTCGTGAGGTAAAAACGTGGCCCAGGCAGCAGCCAAAGTCAGAGTCTCTATTGGATGGCGGCTTGTAGCTTCGGGCAAAGCCGTCTGGCAGCAGCCTAGCGGAAGGCCAGAATCTGCCTATCGTGTCCGAATTGCGGAAACTCACTCAACAGCTTCAACCCCCCGCACCCTTCTTCGCCATCGGCTCGAAGCCTGTGCTTCGGGTATCTCGTCAAGCTGTAATCGACCTAGAATTGTCGCATTTCTTCGCTGAGCGGTGTCAGAACGGCAACAACGAAAGTACTATCGCGATTGGACCCTTCGCCAAACTTACCGCCAAGGGCATGCTGCGAGATTCTCCTGAAAGTCCCTCTGCAAAGCCGTTGGATGCCGCGCATTTCCTTGCGAAACAATCGCTTAGACGAAAACGTGGCGATTTCTTGCCCATGTGAGTTTGTTCTCATGCACCCAAACCTCAGTAACTGTCCCGCTAGGAAGCGCGGACGGGTGCACCCCCACTGCTCCAAAGCAGTACCTTCGTCCAGTTGCTGGCTCACACTTCGGTGAGTTATCACTAGTTAGGTCCCAGTATCGACGGGGCGGGTGTAGCCAGCGCCGCAGGTTGGCGTGATTGCCCCTTAACCCAGCAAATGGCTGGGGAAGGGCGCCGGGAAACACCTGGCAATCTGTCGATACCGCCATTTCGGGGACGAATGTTTTAGCGAAAGGGAGTCGCCCATGAGTCACAAAAATAGAACCGAGCAGGGCTTCTCTCTCCTGGAAGGCCTTATCGTACTCGGCATCATGTTCATTTTAGCTAGCATTACCATCTTCAAGAGTTTCGGCACCATGTCGAGCTATCAGGCGAACTCCGCCATGGACATCGTCAGAAGCCAGCTGCGCGTCGCCCGGCAGTTGGCCATCAGCCAACGCCGCGACGTCCAAATTACGTTCAACACCTCGGCTACCACCCCAAGCATTACATACCAGGTACTTGCTGGCACTTACGCTGGGAGCGCCGAAGTAAATAAGACTGCCATCACCATGCCGCTTCCTACGAAAGTCCAATTTACCTCGGAGGCCGGTGAATCGGATACCCCGATGGGTTTTGGCACCTGCGCCGGCAATTATGGAGTTTGTATCGCGGGTGTCAGTGGCGGCCCCGTTTACATGGAATTCAATTCCCAGGGCCAGTTTACGGATAGCACCAAGGTCAACACGCTGAACGGGACGATCTTCCTGGGCATTCCAAGTCAGCCAGCCACGGCTCGCGCAGTGACCATCATGGGTGGCACTGGCCGCGTTCGCTCTTACAGCTACACCGGCGGAACGCCCGCTTGGACGGAATAGGGAGTTATACCATGCAAAGAGGCCGCAGAGTTCGCACACAAAAAGGGTTCAGCTTGATCGAGGTGATGATTGCCATGGCTGTCCTGGCCTTCGGCGTCCTCTCCCTCGTTTCTGTTTTCACCCAGGGTCTCCGGGCTTCCTACCAGACCCAGATTCAGTACATCGCGCAACAAAAGGCGCAGGAGGCTTTGGAGACGATCTTTACCGCGCGCGACACCAAGGTCCTTAACTGGGCGCAAATTGCCAACGTGAGCAAAGGCGGAGTTTTTAAGGACGGTCCGCAACCCCTTTGCGCGTCAGGGCCAGACGGCCTGTTTGGCACGGAAGACGACGATACCACCACTCCCGACGTGATCGTGACCGGCCCGGGCCCCGACGGCGTTTTCGGAACTGCCGATGACGTCGTAATCAATCTGAACCCGTGGATGACGCGCACAATTGTGATCGCTCCTACAGCGAGCACGCCTAACCTGAATCAAATCACCATCACAATCAAATGGACATCTCAGGGACAGTCCTCCCAATACGTGCTCGTCAGCTACATTTCCAATTATTCGTGAGGTCTACGATGAAACTCCAGTCAATCAAGAAAATCGCGGGCTTTACGCTGATCGAATTGATGATCGCCATGGCCGTCACCCTGATCCTGCTCTATGCTGCCGTCCAAGTGTTCCGCGATGCCACTTATTCCAACCAGGTGGTCGTCCAGGCGGCGGATATGACGGACAATCTGCGGGCTGGATTAAACCTGATTCAACAGGATCTCCAGCAAGCGGGCGCAGGCATTCCCGTCGGGGGCATCTACATCCCCTTCACCCCGAATAGTTCTGGTTGTGGAACCACGGCACTGATCAATCGTCCCGTGTTGGGCGGGACCACGACCTTTCCCGCGTGCAATGCCACCATACCCGCCGTGGAGCCTGGCAATTCCCTGGGGCCCGCTCTTACCTCTCCGGACGCTGCTGCTGGCACCGCGTCGAATCCGAGCCCGAACGGCATAACCGACGAAATCACCATGCTGTATCAGGACAATTCTCTAAAGCTCGACAACCTTCCCGTTTATGACGCGGCCAAATGCCCCAATGGATCAATAAGTTTGGCCGGCACCACCCTTACAGTCAAATTTGATCCCGCCTGCATCAATCTGACAACCGCCGGCATCACGGTTCAGGTCGGCGACCTCATCCTGTTGGAGAATTCGAGCAACACCCTGGTTTGCGTCACGGGTGTTTCGCTGGCAAGCAATACCTTAACCTTCGCTGCGGGTGACCCCTTTGGATTGAATGGGCGCTCGGATCCCGGTGGCACAGTCAAGCAGTTGGAGACCTCCAGCACCTGCGGTGGGGCGAACTCCTGTTTTCCTTCGGTGCTGGCCACCCGCGTCTGGATGATCTCCTACTACCTCGACAACGTGAGCAGTCCTCCGTTCGTCCGGCTCATCCGGCAGGTCAACATGTACCCCCCGGTGGTCGTCGGCGAGACCCTCGAGAATTTGCAATTCACGTACAACTTCGTGGACGGCATCACCAATCCTTCGAATCAACCCACCGTTCCCACCGGCAATTCGGAATCGCAGATACGTTCGGTCAATGTCTATCTGGGGGCCCGGTCAAGCTACACCGTCCATCAGGGCAATAACACTACTTATGCGCGGAATAACTTGATGACGCAGGTCAGCCTCCGCAGCCTGGCCTACGTCGATCGTTACTTCTAAGAGGAGCTGGCAATGCAAACAAAGCACCATCAAAAGTCTTTTCGCTCTCGCCAAGACGCGGGCGTAGCGCTCATCACGGCGCTCCTCCTGCTGTTCTTGATGTCCAGCCTCCTGGTTGGCTTCTGCATACTGCTGATCTCGAACCAGCAGTTGGCGGGTTCCAATAACGACGACGTCTCGGCCTTCTATGGCGCGGAAGCGGGCATGGAACAGTTGACCGCAAACCTGGGGAACTTGTTTGCGGAGACCTATGCGCCGACCATGGCGCAGATCAACGCCCTGCAAACCACTCCTCCCCCGCCCGTCATCTCGGGAATCACGTTCATGACCGGTAGCGGCCAAACAGGCTACACAGTCGCTCTGCCTTCCACCACCACCTACGATTCCAACGGAAACCCTATCCCCACAACCTCAACAGTCAAAATTGGCCCCTATCAAGGTTTGCCGGCTTTGGTTACCGAATACACCCTCACGGTCAACGCTCGAACGACCGCGGGTCGCGAAGTTAAACTCCAGCGCACCACGCAAGCGGTGGGCATTGGGGCATTTTCGTTCGGTATTTTCTGTGGTGTGGACTGCGGCTTCTTCGCGGGGCCTGACTTCAAATTTGGCGGGCGCACCCACTCGAATGGGAATATTTACCTCGCGGAGGGGAATGGAAGCACGCTCACTATGTCCGATAAGGTGGATGCGTACAAGGATGTCATTCGCACCACTCTCTCGAACGGCCTTTCCACGTCAACTAATTACACGGGAACAGTGAGCATCACCACGAATCCCGGAAGCGGCAGCTACCGGACCCTCGCCATGAGCGAGGGAAGCTACAACCCACTGACAGGGTCAGGGAATTCATCGTGGCCCACGATCTCCACGGGCCCCAGCCCCGCCGATTACAATCACAACCTGATCGATGGGAAAGGCAGCAAGGACCCTACGCATCAAACGGGCGCGCAACAGCTTAACCTTGCCGTTGCCCTTCTTGGAAACGGCGCCACGCAGGCTGTGGACCTGAATCGCCGCGCCTTGGGCGGTGAATCCATGACCGTTACAGCGGAGCGCTATTATAGTCAAGCCAGCCTGAGGATTCTGCTGTCGGACAACGCGGCGGACATCACGAATCTGCCGTGCATTGATGGCGGCACGGCCCCCTTTGACCTGAGCCTGATGACCGCCACTCCAGTAACCAACTGGGCTACCGCCGGGGGCACCTTGCAAGCGATATACACCAACCTGGCCAAGAACACCACTGGTGCGGGGGCGCTTCCTTTGGCTACATCCGGCGCGGCCGGCGGAGTCGGAGGCGCCTACAACACGACGACGCCGGTGGACGGATATTGGCTGCCAACTGGATTCCCCATCATTAAAGGCTTCATAAAGATTGAAGAGCAAACCAGCTACGGCAACGGCACTGCCTGTGGCACTTGGAAAGACGTGACCGCGGAAATCCTCGGCTACGGATACGTCGGGCGTAACATCAACCCGGTCCCACAATCCCTGGACGGAGCAACGCTCAATCCGCAATGGCCTGGTACGAATGCAGCAATGGCGCCGGGATCGCCACTAGCCGGCGTTTGGGCCATCCCCAACCCGCCGTCCAACACCACTCAGATTGGCCCGCAGAATGCTTCCGCGTATTGGGCAAATGGTACGATGACTGCCGTTTCCACACCCGGTGCAGCAAAAAGCTGCATGGACCCTCATCCCAACGCCATCATCCGTCTGGAACGCATCCGCGACAATCCCAGCTCGTTGTGGCCCAGTTATGTGGTCACCGGCGCTTTGAAATCCAGCAACCCCGGCAAAAACGTGCCTTCCCAGGCTCCGATCAATGTGGTTTGCGGCGTGGATCCAACCACGAAAACCCTCGAAGGAACATGGGTTCCTTACCCTCAGGACTTCTGGCCGAACGTCCTCTTCGATACGCGCGAGGGCGAGCTTCGCGAAGACACCATGTCTGCTGCAAACCGGCCGACGCTGAACGGCGCGATGAGCTATATCGAAATCGACGGCAAGAACCTGGCCAACTGGTTTGCCGGCAAGATCGGCACCGTCGTCACTAGCGGCCAAGGCACCAAGGATCCCAACTACGCCACGAACAATTTCGTGCTCTATATCTCTGACCGCCGCGGAAATTACGAAGACTCTACCGTCCAGACGATCTCCGGCGGCTGGCCTCCGCTTTCCTACAGCACACATGAAACGGGCGAATATGGTTGGACGGATATCGTCAACGCTTCCACCGACGTCACAAACGGCTGCCCCAACAAGACCCTCGATACGGGAGAAGACGAAAACGCCGATAATACGTTCTTGGGATCACTCTACTACTACGGCGCAAGCCAAAAGTATATCCATGATGCGGGCGATACGCTCGCTAACGTAACCAACTCAGCCACGAACCCCGGCAGGTTAGGCATTTTCGCGGGGCTCTCCGGCACTGGCCTCCTGACGAACGACAACTGTGCCAGTGTTCCCTCCTACTCTACCACTGACAACATTTGGCCCATGTTGGTTGCGGCCCACCCCAACGCCCCGCGGGAAAACCCGCCGCTCTTCTTCCGTCGCGCCGTCAAGATCGTCAACGCCAACAACCTGACCGCCTTGGGTGCATGCCCTGGTGGTCAGAATTGCGGCTTGGCGATTGCCACGGAAAACCCCGTCTATGTCCAAGGCGACTACAACACGAATTCGGCTGGGGGTGGCTCCAACTGGACTGACCCCTACGTGGCTTCTTCCATATCTGCGGACGCCGTCTCCCTCCTTTCCAATAACTGGAATGATGTCAATTCCTTCAGCACACCCTATTGCGGTGACGACACGTCGTGCCCATCAAACCGCACTGCCGTCACCAGTTACTACCGCATGGCCATCCTGGCCGGTGTTGCGGGCACTTTTCCGTTGCCCGGCGGCACCACCAGCGCCACAGTCCCACAGGACTTCGGCACCAACGGCGGTGTGCACAACTTCCTGCGCTACCTCGAGGACTGGGGTGGACAGTCCCTCTACTACAAGGGTTCTATCGTCCAGCTATACTACAGCCGGCAGGCCAACGGCACTTACAAGTGCTGCACTACCGTTTACAGCCCGCCATCTCGTGGCTACAACTTCGATACAGACTTCCTGGACCCGATCAAACTGCCGCCGCGCACGCCGCTGTTCCGCGACGTCAACACCACCGGCTGGACGCGGCTGATGCTGTCGAGCCAGTAGCTCGTAGCCTCCCGCTATCCTAGCTTTCCCGAACGCCCCGGTCACGGCCGGGGCGTTCGCTTTGTGTGCCGATTTCCCTCATCGCCTATCACCCAAAACTTGTCATTCCGACCGGAGGGACGACGCTTTTGGCCGTCCCGGAGCGGAGGCACGGTTTTTCATCGCACGTTTTCTGTGCGATGAATCTCTCTGCAACTTCGGATTCCAAGTTAAGATATTCCCCGATGGACAGATCCCGCGTGATGAAAGGCCATGAACCCTCTCGAAACCCTTAGCCTGGTCCTTGGCGCCGGCTTTTCCTCCGGCCTGAATCTCTATGCCACCGTCGCGACTCTGGGATTGCTCCAGCGCTTTGGCGTCATTCAACTGCCCGAGCACCTCCGCATCCTCTCGCATCCCGTGGTGCTGGGAATCGCGGCGGTCCTTTATTTGCTGGAATTCCTGGCGGACAAGGTTCCTTATATCGATTCGATCTGGCAGGCCGTTCATACATTCATCCGGCCGCCGGCTGCGGCACTCCTGGCGTTCGGCGCGACCGCAGCGGCCCCCGACGTCTGGCGTTGGGGAGCGGCGCTGCTTGCGGGAGGCATCGCGCTTACCTCCCACGGCACCAAGGCCAGCGCGCGTGCTGCCGTGAACATGAGCCCGGAACCTTTCAGCAATTGGGCGCTCAGTTTTGGAGAAGATCTCCTGGCGGTCTGGCTGATCTGGTTCGCGACGGCGCATCCCACGGCCGCGATCATCGTGGTGAGCGTGCTTTTCGGCGTATCGCTCTTCCTTCTGTATCACCTGTTTCGATTTCTGCGGCGCGCACTGCGGAAACTCGCGGAGATTTAACCGCGTTTGCGCGACAGTTGGTAGTCATGGCCGAGCATTTTGGAGTGCGGCGGCTTGCCGCCGCTTTAACGTCGCAAGCAACTCCGCAAGTGTGTTTTCTCTACAGGACGTAGTGGCAGATCCTCGGATCAGCTCTTGGATTCACCTTGCCTCGCTAGCGGCGGCCTTTTCACTTTGAGCTGCGAAGGGCTGAGGCGGGCGCCTTCGCTGCCCCTGCGGCTTCGCTCCTCCCTCGCGACTACTTCACGTAGGTCGCCAACCAATCGAGGAACGTCTTGTACCAGAGCTGGCTGTTCTGCGGTTTCAGCACCCAGTGTCCTTCATCCGGGAAGATCAAAAGCTTGGAGGGCACGCCCTGGCGCTGCAACGCGCTGAAGAATTCCAGGGACTGCGTGTAGGGCACACGGTAATCCCGTTCGCCTGCCACCACCAGCGTCGGCGTCTTGTACTTGCCGAGCTCCGCGGCGTAGGTAGACGGTGACCACTTCTTGTAATTCTCCGGCGCCGTCCACGGCGTACCTTGCATGTCGTGCTCTCCAAACCACAGCTCTTCGGTCGCGTACATGGACACTTGGTCGTACACGCCCGCATGGCTCACGATCGCCTTGAACCGTTCCGTGTGCGTCGCCAGCCAGTCCGCCATGTATCCGCCGTAGGAGCCGCCCGCTGCGGCCAACCTCGTTTTGTCAATGAAGGGATACTTCGCGATTGATGCGTCCACTCCCTTCATTATGTCAACGTATGCTTTCCCTCCCCAATCGTTGGTAATCTCGTCCGTGAATTTCTGCCCATAGCTCGTGGAGCCCCGGCGATTGATCATCAGCGTAACGTAGCCCGCAGCCGAGAACACTTGCTCATTCCAGCGGTAGCCCCACGCGTTTTCCCACATGGACTGCGGCCCGCCGTGCAGCAGCACGAGCATCGGGTATTTCTTCGCGGGCGAAAATCCAGGGGGCCGCACCACCATCGCCTCCACTTTCGTCCCCTCGGCCCCTTCAAACCAGAAGCTCTCCGGCGCATTCATTTCCACTTGCGCGAGGATGGCGTCGTTGTGATGCGTCAATTGCTTCAGGCCGCTGCCATCGCCCGCGGCGACAAATAATTCCGAGGGTGAAGTCAAGCTGGTCCGCTCCGTCACCAAAACGGTCGCGTCGCCGTTGAAGGAGAATGCGCCGTTATAACCATCGAGCAGTTTCTTCGGCGCCGCGCCGGCGCGCGCCTCTAGGGCATAAATCGGCTGGAGAGTCTCATTTTCCGCGGTGAAGTAAATGGTTTTGCTGTCCGGCGACCATGCCAAATCGTTCGCGCTGCGGTCGAAACCGGCTGTGAGATCCGCGCTCTTGCCCGTCTGGCGGTCGTACAGCATGACGCGCCACCGGTCGGCCTCATATCCCGCAGTCAATTGCGCATGGTAGGCGATCGCACGTCCATCCGGCGAATACACGGGATTCCCATCGAACCCGGGATTGGAAGTGATGCGCTTCGCTTCGCCACCGGAGGCGGACACGACGAACAGGTCGGCATTCGTGCTGATCGCCTCCACTTTGTCCGTTACCGTCGTGTAACAAATTTCCTTGCTGTCGGGCGAAAAATTGACGTCGCTGGGAGCGCCTCGCTCGTCCGGCGGAATATCGTAGTCCGCTTCCGGCGTAAGATCGCGCGCGGGCGAACTGCCGTCGGCTGGCATTACGAAAAGGTGGCTGCGCTTGCCTTCGGACCAGTGATCCCAGTGGCGGTAGAGAAGGTGGTCATAAATGTGCGCTTTTACTTTGCTCTTTTCTTTTTCTTCATCGCGCTTGGCGTTGCACGCGTCGTCTTTGCAGCCCACATACACAGGCGACGTGAAGGCGATGCTCTTCCCATCCGGCGCCCATTTAAACAGATCGGCTCCCGTCGAAAGCTGCGTTAGTTTTCTCGCTTCGCCGCCTTCCATCGAGAGCAGATAGATCTGGGAAGTGCCGTCGCGCGCGGAAAGAAACGCCAGCATCTTGCCATCAGGGGACCAAGCGGGAGAAGTGTCGCGGCCGCCCTGGGTCACTTGAATGGCTTCGCCGCCCGCCGCGGGAATGAGCCAGATATTGCTGACGCCGCGGTTTAACTCCATGTCCGGCGTGGACACCGCGTAGGCCACCCATCTGCCGTCGCGCGAGATCTGCGATCCCGAGACGCGATGCATTTTGATCAGGTCGTCAAACGTGATCGCGTGCTTCGCGGGTGCTTGCGCCTGTGCATGTGCGGCCAAAGCTATGCCCAGCGCGATGCCCAAAATTCCACTGCGCATTGCTATGCGATTTCTCATTGTGCCTCCACCCGTACAGCGATTTCCCCAACAATCCCCAAAACAGTGCATGATGTCACGATTGCACGGCGAATCCAAGGTGGGTGATTCGCTTCTGATTGATCATTTCCCTCTGGCAGTCGGCAAGCCCACGGCCCAGATGTACCCATCAGGATCCACAAGCATGATGTCGCGCCAGCCATGCGGAAAATCCTGCGCGGGCTGCAATATCGTAATGCCCGCGGCCCTCGCTCGCGCTTCCACTGCATCGGGATCAATGCCGAGCACACGCAATTCCGCTCCGGTTCCGCGCGGCGCTGCGTCCCGTAATCGCTGGTAAAGCGGATGATGATCGTAAGTGTGGTCCGCATGGAGCATGAAGTCGATACCCAGCAGCGCCAATGCTGCAAAATCGCCATCGGCGTAGCGCACCGTCGCTCCAAGGATGTCTCGGTAAAACGGCAGCGATTTTTCCACGCTTCGCACGAGCAGATTAACGCTGAATTTCGGCATAGCCCGGCCGTAATCATCCGCGGGCATGAAGGCATCGCCAGTACGCGTTTTTGTCATGAAATCACCTCCGCACCACTAGCCAGTTTGCGAGTGCCACCACGCACGTCGCTCCTACAATTACAAATTCGCCTTTGCCCATCTGTGTTAGCAGCAGCAGAGAAAAGATCAGACCGAGTCCCGCGAAAAGATATGGCCAAGGGAGAACGAATTGCGCCTGGCGATCTCTGCGCCGCCGCAAGAGGGGCACTGCCACTGCCATCGCGCCATAGACCGCCAGGCGCGAGACCGCCGATAGGATGGCGTTCCACTCGAAATCTCCCAGTGCCGCGAACGCGACAACTAAAACGGCGTATAGAAAAATAGAAACATAGGGCGTTCTATATCTTGGATGAACCGCGCCCAGGAACGCGGGGAAATCGCCCTGCTCGGCGAGAGCAAAGGTGACGCGTGGCGCATGCAACAGGTTCGCGCTCAAATAGCCGTACGCGGAAACCAGCGCCGCCAGCGCGATCGCGATTCCGCCCGCGGGTCCCAAGAATCGCTGCGCGGCATCAGCAAGGGGGCGCGGGGACGCGCCTGCGTTCGGCAAGATGGCCACGACGGCGAACTGCACTGCCGTGTAGATTACACAAACCACGGCGAGCGCCGTCAGCAGGGCGATAGGCGTGTCGCGTTTGGGATTAGTCGTTTCGCCGCCGACAAACAGCGCGCCCTCAAAGCCGCCGTAGGCATAAACGAGCAGCAGCATGGCCTCAAACCAGCTTTTCGCGGAAACAGCGGGAAACACAATCGCCACGCGAAGTTCCGGCTTGATCGCCAGAGCGAGCAGCGCCGCCATCGCGAAGAACAGCAAGAACCCCACCTTGATCGCGGTGAAAAAGTTGCTGACGTTTTTCCCGGTCTTTACGCCGATGTAGTTCAGCAGCGCCAGATGGCCGATCAATACTCCCAGAAGGAGCAGCTCGCCCAGGCGCGCTCCCAATGCGGGGAAAAACTGCGCCGCGAAGGTGCAGAAAAGATTCGCTGCCGCGGCCGGAGCGGCGATGCGCGTCAGCCATGTCAGCCAGGCGACCAGCAGCCCCGCGAAGCGCCCCAGGGCGTCCCGTGCGTAAAGATACAGCCCGCCGGTTTCTTCGTAGTAGGAAGAAACTTCCGCGATACATCCTGCAATGATGAGAATTCCCGCGCCCGCGCCCAGGCAGCTTACCGGGCTGAGGCCACCCAACCGCGCGGCCAGATCGGCGGGCAATTTGAAAATGCTGACGCCGACAATCGAATTGACCATCAGAGCCGTCAGACTCCAACGGCCGATTGTGCGCACCAATGCGTGCGAGCTTTGCGTCAACCGCGGCAATCCTTCCCGCCAGAGGATTTCCTAGTGCCGTTCCAACTTGTTCCAGCAAATCCCTTCGAGAATGCTTTCTTCGTGTTCGCGGCAGACGCTTGGACCGTCATTTGGCCCAAATAGTCGGAACGGCACTAGTATGTCTTCGGTACGCTGACCGGAGCTGCTTTCATGCGCGCGATCTCGCCCAGCACATCGCTCTTCCCGTTGATCGCTTCGAGATGCGGATTACGCTCGCCGCCGTGATATTCGATGCGGTAGGTCCTGTAATAATCGGCGCCTTCGGCGAGCAGCTCGATGGGTTCATTGTGGTCTTTCGCCCACTGGATGGCGCTGTGCAATACTTCCGGCGACCACTTCCGGCCGTTCACCGCCACCAGATGCATTCCAGGTGCCAGCCCCGCCTGATCCGCCGGCGAGCCGGGAATCACGTCCAGAATGCGGTCGCTCAAATCACCTCCGGGGGCATGCACGTCAAAGCCCAACGAAAAGGTGTACGCGGCCACTTGGGTGACGATTTCTTCCGCCTTCACGTGTTCGTTGGGAACATCCGTAAACACCACTTTCCAGCCGGAATTCTCCAGCCCGCCGAGCGGGGCGCCCGGCCCGTGAGACCTGAGGCGCTCGGCAAAAAATCCCCGCCAGTCGTAGGGCAAAACTTCGTTCATTCCCGCCAAGACATCCTCGTACGTATAGGAAACGACTTTTGGTCCGGTATTTTCGCCGCCATAAAATTTCCGGCAGAAGTCATCGAGTGATTTCTTGCCCCGGGTTTCGCGGCGGATTATAGTATCGGCCTCCAGCCAGATGAACGTGCTTTCGTCATAGTAATCAATGCTGCGGCGCCGCGAAGTCCCCCCTGCCGGTGCGCCGTAAAGGATCTGCGCGGAAATCGCCGTGTCCTGCAGATCCCGCCACGCGCGTCCCGGCCAGTCATTCAAATACGCTGCGGTGGCCGCGAGATACTCGCGGAGGCATTCAGGGGTCCAGGAGCCGCTGCGCGCCGCCAGCATCACTCCGAGATATTGCGTCAGTCCTTCATAGACCCAGAGCAGATCACCTTTGAGCGGCGTCTGATAATCGGAGGCGACCAGGCCCACGGGGCGGCGGTACTTGCCGTTCCAGGAATGCGTGAATTCATGCGCCAGCAGATCCATCTGTGTTTCGCGGACCTCCGGATCCAGGAACAGCGCTTCGGGGGTGCGGTCATCACTGGATTCGTGATGCTCGACGCCCTCGGGAGGCATGACGTCGCTCAGAGAGAGCAGGAAGTCGTAGCGGCGATAGTGTCGTGCGCCGAAAAGCGCTCCGGTCTCTGCCACCAGTTGGCGCATTTGCTGCACCTCGCCGGGGCTGGCCGCCAGCGCCGCGGGTCCATCCGCCGCGATATGGATGAAGTGTTCAGGTTTCTGTCCTGGCGCCAAATCGATTGTGCGGAAATAGGCTCCTGTAAGCACTGGCGAATCGATCAGCGTGGTTAAGGAAGCAGGAGCAAACTCCACCGCGTCCGCTGCCTCCTTCGCCACCGGCAGCGCCGTGCCGTACTTCCACCCTCCGGGTAGGCGCAAACTCGCGGCGTAAGTCAGATCGTCGGTCTTCGCCCCTTGCGGATAGAGCGTGACGAGATACCAGTTCAACACCGCGATTTGCACCGTCGCAGAAGGAGTCTCTCGCGACCCGTTCGCCTCCGCCGGCGACAAATAATCCAACGCCACCTCCAGCGTGCTGGCGCCCCCTGGAACTTCCAGATGAAAAGCGTACATATCCAGATCATCGCGGCGCCATGCGACTTGCTGTCCCGCGGCCCGCATTTTTGGGCCGATGAGATTCACGATCGGGCCCGTCGGCGAGTGCTCGCCCTGGATCCACTTCGGGTAGACGAGAGTGAGCGGTCCGGGCTTCACGGGAAACACGAGTTGCGCGTGAAAAAGGTGCTTCGCAACGTCGCGCAAATCCACGGCAATTTTCACCGGCTCCTGCGTGGACTGCGCGTGACTCCCGCTGATGGTGACGAGACCCGGCACAAGAAGAAGAATGAGAGAACGAAAACAGAAACGCGTGAGCAAGTGGAATCCTCCAAACCCGCGAAAGAGTATTACACGACTGTACCGTGAGGTCACCTTCAGGAGGCGCCGCCTGGTTTGCTACAATCACTGTATGAGTACGGACACGCACTCTTCGCCGCTATTTTCCCGCAATCTCCGAAAACAGTATCCGGTTGCGTTGCGCGGCGAAGGCAGTTGGATTACTGCCGCCGATGGCCGCCGCTATCTGGACGCTTCCGGGCAAGCTGCGGTTGTCAGCATCGGCCACGGCGTTCCGGAGATCGGCCAGGCCATGGCCGAACAGTCCAACAATATCGCCTTCGCGCACACCTCGCAATTTCACACCGCGCCGGCTGAAAAGCTTGCGGCGCGTGTGCTAGCGCTCGCTCCAAAGAATTTCCACGATGGCGGGCGGGTCTATTTCACTTCGGGCGGCTCGGAGGCGACGGAAACCGCGCTCAAACTGGTACGGCAATATTTTCTGGAACGCAAGCAGAACGCGCGTTACCGCGTGATTTCGCGCAAGCAGAGTTATCACGGCAGCACGCTCGGCGCGATGTCTGTCAGCGGCAACGTGGCGCGGCGGGCGCCGTATGCGCCGATGATTCCGGAGTGGGGCCACGTCGCTCCTTGCTTCTGCTACCACTGCCCGTTTGACAAGACATTTCCGGAATGCGATCTTGCCTGCGCGGACGATCTGGATGCATTTCTCAAGGTGAATGATGCCTCCACTGTCGCCGCGTTTATTTTTGAGCCTGTTGTCGGTGCGACGCTTGGGGCCGCGGCCGCCGTGGATGGCTACACCGCGCGCCTCGCCGAGATTTGCCGCAAGCATGGCATCCTGCTGATTGCCGACGAGGTCATGAGCGGGATGGGCCGCACGGGCAAGCCCTTTGCGAGCCAGCACTGGGGCCTCGAGCCGGACATTATTCTTACGGGGAAGGGCATCGCCAGCGGCTACGCGCCTCTTGGCGCGGTTCTTGCGGCACCGAACGTGGTCGAAGCCTTCGAAAAAGGCACCGCGGCGTTCATGCATGGCTTCACATACCAGTCGCATCCGGTGTCCATGGCTGCGGGGAATGCGGTGTTTGACTATTTGGGAGCGCACAAATTGTTCGATCGCGTGACTCCTGCCGGCGAAACGCTGCGCAAGGCGCTCGCCGTACTGGAAAGCCACCCACACGTCGGGCAGGTGCGCGGTTTGGGACTGCTGCAAGGAGTCGAATTCGTGAAGGACAAGCCCACGCGCGAACCGTTTAACAAGGAGGAAGGCATTGCCGAGAAGATTCGCCAGGCCGCGCTCGAAAAGAACGTTCTCACCTATCCCACGCAGGGCTGCGTGGACGGCTCGCGCGGCGACCACGTCCTCCTTGCGCCACCCTTCATCATCACACCAGAAGAGTGCCGGCTCGTTGCTGGGGCATTGCAGCACGCACTGGCAAAAGTCTTTCCCGCCTGAGCGGCTCGCGCTACTCTTCTTGGCAGCACTTCATCGTCATCCATTCGCTCGATCATTTGGGAGATGCCTTTCATGCGCCGTCATCTGCAGTTCTTTGCCTTGTTTTTCGCCTCTGTTCTTACTGCAATTGCTTCTTGTCCGCAGGAAAAAAACGCAGCTAAACCACGCGCACGCGATCTTGGCGTGCCCTTTGATGGGACACCCGGCCCGTTCAACACCATCACCGATGTGCCGGGCGTAACCGTCGGCCACACTACGCTGATCTCGGGCGAAGGAAAGCTGGAGGTCGGCAAAGGGCCGGTGCGCACGGGTGTCACCGCGATCCTGCCGCGCGGGAAAGAATCGTTTGACGGCGCCGTGTTTGCGGGCTGGTGGTCGCTGAATGGCAACGGCGAAATGACCGGCACGACCTGGGTGGAAGAATCCGGTTTTCTGGTGGGTCCGGTGATGATCACGAACACGCACAGCGTGGGTGTGGTGCGCGACGCGGTCATCCAATGGATCGTCGCGCATCACAAAGCGGGACCCGAGGATGATTGGTGGTCGCTCCCGGTGGTCGCGGAAACTTGGGACGGCTGGCTGAACGACATCAACGGCTTTCACGTGAAACCCGAGCATGCGTTTCACGCCATCGATTCCGCCCATGGCGGAGTTGTGGAAGAAGGAAACGTTGGCGGCGGCACGGGGATGATTTGTGGCGGTTACAAGGGCGGGATTGGCACGTCCTCGCGCGAATTAACGGCGAAAGATGGCGGTTACACCGTCGGCGTGCTGGTGCAATGCAATTACGGATCGCGGCAGAATTTCCGCGTGGCCGGCATTCCGGTGGGGCGCGAGATCTGGTCGGAAGATCCGTACGCTTACCAGCCGTCAGAGATTTCCGAGCGCGGCTCGATTATTGTTGTCGTGGCGACAGACGCGCCGCTGGTGGCGCATCAGCTCAAGCGCCTGGCACGCCGCGTCTCCCTCGGCCTGGGCCGGAACGGCAGCATTTCTGACAACGGCTCGGGCGACATTTTCATCGCGTTTTCAACGGCGAATCCCGGGGCCGCTGCGACGGACCACGTGCTGGATGTGAAGATGTTGCCGAACGATCAGCTTGCGCCATTGTTTGCGGCCACAGTGGAAGCGACGGAAGAGTCGATCATCAACGCGATGGTTGCAGCCGATTCGATGACTGGGAGAGATAATCATCACGTCACCGCGCTGCCCCACGATCAACTCCGCGCCGTGCTGAAGAAATACAACCGGCTGAATCCGTAAGATGCCCTTGCGGGGGCTCGATGCGGCCGTGGTCGGTGTACTTAGAGCGCGAGTGGCGCGGTCTTGCGCGGTGGATTGAAGAATGGCAAGGGCACGATTTTGGCGGAAACCGTTTTGCGCGAGGCTTCCACCGTCAATTCCATGCTGAGCATCTGACCCACCTTGGCGCTTTCCCGGTTTATGGTTGCCAGCGCGATCATGCGTTTGAGAGTAGGCGACCAGGTCGTGGACGTGGCCTTGCCCACCTGCCGCCCGCCGCGATAGACCGGAACGGCCACGCGCGACGCCGTTCCCGGCACTTGCGGCGCCATACCAATTTTTTCGTAGAGCGCTTCGACCTCGCTCCAATTGATTTCCAGTCCCACCAGCCTGCGCCGCGGGCCACCCTTCTTTGCTTCCAGCGCCAGGGCTTCGCGCCCGACGAAGCTTTCCTTCTTCAAATCCACAAGCTTGCCGAGGCCGATTTCGCCCGGCGAGTATTTCTGATCTTCGATCAGGGCGCGCTTGCTGGAGATGTAGTCCACCTCGATGAGGATCAGTCCCGCTTCGATGCGCGCGATATCCAGGGCCACCATGCCCGCGGGATGGATATCGAAGGGCTTGCCCTTGTTCATCAGCTCGTCGAACACTTTGACGGCATCATTCCAGTTGACCCAGATTTCGTAGCCCAGGTCACCGGTGTAGCCGGTGCGCGAAATGTCCACGGGAACACCGGCGATTTTGCCGTGGGTCACGCGGAAATATTTCAGCGTGGCAATGTCGGCGTCCGCAACCGTGTGCAGCAGTTTGCCGGAGGTGGGACCTTGCAGCGCGAGCGCCGCAACTTTCTCGGAAATGTCTTCAATCTGCACATCCAAGCCGAGGGCATTCTGCCGGAACCAGCGCAGGCTGGGATCGGCCGCGGTCCAGCGGTAGTCGTTTTCACCGAGGCGGGTGACGGTGCCGTCGTCGATGACCTTGCCCTGGGGATCGCACCAGCAGCAGTAAATGACCTGATCGATGGCCACCTTGTTGATGTCGCGGGCGATGACGCGATTGACGAGTTTTGTGGCATCGTTGCCGGTGACGCGGTATTTGAAGAGCGGTGTGATGTCGATCAAGGCCGCTGTACTGCGAATGGCGTTGTACTCGTGGTCATGCGTCATTTCGTAGACGCTGGCGGTGTAGTAGCCCGACCATTCCTTGAAGTTGAGGCTCTCGCAGAGCGCGAGAGTTCTTTCGTGAAAAGCGGTTCCGACGGGCACGTTCCCTCCCATGCTGGCGCACGAAAAATTCAGGAGAACCTGGCAGGGGCTGCCGGGTTAACTTCGGATTATAGTTTCGAGTTCATGGCGGCTGCAAGCGCTGGAGAGTGCAAAAATCCCGGTGATTCTCTTGAAAGGCGCGCAGGCTCTCAGTAGAATGATGAGTTCCTCGATTCATTTCGCTCCTTTCTACATAGCGGAGTCACAACGCATGCCCCAGTTTTATGATGTGGTCGTCATTGGCGGCGGTCACAACGGTCTGGTGAACGCCGCGTATCTGGCCAAAGCAGGGAAAAAGGTGCTGGTTCTGGAACGCCGTGGAGTTCTTGGCGGCGCCGCAGTTACCGAAGAAATCATTCCCGGCTTTCTTTTCTCCGAGCTTTCTTACGTGGTTTCCCTGCTGCGCCCCGAAATCATCCGCGAACTCGATCTTCCGCGGCACGGTCTGGAAATCCTTCCTCTCGACGGCACGTTCTCGCCGATGCTGAACGGCGATTACCTGTGGCGCGTGAACGATCATGCAAAAACGCAGCGCGAAATCCGACGCCACTCGCGCCTGGACGCCGAAGCGTACGACGAATTCTCGAAGCTGATGACGCCGATGTGCCGCTTCGTGAAGCCGCTGCTTTCCATGATTCCACCGGACCCGACCACGCTGAATCCGAGGGACTTGAAGCAACTGAATTTTCTTTTCCAGCGTTTTCGCGAGCTTTCCTCTGACGAACGTTACACGCTGGTGCAGTTGATGACCATGAGCGCGGCGGATTTCCTGGACCAGTGGTTTGAGACGGACGTGTTGAAGGCGACGATGTCCGCATCCGGAATCATCGGCACGTTTTTGGGCATTCGTTCGCCGGGCACGGCTTACGTGCTGCTGCACCACTATATGGGCGAGATTGACGGGGCGTTCCGTTCGTGGGGCTTCAGCCGCGGCGGTACGGGCGGCATCTCGCTGGCGATTGCATCGGCGGCGCGCGAAGCAGGCGCCGAAATCCGCACCCAGGCCGCGGTCACCAAGATTCTGGTGAAGAATGGCCGCGCATGCGGCGTGGTGCTGAAATCCGGCGAGGAAATCAGGTGCAACGTGGTTTCCTCCAGCGTGGATCCGCACCTGACGTTTGAAGTTTTCCTGGAGCCGAAGGATCTTCCTTCTGATTTTCTGGAAAGCGTGCGGCGATACAAATTCCGGGGCTCCTCCGGCAAAGTAAATCTGGCGCTGGACGGGCTGCCGAATTTCAGGGCGCTGCCCGGCGTGGGCGCGCACCTCCGCGGCGCGATGTCCATTTCGCCGAAGATGGAATACATGGAACGCGCGTACGACGATGCGAAGTACGGCCACTTCTCGCGCCGGCCTTACATCGACATGGTGATTCCGAGCCTCACCGATCCTTCCGTGGCGCCGCCGGGCAAACACGTGCTTTCGTGCTTCGTGCAATATGCGCCATACAAGCTGGCCGAAGGCACTTGGGACGATCAGAAAGAAGCCTTCGGCAACAACGTGATTGACACCATCGCCGAACACGCGCCGAACATCAAGGACATCATCATCGGCAAACAGTTCGTGACGCCGCTGGACATGGAGCGCGAATTCGGCCTGACGGAAGGCAACATTTTCCAGGGCGAGCTTTCGCTCGAGCAGCTCTTCTTCCTGCGGCCGGCGCCGGGTTGGGCGTACTACAGGACACCGGTCAGCAACCTCTATATGTGCGGCTCGGCGACGCATCCGGGCGGCGGCATCATGGCCGCAAACGGGCGCATCGCCAGCCAGGTCATCCTGAAAGAATGGAAGAAGGCGGCGAACTGACCATGCCCATCGGACAGAAAGTAGTGCTCATTGGCGGGGGTCACAACGCGCTGATCACCGCATATTATCTGGCGAAGGGCGGGTTCAAGCCGCTGGTGCTGGAGCGCCGCGAAGTGGTGGGCGGGGGCGCGGTCACGGAGGAGTTCCATCCGGGATTCAAGGTTTCCACGCTGGCGCACACGATGGGGCCGCTGCGAGCGGACATCGCGCGCGATATGCGGCTCGAGCGTTTCAAGTTCGGCATCTTCCACCCCGATCCGCGGTTGATCGCGTTGGGGCTGAATGGCAAGGCCATCGTGTTTTATAACGATGCGGCGAAGACGGCTGGCGGGATCACTCGGATCTCCGCGAAAGACGGCTCGCGCTACACCGAATTTGCCAAAGCGCTGCAAGAGCTTTCCGGCGTGTTTCTGAAACTGGCGTCCATTACGCCGCCGGAGATTGACAAGCCGACACCGTTGGATTTGTGGAACCTGCTGCAGACGGGCCGCGGCATACGGAGCCTGGGCAAGAACGGCATTTTCGATTTGCTGCGCTGGGGACCCATGTGCGTGGCGGATTTCGTTTCGGAATTCTTTGAAACGGAGCTGCTGCGCGCGGCAGTGGCAGCGCGCGGGATATTCGGCACAAATCTGGGACCCTGGTCCGCGGGATCCACGGCCGTTTTGCTGCTGCGCGCCGCTGCGGATGCGCATCCCATCGGTTCGGCGGCATTCCCGCGCGGAGGGCTGGGCGAATTCACGCGAGCACTGGGCGACGCTGCAAAGAAAGCCGGCGCGGAAATTCGCACCAACGCGGAAGTACAACTGGTCCGTACGAAGGAAGGACGCGTCACCGGCGTGGTGCTGGCGGACGGCGAAGAGATCGCGAGCGAAGCAGTGGTCTCCGGCGTGGATCCAAAGCGGACATTTTTCCAATTGCTGGACCCGGCAAACCTGGATCCTGTGTTCGCGACGCGCATCAGGAATTACCGTTCGTTGGGCAAGGTAGCGAAAGTGCATCTGGCACTGGGCGGGCTGCCGAATTTTCCGGCGCTCGCGGATGCCATGGGGCCGGACGGCTTGCGGCAAGCGCTTTCGGGACGTATTCACATTGGGCCGGACCTCGAATACCTGGAGAAGGCGTTTGACGCGGCAAAATATGGCGATATTTCCGCGGCGCCGCACCTGGATGTAACGATTCCATCGCTGCTCGATTCCACGCTGGCGCCGGAAGGGAAGCACGTCCTTTCCGCGTATTTCCAGTACGCGCCGTACAAGCTGAAAGAAGGGAACTGGAGCCAGCGGCGCGGGGAACTGGCCAACATCGTGATCAAAACGCTGGCGAACTACTCGCCAAACCTGGCGAGCCTCGTGGAAGCGGCGCACGTGGTCACGCCGGAGGATCTGGAAACAATTTACGGCTTCACCGGCGGGCACATTTATCACGGCGAACTGGCGCTGGACCAGATGTTCACGATGAGGCCGGTGCTGGATTGGGCGCGCTACCAGACGCCGGTGAAGGGTCTCTTCCTGTGCAGCAATGGCACGCATCCGGGAAATGGCTTGACAGGCGCTTCGGGAGCGAACGCAGCCAAAGAGATCATCCACGAATTGCGATAACCAGTTAGTCCAAGCGAACTCGGCGGCGCTCTCTTTGTTCTTGGGGATGGGAGCGGCGGTCGTTCCGATTCGGGAGGGAAGTGTTGGCGATGGAGTAACCCCCTCCCCCGCCTATTTTTGTGAAGTATTTCAAAACAAAGGGGATACGGGGGCTCTGTTGACATCCTTGGGGAGCGCGGCGATGCCTCAAGCGGTAGAGGTTAAAGGCCAAGCC
>Ga0187858_10000179_pt1 | contig 79137 bp, 115 predicted proteins | sample June2016WEW_8_15_FD_133015 | JGI IMG/M metagenome (GOLD analysis project Ga0187858, IMG submission 133015) | Peatland microbial communities from SPRUCE experiment site at the Marcell Experimental Forest, Minnesota, USA - June2016WEW_8_150 | ecosystem: Environmental > Terrestrial > Soil >...
CCAGTTATAACTGGTGCCGCCAAAGCTATCCGGACCGTAACCGCCAAAGAACAATAGATCGCTTACCTGAGTTGTGCAGGAGCCGTTTTCGTTGGTGGTGACCTGGATCTTCCAGGCGTTGGCGTTCTTGAATTGATAGCCGACGTTATACACGCCCGCATTCCCGACTGCGAAGAAGTTGGAGAGCTTGATCAGCACGGGACTCCAGGTGTTCTCGCCGGTCGAAAGGGAGATAGATTGCACCACTCCGGACTCGAAGGCCCCAATCGCCGTGGCAAAGACCTCTTGATACAGGGCCTGCGTCGATGTAACAACATCGGATACATTATTCTGGTAAACGGATGGCGAGACCACCTTGTAAAAATAGCTGCTCGTGAAGGTGCCGTCGCTCACATCGAACATCACCCGTATCTCGGAGATGTTATTCGGGTCGCTGACGTTGATCCATACCGCGACGTAGTCCTCCGGATCGGCGGCGGTTCCGTTCGAAAAGGTATCGAAAAATCCGCTGATGGTCGTTTGAATGCTGGCTACCGTGCTCGAAGCAACCGATCCGGATAACGCAAATTCCGTCAACGTCGCCCCTGTCGCATGAGTCTTGGTGAAGACCGCGACAATGTAAGTAAGCTTGACATCCAGGACCTGGATATATTCCTGATCTGCGCCGCCGTAATTGACATACAGCATCTGGTATTGCTGAATATCGAGGATCGACGATACGTTTACCTTCTGCAGTCCGGTGCTGGTGATCGCCGCCGTGGTCGTCTCTGCTGTCCGGGTGATTGTCGACGGCGATGTGTAGTTGGAGAAGGTGTAGCTGGTCCCATGAAACTCGTCGATGATTTCCAGCTCCGGAGCCAGCACCTGCACTTGCACCGGCACTCCAGGCTGGTAGATCCCCCACTTCTGGGGAATGCTGAAACTCCCGTTGTCCTTCAGCATTACCGCGCTATCGGCAAAGAAGATGTAGGGATAGCTGGACAATGTCGGGCGATAGACGACCGCCGTCCAGGCGCTTCCTCCCATCCCATTGAAAAAGGCGGAGTAGGCGCCCTGCGTCGCGCCGGTTTTGCGATAGAGGATCGATCCGGCTCCGGCGTACCTCCACGCCGAGGAACTGTACCCGAACAGCGAAGCCAGGGAATGAATGCTCCCCGAAAGCGGATTGATGGTCGTGCCGGTGCGATTGAGGATGATCGAACCCAGACGCGAAACCATGGCATTCTCGGTCGCTTCCTCGACATTGTCCATGTCGAGATACGTGCCGGAAGGCAGCGTGTCGTCCGCATAGCGCGCCGCGATGCCCTTGGACTGGAGGATCGCCGGATATGTCTGGTAATAAGATTCGGCCATAAGTTATGCGTTCGTGTTTGCTGTCGGCCCTGCCGTTGACGATGCTGTTGGCGCTGCCGTTGCTCTGTTCTGCTGCGTAACCTGCTGCGCCTTCATGTTGTCGTAGAACTGCAATCCGACCTGCACTCCCGTTTCGTAGCGCCGCTGGCAATAATCTGCCCGCGCCGGGTCGCGCATCTCTCCGTCCTTGGCGAAGCACTGCGCCAGCACGTTGTACTTCACGTAAGTCAGGAATGGGTCTGGCAACAGAAAGCTGCTGTTTAGAACCAAGGCGTTAAATTCATGCTGCGCATAGATCAGTTCCGCCGTGAAGGCATTCAGCGGAACCGGCTGCACCCCATACGTCATGAAGTTCACACGGTCTTCGAACCATGTCGTCGGCAGACTCGGAATCGCCTGCTGCCAGGCCGGATTCAATAAATCCAGACTGGCCTGCCCTTGCTCCCGTAACGCTTTGCCGTTGACGCTGATCCGCTCGATCTGCAGACAATCGCCGGGGATGCTGTTGATCCGCTGCGTTGGCGTAAAACTGGCCGTCGCCACCTTGATGCAGAAAGGCACACGAATCAGGTAATCGTGCTGCGCATGATCCATATAATTCAGCATTTCCTGCTGCGTGAAAAACGGATTCAGCGTTTCTCCCACCGGGAATGTTGCGCCAGCCACGGCCTCTGTCGAAGCATGCGCAAAGACAAACGTAGCCGTAAACGTCGTTGGGGTAACGGCCGTCACGGTAACGACTTCCTGCGTGACGCCGCTGCCGACAATCAACATGGCCGCGACATAAATCGAACTCATGCTTCCAGGAGTCACGGTCTGCGAACCGGCGATAACCGCCGTGCCCAGAGTCGTATTGACCACCGGCTCCACCAGCACGGAGCTGATCTCGTTCAGCACATCGTTGACGATCCTGTATCCCATCAGCGCACCTCGATCTTCTGGATACGCACCGGAGCGCCAACCGACCGCGTGAACACAATCGAGTCGTGCCGGGCCTGGAAGGTCGATAACGCCTTCATCGTGCCCAGATACTGCTGATACTGCGTTTGCGATAAGGAGAAGTCGTTCCCTGCCTCTTTCAAACGCAAGACATGCGCCGCATACTGTTCGAGAGCGTCGACAAACTCCTCCTGAAAGGGCACGGTCTCCGTGCCGGTATATGGAGGAGCGACCGTCACCGGATAGCCGAGATAAGTGATTAACACCTGTTGCTCGACGCTAAGCTGCGGATAGATGCCGAACTGCGTGACGCCGACCGGAAACCAAGCCGAGATCTGCGTGCCCGTATCGTTTTCCCAGGAACGATTGATCTGGTCCAGCGTGAACATCTCCGTTTTGCGGATCATGTTGGGTCCGAGAACCCGCAGCAGACAAACCGCATTCGCGGGCATAGCGACAAAATTCGTGCCGGTAGGCAGCGTAACCGGCGTTGTCTGCGCAACTTCGACGACGCCGGTGATCAGCGAGGCCTCGTTCATCGCCTCCGCAATGGCGTCGTAGACTTCCTGCTCTGTCCAAAAGACTGGAGCATTCGGATCTTCCTGCAGGCGCTGCAGAGTGTGGTTCGCCAGTGTGCCGATGGTCGTCATCTCTCGACGTTCCTACTGGCCTAAACGTTCGATGGCGTAATCGACTCGGTACACGCCCCCGGTATTGGAAGTGACGGTCGTTGCTAAGGTCGCCGTTCCGGCTGCGGCAAGATAGATATCGCCCATGGAGGAAGCAGCGCTGCCCAGAGATGTTAAGTCGATAGTCTGACTTGCAGCTCCCCCGCTTACGGTCACGGTTACCGTTCCGGCTGATCCGGCAGTCGTTGTCTTAATGGCGCCATTGATCCGGTAAAACCCTGTAACCGGAGCTGTGAAGATTGTCGTCGCCGAAATGCTGGACGATTGCGCGGTGAGCGAAGCCCATGCCTGTGCAATTACGCTCTTCGGAGAATAAAAGGCATAAAATGCCGGACAAGAAGCTGTTGTCGGGGCGCTCGACAAGTTATCCCATGCCGCATAAACAGTGGCGCCGTTGCAACTCACTCCGCTTCCGGAGACAAAGATAAGACCTTGGATTGCATGCGATGTGCCAACTGTGTTCGCGGTCGGAAGGTAGATGTTCGGTGAGCCAACCGTCGTCAGATATCCGCCATTCAGAGCCAGCATCCCGCCATTCGTCATGTCGAAGTTATAGCCGGAAGCTTTCTGTAAGTTGCTATTGTTCAAAGCGATCAGCGCCGAACTTCCGCCGCTTCGAAACTGCATTCCCCCAGTAGTAAAGTCTCCTGCTAATGTTCCGTTTACGGTTACAGTGTATCCGCCTGTGCCGCTAGCCTGGACTCCATACCAATGGACAAATCCACTGACGATAACATTGCCGCCGCTATAGGAGCCGCCGTGTCTCTCGCTACGGGTTGTCCCCGTGTACGCATAGGTAACAGCGCCGACAGTATTGAGATCGTAAACGACGGTAGGACCGTTCACTGTGACTCCGCCCGTCGCCGTAAGCGTGGATGAATTTCCGTAGATGACGACCGGCACGGCAGCCTGGGAAACTGCTCCGGATTCCGTATAGGCCCCAGGATTCATCCAGATCCCATAAGGCCCGGTTCCTCCGGCAGCTACCAAAGCGGCGATCTCTACCTGCGCGGCTCCAAAGGTTTTATACGGTTTATCGATTGATCCGTCCGGAGTGTAACTGTCGGTACGATTGACGTCGCAATAAAACATCGTGAGAGGGAAAAAGCTCGGCAGATCCGGCAGCGTCAGGCTGCGTGGCGACACGGCTCCCGTGCTTCCATTCGGCGTCGCCAATATCTGATTCGCCGTCAACCCGGATGCCGCCGTAAGACTGATCGCGGGGGTTGTGTTTGCCGTCGCGACGCTGGCCGATAACCACGACGGCGTCGTCGGAAAACTGACCGATGTTACTGTCCCCGTTCCACCGCTGCCTCCTCCTGTCCCTGTCTGTGCGAACAAGGGGAGACAAAACATAAGGAGAAAGATAAGACGTTTCATGACTAGATCACTCCGATAGAAGGCAAATACCCATCGCCTGTCGTCCCGTCGATCCAATACTGGCTAAGAGTTTCTTCGTTCGCTAATCCCTGCCTTGAGGTTGAAAATTCGTAGGGCTGCACTCCGGAGACCGTAAATCCGATAAGGACAATCGTTCCTACCCCGGTAGCGGTCACCATTTGGGGCGTAGTGCCGATGTAAAGCAGGCCGGTATTTCCTGGCTTCCCTTGGATGTAAAGACTCTGCGCAAAGGCTCCCAGGGCCACCCAAGCTCCCGTGCCGTAGGCTCCGCCTGGGTGTGCCTTCAAGATGCCGGTCACCTTGATGTGCGTGCTGTCTGTAACCTCTGCCACCATGCCGCGCTCGGTAACATATGTGGAAGGATCGACGACATTCACATAGTCGCTGCGCACAAACATGCTGCTGTCGGCCACGGTCAAGATCACCGGGTTGTTGATGTTCTGATCCCATCTCATTGCGTGCGCAGCGGCATTCGCCGTCACCGCCGCCGTCAGATAGGTTCCGACTACCGGCTGCGGCGTGCCTCCGGATTGGATTGTGAAATACTTGAAAGCCCTATTCGCCACCGGATAGCCTCCTGCCGATGAATTCGAGGACCGAAATTTGATCCACGGGACGTTTGCCGTCTGTGGTCGATTTGTAGTTCATCGTCTCCCGGCAGAAATACGTGCTCGGTTTCCCTGGCAGATACACCTGGGGATCGGCTCCGGTCTCGAACGACATCGGCCTTGCTGTCGTATATTCCATGCCGATCACATCCGAACCGGGATAGCGCTCTACCTGTGGGCAAACTTCCTGACTGGGAATCCCCGATTGATCGTTCTTCTTAGCCATAACTTCTCCTCTTAAGACCTGCCGTCCGATCTCAATTCCGCTGCAGCCCGCAGGGCTCTTTCGACATATGCCGGTCGTTGCGAAACCGGTTCCGGTCGGCGCTCGAAAGCGCTGCTGTCGTAATTCGCCGCGACGGAAACGACGCCATGCTCTTTTTCGAGCTGCCGCAGATGCTGCAAACTCTTCACATGCACCGGCCCCTTGCTGGGATCGCTGCTAAGGTGGGACGTCTCGAAGTCCCAAAGATTTCTCCCTGGATTCAGCTGATACTGCAAATGAACGCAGTCCTCGCAATACCACTTCCCGTCGCGGAAATGGAACTTGCCGCCCTTACGTTCCTTCGCCCATCGGCAATCCGGGTTCGCACAATATGTAGTAGCCATCGTTACTGCCTTTCGCTCGGACGACCGTCAGGTCGTCGCTGTCTTTCGCTCGGAGCGCGCAGCGCTCGCTACTCCCCAGCTGCGGCGGCGAAGCCGCCACTAATGCCACTCACTGATCGGATGATTCTGCGCAAAGAGCGATCCTTGCCCGGTGTTATAGCCCCACTCCAACCCGTAAGCCCAAACCGAGTCCTGCTGCCACATGCCGTCGTCGCTGCGTTCCATCATGTTGAGATCGGTTTCCGCTTCTCTCGCCTTCCAGCTGGCCACCGTGGGATCGTAATACTTGTTGTTCTTGCCGCCCCATAACAAGGCGTCCGCAATCGTCAGCTTCACCAGCACGTCGGCGCGGATAAAGGCCACCGGGCTATCTGCATCCGCATTCAGATTCGGTGGCTGGGTCGCCGCCCAGAACGGAAAGACCTGCAGGAAGAACGGCGAAGGATAGATCTCGATCTGCAACTGCCCATCCGGCGTCGGTTCCCGGTTGACAAAGAAATACGACCAGCCAACGCTGGTGCGCCAAGCATCCGCCTCGTTCACGGACTGCACCGGCACATTGACGGACATGCGCCAGCCCTGCTGCTGATTCACCGCGTCCAGGATGTAACGCACGTTGGCGCCTAAGGTCCAATAGACTGCGGCGATCTGATAGCCGGTCGTCGTCAGCGTAGAGCCGCCGTAAGGGACGTCCAGAATCAAATGCGTTGCATCGATGACCTGCACAATCGTCTGCCAGGGATTGGTGAAGCCGACGCGGAATTGCTGCCCCTGCAGGGAGACGGTCCAGCTGGTTCCGATTCCCGTCACCGCTGTCGATCCATTGACTACGGAAACAGAGCCGACGGTCGTCATCTGCGGCGTGTTGATCTGTCCGCGCAGCATCAGCCCGTACCAATAGCGCCGCTCGATCACCTTGCGGTAATTGTTGTTGATCATGCGGGCGATCAACAACGGATCGATATCCGGATTCCACAACTGCACCTCGCCGATCATCTGGCCGAAGTTCAGCTGCGTCGTATACGGCTGTGTGCCGTTGAACCCGTATTGATTCGGGAATAGCGGATTCCCAGGAACGATTGGCATTACAGTTACTCCCAGCAGCGCCCTTAAAACTTCCTTGTTCCTCGCTCGGACGGCGAAGCCGTCGCTATCCGGACCTTAGCTTGGCGACGTAGTCGCGCTACATCCCCCTCCCGGTCTTACGCTTGTGCTTCTTGGCAATCTTCTTCATGTTCTCGGCGAAGACGGCGCGTTTCTTTTGAACTCCGCCTTTCGCTTTGCCCCTGGCGATCTTCTTGGAGGTGGCCTTTCCGAATGCGCCCACCGTGCCCTTGCGCTCCATCCCTTCGCGTGCTTCCTGAATAAATTTCTCTCCCGCCATCGCTACATCCCCCTCCCGCTTTTGCGTTTCAAAAGCTTCTTGGCCTTCCGGGCTTTGTGGGCAGGGACGACATATTCGCCGCGATGCACCTTGGCGAGTCCGGTCTTTCTCACTGTGCCGCCATGCTTGTAAGAGGCGCGCACCGGCTGATTCGCCAAGCTGGCCGCTTCCTCGCGGGTATCTTCCAGCACGCCCTGCCCATAGCTCTGCATCGAGCGACCTGCCTTCTTTGCGGCTTTTCTATATCCCGAGGAACTGCTCTGGCTCCCTGACGTAGAGGATGAGCTAGGGCTAGAGCTGGAATTCGAGCTGGAGCTGGAGTCGCTGCCGCTGTCGCTATCGCCGTTGTCGAAAGGTCCCATAATAGAGCCGTTCCCATAGCCAACCGAAAAAAGCGGTCAGCGGTGGCTATTACCGCTGACCGCTTAGATAGCCCTATCTCCCCGTTACTTAGTTGCCGAGCACCATTAACAGGAACGTGAAGCTCGACAAATCTGTACCCGCGCCAACTTCTGCGGCCTGAGCTGCAGCTGTTGCTGCACCCGTGAAGGTTGCGTTTGTGATGCTGGTAGCTGAGCCAGTTGTCGTGAACTGGTTGGCGACATTGCCTGCATAGACAGGAGATGTCGTGCCTACGTTCGTAGCAATCGGAATTGAGATCGTGCCGCTTGGCGTGACGCTGCCCACGGAACGAATCATCAACTTGCCGGTTGTCGGCACCCATACGGGAAGGTAGCCGCCTTGCCCACCTATCGATACCACCCCATAGACAGCCCGCAAACTGATATTCACTCCGGGGGTTATTGCATAACCCCCGGTCGGATAATCGCTCGCGGCTGGTACGAGCTGAACAAAACGGACCTCTGTCTTTCCCCAGACATCCAGGCTCAGCGTCGCCATTAATGTGATCGTATAAGCCATCGCGTCTCCTTAGCTCTCCAGCGTGACCAGGATGTTGTACAAGCCGGTCGAAGGTGTCCCTGTCGCTGTCACTGCCCATCCGAGTACACGATTGGTCGGCGCAGTATTCGCTGTTACGAAAGCAGATTCGAATGCTGTCGTAGAACCAATGATCGCGGCTCCAGCTGTAATCGATCCTGTCGGAGAGGTAGCGAGTGCTCCGCTTACGTAACCACCAACACAGATCCAGATGAAGTTGTTATTCAGATTGGTTTGAACCGACGTGGCGCCGGATAGCACCAGATTCGGGATGGCGGTCGTATTCGGCATGATAAGTCCGGCGACGCCGTTAATCCCCCATCCTGAGGCGCTATAAAGCGGGGTGACTGATGTAAAGGTTGCGTCTACCCAATAACAGATCGCAGGCGCGGTCAGCAGTGTAATCGCCGTGTTCCCTGCATCGACATACTGCACGTAGCGGTACTTTCCCGGTACTCCCCAAGGATTTGAAAAGGTGCCGGTGGAGTCGTAATATGCAGCCCCCAGCGGATTGCGGTTGCCGGGATTGTTTGGGTAACCTGCATACCCGCTGACCGAAGGGTCAACTGTGGTCTGGAAATTACCCGAAGTAACTTGAGCGGTTTGAATTGAAGCTCCGAACTGTGCCATATTTTTTCTCCTCTCCTCTCCGCTCGCTTAGCTCGTGTACCCAGCAAGTTGGAAGAACAAGCGTGGCGCGACAAACAGAAGGTTCCCGCCAAAGGCGTACTGTCCGCAGACATCGATGGAGTTCTGCGCTTCCTTCCAACCCGTGAATCCGAATTGGAACAATGGCAGTGTCGAAATCCAGAACTGGATGTAGGCAGTGTTAAGTCCCCAGATCTTGCCGGTTGGGCAATACTGATCGACGACAATCGAGCTGCCGTTGAAGCGCAGCGACTGGAAGCCGACCTTCGCAACGTCGCTCGACTCTTCGAGGAAACGTTGCTGCGGTTGGATCTTCGACCAGATGCTGTCCCACAAGGGCTGAGTGGTGGCGATCAGATCGACATGCTCCGCGCCGAACCATGCGGCGCCGTAAGCTGTCTGCAGCTGAGAAAGGGCGAAAACGGCGTTGCTTGCGTAATACGCATTGATGCCGGTATTCGCTACCGTCGAAATGTCGGAACGGGTGATGCCGCCGTAACTTGCGTAGTTCGCAGGGATATTGATGGCGGCGTCGGCTCCATCCAAAGCGATGGGCTGGCTGTTGGTTCCCTGGCCGTCGAGATACATATCGGTAGCCAGCAACTGCGCCATGCGGCCGGCAGCGTTGACCATCTTCGACTCGACGTAACTCATCGCGGCTTCGGGGCCACGGTTCAGAACGTTGTCGGTTCCGAACAGAGTCGCGTTGACATAGTAATACTTGACGTTGACTTCGAGTGCGGTATCGGTCTGGACGTAGCTGGTGTCGAAAGAAGAGCCGCGTGCGAAGGGACCACCCTTCAGGGCCGCATACATGATCGGTTGACGGATGGTCAGACCACCATCGAACCGCTCCATATTTCGCGTCCGCAACCGCGTCAACACAGGCGAGGACTTGTAAACTTCGTCGATCAGCCCCGGAATGATGAACTTATTTGTTTTTGAACTTACATCGTCGTAAGTTAACATAGCTCCGTTATTGCCACCCAACTATCCGTGGCATTCCCTTTCAGCCCTAGATAGGGCAGAGATATATCGCGTTCCTCAGCCGCAAGCTGCGTCCCAAGAGGAACCGAACCAAAGTCCGATTCCTGGACTTCTTGCTGACTGGATATCTCTGTCGCCTTCAGGCTGCGGAGCCGGGCTCCTTCCCTCTGGTGCAGATCGAACTGGTGGAGCCCGAAGGCCCCATAAAACTTGCGCCGCTAAAACTTGTTTTCAGCCCGAAGCTCGGCGGCGGCCTGCGCGGCAAGTACGCCGCTTCCCGCTGCCTGCTTCTCGGCGTTGTCCTTCTCAATCTTCATTTGCAAGGCGCCCTTCGGGGCAAAGCCGCTCGAAGGAGTGCCACCGTTTAAAGCCTGTCCGGAAAACTGTTGGCGAAGTTCGGCTTCTCTTACCTTCATGCGCTCTTCGACCTTGGTCTCCAATTCCTTCTCCTGGCGCTTCGGTCGGACATACTCTTCGTAAGCCTTCTTCGGATCGACCAAATTGCGCTCTCGCATAAAATCGGCAAACTCCTGGCGGTTTAAGTTCCCGCCGAATTCCGCCTTATGATCCATCACCAGCTCCGTGACGTCGGCGATAAAGTTCGTCGTGGCAGGCAACGTCTCCTCGTAATACTTCTTGTTGGCGTCCTGCACATACTTCTGTGCTTCTTCCAAAGCCATCTCCGACTTATGCGTCTTGATGATCTCGCCGATCTCGGTCTTGGAAACATATCCCAACCCGGCGATCGTCTCTTTTACACGGCGTTCCAACTCAGCGGCGTCCACTTGATCTCCTCCCTCGGCTACACGTTGCACCTTCGCTTCTTCCAGCTGTTTCTGCAGTTCGTTTGCCTGCTTCTCCAGCTCCTGCGCATGCTCCAAAGCCCGGTCGTGAATGGGCTTGTTCTCCGTGTACCAGTCCTCAAGTTCTTTCGCTCGCTTCGTCGCCTTGTCTACGTCGCCTTTTGTTTTGTTCATGTAACGGTCGTAGTCCGATTGCCGCAAGCCGCGCTCCGCAAGCTTCTTATTGAAGTCGCCGTTTCGCTTCAGTATGTTTTCAAAGACCGCTGCATCTTCTTTCGCCATATGCGGAAGAAGTTCGGCCAGATCGTCAGCCGTCAAACCTGTGATTTCAGCCATCTTTCCCTCTCTCCTTCTTCGCTTCCCATCTACTGCCTGGGCTGGGCAAAGCTGCGGAGTGCAAATTAGCTATCGACTCGTTACTTATCCAGGCATGTTACCGGCAGACGCTCCCTGAGGAACCGCTCCGGCATTCTCTCTGCCTTGTGTCTGGCCTTCGGGCTTCTGCCCTCCGGCTTCTTCCATGCCTGCCTTTAAGATGGCGATGGCCCTCTGCACATATGGCCCCATCTTGTTGTTCATCCTGACCATGTTTGTCAGAACTTTTTCCACCCCATCGTAGGCATTCTTCAGCGGGTTACCCGCCGCGTCGCGTTGCGCCATCATGCCGCCGACGCCCGCGAACGGAGTCTCTCCACCGCCGCCGCCACCGCCGAGTTGCGCTTGTATGTCTGGAGAAACCGGAGGCCTCTCCATCGCCATTGGACGAGTAGCCATCGTTATCTCTTACTGCTCCATGCCCGAGCTGGTCCCTGTTTTGACGTTCGGCGAGGTCGCCTTCGGAAAGGTGCTGGTCATGGCGCCTGCGTCCATGTAAGTGCCCACAGCCTCGAACTTCCCTTTGCGAACGCTGGGTGGCTGCGAATTCTCCCCGTGGTTCTCGTATCCGGGGTCAGTCTTTTTCTTCACGGAAGACATTGCATCGACTCCAATCGCTCTTTGGATAAAGGGGGTGAAAACCTGCGCGCCTTCACCCCTCTTGGTTAGTCTGTCTCCAGACAATCACTGCTTACCGCTTGGTTTTACGACCATGCTTACGACGGTTCGCGACAAAAGTCTCACCGAACATAGCTGCCTCCTTTTCTCCAGGTTTCCCTGGCGGGGTTTTATTGAGTGCGCGAGTAGCCTTGTTTGAGGTACTTCGCCCCTCGCGGCCTCCACCGCAACAACTATTGGAGGAATCACTACTGCGGCAAAGAAAAAGCCCCCACAGAGCTGTTAACTCTGTGGGGGCTAAACTTCGCTGACCGGACTCGCCGGAGGTCGGATTCTTTGCCCGTCGACTTAGATACTTATGTCATTCGCAACAAATGTCAAGTCCTAAACAAATTTTGTTCCGTTTCTTGCTTTTGCTTGGAGGGCGAAGCCCTCGCTGACCGCTTTTTAGCTGACCGGCCCTTAGCTTGGAGCGGCGAAGCCGCTCGCTACTTATACGTCCTCGCCACGTTCGCAAATATCTTCGCCACGCCCCCCTGCGAATAATGCATTTCGATCCGTCCGCTGTCCTTATTGGAACGGAAGTCGACCATCGCTTTTACCAGCTCCAGCGGAAGTTCGAGATCGACATCTCCAGAACCGTACTGGACTTTCACGTTCACCACGTCACGTCTCTGCGCCATCGTCGCCATATTTTTTATCCTGCCTTCTTCTGCCCTTTAGCTGGTGTTGGCGAAACCACAGCTCTCAGTTTAGCTTCCTCTAGCATCTCTTGTATCATGCGATCTACATCCACATTGATGTCGAGGATGCGATAAAGTTCCCGTAGCGACATCGCCTTTGCCATGTAAAGCTTCATGGCATAGTTAACTCGTTCCATCCTTTGCGTGCTGAGGAGCGATCCGCGTTCGATCTTGAATTTAAACTTACGTGCATAGGCTTCGGGTTCCATCCCGGCAGGAACCAGGGTTCCCGGACTGGCGTCGAAATCTGCGGGCGTCATTCCCTGACTTCCCAGCAGCTCAACCCTTCTTTCTGCGGTATAGAACTGTAGCACGCAGGGAATGAAAAGCATTCCCAAATCGCCGATGAATCCCTCGATGCTTCGGCCCATCATGCGGATCGGCGTATTGCGCGCATTTTTCAGCTGCTCCAGCGAGTCTCCACTGGGAATCTGTTTTTTCCGCGCTGCGTCGGCGACCGCCGACGCGCCGGACGACATGTCCATTTCCTGAGAAACAATCGAGTTAAGTTGCAGCACGTAGGCCGGGACATTGGGCGGCGGCCGGAACTCCGGTCGATGTGGAGAGTTCGCGCTGTATTGCGCCTTCTCGTTCGGCCGTGACATGTCCAGCCCCTTCCATGCCTCCGGACTGAAAGCATTCTTCGGCGCCAGCAGCGGCGGGCTTACCGCCAGCTTGACCATGTTCAGCACGCCGCCGATGATCTGGTTGATCACGTCCTGCATGCTCATCCATGGCTTGATGACGCTCTCTCCATGGAATTGCCATGGCACAGCCTGCAATCGCAACATCGCGAACGGATATCTCCCATGCCAATAAGGATTCGGCTGGTCGTCCAGGATCACGTTGTTCGCCATGACGATCACCCGCCCTCGCGGATAGAGCGGCTGATTCGGCTGAACTTCGTAACACCAGTTGGTGTCTTTCTTCCCTACCAGAACCGGCTTGTTGGATTTATTTACCGTGGAATCGCGCAGCCAGAATTCCCTTAACTCCGCCTTGGGGAAGACGCTGAATGTTTGTTCGGCTGCTTGCCCGATCTTTCTGCGCATCCCTGGAGAAAGGCTCATAAAGAGTTGCGGCGATATGTGCGCCGGGGCGCTGGAGTTCATCTCGAACTTGGAATAGTTCGCATCCGGCTGCACCGCATAGCCGGTCAGAGGATACTTGCGCCGCAGAAATTCGAGCGTGACCACTCGCCGATAGATCACCAGTTCTGCTTCTTGGATGTCGTTGTCCGCGCCCAGCTGCAGCAGCGACAAGGGCGATACCGGGAGAATCACGATATCGCCTCTTCCGCTATCCGCAAAGGGGTCCCACTCGATCTTTGCGTATCCCGTGCTGAGCATGGCGTACATCGTGACCATGCTTAGCTTTACGTCGAAGTTCGTCATCAGAGCCCAGGCCCGCGTGATTCGATTCAATATGTCCTGGGTGCGGGAATAGATCTCTGTCTTATCGATGGCATGCACTTCGAAAATCGGCCGGATATCCGTCAGCAGCCCGACCGTCTCCCAGAACAATCGGCGCATCCGGTTCGTCACCGGCTTAGCGCGATGAGCCGGAACCTGTCCCTTCCACTGCATGCCCGAGAGATAATCCAGATACGTGTTCATCTGTTTCATCTCCTCGGCATCTTCGTTGTTGCGCTTAGCTTCTTCGTAGGCCGAGTTGCAGAATTGACGGATCTGCGCAGAGTAGTCCGACGTGGTAGGCGTCGTCGTTCCTCCCTGCGCTGCTCCGGCAGAGGAATGGATCTCCGATTCTGTGAGTATTGAAGACACTAGCTTATCCAGTCGTTCTCAAGTGCGTCCTGCAGATACTTGCTAAGAAAGTCCTCTAGTGAAACGGAATTTTCGTTGGCTTTGATCATGGCCTTCATCGTCCATGCACCCAGGTCGACGCCGACGCCTTGCACCGATCCCGTCGCTTTCCCGGCGCCCACCTGCTTTTCCAGCTGCTCTTTCTGAAAGCGGAGATCTTTGATCTCCTCGCCGAGTTGGAAGATCATCCCAAATAACTCGGAGGAGCTCTCCGGTTTCTTGCCCAGCCGCTGCCCGATCCTCTCGATGTCGGAACTGGAGACGATCAGCATCTCCGGCTCGGCGCAGGCCTGCAAGATACTGGAGATACTGGGAACCAGCTTGTCTCCATACTTTGCCTCCAACGCTTTGCGCGTATTCTCCGGCACGCCGACTTCGAATTTCGTGTAGTTCTGCTGAACGATGTTGGGCTTCGGCGCAACCTTCAGCATTCGCGGCCTTAGCTCACGTAGCTCGTACATGTCATTCCAGGTGTGTGCATCGTTTCCCGTTTCACAGGAGACTTTCATCCCCGGTACTTCTGCGTATAGTTCCGACGTAACTCCCACTATGTCGCATAGTGGACACGCCAGACCTGCTCTCACTCTAGGCATTTCCTATTCCCTCTCTTGCAATTCGCCCTTTAATCACGGCGGCGACAAACTCCACCATGCCGAGCTTCCGATGGTCGGCCGTCGTCGTCTTGTGCCAGGAGATCGACCCATCCTTATTCACGAAGATGATCAGGCAATCCTGCGCATCCTCGACCTCTTCGAGCGCGCCCATCAACGTCGCCGATGCGCTCCTGTCGGTTGTTGACTCTGCCATCGAACTTCCTCCCGCTCGGACGGCCGCCAGGTCGTCGCTGTCTTTCGCTCGGAGCGGCGCAGCCGCTCGCTACTTCCCAGCAGCGGCGCTCCGCGCCGCTAAAATTGCAGCCATGCATTCGGATCGCTGATATCCGGAGGCTCCTCCGCTATCTGCTCCAGCGTTACCGTTTCGTGATTGATCGATTCCGGCGTATAGCCGAGGTCGTAATACATACGGCTACGAATGCCGCTGCTGTTGTAGATCGGCGAGTAGATCGTGTTGAAGTGATCCGTAGCCTGCGGCGCCGCCATAATCGAGCCGCCTGGATACTTCTGGAATTCCGCGTAGGCGACGGCCCGCTCTTTGTATTCCCCGATCTTCCGGTTGAACTTATCGAGGACGTACCATGTGGAATTTCCAGCCGAGGAAGAGTTCATCGGCCTGGCTAGCGCCGCCTTCCCATAGTCGGACTCATGCGCGCAGTAACGGCAGATCATCATGGCCATGACGCGGTCGTCTTTTGTAGCGCGGCCCTTCGCCTTGCCCTCTCCGTTTTCGTCGAAGGCGAAATCCATCATCTCGTCGATCAGCAATTCGCTGCGCAGGACGATGGAGCGCTCCAGCAGCGCCTCGTTCATCTTGGCGATGATCGCGTCGCGGGATTTCCAGTTCGTCTCCCACCCCATGAAATCGGTCATGAAGTTCTTGACCTTGTCGAGATGCTTCCACCGATAGATGTTGTCGTACTCGATGACCCGGAAGATCTCGTTATTCGTGACCTTGCCGACGTTGTTGCATTCGACCGCCACCTGCGCCATGTTGTAGTAAGTGGCGACGGCGCAAACAATGTAGGCGAAGGGCGTCGGATTGATCCAGCCGCGCCACTCCGCTACCTGAACATCGGGCTCCATGCCTGCGCCGATCTTCAGCACTTCGATGCAGCTGAAGTCGCCGCCCTCGACGCCTTGTGCAACATCTCCAGATACGTAATAGGTGGCCTCCTCCTCTGGCTTTTCCCAGACCCAGAAGCGGTCTTCTGTCTTGGGATTGTGGAGGATCTCTCCCTTGTTGACTGGGTGCAACGCCACTCGCTCTTTGCGCGCATCCCGGTCGTAATTGATTTCTCCGACAAACCGGGGCGCGACGCACGTTGTCGCCAGCAATTTATAGAGGAGACGCCGATTGAAGGCGCACACGCCGGAGCCTTGGAAGGCCTCCATCCAGTTCGATGGATATTCCTGCATGAATCCGAATTCGTCGCCTTCGAGCGATACGAATTCCGCAGCTTTTATGCGGCGCCAATTCAAGACTTCGTCGCTGATGTTGAACGCGGAATCTTCCAGGATCTTCTTCCGGTACTCCTCTTCGTCTGCCGTGGCGATGAAGGTCTCGCCCTTCTTGATCGGCAAGGAATACTTGCGCACGCGATAGAAAGGAATGAAGACAGGGTGCCAGGTCGTCTTGCCGTCGACCGTGTCGCGCCAGAAACGATACCAGAAGCCGCTGCGCCCTTCGGCCGTGGACTCCATGAAGGCCATCACGTCCGGAGCATTCATCGTCGGGAAGATCTGCTGCGTCAGGGCTTCGCCGTTATCCCACGTAGCCAGCTCGCTCATATGGCAGCAGCGGATCGTCTTCCCGCGAGCGACGCCGGTATCTTTGTTCGCTGCTTCGACAAAGATGTTCGAGCGCATGCCGGGACTCATCTTGCGCATCAGGTCGTCCTTGCGGTCGAACTGCAGCACGCGCCCCTTCTGGTCGTAGCGGACTTCGGGGCGCATCCACCAGGGCAAGCAGTCGTACGCCAGTCGGGACATCTCGAACTGGTCGTCGGCCTTCATCGTGTCCGTAGCGACGATCAGCGTGTTGCACGTTGGGGTGAAGAGCGTCTTCCAGAAGACCATGCCTTCGCAGATCGTCGACAGGCCCAGCTGGCGGGCCTTCAAAATCATGATCTTGACTTGCCCTCCGGCAGTCTTCAGTTCGATCACGGCTTCATAGAAGATTTCCTGCGAATCCCAGAAAGGAGAAAGCGTCTTCAACCCTTGGTGCTCGGTTCGGATGATGTGGTAGTTTTCCAGGTAATAGCGGGGATCGGTGACGCAGTGCAGGATCTCTCCCGCGATAAAATCCTTCTCGGTTGTGCCCAGCTTTTCCCAGGCGAGATACGTGTTGCCTTGCACGGCAATGTAATACTCGTCCATCATTTCGATGAACTCGTTCAAGTGAGGATTGGCGCGGATAATGTCCATTACGCCTGCACCATCCCTTCATCCTCGTCGCTGCTGTCGTCTTCCTTTTCCGCTTCGATGACGTCTGCCGTCTCTCTGGGTAGTTCGTTATGGGCGTGTACTTTATCGAGCACGGAGCGCAGCATGCTTTCGTAACCGCCGTTGCGCATATTCGTCTGGTTGGCTTGGTTCGCGTTATTCTGCTGTACGCTTACGCTGATGCCGCTGCCTTTGGGCTGCATCGCCTCCAGAAACTTGCCGTACACCTGCAGCGTTTTCAACTGCGTCTCCGTATCGTCTACGGGAACAAACTGGTTGCTTCCGTCCGCATTCTTGCGCTCCAGGAAGTTCTGCGCCTTTAGCCCTTTCTTAAAGGCCTGATCCACGCCGCGCATGTTTCCCATCAGCATCGAGATCACGGCCGTGCTCAGGTTTTGCTGAGTATGAACAGCGCGTTCCATCGAAACCTGCCGGATGGATTTCTCGATAGCCTTTATGCTGACGCCTTCCGACTGAGCGATCTCTTCGACCTTCTCGCCCATATCCTTGCGCAGATAGCGCATGTAGTGGCGCGCCTGTGTCTGCGCAAGCGTCGACGTTTTCGGGCTGGCTTTGGTTCGTGGCATTCTTCCGTCCAAAAAGAAAAAGGCCCACGGAGAGAATTTCTCCGTGAGCCAATCTGCACTGAGCGGTTTCGTCTTTCGACCGCAGTTTAGATTCGGTGCTCGTTCGTATTTATCCTGGAGCCAGCCAACTCGGCTGTCAACAAGTCTTTAGCTAGGAGGGCGAAGCCCTCGCTGCTTCTTGCTCGGACGCCGAAGGCGTCGCTACCCTCCAGCTGCGGCGGCGAAGCCGCCGCTCCATCAGCTCTCTACATAGTTCACCTGAGAGGGGTCGGGAAGCGGGATCTTGTCCGGCGACGTCTCGATCCCCTGCGCCCTCAACTCATTCTCTAAGTCCAGCTTTGCCAAGTCGCTATCGCTTTGCGATAACAGTCCGGCATCTTCTGGCTTAGCATAGTCTTCCTCGTAGAAGTTCGGCGGCGCCGGTAGAGGCCCACCGCGAACAGCGAAGGCCGTTTCCGGATGTTCGGTCGGCGCCTGCACTACCAGCGCCGTGAATGTCTTGACCGCCGCCGCCATCGACTCTGTCGACGTTATCAGTCGCCGGTTCACCTGGACCATGGACGTCATCGACGACGATATCTGCGCAGCTCCTTCGAATACATTCGCTAATCGATCCATCCCGGAAACAACCAACTGCAATTGTTTATTGGTCGCCACAATCCATTTGGCGCTCCAGTAGATAAGAAAGCTCAAGGCCAGGATACAAGCTCCCATGATCCCGCCCACAAGGAGTTGATCGAAGTTCGACATTCTATTTCACTCTTGTCGCCATGCCGGTAAGTCGTTGATCGTGATGAATCTGGTAACTGCAACCCGTCTTTTCATTGCTGCAGGTATACACAATCTGATGCAGCTTTCCATTTGGCCCCTTCTCCTGGGTTACCGTCATCTTCTCCCCGCACATGGAGCAGTACGCATCGGGAGCCATAATAGGATTAAGTTCCGGTAGCATTGTTCTTCCTTTCAATGTTCGTAACCTTGATATCTCGGCTTAACAGGAGCACTCTCCGGGTCTTGCTTTGCAGCTCTCCGCATCGCTCTACTGGCAAGCTTTTTAAGGAAGACGCTGCATCCCGAACGGCGCTTCCTCCACATCGTTTCTCGTTGCTCGACTCTACGGTATTTCATTAGATCTTCTTCTTGTGGAAAAAATCTGCTTCCGTGCAGGTCGTCCAATGAGGTATGGCCTTGTCGCTCCCACGGCCCATTGGATTTATCGGGATGCTCTTACCTTTCGGGGTGCGATACCATTCAATCGCTTCGCCGCAACCCTTGCATTCGGCGTCGTCGATGAAGACGTACCCCATTGCTTTCAAATCGTCGGATGTCTTTGGAAATGCCATGGCTAAAAATAGTAATCCGGTCTATCGTACTTTGTCGGCTCTTCCGGATCGTAGACTTTTTGTTTTTCCGGTTCCGCCGCACTTTCTTGTTTCAGAACAGGATCTTCGGGGGGGCGCCGATTGCGCCTCGGATGTTTTCTTTGTCCTGGCCGCAATCAACTCTTGCAGCCTCCGGTATCCAAGCGCAACAAGGCGATCGACCTTCGTTTGCGAGTCTCCTACGTGGATTCGTTCCTTCCCGATATTCAACGTCTGTCCGGCCAGGATCTCTCCCGACTCCATGCCGGGAAGATTGACGTAGAGTGCGATGCTATATCCCTGTTCGTTTCTCGTCCAATAGATCCACTGCGCTACATAGGAAATATCCGACAAGGAATATTCGATAGTGGCAGGCGGCAAAAGCAAGGCGAGCTGTACTCCTTGAATGTCGCCCTTCCATCCAGTGAAGAAACAGGCGTTTTCTTTTTTCTCCGACCCTTCGCCAAGGAAGCGAATAAGAGTCCATGGATAGGCTGGCGCAAGCTCCTGGATATCCTTTTCGGCCAAGTCTACTGTCTTCCTTGCCATATCTAACTCCCCGGAAGGTGCTTGATTAGCAATTGCGCAATCGAATCGTCCTGCGATGGCCACGCTGCCCTGCGCGCCAGACCGAATCGTAGACCCTCCCTCTCTGCCGGGTTCTTGCCGATCCAATCGCTATAGCTTCGATATTGCCGCTGTCTCCATGGGTTGAGTAACTTTGTCTCCGGGATATAATTCAATCCGGTTAGCGTAGCTGTTCCGAACTTACCATCTACGGCGACAATACTTCCAACGGAACACATCGATTCCTGTAGTATGGTTACCGCTTCGTCGATCCCCTGGTTGATGCAGTCGTCTACCAACTTCGTTGCAAAAGTTTGGTTGACGATCTTATTGAAGAGCGGGCTCCAGAAAACCTCGCGGAAGATCTCGTCTGCCTCTTCTCTGGTTTGCGGTAACGGTTTCCCGATAGACTTACAAAGGGCCGAACTAACTCCGAAGTTGGTTTCTCCTCCAGGATCTCCGGGGAGTTTCCCCTTCCCGCCCTCGTGCTCGTGAATGACCGGCAATGCTGCTTCGAAGGTAGCCATCTAACTCAACCTCACAGAACTTTGTACTAGGAGCTTCTTGAGTGGACCGGGAATATCTGCCTCGACGATTCGATTCCGCTGCGTATCCTGCTTCGACCACTCATCCGATTTCATCGTATGCAAGGCGCATGGACCGAAACGGCTGCAGCTGCAATCCTTATCCAGAAAGGTGTCCAGCCTCTCCTTCACCGCCGCTGTCCAGTCGAAGCCTGCCGGGTAATTCAACGGCAGATCGTAGGACGCGAAGTAGCTAGCGCCGTCGTCGCGAGTGGCATAGGCCTGCCCTGCGATAGCTACCAGCCCAACGCCGGGAATCACTCGCGGTTGCACCGTGTAGGCGATCTCAGTCCAGGAATGGGACTGCTCCGGAGTCTCGGCGTAGGATGGCCACCGCTCGATTCCATCTTCATCACTCATCGATTTGTACCTCTAGGGAGTTTTTCTCGTGCTTGAAGGTCACAAATTCTCCCTCGCGAAGCCGGTAAACAAAAACTGTCTCGTCACCCAGATCTCCCACTAACGATCCGCCTTCGTGAAAGAAAAACGTGACATTCCCGTGGAATAACGTGGCGTTCCTGGCTCTTACTTGGCAGGATATGATCCTTGCACCCTCTTCCTTCTCCATCGGCTCTCCTTTTAAAGAAGCCCCTCGCCACGCGTGAAATCGGGCAAAGGGTCATTGTCGACACATACGAACAGATGCAAGCAGTTGGGATGAATGTTTACATGTTCCGACTTTGGCGGAATCACCTGGATAGCTTTGCGATCCTGTCCGAGAAACAATTCCTTCATCTCCACTAATGTATCCCACGACGGCAATCTGTCTGGCGAAGCAACGGAGAAATGTATCCATCGCTTGCCGTCTTGCTCTGTGTCTCCGCTAACGATTACGCTAAGCCGCCGCATCCGATTCACGAACGATCTGCCGTCGTCGGTCTCTCCGGAAATCACCCAACCGTTAGGGAGTATCCAGGGAATAACTTCGTCAACCCACTTTTGCATCTTCTGGAGTTCCTAAACAACTCTGCAGCGCTAACGATATTAGCTCAAAAGTGTCCCTCTTGTTACGGGGAAATCCATAGACCGTCCCCTGCTTGACGATGGTTTCCTCGCCCGTGTCGGGATTCTTCTTGGCAAGAGTTACAAAATAGTTGGAAACCGGAGCCGACCCGGTAATGTTCACGATCTCGATAACGCCAATCGTCTGGCTGCGCTGAGCAATTCCACCCGGCCACACTTCCACCTTCGCCACAAGCATGGATTCCCTTCCGCAGGGACTAATGGTGGCTGGGGTCCAACATCAATCCCGAGGAGGGTAGAGTAACACTTTTACGTCGGGGAGACTTTCGAAGGCTTGCCGGATAAGTGGCTCGACCTCTGACCAGGAAAGCTGGCCGAATCCGCAGCCCAGCGCCGGGATGGCGATGGACTTTACCCGCAGGATGTGGAGCTTCGCGGTAAGGTCTTCTAATCCTTGAGAAATAAAGAGGAGTTCGCTGCGGTTTCTCCAATGCATCTTGGTTGGAAAGTTAAAAATAAACCTGGGATTGAACGTGTAGCTATTCAGATGCATGATGATTTCGCCGGGACGCATGATCCCGTTCCTGCAGGCAAGTTCGTACATTTTCTGGTTGCGCGGGAAGCGAACCTTGAATAGCAGCGCCAATCCCGCTCCGGAAACTCCGACGCAGTTGACCGGGTTCACCAGAATCTCTGCGTTCGAATCGAAGATGTCGCCCTCGGCGATCGCAATCATCAGATCCAACTTTCCACGATGCAGGGGTCGTCTTCGGGATTACGGGGCAGACAAACGACTCCGTAAGGTAGAAGCGCACGGGCCTGATTTATGGTGAGAGCCGTTCTGACCCAACGGCTTACCTGTACCGACCCCGGCATGATCTCCCAACGGCGTACGACAAACAGCCCTGGGTAATCTTTAGGATTCTCGTAGATGGTATATATCGCCAACTCGCTCATCGATTTATCCTCTTCGATCTTTAGCGTCACAACCATAGGTTGGGGCATACCTTCCTCGAAACGCCTCTGACCGCATTCGCAAGCAGCCTTCGCGTGGTAGTGTATGATTTCCCGCTATGCGCGGCGATCCCGACTGGCTCTACGTTAACCGGAAACCTCATAGAGACTCTCGGTTTTTTCTGGTTGGCGAACGGGAGAACTTTGTCATAGAAGAGACCTTCCATATGCCCTGTCCCCATTTCTTTCCAGGATTCCTGCAGGTACGCAGCATAAAACCTGTGGGAGAACAGAATTAACTGGGTGCTCAAATACGGCTTGTCGTGCTTATGAAACAGGTCTCTCCACCCTCTGCCATCGGCCACAACGTCGAAATCGTCCTGACAGCGATCCAGCAATTTACCGAGCTTGGGAAATTGCAGCCTTCCGGTGACCTTGACAATATGATCGGTACATTGCCGCAACCGACTTGCTTTCAATCCAAAATCGATCATCTTGACTTCGGCATATCCGTAATGGCCATTTGCGGGATAACTGTTGCAGTTCAAGCTTACAAATTCGAGATGCCTATCGTGAGCTGTTGCCATCGATCTCTCTTGTTGAAAATCGGGGCCTAAAGGCCATCCGCTATTTTCGATGAACAAGATGCGAGACAGCCGAGGATCGCCGTTGCAAATCCACCACCTTAACGACTGTCTATATTCGGCCAATCTTTCTTTTGGATCGGCAATGGCTAACTTATAAGTTCCGGCAGATGGATCGACGCAAGCAGTTAAAACGAGTAGATATTTGTTCAATTTATCCTCGACCGAATAACACCGGCAACGGCCCTTATGATCGCCGCCTTATGTGGATTCTTGTTTGCGAATTCTGCGAACTCTCCTGGACGAAGAGTCCGCAGCGTTTCGTGCTCCTCGAAGACAAGGATCTCCGCGCAATAGCTACAGACGGTTACATCTCCTGGACGAGGGTGACCTATGCCGGTCACCGCCGTAGCTCCGTCCAGGATAGCCTTGCAGTTTGGGCAAAAAGGCTTAGAGTTCAGTCTGTAGTCGTGGCTCACCATATCACGGTAACTGCTTCCTGATGATGTGAAGTGGCCCGCCGCTGATCGTCTTGGGCACGCCTTTGCGATGCATCGCGACGATGTGGCAGCTGAGCCAACGCCATCTCCCCCACGGCGGAACGGTCCTCGGAGGCCGCTCCTCGCAATGCGGGCAGACGATGGCAAGACCCATGTAGTTACCGGCCCGCCGAGCGTGAAAGAAGTTCAGCGACTCGGAGGGTAAGCTCCTTGTAAGAGCAGTCGTGAGCCTTCGCGTATTGATCGATGATGGATTCGCACTTGGCGAATGCGAGGGTGATAGTGATTTGGGAGATGTCTTCTTCGTGTTCGTGGGAATCGGTGCTGGGGTTGTTGCCGCCATATTCTAGTTCTCCGTGAATGATCTTGACTGACTTCACTGTGATCGTTTGGTCTTCGTTCTGAACCAGCGCAGTCTGGGGCGACTGCCGTGTTAAGCCAAGTTTTTTCTCTTGAGCCTTTGCTTCTCTTGCTTCCCGGCGCACTGACCGCGCCCGAATCGAGGAAGCGGTCATGCCTTTGACGCCGTGATCGTGGGATCGATGAATCCCCAACTGTCTGCGGTCAAGCATTTCGATGCCGCACTCGGGACAAACGAACTTACCGTTTCGTTTCGGTTTGATCTTCATGGTAGAGATCGGCGTCGCAGCTGGGGCCTCGGGTAAGGCTGGCGCTGGGATCGGCTGCTCTGCAACAGCTTCTGTTTTTCTTTTTCTCATTGCCACCACCGAAGCGGAACTTCCGGCGACTCCATGTTGACGGCGATGAGAACCTAAGCCGGTTAGCTTTTCATAGGAACTCTCGATCCCTATCGCCAGACATTCCGGACAGAGGTATTTCCCTTGTTTGTCGCGTTTGATTTCGGTAGAGATCTTCGTCGAATCTATCGCGTCCGATTCCTGGACTTTCGCTAGCTGTTCTCTTCGAGCCTTCGCGATTGCTCGTTGTTTCGCTGACTTGGAATGTCCCCTAATCCCATGAGCAGCCAGCTTGTGAATGCCAAGATGTTGTTTGTCCTTATACTCGGCGCCGCACTTCTCGCATTTAAACTCTTGCGGCGTATCCCCTTGGGTTTTTGCGTTCATTTGTTACCCTTCAACCTATGGCGATAAGTAAATTAGTGAATCTGTTGCCGTTTCTTGCGAACGTTTTAACAAATTGTGTAACAAAAATCTCCATTTTTCTATAGCTTAAAGAACAAAAAGTTGTCGAGGTTGATTCTTGCCGACTCGATCTCGTCAACCCGATATTACTCTCAAGCTCGTTTCGAAGATCAGATCGACATACTCTCCGGTTGCCGGATCTCCTAAGACCGGCAACAGGCCGACAATCAGACCGCTATCGAAACGAATGCCTTCCTCCCCGAGATCGAGCATCAGACTCTTCCGGTTTCCTGATTCGAAGAGAACTTTGGCCTTGTACTCCCGGCCCGAGACTTCGATAGTGACGGCTCTCCTAGCTTTGGAGATCCGAAGCCTAGTCGTGGGCATCTGACTTAATCTCCCGGACATCGACGCGAGCCATAAATTCCACAATATGCACCGTCTTGCCGGTCGCGCCCAGATAAGGCTGCAATCTTTCAGCTTCGGGTAGATAGATCCTCTTCCAGAGCCGTGGGTTGACGGTGAGCATCGGTTGCATGCCCATTCCCGGCACCTTGAAGCCGACCACGCCTTCTTTGCCGTTCGCGTCGCGAGATAAGACTGCGTAGACCTTTTCGATTCGGTCCAGCTCGTTTGGCGGATTGATGACTACATCCATGTATTCCTCCCTTGGATTTATTTCTCTTCGTCGAGAGCCTTGAAGAGTTTGTCGAAACACGATTCACATATTCCGTTGATCAGGAGTTCGCGCTCCCCTGCGGTCAGCATGGGAAGAGCTTTCTGAATAAGCTCTCCATCCTCCCAGCGCTGATAGGCCTCGTCTGGAACGACGATCTCGAAGGTCTTCTTACATTGCCTGCATCGCGGAAACATCTGAGTAGTGCGCTCACGTCTTGTCATCTCAACTCCTGACCGCAGTCCCGGCAGTACCATGTCCCGCCCGTGAACCGCTTGCGGGTATGAGCGCAGCCCGCCTCTTGTCGATACGGCTCGTCGCCGTAATACTGTTGCCGTATCCGATGCTCGAAGCGAGCGAAGGACCAAACCGGCGTGACGTTTCGGATCATGGGATAGAACTCGCCATCGGAGTCATAAGCGATCTTGGCTCTCTCTTCCGGCGTGATGTGCCCAGGAGGAAGGACCTCCGTGGGTTCGAGCGGCTTCGATCCATCGCTCAGATGTTTCATTTGCTCGAACGAGGACCTTGAACAATCACTCGTCCCTCCAAATAGACCTGCATGGCTTCGCGCCAGTAGTGACCGGCCGAGTGTCCACTGACCTTCGCCATCGCCGAAACTTGTTGCTTCATCCAGGCTGGCACCCGAAGCGAGAGTTCGGTGAGTTGTAAGTTATTCGGGCGTTTTAGTTTCGTTCGCGCCATTTGCTTCTTTCCCCTTTAACGATGGGAGTTCTTGTAGCTTTGCGAGAGCTCTTCTCATTCTCCACATCTTGATTCGCCAGCAAACTGGTTGCCATCTTCGCCAAATCCAAACTCTGAGAGATCCGGAATAGAGACTTCGCATCGCCTTCAATAGGAAGTTGTCCCAAGACTCAGCCTGATCGACCAGCTCTTTGAATCGCACTAAAGCCTCGACGGAGTCTATCTCCACCATCTCGACGGTCCACTTGACATCTCTATCCAGCAGATCGAGTCGGTTGACGGGATTGGCGATTCTTCTTTCGTTGAAGCCAGGATGTTTTCGACCTCCTCGGCGAAACACACCTTGTCTCCGGCATGGCCGTAATCCCATCCGTACCAGTAATACCCCTCAGGCAGATAGCCATCGCCGCCAGGGGCGTCGTAGGTGAGTCCGCCATGCACCCGCACATCGATAGATTTGTACTTCCGCCAAGCCAGGGGATGATTGAGCGGGATTCCGAGATAGGCGCATAGGGCTGAACGCCCTCGAAGAATGGCAAAGCGAAACCCGTCCTGCGCAATATCGACGAAGATCGTCCCTGGCGTTGCGGCTCGAACCTCCTCCCAGGAGGCCTTATTTTCGATAGTCATTTCTCTCCCTCGGAATCGTTCGATTTCGCCCACAAATATCCAGCCCATAGCGCGAGTCCTATGATGACAGCGCCATTGCCCCATGGAGGATGTGGCTGACAGCCGAACCCGAAGGCGAGGACAATACATATCGCGCCTTCAATGCGTTTCCGCTGTTTCAAACTCATTGGCTGCATCTCGTTTTGAAGTAATCGCCCATCCACTCCATGTCCCATTTCTTCCCGCAGCTGCAGTCGACATGGACAACGCTTCCGGCTTTCTCGGGAACTTCGGCCACGATCTGATTGCCGCAATAGCAGACATAGCGCAGCGCGGTCTTGTCTTTGGTTTCTGCCCTAGATATCGGAGCGCCTAAGCCAGCCACTGCGCCGACTACGGACCCGGCTCCGAGAAACTTGAAGAATCCCCTTCTCGTTGTTTGTCTGCTCACAAGTGTTACCCCCTTCGTTTCGGTTCGTTGTTTCGATCTCCGATAGGCATCCAACCGACGATCAGTCCTTCCATCGGAACGTCTTTGATGTCGTTCACCCACTCTCGAACGACATCGCTTTGGAGCAATTCCATGACCGCTGTATCGGGCCAAGCGAAGATCCCGCGATCCCGCAAAAACTTGACTAGCATCCGGCCTGCTTTGGTGGCTTCGTCCAGATTTACATCGGGCATTCTATGCCTCCTTCCGTTGTTCTTTGGGTAATGTGTACGGCACAAATCCAGGAATGTCGCCGTTGATCTTGTTCAGCAACTTAAGAATCTCTCCTGCGAAGACCCGGTCGTTACAATGGAGAACAGCCGTTGCGGACGCCAATCCCAGTGCGATGTTAAGCGTATTCCATTCAAGATCAGTTAACTCTACGATCTTCGTCGTCGGCCTCCGATTCCAAGATGCTCTGTATCTCTTTCATGCGTGTGTCGATGTCGTGCTTCTCTAGCATGTCGGCATGGAAGCGAAGCGTCTTGACGATCTCTGCTCGAAGCTCATTGGGGAGAATCTCCTTGTTGCCGAGAAACATATAAGGCAACCACATAAAATTGACGCATCCCTCCTGTTTTTCTGCATTGATGTTGAGCCTTAAGAAGGCGAGGGTGACGCCGTCATCGGAGACCGGGTCTTTAGTTAGTTGTTCGTAGGTTTGTGCAATCGCCTCGAAGGCCTTCGAGTATTTCCGAGTCATATATGCATTCCTTTACAAGGCAACATCTTCGGATCTTTGTGAAGGTAGATCCCGGAGCAGTGTCTTTTCCCGCAGATGCAGCAGAATTCTTTGTTCCGCTCGATGAGGCGATGGGGGCGCCGGTCACCTTCGAATTCCTGCCAGCAATGATCGCAGATAGAATGCAGCCACTGATTCCCGCTCATTGCACTGTCCCTTTGCTTAATGAAACAACCCGTACAGCTCCATCGACTCCGGGAATAAACTTTGTGCCTCTCTCCAGATATTTCAGCAACTCCGCTGCAGGACGTCCTTCTTTCACATACTTCAGCAGTTCGACCTCATTCTCTTCGTAGGCGATCAATACACTGACGGCTGGATATTTAAAGCGCTTCAGCATCCCGCCGCGTTCTGGCGCTTCGAGCGTAGCAGGATCGGCTTTTTTTCATGCGATCAAGATTGTTCTTTTGGAGAACAATGATCAGGAAAGTTTCCTGACTCTCGTCGTTGTCGAGTATCGTGACAAGCATCTTCAAATCCCTTCTTTGCTCTCGCTTTCTCCAGCTGCGCTACTTGGAAGGCGACGAAGCTCTCCCAGACATCCTGCATGCTTTCGAAGTGATCCTCTTCGAGGATCTTGTGGAAGTCGGCATAGGTATGCACGAGGTGGATCATGAGGTTCTTTTCGATCTCTTCAATGTTTAGCGACACTCAAACTCCTCTCGTATACGGCTCAATCCAGATAGTCTTGCGCAGGCTACGCCCAGGTCCGTAGGGTTGTTGTTTCATTGCGCCACAGACCCAGTGGAATCTTGGCGAGGCATGCGTTCCGTCTCCGTGGATTCCTTCTCTACGGATCTTATAATGCTCCCCGATAACATTGGGGTTCCAGAATTCTTTCGCTGTCTTCCCTTTTTTCGCAGTGACCTTCTTTTTCAGGCTTCCGGTCGTGACCAGTTCCGGACGGGCCTCCATGACGAAGAGGGTGCTGAAGACCAAGTGCATCACTTCGAGGCCGAGTTGGTTATCGGCGGGAGTCATGGTGACGCCCTCGCGCTCCCAGAAGCCGCCCTTATGGACGTTGTTCTTGTGTTGGTCCATGAGCGTGGCGATGTCGGGGATGCTGAGATAGGAGCCGTAGGCGTCGACGGGGATATTCCAATGGCACAGAGCGCCGTTGACCATCCCGGCCATAAGGATGAAGCTTCCGTTCGTAATGCCGTACTGCTTTCCGGGGATCAGTTTGGACTCGAATTCGTCTCCGCTATGAAGGCGGGCATAAGCCACGAAGGCGACCTCGCCTTCGGCATCGTTCCGTAGGCAGCCCTTGGGGAGCATGAAGACGCAGGCTGGGAACGGCAGCGGCATGTTATACCAGTCGAACTTCTGGGGAGGGGCTGTTTTCCGAATGGCCTGAGAGAGATCCTTGCCGAGCCAGTACATGGGAACGCCGTAGCGAACGAGGTGAGACATCGCGACGAACTGATAGAGTTCGCCTTCGCCGTTGGTGCCACTCATGACCTTGAGGCTATTGCTGACGATCTGGCTGGCTGGAAAACGGGGCGAGAAATATTGCCCACAGCCGCTGGGTTCTTCGTAGTGCCGGGGATAGGCCAGACGGCAGAGTCGGGGTTCTACCTCGGCGATCCCGTCCATATAGTTGCGCAGCTCCGTCCCGGTAAACTCCCGCTCACCGGTCGACACCGCCCGCAGATATAGCAGATCCTTCATTGCTTCTTCTTCGGCTTTGCGAGGAAGTCTTCCCAAGTAAGCCCGAGTTCCGCCTTGACCTCACTAGAAGCTGGCATTTCTACTTCCCTTCAGGACCCTACATTTGTAGCACAAGAATATTCCGAGAATACTATTCCAGAAATATTTCCACGCCAACTATTACTACTTGATAACCTGGATACCGAGCCGAGAAAACTGGATCTAAGTCCTTTAGATCCGTTAAGCGGAAAAGACAGATATCCACTCGAAAACCAAGGCGAAAGTTTATAAGTTAGTAACTAAGATCTTCCTCCCGCCGCCTTTCGCGCAACAGACAGAGATTACGTGGATAATCGAGCAGCGGCATTCCGCCTGCTTTGGAGACCACATCTAGCGGAAAAGTACAGCCCAGGTAAGCCGCCCCCTCGTTGACCCAAACCCCGTCGATCAACCGTCTATCCCGATCCGTAACCCAAGCATGATGAGCCACGCGAGGAATACCGCGCTTAACCGCCACGCCCTCCACATAGCGCAATTGCGGATTGTTCAGACAACAGCGAAGCGAGTGCGCATAGCAGGCCCCTTCCGGCCCTCTCTCCCACTCCTCCCGCCACGGCTCTGGCGAATACCAGATCCCATGCCGCAGCAGATAATCCTCTGTCCCGCTGTAGCAGAACCCTTTAGCCTTCCGCTGAAAAGAGTGCTGCTGCTGCCTAAGTAGATCCAGCTGCTTCACAATCATCAACTGAAATTCGGAATCGAACTCGTTGAGCCGCCTTGTCCAGTCGCTATACGCCTTCACTCGATCCCTACAAACTCGGAGGCCTTCAAGATCTCCTCCATCTTGTCCGTCTCCGGATGGAGTGGATACATCAGCGCCAGCCGCGCCTCGATCCGATGCATCACCCGCCACAAATGCGACAAACCCCTCACCCCTATCGTCACCATCACCGCGATATGAGCCAATATCAACAGTTCCAAATACCCTCTCATCGTTCCTCCCTCTTTCTTATCAAGGCAAGACAGAACTTACAGGTCACGCTGTCTTGCTCCCCAGATGAGTTCATCCCATCTTTCGACTGCCGGTTGCTCCTGCCACACAACGTGGAGATGATCGTTGCCGGGACCCCAAAACGTATTGCCTCCCGACTCGTCGCGTAATGAACAACCGCTTTCGGAAGATCCTTCCCTCTGCATTGCGCCCACGAACATAAGCAATGATTCTTCTTGCACTTACGACAATATTTACGCATCCCGTAACAGGCTGGACATGTGCTCATCTCAAATCGGTCTCGGGAGTCCCATCGTCGTCAGCCTCTTTTAAGGTCTGCTCTGCGACTGTAACGTCTCTTTCTCCTGCTATCTGCTGAACCGATTTAAGAACTTTTACAAACTGCTCACGAAGCCTGATTTCATTCTCCAGGTAGTCTATTTTTCTACGTTCAATCTCTACAGCTTCTTCAATTGTCATCGACGTTCACAAATCCCCTTTCCTGGTTATCGCTACGGAATACTTGTAGCACAAATAAGAAATAAAATCTGGAGAGAAAAATATTTCTACATGGGGAGTCAAGTCTTTTGGCGCGCCCGGTGTGTCTCCCTACCCCCTTGCCCCCGCCCTTCGCGCCCGCTGCCCACCCTCCTTTCGAGCGGAAAGCCGTCGCGTCCCGTTCACCAAAGGTGTATTCGGAGCTATCCGTACACCAAAGGACCGTAAGGGGAACGGTCTGAAAGCCGCTCCAGACGCGCATTTGAGCTATGTCGTAGCACCTAGGAGGGTTAGCGGACGCGTTATAGGGCATCCTAACGCCAAGTTTTAGGACGTTTGCGACCTGGCAACGCGACATCGTTCACATAGGCGTCTGTGAGCTTGCCCGAATTCCACGCGACAATAACCCAATCGCACGGGCGACGAGCGTCAGACGTCTCTTTCATGGTCTTCGTAACTTTATTACTGGTTTTCGTGCTGTTGTGGTGTTTTGCAGGGTGTTTCGAGTGCGGCTGTGCTTGCTGAGTGGCTGCGTGCTGGGTTTGTTGGGGATGTTGCTGAGTTTGGGCCAGGGGAAATGACTGAGGATTGCTTGCTGTGCAGGCTGTAAGGCTGTGCATTGCGTTTGAGGGTTTGTTGATATGCGATTGGATGACTTCGAGAGCGGCAGAGCGCTGAGAGGCGTTCGAGAGCTGAGAGCGTCTCTTCTCTCTCTTAGCATCTCTTGAGACTTGAGAAGATCCTAAGAGCCTAACGGTTTCGGGCAAGCGTTGACGGTCTTTGGAGTCCTCTTGCAGGATTACGGCCGAATCCGACCGAAGAGAGGTTTAGTCTTCTTCGATCACGTTCCATTCTCCAACCTTGTTACCATTCTCATCATGGATAAACCCATTGATGGACGGGTTTAACACTTCATTAGTGTAAGTTGAACGTCCGATTGACCTAACAATTGCATCTGTCACTTCCCATGCCGTTTGCATGGCATCGTTACCCAACGTAATTTCAAGCTTCAACTTCATTCTTCCCCCTCTGCAACTTGCTCGAAGTCGAAGCCATCGACGGCAGTTCCGCCTTCTGCGTCTACCACGGACCAAGCGGCGCCGGTTTCAGGTTCAGTAATCCACCACTGCCCATGTTCGAAGTGTGCGCATAGTCCCTCACGGTCTATGATTTGACTAGCTGCGTCCATGACTCTTGCTTCTATCGCTCGCGTATTGGTTTCGGTTTTCAGCATCTTTAATCTCCCTTGGAGTTATGGGACGGCCGAACCGTCCCATAATTGGACTCAGACTTGACTAGGATCAGGCAAGCTTTGCCAGACTTCCGCAGCTGGGAACGGTGTTGTCTGGAGCTCTCGCTCTAGACGCGCTGCGGTTTGGCGCTGGAAGTCTGCCTCAGCTGGGTTTGTCACGGCATACTTGGCGACGAGAGCAAGAGCCTTGTCTCTTTGCCATGCCTTGAGCTGGTAAGGGTGAATTGGGTTCACTTGTCACCGCCGACACTATCCCAGCCATAAGGCGCCCGTCCTGCAATGGCCCTGACGAACTCCTCTTGAGCTTTCTCACGCATCGCTACGGCATTGTTCAACGCTTCCAAGTGATAAACGGCAATGCTGTTGCGCTCTCGCAACATTCCATCGATCAAATCGCCCGCATCCTTTAGAAGAAACGTTGCTGTGTTGGCGACAATCACCGTCGCATCTTCTAGAACGCTTTGAGCATTCGCTACCCGTTTCTGGCCCTCTGGCGTCTGCAAGCCTATCGGAGTGATGTCAACGGTTTTCGGCTGCGGTTGCTCGTCTTCCGTCTCCGCTTCGTCTTCGTCCTCAGCTAGGGAGGCTTTTGCTTCCTCTTCCGTGTCGTATACGCTCCAATCGGTACAATCCAAGTAACCGGGGGCACTCAGCCGTGCGCCGTAACCTTGAATGTTCTTCCATTCATGCGGTTCCCCTGCTGTGTATTGCCAAATCGCTTTCTTGTACTTCTCTCGCTCGTCATCGGTTAGCGGTTGCACTTGCGTTTCAGAATCGCGGACGAATAAGCCTAAATCGCCAGCTGGTAGAAACTCTGTTCCGTCGCTCGTCTCAACTTCAAGCCAATTCTGCTTTCCTGTAATCTGCTGTTGCATATGTGTCATTGCTTCATCTCCTAACGGCTGGTTTTACCGTTGTTCGTTAACGCGCTGAAATGTTACACGCATCTCTTTGTTAAAAGCTTCGTGAGCGGCTTCAACTGCATAGCGCTCATGCCAGAGGACAATACCGGCCTTGTGATCAGCAAGGCCGCATTTACAGCTATTGAGTCCATAATGTGATGGGTTAATGCGTACAAAATGGTGACCTTGTGCATTAAGCAGGTTGCGCATATGGAATACTACGGTTGATTCCTTTGCGATGCGCTTATCTCCAGTTTCGCGTATCAGGCTACAGCTGCCTGTACCTAAATTTACTTTCATTCCCATATCTCCTAACGGCTGGTTGCCGTTGCGTTACGGTTTTACAGCTTTCTGTCTAAACCAGCTGCATTTATCAGCACCATGAGCGCCAGCTGATCTAATGCAGTAAGGTCTTCATGGATGGCAAGCCAAATCTTCGATTTCCGCTCTAAATCCTCTAAACATGCAGCTATAAAGTCGTCATCCACGTAGAGTTCAGAGCGCACAGCTACAATTTTTCCGTTTCCATGCGGGCGAAGGATGGCCTTCAGGTTTGCAATTAAATTGGGTTCGTCTGTCATTTGTTTACTCATCTGGGTTAGTGGCAATGATCGCAGCGATTACAGGATCAGCCGCGAACAGTTCCGCCGGAACGGTGAACATATTAAGGTTTTCTTGGTCGAAAGGTTCGCTTGCGTTCCCTAAGTTGATAATGCCTGCGTATTCCGGATAACCTTCGCTGTCCGTGCCTGTCTGGTAATCGGGCAGTTCTTTCTCTGTGACTAGCAAGAAATCAAGATGCCCACTGTCCGCAGCTGCGTCGAAAGCATCTTGCTCGCAATAGGCAAAATACTCTGGAAAGACAATTGCGGCCACGAACCCAGCATTGTGAATCACATAAGCTTGAGGGTTGCTGTTTCCCCAAACGTGGTGATGGAAATCATAGGAATCAGGATTGACAAAGTCTTTTTCTGCGTAATGGAAATCAAGATTGTCAACGTGTATCGTGCGCGTGGAAATGTCTAAGGCTGTCATTAGTCTTTCGCCCCTTTCCGCTTCGAAATTACGTATCCCTCAGGGAGAGAAATGGTCATTCTTAAGATGTCACCTGTGGTCTTCCTAACGTCAAGCGGCTCCACATAGGCAACGGCATAGGGTTTGGTGTATACGCGAACAGCTACTTCAATGCGGTCCTGATCGTTCATCCCTGCGATTACTGCTTTCAGCTCTCCAACTGTCATTACTGTTGTCCTTTCTCTGCATAGAAAGACGCCAAAGCTTCACAAGCTAGTTCAGCCTCAATCACGCGTCTGTATTCGTTGTTGGCGTCATCAATACATCCGAGACTAGCAATAACATTGCCTTTTTCGTCACGGCAAATGCACTGCTCACAGCTATCAGGTTCGCGTTCCGCATAGGCGGAGTCGGCGCCGTACGCTTCCTTGTGGTTGCCTATGCTCCAATCATCGGACCACTCGAACGTATAGCCATAAGCGCGGGCGTCACGCTCTGCTTTCGCAAGCTTGCGCGCTGTTTTGTAAGCGTCTACAGCAGGCCGTGTTGACGAAAATGGGGAGTGGGTGAATTGGGATATAGTCGTGTCCACAGATGTTGCAAGTGGACACGACGAGAAGGAAATGTTGGTTATTTACTTTGAGTGGGAATGATTGACTTCGTCGGTATAGATGTTACTGCTGAGGGCTTGGCCCACAGCCAGGTCAAGTCGTTGGAGGAGTTGGGGTAAAGATTCGCCGTCGCGGCGTACCAGCAGGGCCAAACTATTCTGTCCGTCGTGAGCTACGGCGACACAGTCGAAGGGGCGAAGCACGCCGAGGGTAATCTGGCCATAGCGGAGGATAAGCTCAGCGAGGTTGTGCCGCGATGAGAGATCCTTGCTTGTCTTTTCTACGCTGCCAGGTCGACCGGTTGCGGCAAGTTTGTTGCGACGTTCCAAGGTAGCAGTTCCTCGACACGGTTGATGGGATGATCGGCGATATGCTCCAAGACATAACGCAGATACGCTTCCGGGTCCAGACCATTGAGCTTGGCAGAGCCCACCAGGGAATAGATAGCTGCAGCCCGTTCCCCACCTGAGTCCGAGCCCGCGAACAGGTAATTCTTTCGGCCCACGGCAATGGAGCGCAAGGCCCTCTCGGCAGCGTTATTGTCTATCTCAATCCGACCATCGTCGCAGTAAAGCACCAGTGCACTCCAAAGGGCAAGAGCATAGCGAATCGCCGCCGCAGTGACAGACTTGGGTGACAGCTTGGCTAAAGACTCCTCGAGCCAGGCATGCATAGAATCTAGCAGTGGCCGCGCCCTTTGACTGCGAACCTGTTGTCGTTGCGCTGCGGGTCGTCCTCGAATTTCCTTTTCGATCGCATACAGGGCCGCGATGCGTTCCACCGCTTCGCTGGCGATCGAAGACTGATGCGCTTCCACCAAGTCATAAAACTTACGGCGGATATGCGCCATACAGGGAGCCTGTTGGATGGAACCGTCTTTATAAATTTGGTTGAAACCGGCATAAGCATCTGCCTGGAGGATGCCATGGAAGTTCGCCAGATGCTGTTGCGGATGTTCTCCTTTGCGATCAGGCGAGTAAGCAAACCATGCAGCAGGTGCGTCCAAAGATCCCCAGGGGCGATCATCGCGAACGTAAGTCCACAAACGTCCGGTCTTGGTCTTGCCGTTGCCGGGAGCCAGGACCGGCACGGGTGTATCGTCGGCGTGCAGCTTGTCGGCCGCCATTACGTAGCGGCGCAAGGCTTCCACCAGCGGAGCAAGTAACTGACTACCTTCGCCTACCCACTTGGCTAACGTGGATCGATCCAGTTCGACACCTTCTCGGGCATAGATATCGGACTGTCGGTATAAGGGCAAATGATCACAAAATTTTGCAGTTAGCACGTGAGCTAGAAGTCCAGGACCGGCAAGACCGCGTTCAATCGGGCGGCTGGGCGCCGCTGCCTGCACGATGGTGTCGCATCCACTGCAGCACAGCCTGGGGCGCACATGCCGAATCACTACGAAGCTGGCCGGAATGTACTCTAGCACCTCAGAAATATCTTCGCCGAGCTTCTTCAGCGTGCCGCCGCAATCCGGGCAGGACTCTTGCTCAGGGAGATGCGTCTGAACTTTACGCGGCAGATGATCTGGCAGTGGGCGCCGCTTTCTGCCTGCTCTTCTTGCTGGCGAGGACGCAGTCTTAGCTGGAGTTTCACTCTCTGGCTGCGAGGCTTGTTCCGCCTGCTTGGCTTCCAGTTCTTCCAGCTTCAGTTCCAGTTGCTCGATCTGCCGGGTCAGCTTCTCCGACCGCCGTCCAAACTGCATACGTCGCAACTTGTCCACCAGCAGTTTCAGATGCTCGATCTCACTGTCGCTGGAGACGATCCGCAGTTGTTGCGCCACAATGATCGCCTTCAAAGCATCTGGCTCCAGAGCGTCCAGATCAGGCAACGAGAGGTGCGCGGCAACCATGGAAAAAGTATGCCACAAACTATAACTTTTGCACCATGCAAAATGAGCTATGAGGCATATAACTTATCAGATACGGTTACACTTCCATCAGGGGTGCAAAGCTACGCGCCGGCCTCCGCCAATCGATACCTTCGCATAACATCGAAAGTTGCGCCCGTGTCAGCGATACGGTTCCACTCTGCGCCTGAGGCCAAACATAGCGACCACGGTCAAGGCGTTTTTGATATAGGCATAGACCGTCTCCATCGTGCCATAGAAGTTTTACCAGATCGCCTCTGCGCCCCCGAAAGATAAACACCTGACCGCAGAGAGGACTCTGTTGGAGCACAGTCTGCACCATCGCACATAGTCCCGTAAAACCACGTCACATGTCGGTCACTCCCGCCACGATCCAGATATCTGTGTTCGCCGGAAACGGAATCATCCTCGTAGGCTCTCCAGCACCGCCCGTATCGCCGTCAAGTCGGCACTGCCCACCACCCTTACCACGGCCCTTCCTGGAAACTCGATCTGAATCGTTCCCCTCGAGCCTTCAGTCGATTTCCTTGCTGGGGCTTCTTCCTGTGTTGCTTCGTCGTTGACTAGCACTGGCAGCAGACGCACACCTGTGCCTTCTGTATTACTGGACGGCTCGCCCAGGAGTCCTGCCTGATACAGCTTGCGCCAATGAAATAGTTGGTTAGCATTTATGCCATGCTCTCGTGCCACCATCGCCACCGATTTCCCTCCGCATAGCGTCTCCTCTACGATCTGACTCCGCTCCTCTCGCGTACGATACCGCCGCGTCATCTTCCTTCCTGCAATCGCCTCTGTTCCTGTCTCCATCCTTGCCCTCTCCCTGTGCCACCTTCAGTTGCACCACAAGACAAGAATGCCTAGCTGCGTTCATCCCGTCTAGACGGCCATCGCTCCACGCTTACGCTGTTTTAGCCTTGCCTTGTGCAGGGGTTTCGGTTTGCGGGTTGTAGGAATAGCCTGCATTTGCTAGGAAAAACCGAAATGCGGCTTGCTGTGCGGTTTGCTTCTTGGCTGGAAACATCTCTCAGCTCCTTTCAGGTTGTTGCGGTCTGGTTACCGCTGTCCATGATTCAATCACGGCTCTAAACTCACGTCAAGAAAATTAAATGAATTTGCGGCATGGAGTCCGATAATCGGACATAGGTGCGTGACTTGGCAAGGCTCCATCGTGCCAAGTTGGCATGATGCAAGGCGCCACATTGGCGCCATGGTGTGATGATACGAAAGGATTTAGATTGGGAAGAAATACCAGAGTGGCACGATGCAAGGCGCCACTCTGGCATGATACTAGGCAATTAGGCTGTTGTAAATCGCATCTGGCAAGTCATAAGTGCGCCGTGCTACAAAGATCGATACACCCTTTTCAGCACACATCTCGATACGGTTTTCGAGCGAAAGACTTTCCCAATAGGACATAGCTTCCTCATATTCAAGGTTGCTCCAGTCGTCCTCACACAACACGGGATAGTCTTCAAGCTTGCTTTCCATCTCTTCTGCTAGCTTAATTTGTTCCGTTGCTGTCTTGTGTATCGCTATCCATTCAATCCAGCCGCAAGCCCAATGCGATTCTCGGACCACGGTTACAAGAGAGATGCCGTTGTCATCCTCTCCCGTTTCTCCGCCTAAACGCTCCAAGGCAACGCGGAAGTTACTCCGCTGCAATGCGCTGGAATCTCTGTTTTGACCAAGGAATATGTAATAGTCAGGCCATGAGGCGCCACAATAAGAGTCTGGAAGGGTCCAAAGGTTCACAGGGAGCCGCCTTTCGTTGCAGGCAAGATGCGATATGCACGTGACAACTCTTCAACGGTGCCTTTTGTAAAAGATTCCCATTTGCCATTGACTAGGCGCTCCGTATAAAGCTGTAAGACTCTGGAATCATTCACATAAGAATGTGCGGTAGAAATTCTAAATATCTCTCCGGGGTATGCTGCCAGCCCAAAAGTAGCGGGAAACTTGGTTATCGCTGCATCTACTAAAGCTCTCTGTTCTGCGTATCCAATCATTTACTCATCTCCTGACAGCTGGTAGCTGTCAGATATGATCCTGCTACAAGCGGAGAGTGTACGTCAAGCAAATTTTATTATTTATCGGAGTGGCAATAGAAAAGGGGCGACCGTTACGCCGTCGCCCCATGTGCAGGTAACCAGCCTGCAAGCGTTCTACCGTGCGGAGATTAAGCACGGAAAGAAGTTAAGAAGATCTTCCAAAGCTCCAACACTGCCATTGCGAGTCATCTGTAAGGTATTCAAGCACCTTCCCGAGATCTTCTGACTTGACTTTATAGGTGCGGTGATTGTAGCCAAGGTAATGAGGGAGATCTTTCCCGATATCGGATTCCTCAATCACCATAACCTGTCTGTAGCAGCTTGAAGGTCGCCCCCAAGCGTTAAGACCTGAGCTAGGCTTCCTCTCTGTGATGACTTTCATAGCTCCTCATCTCCCCATGCGGCTTTGGCGGCCGCTTTCTCGCTCGCGAGTAACGCTTTGGTCTCTGCATCGAACATTTGCGTAATGTCTTCATCGCGGTCTAACAGAGCGATCCAATCCCGCTCAATCGAGCCTTGTCTCGCGATAATCAAAATACCATCCTCACGGGGAATAGCCTTAAAACTGGTAACGTAAGACAGTGGAGAAATAGGTGCAACATACGTGCCATAGAATTCACACCCAAAGTGGTGACGTACATCCGGTTGCGTTTCCGAGTACCCACGTTTGCCGCCTAGATGAGCGCAAAAACTAGCCGCACCGCCTAAGTAAACGAACCCTTTCGGCTGCCCGTGGGGGTATCCATTCGTGTTTGAGGACGGAATAAACACGGCTCGCTCAAATAGATCGGAGAATTTTGAAGCGGCTGGAAAAGCTAAGGCGCGAGAGGTTCTCTTACCCGCTTTCGCAGTAGCAAAAACAGACGGAACCCATGTGTATTTAGCTAGACGCTCCCAGAGCTTACCGCCAACTAGAGAACAGAATTCTTGAAAGGTCGTTGCTGCTTCGAATTCTTTCGCGTGCTCGTCGAATTCGGCATAAAAATCAAATGCGTTACTGTATGACATTGGTTCTCCCCGCAGTGATCGGTTATCACTGCCTGTTGCTTAGTTAGTCTTGCGTGCTCTCCAGTTGTAGCCATCGGTGTACAGAGTCCACCCTTCAGGCAACGCCAAAAGGCACTCTTGCTCAGTTGGCGATGGCCCAACAGCGCAATTCGTTTCAGGGTCACGCGCAACGAACGAAAGGTCGCCGTCTCCAGGTGCATAGGCATGGATAACAGCGATACGGTCACCGTATTCATCGCGTCTGACTACTTCACTCTTGCTCATACTCTTCCCCCTAACGGCTGGTTGCCGTTAGTCCAATAATCGGACAGACGCGCCTCTCCCGTCAAGATAATTCAAATAATTATCTAGCAGGGAGAGGCCTTTTACTGAGCTTGCTGTGTGTCCTGACGAGCTTCCACGCGCGCCAAACGCTCTAAAAGTCTAGCGTAATCAGTAACTTGCAAGATATCCCGCTTGACGTCTACCCGCATTTCCTTAAGATCGGCGCCCAATGTTTGCAGCTGCTTTTCCAGCCGTTCGAATGAGCGGCGGATTTCGGCCATTTGTTCCGCCTGCGTGGCCAGCTGCGGAGCTAGAAAGTCTTGGATCACTTGCCGGATGTCTTCAATCGTTCCCATAGTTCCCCCTTGGTGCTTGTAGGTTATCGCTCGCGCAAATTCGGAGCAACCGAATCGCACGCCCGAATATTTGTAGCACATTTTCGGTTCGCTCTGCCTTAAAACAATCGCAGGTAACCGGATAGGGTATATAAAGGCAAGTGAAGAAATCCCACGCCCAAATGGACAACGGCATCTGGCCCCCATCGGAGATTCATAACTCGCGCCTAACTTCTTCCTTGACACACCCAGCAAATTGTTTTAATTTGCCGAATGTAGCAGATTCATCCAAGGGAGAAAAATAAATGACTACACCGGCCGATACTCCAAAAGAGAAGAACCAACTTTTCGGAGAGCGAGAGCAAGCACAGCCGCAAGCGCAAGCGCAACCAGCGGCAGCGGCAAAGCGTAAAGGGGGAAGGCCAGCACAGCCAGAACCTAGCCCACATCAACCGCCGAAGGGGAAACCGTTAACGGAACAAGTGATGCAAGCCTTGCGGAAGCTTGAATCCGACATCAAAATGCCTGTAATGGTATCGCAAGTGTTACGCCATTTGGGAAGCGATATCAGAAAAGCGGATTTCGATAGCGCTGTCGTTCAGTTGATCATGGCGAAAAAATTAACTCTTGTGTGGAATGTTCCGCCTGAGGGGCACTCGATCAATGAATACGAAGAGCTAACCGTACATACCTACTTCGCTGTGATGCGGACACAGGAAAGCTAGCCGATAGCACGGGCAAGGTTCGCCACTCTGCCCGTGCTGTTCTAAACCCATCGCAAGTCACTCAAGAGCCCGCCTTTTGGCGGGTTTTTTTGCAGCGTGGACAGGGGCAGCCCTCAAGATGCACGGGAGTTATTTTCGAACCCAGCATCGAATCGTTCCAATGGGAGGAACGGCAATGGGGGCAAGTCCGGCTAGGCGTTGGCTTGGGAAGCCAAACGTGCTCGCACTCGTCGCACATACAGCACCATCGAAAGATATAGCCCATAACAAAAGAACGCCCCACACAGGAACTGTAGAGGCGTTTGGCATAACCGCAGATATAGGCAGCATACGACCGGCCGCCAGCGCGATGCAAGCCGAATAGCACGCCCGCAAAGAATAACTTGAAAGCTATCTGCAAATTATTTATATTTTCAGAGCGGAAAAGGGAGCCGCAACGCCGTGATAAAGAAAATCAAATCAATTGCCATCTCCAAAGAGCTGGACGAAGGCCACGTCCGGCTATACGCCGAAGCGTCCATCGAAATCGAAGAGGTTTCTCAGACTATTCGCCAAGAAGTAATGTATCTCACGAAAACGCTGCTGCAGATCGGATTCACTGCACAGGAGATCATGGACGCAAAAACCTAACTGGGAGATGGCGTGACGGCAGACGAAAGGAACAACATGTCAGGGGGATTGGATGATTACACGCTGAAAGAATTACTTGATGCCGTGAAACGAAAAAGAGAGAAAGGAGAGAAACTTACACGGGGACGACCGGAAGCGCCACAGCCGTGTAAGTGGTGTGGCATACCGATGAATTGGAGAACGAGAGAACACCATGAACCTAGATGCGAAAAGAATCCTTTAGTGGGGATCGAAACAAAGGGATTTCATCGCCCTGTGAAGTCCTCTCAGCTGAAACGCATTCGCAAGACAGCTACGCGAATGTTAGGCAAACCGATAGAAGTTACGTATGACAATGAAAAGGACCGCTTCATCGTCGTCGATCCGAAAACCGGCCAAAAGTGGATAGTTTCTGGATCTTCGACGAATTTCGAGCTGGTCTGAAACTATAAGCTCATCGCAAGTAAGGTGAAAAAAAGAAGGCCACCCAGGGCGAGTGGCCTTTTTCATTTTGAACCCATAGCAACAGAATCCCTCAAGCAGTATGCAGCAATTTAGAGATCCTGCCAAATGTAAATCCGGTTTTTTGTCTGGTCGTGCGACCGGCTGCGCAGCCAGGGAAAATACAGGGTTGTGTGCTCTTCCCGCATGATTTCTTTATCTCCGTGAACCTCTTCGTTGCCGATTAAGACATAGGTAACGCCGGTCCTTAGCAGCTCGTCTTCCTTGATGCCGTACACGCTTCCCCCACCTTTGGGCGGAGCCTTGCGCGGGTCGGCATATTGCGTGACCCAGCAACCGATGACAACATCGGGGCGATAAGCCGCGATGGCCTCCAGGGCGTCTAGACGCTCCACAAATGCCCCGTAGCGAATCGTGGGCTGCCGCAGAGCCTTGTAGTATGCCGCGACGTAGGATTGTTCCTGGATGCGGTTATCGGTTGCCGGGATCTTCAGATGTCTTGCCAGGTCGCCAGCGCCAGAGCCTATCTCGATTGCGCTGCGGTCACCGATAAAGGCTCGCAGCCAATCGACGAGTTCCTGTGTGGGCACGCCATAACGGGCATGGCAATGGCACCATCCACGTAACGAATCGTTCGAGAACTGATCGTAGTGTGAAGCTGGTAAAAGTTTTATGACGCTGTCGTCATCTAATAAGCCGAGGATAGCCTCGGGCTTAGGAAACACGTCGATCCGCATACAGAATAAAATGCACGGAAACGGCGATAACGTCAATTGTATAAAGTGTGAGTGCCGTCATCGTTCCGTTTGCATAAAACGAGACGCAACTGTTCGCAATTGCGGAACGAACCATAGATAATCCATTGCCCAGGCGGTAGCGCTGAGATGTCGATGTTACGCGCTATTACTCTTTCGCCGCTAATGCCAAATCGAGGAGTAGGAATGTAATCGATATCCTCGAAGCGGACTACATACAACTCGCCAAATTGCAGGTGAGGAGCTTTATCGATGATCTGATAACCCATATAGCCTCCTGAGGCCGTATTTATGCATACTCTAACATAAAGGGGTTTATGTTGTCGCCTTTTCTTTCATGCGCTATGATTATCGGCACGGAGTACGAAAGGTTGACGGTCATGCGAGTAGCGATTTACGCCAGAGTGAGCCTGCCCAAGCGGCTGCGGGAGCAAACAGACGAGGAATTGCGGAAGCGTCAGCAGGAAGTAAAGAACCAATTGCTGCAGCTGCGTAAGTTTTGCTGGGAACAAAAGTGGGAGATCGTCGAGGAATTCGTGGACCATAAGACCGGCAAAGACAGTGAGCGGCCTGGATTCCAAGAGATGTTTCAGGCGGCCGAGCGGAAACAATTCGATCTGCTCCTTTTCTGGGCGCTCGACCGGGTATCTCGCGAGGGAGTTCTCGCAACGCTTAAACACTTCGAACGATTGCGTTTGTTGGGGATTAAGTTTCGCTCCTTCACGGAACCGTACCTGGATACCTTGGGGCCTTTCGGGGATGTCATCATCGCTCTGCTAGCCGCACTCGCCCAACAGGAGCGCAATCGAATCTCCGAACGCACCAAGGCCGGGATGCAGCGAGCGGCGGCGGCGGGGAAAAAGTTCGGACGAACGGACGGCAGAAATATCGATCCGCAACAGGCCGCCATGCTGTACGCAAGTAACTTATCGGTCTCGCAGGTCGCACAACGCCTTCAAATATCAAAGACATGGGCTCATAAACTCATTCGAAAGGGAAATAAAATAGTAGAGAATCCAGTTTCCGGTAACCATGATACTCCAATCGCTACCACCAGCGTAAGCTAGATAGTAACCTGAACGCAGTTACGCGAAAATGATCGGATTGGCGACAGGATCTTGAATCAGGTCGAAGGGCGTGATGATGCGCTGCACGTATCCGCAGAGAGGACACAGCACGAAGGCGGAAGGCACGACATACGCGAAGATAAAGCTCGGAGGATTCCAGGCATTCTCCCGCACATCCCAGGAGTTGAACCAATGGGCGCAGCCTCCCACCCATAGCCCGATCTGCTCCCCGATCTGCTGTTGGGGGTAGACAATAGTGCCCGGTCCCCCAGGTTGACTCCAGACCTTCTCCCCATTGACAAGCCCACCGAAGAACAGGCTTCCCAGCAGCGGGATCGTAGCGACGGGATAGGGAGGATTGGACGTGCCCACGGCAAAGACTCTATCACGCTTCTTTTTCTTGGGGAAGCTTCTTGATTTTGCAGACAATGCAATCGCAGTCGGGATGGTGCGGAAGCCGGATCTGCCGCTCGATCACCTGAGCCGGAGCCAGTTTGGGCGCCTTCTTCTGCCGGATGCGCTCATGAAACCAGTTGATCCGCCCGCATTGCGGACACATCTTAGGTGGAGTGTTATAGCGTGCGGGCCAGATAAAGTGACAGTCCTCGAATTCGCAAACCCAATGCGGAACCAATAACTGTATCTGACCCATACTTACCTGCAACCATACATCGATGACATCGCTATGCCTGCAACGAAGAGACAATACCTGCAACTGTGGAATCCGATCCGTATCGAGCCATTTGCGAGACCTGCAACTCAACTATATGACACGTGTATTTGCAATACCTGCAATATGACCCTGCTCTTCCCGCCTGCAACTTTCAGCGCCTTATCCAGTCTGCAACATAAGCCATTTGCCTGTAATAACGTTCTGCGAATCTGCAACGTGGACCAGCTGACAATCACCTGCAACGAACACAGCCCAAGGAACAAACCTGCAACACTCGAATGGAACACATCCTCATTTCTACCTACAACCCTGCCCGCTACTGTTATCGGTTAGCCTGAGCCGCGATAAACGAAAATTCGTTTTCCATCCAAAAGTCTACTCGTTCTTGGAGCCAAGCGGTAACGGTCTGCTTGTTTTCGTCAGCCAGCTGCTGGACAGCTTCCACGTATGACTCTCTGAGCAGCACAGGCACGCGCAGATCGCCGGAGGGGATCAGCTCCACCACATCTGGGGTAATATTGGCCAGAGCATGGAGCATGAAATCGGGCAGCAACGGAGCCTCTTGGGGGGCAGGCGGTTCCTTACAGATTTCCCTACCGGCATCCTCGCTTTGGACTTCGGAGTCGGCCTCCAGGTTTTGAGATAAATCCGTACTATTTTTTGGGTTCTTTTTTGCGCGGCCGGAGGACTTCTTCGGCGTCATTTCGATCACTTCGGCAGCACTGAAACTGTGGCCGTTTGGACACACAAAGTCAGTTGTTTCGGGGTCCATTTGGAGGGCAAAATCGTTCCCTTCCAAAGTAGCTGGAATCCTTTGGTGAACGGGAGTCGACTCCCAGTTTTTGAGACATTTCGGACAGCTAAGAAGATCCATTTTCTGCTCCTGATGGGGGCGCCATTGGCCCTTTGCGAATCTTTTTCGAACGTGCTTTTGTAGCGCTTTTGACGTTTTCGCGCACAGCGTTGACTTTTGCGTCACTGCGGCTCGCGCCACCTTTTTTCCCGCCTTGCGAACCTACACACTTTGGGCAGATGAGCGGAGTGTGGTGTATCGGACAAGTTGGCAATGCATCCTCGCGTACTTAGGGTTACCCCTTTATGTTGGGGATGCCTAATTTTGCACTTAGGAGCCGCGCCGACGCAAGGAGTCCGATTGTCGGACTATTTCTTCATATGGTCGAAGATCATGAAGATGAAGGTGCCCACGGCCGGGATGCCGAGGATGATCGCTCCCACCCAGCCCAGGGCCTGCAGAGCGCCTTTAACCGTGCCCGTCATTTCCGACTTTGCGGCGATGAAATCCTCGCGCAGAACCGTCTGCCCGCTGGTGACCTTTTCCTGTAAAGCTTCCTGTCTCTGGCTCAATTCATGCCGCAATTCTTCATGCTTTTCTGTAAGTTCGCGCCGCAGGGCCATTTGATCGGCCGTAATCTCTTTCCGCATCACCACAAGCTGGCCGGAAATTCCGGTCGATTGTGGGCTCCCATAAATCTCCCTCATCACCTGCTCCATTTGAGCGCGTAACGTGCCTAGCAGTTCTTCAACGCTCTCCCCGGCCATCTGTGCTTTCCCCTTTGCAAATTTCTGCTGCGACGTCTTCAGCTCGAACAATTTTGCCGTCACACGACACCGTTCCATCTCGTCTACACTGCCGTTGCCCCGGTCAGCAGCGTCGTCAGAGAGCTACTCTGTAGCATCGCCAGATAAGCCTCTGTCCAAAGGATGTCTTTCACCGTAGTGGGGGCCGTCAAGGGAGAGGTACCCGTTACGGAACCGAACGTCGAGCTGAACAGCGTCGAGTCGAAGGCATAGCCATCTGTCTTGATGGGCTGCTTCCCATTCGCTGCTGCTGTCTCACTCACATAGATGGCAAAGGAAACGACAGCCGTTTGGGAAACATGCGCTATCGAAACATTCGTGATCCGTAAATACGCATTGGTTGCCGTAAGACCTGCATCCGTCGTATAACTCGGTAATTGATATGCCATATTCATCCTATTTGTTCTTAAGCTGTTTGATTTCCTCTTGTAACGCTTCGATTTCCTTCTGCTGGCGTTGGAACCCGGAAACTAATAGCGCCGTGATGTGCCCGTAGTCGAGTCCCACCAGTCCGCCGTCGTTGTCATAAGTCGCGATTCTCGGATTTACTTTCACAGCCTCCTCGGCGATAAATCCGACTTCCTCTCGATACGTTGTTTTGCTTCTGTAGTTGATAGGCCGGAGCTTGAGCAATTGATTCAGAGTAATTTCGGAATCCAACGTTTCCACGTTTGCCTTATATTTAGCAAGCGAACTACAGGTTGCAATCTGATACTGGTATCCCGTAGTGCCGCTGTTCCCGTAACACACTTGATTAGTGGTACTCGCGTTGAACGTATTCCACTTGATATCGTTATTGGACAACAAACTTCCACTGCTATTGGTTGCTATATTCCCGCTCACATTCAACTTATATCCGCCATCGGTCGTGGAGCCAATGGATACGTCGCCGCTCGCAAAGACGTTAAGGATGTTATCGCTAAACCCTGAAATCCCTATACTTGCAAAATTGGCAGTGCTTGAAGATCCCACATAGTGAAAACCAAAGCTTGCTGAGTTATCGGTAACAAGAGAATCTACCCCTACATTGATTACGTTATAGTTGCTTGTTGCTAAAGAAGGGGATAGGAACGTAGCTACGGTGTTGGACGCAGTGTTTGCGGTAGCAGCATGCAAAATTCCCCTGCTAACAGCTGTTCCGGTTATGTAAAACTTATCTCCGCTATCGGTTGTCGTCCCGACGGAGATGTTTCCGCTAGCAAACAAACTCATCGACGTACTAGACCCGGCAAAATCGAACTCTAGAAAATTGGAAGTGCTGCCACTACCAATGAAATGGTAGAGAAGCCCCATCGCGTTATTTGTAGTTAGCGCAGTGCCGAGTTGTATCGCCGTGAAGTTCGATGTGGCCAGACTGGGGGATAAGAAAGTAGCTATCGACCCCGACGTAGTGGTAGAGCCGCTAACCCTGAAAGCAGTTCCACTCCCCGATATCGCTTCGTTTCCAATCACAAATAACTTGACCCCACCATCGGAAGCACCCCCTATGGTTACGTTTCCCGTGCCGAAAATATTGAAGACCCCATCGGTCCCGAAATCGAGTCCTATATAGTTGCTGCTACTCCCCGAGCCCCCTGCATAATGGAAGCTTAAAGCAGCCGTGTTCAGCGATGTAGCGCTGTCATGACCAATTAAAATTTGAGCGAAGTTTCCTATGGACAGATTGGAATCTAAAAACGTAGCTAATGATGTGCTCGCGGCGGAAGGGTTGCTAATAGTTAAGATAGGAGTGGTAGACGATCCTGTCGCCGATACGGCAAGAGACGTGTTGATAGTTGGAGAAGTCTGCAACACAACCGATTCACTACCCGTTGTTGCTAAATTCCCCAGTGTCCCGGCATTGTCATAGAGCACATATCCCGATGTCCCGCTCGACACAGTGGTTGTTCCCACCGTGATGCCCGCAGCAGCTGCCGTGATAGTGCAGGTTGAGCCCAATGTGCAAGTTTGGCCGTTAACCGTGGTACTGGCCGACGAAGCCAACACGATAGATCCGCTGCCCGTGGTGCCATTACTCAAGTTGGACGCCGCGATCTGTGTGCCGTTTATTCGATAGACTCCAGTTGTATTGATATCCCCGGTTACAGTCAGAGCGTAACCGTTGTCTAACGTCGTCCCAATGGCTACATCGGTCGTCCCGAAGATGTTGAGAACATGCTCGGCGCCATACATTCCCATCGAAGCGTAGTTCGTAGGAAGACCTTCTCCTTCGTAGACAAACCCGAAGTGTGCTGAATCGAAATTCGTTACTCCTGTCGTTCCGATTTCGATGCCGACGCTGTTACCCGCTGTTGTGCTGTTCGGCGAATAGAGATTCGCAAACGTTGGCTGATCGCCCCCTGCCGAAGTAAAGACATTCAGCGCAGTATCGATCAATGGATTGTTCTGTAGAACAACGGCGCCCGTGCCGGTATAGCTGGTGAGCGTGACAGTAATCGTGCCGCCAGCCCCGGTCAAAGGAGAATTGCTCACAGACCATTGCGAGGGCATCGCCAAACCGACCGTGGCCAACGTGCCGGAATTACATGTGCCGGAAGTAGTCGTCAGCAGCCCGCCCGTGGTGGTCACGACGCATCGACCGGAGGTGAGACCGCTATCCGTAATGCTCGATGCCGAGAGTCCCGCGCTGAAGGTCTGCGCCGTCGTGAAGGTCCTGGAGACATCCGTGAAGGCCGTCGTCGACGGCAAATCTGCTTCCACACTAGCGCGAAAGCTTGGTGTGCCGGATGATCCATTCGGAGAGAAAAAGCCCAGATTCGCCGACTGCGATTGCAGCGTGATGGCAAACGTCCCGGAGGAAGTAATGGAACTCGGCGTGACTGCCAGCAGCGCCGAAGGCACAGTCATGCCGATGCTGGCCACCGATCCACAGGGAAAGGCCGTGGTCGCCAGCAAGCCGCCCGTACTGGCCTGCACGCAGTCGCCAGAGGTCAATGCGCTGTCGGTAATATTGGGCGCGGTCAGTGCTCCGGTCATCGTGCCGCCCGACAAATTCAGCTTGGCGTTCAGCGCGTTTTGAAGGTCGGTTTGATTGCTCAGTGTGCCCGTGATATGTCCCCAGGCGACACTGGAAGCGGTTACTGCAGGGTAGAAGATGCCGGTCGTCGGATCTTCCCACACATGGATCAGATTGTTGACGGCCGCAGCCGCCAAAGAGGCTGAGATGTTGAGTGCTCCGCCCGCCGTGGTGAAGGTGGTCGACATGGCTCCGATGCTTCCATCGATGCCGGTGACGGCGATGTGCCAATGCGAGGGACTCGGAACAATCTGCAGGTTGTCCGGGATCGACAACGATAGCGACGAAGCGTTGTCCAGCGTGCCGGTAAAGGTCTGCGTCAGAGCGGCGCCGCAAAGCGTAGGCGTGACGGATTGCCCGCTATCGTTGACCCAGGTAATCGTGTAAAGCCCGTACTCGTAATAGTTGTTAATGGTGCCGCTAAGAGCTGCAGTTCCGGGAGAAGAGCAATCCGTGAACTTCTGCGTAGACGACTGCGTGCTTCCGCTCACGGCGGCATAGATATAGGTCGTACCTGCGGTCAGGCCGGAAATCGTGACCGTGTGCGAGGTCAACAGCGTGCTGTCTACGGGAGTCGCCTGCGATAGACTGCTGGTCCCATAGAGCAGCTGAGTGCTGGCGCCGATGCTTGTTGTCCAGCTGATCGTCGCCGTCGTGGAGCTCATCGCCGTCACGCCCAGGTTCGTGATCGTTTGCGCCTGCACGGCGATCGGAAGCAGACAGATCGGCAGCAAATATTTGAGAAGTCGAGTCATATCCATCGCCCTATTCGTATGCCATGCAATCCATGGCGTAGATGGCTCCATTCGATCCGGAGTGGTCGTCGGAAATTAGATAGGTGAATCCTGTTGTCGATTGCGTCAGGCTGTACCAAGTTCCCTGAGCAGCCTTGGAAGTTCCATACGTGCCGCTAGGCCATGATCCGGCGCCGGGATACTGCATGGAGCAAGTAAGGTTGTAGTTGGCATCCGATAAAGTGGTGGACCAAGTGAAGGAGCCACTGCAGGACCAAAAGCCATTCGGATCGCTAGCTAGTTGGCACGACGACTGCTTGGTGATCTTTGCCAAAATCTTAATGTTGCCAAATCCGCTGTCGATCACGTTGCCGCTGGCATCGGTCGTCAGGAAATCTCCAGCAGTAAAAGAGCCGCTTGCCGTAGCCAATTTTGTGGTATTGCCGGTGTAGGTAAAGGGCAAATCCGCCACCACAATCGAACGAAACGAGGGAACGCCGATGCTTCCATTCGGTGACATAAACGCGGCATTCGCCCCTTGTGTAGCGAGCGTCATGGTCAATGTCCCGCTGCTGGTGACCGGTGTATTGGAATAGGTGAAAATATTCGGCCCAGTGAGTCCGACCGAGGTGACCGTGCCGCAAGGCACGCCAGTGCCGACGACGGCGCCGCCCGTAGTTGTCTGCAGACATTGTCCGGAGCCGATGTAGCTCAAGATCAGGCTGGTCGAAATCGTGATCGTAGAGAGCGTCGAGCCGGAAGCGTTCACGATATTTCCCGAGGCGTCGGCAGCCAGCAGGCTATTGTTCGTCAATGTCCCGGAGACGGTGGCCAATTGCGAAGTGTTGCCGGAATAAGTGAAAGGCAAATCGAGTTTCACAATGGAGCGAAAAGTCGGCGTGCCAGACGATCCATTCGGAGAAAGAAAGGCCAGATTTGCCGACTGCGAAGCAAAGGTCACCGTGAAGGTCCCCGAGGTTGTCACCGGTGATCCGCTGACCGTAAAGATCCCAGGCATCGATAGCGACACGGAAGAAACGCTGGCGTTTCCATTCGCCGTGAACAGCTGGCTATAGGTCACCGTGCCGACCGTGATCTGGACGACATACGTGCCCAGGCCGACATAAAAGGCAAAGTTGCCGTTGCTGTCGGTGGTGTAGGGATTGCCAATCGAAGTCGTCAGCGTAATGTCGGAATAGATCGAGGAGAGCGGCGTGCAAGGGATTCCCGTCGACGTGTAGGCGCACACGCGCACAGGGACACTCGCGGCCGGGTATCCGTTCGGCGTGAAGACTTGGCCGGACAGAGCCGAGCCTTGCCCCCAGGCCGTCAGCCCGCTAAGACAAAGAAGAAAGAAGAGAAAAACGATTCGCCGCTGCGCCAGCATTGGATTGTCCTCGAAGAGGAGACTCCGCACCCGGCGCAGCGAGTGCGGAGACATTCCGCAACTAAACGGTAAGCGGAAGAGCTATATGAATTCAAGCGGTTTATAGCATTTCTTCGAACTTCTTCTCGGCCCAGACATCGATGTAAGCGAAATTCTCCGAATAGGTTTGAACGTATCCGGGAGGAAAGACAGAGCCGTTACCCAAATAGATATCGGGCCTGGGAAGAACAACCAGCATAAAGGGATCGATATGCAACTCTTCTACCCAAAATTGACTCTCCGGCAACTCCTTTTTGATGGAAACGCATTTGTTTAGCACGAACTCCGGCACCGGATCGTTGTAACTGGTAAGCGGTTTGATCTTCCATGTGGGATCGAAGATCTTTCCCGTTGCGTAGACCACCATCTGCGCCTTATAGGCCTCCACGCTATCTGGGTCGAGCGTGGAGATCTCCAGCTTGTCGAGCGCCAAACGCAGCCGGGGTTTAAGGCCGTGAGCGGAAGCAAGTCGGCGATACCCAAGAAGCTGTTGCGCTTCCATCGCCAGCACCTTCATGCCGTCGGAAAAGTCCGATTCCTGGACTGGCTCCGGTTCGATCCGCTTCAGATCGTCCATCTTCGGCGGTTCCATCACCGCCACAGAGGATGGCGGGGCAGCAGGTATCGCTTCCTCTGTAGTAGCTGGATATTGTGTAGCAAGTGGACCGGTCCAAGGCACGGTGGAAAGGGAAGGCATATACGCATACGAGCGTCTGGGTATCGCCCCATATGTGGGTTGGCTAATCGTATTGTTTGAAGTCAACGGCTCAGTCGAAAGCCGCGTCAGAGTACGAGCGGTTTCTCTCTGTATCATAATTTCCACCATCTCGGCTGGGCTGAGACGGCGAGCTTCTTTTTCGTTTGGCATGGGTTCTCCTTTGGTATCGAGCAACGCTACTCACGGAGATCTTACTTATATTGAATGCCTCCGAGTTTACACCCGTTTTACTACAAACTGGCGAGATCCGATTGCAGTTGCACGAAATCGAATCCCTCTGGACTCTTATCGTTATCGCCGACAATATCTTTACTCACACAGGCATACGCTTCGTCGCAATAAGTGTAGTAAAACTGCCAAGTCATCTGCTTAAGTTGGCCCCAGGTAATGCAGACCGGACCCGTTTCGTTATACGCCACCACTGGAACGGCATGGCCTCCCCAGCTTCCTGGCGCTCCATCGCCACGCGCTCCCTGTTCGGGGACGCTCCAAATATCCTGACTCGCAGCTGTCCACGGCAACAGCACTCCGATATAGCAGGCCCCAAAGTAATAGATCGCCTGCTCCAGCTCGTCGCGATTTGCTGGCGCCACGGAAACATACCCCGTGATCGTATGGTTATCGACGCCCGTCTTGCGCCAATAATTCAAGACGTCGAGAACTGCGGCGCCCTGATCGGTTGCCGGATCGCTGGCGTTGTATCCCGTGATCGCCGAATACATCCCCAGGATGTCGCTGTCGGGGAGAATCACTTGCGCTCCATCCTCTGCCGTCCAGGCTTGAATCATGTGCCCGACCGTCGCGCAAGTGCAATCGCCCACCTCGTCGTTGCCCATCATGCCCAGTTGCGTGATCTTTGCGGTTTCATCGCACGCTTCCGGAGCGGGGGCTAGCGCGGCGGTATACCGCGCTAGCTTAAGCGTCCTCCTGTCGAATCGAACAGGAAGTTTCCCAAGTTTTCTACGAATTTCCGCCATTAGAATCCCATCGCAATTTCGTGGCTATACAACGTGGAATAGTTGGAACCGAAAGCCTTCGCAATCGTGGTCTTATCTTGCTCCGACCAGTATTGACTGACGACTTTCAACTTGGCGGCGCGGCGCGCTGCCGTTGCTTTGACTGCGGAAGTCGACTGAGTCGATTGCACCAGTCCATCGACCGTATGCAAGATCGCGTCGAGCGAAGCCATCAAGACAACCGCCTTCTGCTGGCTGGTGGAAGACTTAATGCCTGCCAGGGTTGTCAGCGCGGAATCGCCGTTCGTTACCAAGTCGTCGACCAAGGAAGTGATTTGGCTCCAAACCGATGTCGAAGGATTGGAGGTGTAGGTATTGCAAAGCGTGACCAAAGATTCCAACTTCGTCTTAATCGTCGCGCCAACTGTAGAGACAGTCGTCGAAGTAGTGGAATCGGATGCGCTTAAAGCCGTAATTACCGTAATGACATCGGCAATAATCGGCTCTGCCTCGGAGGCGTAAGTCGCTATCTCGCTCACTACTTTTGCGACGCTGCTGGCGTTGCAACCCATAAGACCTGGCATGGTTCCCAACATCAGAATCGTGCAAAGCATTGCGGCCGCCAGCTGACGATTGGAAGAACGAAAAAATGCAATGATCGTGTGCATGAAATCTCCTTAGACGTAGCGTAGAACTATCCGGACATTCCTGCGCGATCCCTTCAGCGAGTTGCATATTCCATGTACAGCAGCGTTCTGTTTTACCAGCTTCCCATCCTGAACCACTTCGATGCGGTCATCGCGCCACCCTCCCCCGGCGCCGCGTGGTCTCTCATGATCGAAGGTGGCCTCGGCCCTGGCGAGGGGCCGACCACATAGAGGGCAGATGCCATTCTGGCGCAACCACATCTGCTCTAAAAGAATGCTATAGATACGACGGCCTTCGTCTGTCTCCAGATTACAGATCATCCGACCGTCATCTAGATAAAGAACAGGTTCTTCAATTGGGACGACCCGAGGGAGAGACAATATCGATCACCTCTACAAGTTCTTCGATGTGGGTTTGCAGTGTTGTGCGAAGCTGATCGATTGTCGTTGCTTGAGCCAGACTTTCGCGAAGTCGTGGAAGGGATTCGTTGAGGTATCCCACCATCGTTATTCGATCCGTGTATTCTGCGACAAGAAGTTCTAAACCGTAACCGGGATCGGAAATGCCGTGATCGCGGCACCACTTTTCCAGGCCTCGTTCGATGACTTCTTTTTGCCCCATGGCCAGATTGAGTTTGAGTGTAGTGCGCGCTTCCCGGAGGGGGATATTCTTGGTTCTCGCTTCATATTTGACGATCTCGTCTTCTAATTTCGGCCCCGTCAACGTTGCCGCTCTTTCGATCCATTCCGGCTTAATGCGGTCGCTTTCGGAGAGAAGGGTTAACTGTTCGGCATTGTCCGCTGTCATGGTTAGGAAGGCGTCAAGCGGAACTTTGGTGAAATGCTCTGCGATACGAATCATCCTGTACCACGTTGATCGGCTAATACGAACTTCTTGCCGATAAGCAGCCTCGGACTCGAACCCGAGCTCTAGGAATAAGGATTCTTCTCGCAGGATGCGCCCATACCATCCAATCTCCATAGTCGATTGACGATGCGACTTTTCCGCTCCCCTGATCTTCCTGTCAACCTCTATGGCTTTCGATGTTAGCTCTGGGCTTAAACTCTCAATGGAGATAGCAAGTGTGCTCATATTATGTTTCCTTGCATTCCAAGCAGTGGCTCCATTTCAACGACTGGGGACTCGATTTCGTCTTCCTTTTGCCCTCTGCTTTAGGAAAGTTATTTTTTGTCCAACGTACACAGGCAAAGCAACGAAACAACTTTTATCAGGCAACAAAGCTCAAACTATCTGCATCGTATCTGCAAGAAACTCTCCCGCGCCTTCCCTCCCGCTGTTTGCGGATCGCGATCTCAGCATCGGAGCTTTCTTCCTCGGTTCTGAGTTCGAATAGGTTCTGGCACGACTGCATCAACGACGACGATCCCTTAAGCCGCTTTTTCCCCTTGGAGTCTTCTCCATAGGAGTGTTGCGACAAGGCGATGACGTGAACCCCTTTTTCTGTCTTCGCCAAATCTCGTAGCCTGTAAGTGACTCGGTCCAATCTCTGGACGTCGTCTTTCACATCCGGGACTTCTACAATTTGCAAATAATCTAGAACAATAATTCTCACACCGTACCGTGCAATAGCAAGTCGGGCGCGGGCGAGAATCTTGTCTAACGATAGACGCGAATTATCATCTACCCATAGTGGCAACTCAGCAAGCTTTTTTGATACATTTTTTAACTCCAGATAATCGGTGACATTTAAACTCCGTGGGTCCCGTATATCTTTGGCGCGAAGAAACTCCGACATAGGAGCGAAACACCGTCTTATTAACTGCTCTTTTGTCATCTCCAGAGAGAACCATAAGACGGGAATATCCTTACGCAAATTCGCCAAACTTATCTGGGTAGCGAACGCTGTTTTCCCGCCTCCAGTGTCTCCGGAAATGATCGTGTATTCGTTGGGATACAAGCCGCAAGTGCGCTCGTCGAGACCGGGAACTCCGGTGGTGAATCCCACGGTTTTCTGGGATCTATCGATCTTCCTTTGTTCCTCGATTTCAACTAAAACTTTGGGCAAAATAGCGGAGGCCCGCTGCATTTCCCCTGGCGCATCGGCGCTAATATCGAGCGCTTCGCTTTGCATCTCCGCCAGCAACTGATCGGGAGTTTCCGCCCCGTCCATAGCCCGAACGCCGATGCGGTCGCAGATCGAAACTACCTTCCGTAACTGCGACTTTTTCAGGACAATATCGACATAGTTTTTGGGATCGAAGTGTCTCGGAATCCCGTCTGTGAGACCGGAAAGATAGGCCACTCCTCCTATAGTTTCCAGCTCTCTTGTTTCGCGTAGCTTATTCGATAAAGTAATAATGTCGACATGTTGTCTATCTTCCAGGAGACCGGCAATAGATCCAAAGATTTTGCGGTGGGAATCCAGTCCGAAGTCCCCAATCGAGAGCTGCTCGGTCACTTCGAAATAGGATGAATTCTCCATCAGAATTAGGCCGAGGATAGCCTTCTCTGCCTCCACATTCATGTGGGACCAGTTGGCTTGCGGAGAGTTTCCCAAAGCGCTTCTCACTATGCTATTTCCGATTGCTTTCTGGAAGTTTTTTGTGTGCGAAGCGTGGCGAGTTTGATCCACCAATCGATTTGTATCTTCTGCTTTTCTACATCCAAACCGACCTTTTGCTCGGCGGCAATATAGAGAGCATCGGCCAGAGAACTTTCGAGAATGCGGTCGACTTTTTCGGCCGTATCCAGCGCCTGATGGGCTTTGTCGTAGAGGGATTTCATGCAGTTTTCTCCGCTATGGTTTCGACAGCTTCCATGCGCTCCCCGATCCATCGCATGACCGGAACGGCCATGGAATTTCCGAGTGATCGATAGCGCGCCGAGTCCGAGGCCCAGCGATTTTTGTGTTTAATCAGGGTGTAGTCATCAGGGAAACCCTGGAGTCTTTCGCATTCGATTGGCATCAGTCTTCGGACGGCCATCTGACTTTCGATATAGCTCCTGCTGCTGCCTCCGGATGCTGCGCGCATACTCGCTACCTCGTCGCATTCTGGCATCGCGCCACCCTCACGACCGCGTAAGTTTATGGCTACGGCCGGATAACCCATTCCCGGTTTTCCGCCAGCACAAGAGAGCTGCATCGATACATCGCTGGTCCTGATTTCGCCGCGCTGGTTCTCCGCGAAGGCAACGGCATGCTGCTTTCCCGACTGGAGGGTAAACATCGGATCGCCTTCGTCTCCGATGCCGATGCCGCAACGCTGATCGTCGGTAGATCTGCCAGTGCGGGCGCCAGATTCGAGGATCGGCATGACCGTTATCAAGGCTTCGCTTGTGAAGTCCATTCGCCTCGATCCTGCGGAGTTGCAGGCGGGAGCGATGTCGATGGAACTGGATCTATTGTTACCTCCGTAGGCAGTTGAAACGAGCAGGTTCCGGTCTGCATCTTGGCCTGTATAGGAGTTAGCTGTTGAGAGGGTTCCGGCAGTTGGGGGGTGGGGGACAACTCCTCCTTGTCGCTCAAAGCTTTGAGTGCGCGCTCTAATTGTTCCGGCAGTTTCTTGCGTCTTCTTGCGGCGCGGCGCAAAATTCCCGAGCAGGCTTTGGCGCTCAAAAAGTACCGCTGCGGCACGTCTCCAGTCACCAAAATATCCGACAACGAAGATGCGGCGGCGGCGTTGGGGAACTCCGAAGTATTGAGCGTCAAGAACTCGGTAGGCGAACCCATACCCGATGTCCCCCAGCTCCCCAAGGAAGGCGCCAAAGTCTCTTCCTTCGTTAACCGACAGGAGGCCGGGGACGTTCTCCCACACCACCCACCGGGGCCGTGTTCGTTGAGCAAGTGCAAGGAATTCCTTGGCCAGGACACCACGGTTTCCATCCATTCCAGCTCGTGGTCCAGCGATGGAAAAGTCTTGGCAAGGAGTTCCTCCGACCAGAACATCGATTGAACCGGCATCGTCTTCTCCAATCATCCGGAAGTCGCCAAAGTTCGGGATATCCGGATAGTGATGAGTTAAAAGAGAGCAGCAAAAGGGATCGATTTCCGAGAATGCGACCGGCTCCCAGCCAAGCACATTCCAAGCGACGGATGCGGCTTCGATCCCGGAGCAAACGGACAAATAGGAGAGCTTCATTTGTCTTTCACTCCATAGAACATTCGGTGAAAAACCAGGGCGTCGATGGCCTGATTCTCGCGAATTTGGAGAAGCGGAAGCCCTCTGCTACGCAGTTCTTCTTCCTTGTAGACGTCGAATCCTTTTGGCACCAGCAGCAATATTTCAATGACTTGCTGAAGGCCAGTGTGCTCCGAAAAGATGATTTTGAGAGCCTCTATGACGCCTTTTTTGGCGAAGAGTTCGTTCATTTCTTTTACCGTTGAATTGTCAGTAGTCATTGCATTCTCCGGTGAGTTTTGATCCATTCCGCGATGTCTTCCGGCTTATAAGCGACCAGATAGAAGTGACCGTTATCGGTCACCCAATCGCGAAAACTGTGCTGAAATTTGCTAAGTTTTTTCCCTTCTTGCTTGCACTCGATCCAGAGGGGAACGGGGACGATATGCCCAAGATTTCCGACCTGCATGGTGGGCATAGCGAGGATGTCGGCCATGCCTTTGACGCCGAAGGCGACTTGCCGGAAGCCACCTTTTTTGTTCTGGAGGGCAAGGCTGCCGGTATTCATACGGACGGCCCAGATATGTTCCGCCTGCAGGAAATCGAGGCAAGCATGGAGGACGTAACTTTCTGGAGTCCTCTTGCTATCGTTGGGCGAGTAGCGGATCTGGAGGCCGGAGTTGGAGTTCATGGCAGGGCCTCCAGATCGTCAGCGAGTTTGGAAAGAAGGTCGAAGGCGCGGGAAATGAAGTTATGGCCGAGGTAGTCCGATTGTTGGACTTCCTGGTGGATGTCGTTCAGTTGGAGGCAAGCATCGCGGAGCAGCATATTGCGATCCTTCAGCTGCCCCGGCTCCGCTTTCGCCCCATAGAAACCAGCGTCCATACGACCTCAAATCACTGCAAAGATAGGTAGATCTGGTTACTACCAATTTCGTGTCCAAAGTAAGGTGTGGCCTCATTATCGGTAGTAGAAAAAAGTGCTTTATTTTCAGCTACATCAGAAGCCCGTCGACTGGCAATATCGATCAAATTCCCATCCATCCCTGCAACCGAGATCCAGAAACCGTCGATTCGAATCCGAACATCCTTCCGGTTCTTCTCCGCATAGACGGCGACCTGAAACCCTACCCCAATAGAAGCAAGAAGTTTCCTTTTCGCTTCGTTATTCAGATAATCCCACTCAAGCAGAGGCTTCAACAGATCTAAGAATTTGTCCGTATCGACCGGTTCTTTGCGAGAAGTCATACCGTTCAACATACGCTTTGTTGCCTTCAGTTCTGCCTGCAACTTGTCGTCTTTTTCCGCGAAGACTTTTCTGTCGATTCTGCCATCGACATAGAGATCCTGGAGGCGATTAATCGAGCTTTCAAGGTTTGAGATCTCTTCTTCCAGAGCGCGGCGCTTCGAGGAGATTTCCTCTTCGGATTCCGAACCGATTTCGACCGAGAAGAGCTTCTCAACAAACTCTGGGTTCGCCAAGTTCTTAATCGCTTTATCGAGTTCCGTTTCGATCTTGTCCTTCGATACATTGGGGGATTTGCAAGCGAAGGGTTCCCCGGAAGCAGGGGTTATTGTCCGGCCACGTTCGGCATTTCCGCAACGATAATAGAGGTAGGACAGGCTGTGGTTAGTAGTGTGCCTTTGCTTCTGGGTTTGCAAAAGACCACCGCAGAAGGAGCACCGCAACCGTCCACGATAAACGTACTGATCGTTCGTGCTCCACTTGCCTCGCGAAGTAGAAAACTCCTCGCGAATTTTCAGGATGCGTTGGACCTGTTCGAAAATCTCTTCGCTTATCGGCCCGCCATTTTCGAATCCAGCCAGCCTGATTCTTTCCTGTTCTTCTTGGTCGAAATACTTGAAACGCTGATACCGAAGCCTGCCATCTTCACGATAGACATTCAACTCTGGATCGACGGTTCTCCGTATAACGTTGTAGCCGGTATATACAGGATTTCTAAGAATGTATTGCACTCGGTCACGGTTGAATCCAAGGTATCGTGCAATGCCAAGAATGTTCGTATTGCCGGAAATAAACTCGTTGAAAATCCACTTCACTTTCTCGATCTTGGCTTCGTCGACGACTAGCTGTTTCGACTTCGGGTCTTTCTTGAATCCATAGGGAACATGGTCACCGCCTGTTACCCATTTCCCCGCCGACCGGAGGGATCTCCTGCCGGAAGTTGTCCTCTCGCGGATGACAGCGCGCTCGTGATCGGCCATGCCAAATTTCATCGACGCCCACAATCTTCCATGGGGAGTGCTGAAATCAATCACTCCGTCCGGGAGATAAATCTTGACGCCGTTCGTCTGGAGAATGCCGAGAACCATATAATCCCCAAAGGAGCCTGGACGAACCAATCTCGACTCTTCGCGCATGATCACGCCATGGCATAAACCGGTCGCGCAGATCCTAAGCAGTTCTCTCATTCCCGGACTGCGCATTACCTGAGCGCCGCTTACGCCTTCGATCTCAATCGTCCATTTCACTTGGAGGTTGTACTCCGTTGCGATATCGCGGCAAGCTAATTTCTGAGCCGGGATGCCTCCACGGTCCTCTTCTGCCTGCTGCTCTGTCGATACCCGAATCAGCTCAATCGCCGCCTTCTTCGGTTCAGCTTGCTTGTCTTTCGTTTTCATCCCTTGGGTTCCTTGTTGCTGGATTCATCGCGAGGTATTCCCGCATGGCGTCGAGAGCTTCAACATCTTTACTCTCTTGCAGCAGAACTCTTATTTGGCGAAGTTGTTCTGTTCTCTGCGCGCCGATTTCCAGTAGTACCGTCGCAACGCCTTTAAGTGTACCTTGACTCGGTTTCTTAGTCGCCATAAATTTTTACCCAATTACTTCGTCGAGTGTCGGGATAATTAATCCTGGTACCGGAAATACAGTTCCGTGGCTGAGGTATCGCGTGAAAGCTTTATCGAGCTTTTTCCAGCTATAGCCTTTTACGAGATCCCACCATTCTTCGATGAGTTCCTCATTTACCGGGCGGTTCCAAAACACCGCGCACTTGTACAGGAAGGCCGCCAGGAGCGCTCGCTTTTCCTGATCCTCCACTGAGCCATTTAGACAGATGTTCCCGATTATTCCTGTTGAGGCTTTCTGCTTGATCATGCTTTCCACCGACATCGAATTTCCTCCCATATCTATCGAGCGGGCTCTCATAATAACTCATCAACCTGCGTATCCAATAGCGAATTGGTTCGCTATGAATAACCTCGCTGCGCGCTCTATGTTGCAGACATTGACGCCATTGTTCCTGAGTAAGCAAGGGAAAGTCGCGAAGGAATTCTTTTACTGCCTTGCCATCGATCTTGCCATTGAAAGGCATCTCTACGCCGGGATTTTTCGTATCCCAGTAAAGCTTTAAATCCTCACGAATCGGATTCCAACGAAGATCGCGAGCTTCCTTCTCCTGTTTGGGCTTCGCTTCTTGCGAAGTCAAAACAAGGGGTTCTTCTGTTTTTCTATGTTCTTTCTTCTTGATATAAACATGGCGCCAATTTGGCGCTATCGATGACGTCAATTTGGCGCTATCGATGGCGCCATTCTGGCACGATGCATCGACCGCTTCTGGCGCAGCTAATTGCGTATTTGCTGGGATTTCTGCAGCTTGCTGCGTCAAGTTGGCGCCATGGTCGATTTGGTCTTCCAGCTGGTCCAGGCGCTCATAGTCGATGGTGTAATACTTTGTCCTATCCCATGAACTTCTGACGCCCTGGCGGGTCTTCAGCAGGCCCCGGCGCTCCAGGCTGAGAGCGATTCGCTGGATGGTTCTAGCGCTGCAATGGGTTAATTTTTCTCCCCACTCTTCGTAGGATCTGGATGTCCAAACGACTCCGTCTTCGACGAACTCTCTCCGATTGAGAAGGTAATGGACCTGTTGCAACAACAATGCTTCATTGACGCCGACTCTGCGAGCCAAGCTCGGCAAAACAAGCAGAGGAGCTTCCTCGATCAGTAACTTGCTAGACATATATGCCTCGGAATTAGGCAGGGGAAGTGAGATAAAAATAGGGCCGGTCGCCATCCGGCCCTACCGCGTTGAGCTACCCAAGGGAGTGGGTTGCCGGATTAACATCTAAGTTTGGAAACTTCGATGTTAAGGCCCTCCGGCAACTAAGCTCAACGCAACTTAACAACTCTTCCGCCAGAAATCAATGACCTATTGAAAACCGGTCTTCTGGCGGAAGAGTCTAATTCGTGGCCCCAAATATCTTCGACCGTGACTTGAAAATAACGCGCTATGGCGATCGCCACGGGAAGCTTTGGATATTGTCCGGCCAGGATTAACGCCGCCGAGTTATAGCTGACTCCAAACTGGCTCGCAAACTCGCGTACGCTCATTTTATTGAAGCGCACCATGCGCTGCAGCGGATCTAGTCCTGGTTCGTCCCATGGTTGATTTTTGAATTTCATCTACTGAATTGTCGGTGCTTCTTCTGCGTTTGTCTTTACTATTTTGGCTCCTTCGATACGCGCCAGAATGTAAATGAGATCCTTCTTTTCCAATCCGTTTAAAATAAGGGCTATGGCGTCAAGAATACAGCTTTCGCATCCTTTTTGGAAGGTTTCCAGGTACGATCCCGGCTCGTCCAGGTTCCTTTGTATTCCAGCCACAAAGACTGCATGGTACCCGAGTTTGTCTATGACGGTCTCCATTTCCCGCTGGAATTCGTCGGATTTTTTGTTCGCTTTTTTCGTAGCCATTAATTTTCCCATCCCTTGAGAGGTTGATGGTAATCGATCTAATTCATCTTTGAAATGTCCTCCACTTCCGGAGGAAACTCTCCCTGCGTTGTCTCCCCGAAAATATCGGCGTGCCTTGTCAGAAATTCGGTTGCATACAACAAATCCGTCTTTTCGTAATCTTCCATTTTGATTAAATGCGCTGCATGAGCGAGAGCTGTGCATTTCTCGCAGCCGCCCGAGATCTTCCCTACGACAGGGATATCGGTATGACTGGATCTTGGCGCTAAATAACAAAGAAATGCGTGGATCTCATATTGTGCCGCCAACAGCTTTAGTTGTTTCATGAAGGCAATCAGCCTGTTTTGATCCTGCTTGGCTATGTCGGGAATTCCTGATTCGCTCATAACTCTCCCTTGGTGATTAAGATGGGAGAAATCATACCAGCTGATGGAAACTCGGATCGGAGAAATTCAGGGAAGGGATCGGCCTCCTGAAAATCGACTACTTTCCGTTCTATAGAATCGCGTTTTACCGGATTACAGACAACGGAGCTTTCGTTCGTCTCTTCAGGAGGCCCACAAGCTGGTTATTTCTTCTCTGCCTTAGCAGGTTCCTGCGTCGTATGCATGAACTTCCTGCTCTGGTAATCGTAATAATAATCCTTACCCCAGCCACGATTCACTTGAATAGAAAGAACGGCATTCTGTAGCGCGAGCTGCGCCTTTTCGACGTCCTGCCAGCGAACGAGAAGCACAGTCTCTTCTTCCTGAGATAGGGAGACGGGAGCAGGCGCGGAGCCAGCTTTTGCCACTGGAGGCGCTGCGGGTTGCTCTTGTTTGTTCTGGGTAAAGGCCGGAGACGCCAGCGCGATGATTACGACCGCCCCGGCAAAAAGGGACGTCCAATTCACTATCTTCATTTGCTCTCCTCAAGTTTTTCCGCGACATACTGATACACCTGCCCCAGCGTTCGCAGCTTTTCGAAATCGGCCTCGTCTGTTTCGATTTCGAACTCGTCTTCCAATTCGAAGAGGACAAATTCGCAATCGAGAGAGTCGGCGCCAAGGTCTTTTACGATCTCCGCTTCCGGAGTCAGCTGATTGGAGCTCAAGTGGTGAAGCTGCTTTATGACGATCAAGTCGATCTTGTCTTTAAGCTCTTTCATGGCCTCAGGATCGGAAGTGATGGGTTTGTTCTTCATACGTCGACACTCCTGGATAATTCAGGCCTCCCTGATATTGGGTGGCTTGCTTGTCGAGCCAAGCCTGATCGATCTTTACCGCCTGGATGGGCACGCTGCCGGCCGCAATCCCTTTGATTAGCAGCGTGGGATCGTTGACCTGAGCATGCCACTTCCTGCGATGGACCGAGCCAGGGGATTTCTTTGGAATCGAAGCCTGCACAATGACTGGAGGCGCCAACTCTTCGCTGTCCAATAATCGGACTGCTTCCTCTTTGTAGCCCTCCTGGTCCAGTTCGATGGCGCGTTCCAAACGGCGTTCCTGCTCCGCTTTCGCTACCGCTTCTCGTGCAATCTTTTCTGCTGCCTGCCTCTGGCGCTCCTGCTCCGCTTCGAAGATAGAGACTTGAACGCTAAGGTGATTCTTGGCGGCGTTAACAAGTCCGGCGTCGAGTTTCTCATTGTCGAGCACGATTTTCTTTGCGGCGTCGAAGACCTGTTTTACTGGCTTATAAAACTCTGTGACCTTGCCAGAGAGCGCCTGTAACATGCTGCCCATTCCGACAGCTTCTTGATAAGTGAAAAGGTTCGTAACTTCGTATTGTTTTGCTGAGACGACAACCGGCAAGAACTCAGCGCGCAGCTGTTGCCTTTGTCGCGCATATGCCCCATCCGGAGCTTCTATCTGGCCCTTGAGAACGGTGACCAGCCCATATTGATCCGTTTCCTCTGGCATGAAATCCCTCACTGAATGACGATTTGGACGGTGCCGGATATTTCTATCGTTTGGTGGGAACTAGCGTCTTCGAAGCGATATTTCGCTCCATTGATGGCGCTGTAAACAATGCCTTTCGTTTCCCATTCGCCGATCAGGTAACCACCGTCGTATTGCCGGACATGAATCGACTTAGCCGTGATTGCCGTCGTCGGCTGCTGTGTCCCCGAACAGGCGACGAGACACGCTAATCCGGCAAATAGCGTGAAGGCCCGCGTCATGCCGCCTCTTCCTCCCGTTCTAATTTGTAACCGTGATTCGTCTTCCAGATCGCACAATAGAGCATGTACTGGAAGGTGCGATAGTCCTGCAGATCCTCGAAGTAAATGGGTTTCACCCGGCCATCGGGAAGTAATTGAGTGACGACACGCAGAAGACTTGCCGGAGAGTTTGGATTCTCTGCCAGGGCATAACCCGCTGTCTGCAAGGCCCAGCTCGGACTCGATGCCGAACAAGTTTTCAGATCGAGGATGACCTGGCGTTCCCTGCCCTTGTAGCGCATCTTGCCCTTGTGATCGTAGGCATATCCGAACGACATGCCGTTGATCGTCGCAATGCCCGCCTGCTCTCGTTTTTCCGAGACAAAGGCCATTTCCCGCATCCAAGATTCCGCTCCGACAACATATGGCATCGCGGCCGGATCGACCGTATCCCAGTCCAGCGCCCCCTCGCAGAGATACTCGATGGACTTATGCACGGCTATGCCGATCTGCGATTTGCGCTGCAGTATTTCTTCCCGGATAAAGTCGTAATTCACCAAGCCCATAAGTTGCAGGACTTGCGTAACGCTCAGAACTTTCCGGCCCTGAGCGTCACGATAGATATGCCCCTTTTCCTCAAAGGAGCCGTTTTGGATCTCAAGCGACATTTGCCGTCTCGGCGTTTTTTCTTTCTTCCGTGGCCTTTTTGCGGGGGTCCAGATAGATAACCACAGTCTGGCCGATGACGGAGGTCCGCAAGTGGTTATGCCGAGGAGTTTTGTTATTTAACGCACGAATCGAGGAGGCGGTTCGCTCCGCAATTTCAGGTGAAGAAAAGTCCTCTACGACAGCCTTGTTGTATCCAACTTCAATCGCCTTGTTGATCAGGTGATCGTACTTGGAGCTGGTTGCGCGCTGAGGCAGAACTTCTGCTAATTCGACTACTTTCATGATTCCCTCTTTGGAAATAAGTAATTACGCCAAATCGATCCTGGCACTTGGAACCTTGATTCGCGGGATACGAATAACCTTCACGACAGCATACTGAGAGCAGGTCCGATTCCCGCAACTCGTTATGATCAATTGAATATCGCTGCGATCATAATTCTCGGAGTCGTCTTCATCCCGGCGCTGCTGTGCTTTCGATCTTTTCTCGATGCCGCGAGAAAGATTCATGTCTAGAACTTGACCGCATTCCGTGCATTGATACTGCGGAACCGCATTCACCGATTCGTCTGCACTTGCCATCGTTTCTCCTATACGAGGTCTCCACGACCGAACTTCCCGGCGATAAATTCGTTGAAGTATCTGCCCGGACTCGACGCTTCCATTAAAGAGTCGTAGATATCCTGAGTGACCCCGATCCATCGATAGCTCTTGCCGGATTTGAACTGAACTACCAGCGTCCCCGTCTCTGGATCGAAGCCAGCCGAATCCAGGTTCGAGCTATTCAACGGTTGCATCGTGACTGAGTCCATCGTTACCTTCATCCCTTTCTGTATCGCTGTTCGTTGCATTCTCTGGAGATGGGGATCTCCCCTCCGCCCAAAGGCAAACACCTTCGTAAATATCCACCGGCATATCCGAGACATGGTCGAGCTTCAAAGGAGCCAGGAAGTTTTCTTTGAGTTCCTGCTCCGTGTGAATTTTGTATCGGTTCAAGATGGTGTAGAGACGCTGCGCCCTGCCCTTGCCGATGATCTTGGGAGCGGATTCATGCACAGGCGGCGGCACTTCGGAGGCTGGCTTTATCTTGCCCTCTTCCATCAGCTGCTGAAGGATCGGGTTCCCGGTTTTATCCGAGTCCGATTGTCGGACTGGCTCTGGCTCCGTCGCCGGAGTAGCGACTTCTTCCGGAGGCTCCACGATGGGATCGACCTTTACAGGAGTGACAATGTTAGGGACCGCAACATCGCTCACCGTAATGAGCTGCGTATCGGAGCCGGTGACCGGCGTCAATGCCGGAACGATGATCGGCGCAATCTCTGCAACGCGCTGCGGCATCCGGATCTCGGAAACTATGTTCCCCTGAGACGAGGTGTGCAGATTCCCTTCCAGGATTCTTTCTGCTTCATCCTCATCGTAGATACCGGCAATGCCGAAGGCGTAGCGGGCAGCCTGAATCAGCGCCTTGTGGCGCAGCATACGGATCGGTTTCTGCTTCCACTGCTTTGTGTCGCGGACGCATTCCGACAGATACTCTTCGATCTTCGTCGGACGCTGCCGGTCCTTGCGGTGGATAATCGCGGTACAGGAAACCGGCTCTTTGCCTTCTTTCCCAGCCGCCCAGGCATACTCGAATTCGACGCCATCGTATTGCGGCTGGCGTTCGATAATCTGAATCCAGCCGTCTACGGAAACCACGGGAACGATCCCGCCGTCTTGCGCGGGAAAAGCAAAGATCTCCCGCACGAACGGGTTGAGCTTATAGATCTTCGCCACCGACAGGAACATCAGCAGTTGCGATCTGGTTACCACTTTGTCGGAGGGGAATACGGTTTTCACCAGCGTCTGCTCGAAACGGGCAAGCTCGTCGCCGAAATCGTATTGCGCCGCCATCTGCCGGAATAGCGGCACATTCGCGAGCGCAAAAGTGCTGGCGCTGGGAAGTTCTTCGAGGTGTTGAATCTGAGTTTCGGGCGCAGTTGTGGCCATGGATATCTTCTCCATGGGCCAGTCGCGCAGTACCCTATTTTGAGTAGGGTTGGCAACTCCGTGCCCGTTCGATCTTTTCTATTTATAAGCCAATCTTGCCTCGTGTCAAGGCAGGATTGAGTTATATTTTCCGCATGCAAGAACGATGGCTTACCTTCCCGGAATTATGCATGGAGTTGCATCTTTCCGCCCCAAAAGTTAAAAAGCTGATTAAAGCAGGCAAGCTGGCCGGTATTTGTTTCGGCAGAAAATCCTGTCTCGAATCCGATTGGAGATATCTCGATCCAAGCCCCCGTTATAAGCAGGCCCTTGAGGTTCAGGAGCTGCTGCTCTCCGGGAAACGCAGAGAAAATCTGATCGATATTCCTTTGCTTTCCACATCGGAGTTCTGCGAGATCGCGGAAATTACTTCCAACCATCTCTACGTCATGATCCATCGCGGAATCGTGAAGCCCAGAAAGTTCGGCAAGTTTCAGCTCTTTAGCGTCTTGGAGTTGCGCCGCTTTCTCCGGCGCAAACAGAAGGCCAAAGAAGCTGGAGTTCCACTTCACCGGATCGTCGAGTGGACCCTCGAAAAAGTCCAGGAATCGGACTCCGATTCGCTCTTGGAAAGCGAAGAAGATCGCGAAATGGAAGGAGCGTTGCGGCGAATCTTTCGACAACCCGAGCCGCAACGCTCCAAAATGCTACGAGATTTCTGGGATCGCTACGAACTTGCCAAACGATCCCAAAGCTAGTCTGCAACTATTCCAGACATGCACCGGCCTGCAACACATGACGCTCACCTGCAACTCTGCTGTATACCACCGGTCTGCAACACAAATATACGGCCACGTTAGTCTGCAGTTTTCATGAAGCCGGACCCGCAACAAATCATGATCTCCGAAACCTGCAAGAGAAGCTCTTCCGCCTGCAGCTTGATATTCTACTTCCGTAAAACCTGCAACACGGCGAGATCGACTGCATTCGCCTGTAACAACTATAGCCTTTTCATCTGCAACATCTATCGATGGAAGTTTAGCCGCATTTGCCTGCAACTGGAAAACTGACCATGCTCACCTGCAACTGGAAAACCGCCTACGAAATCAGCGAGCCTTCTTCCGGTCCTCGGTGGTGAAGGCAGCTCGTACGCCCATGCGCCGCGAGGCTACATAGGAGGAAACAGAACTCACCATCTGTCCATAGGCTTGCGCGTTGAGGGAATTGTAAGTCAACGCAGAATCCATCGTGACGCCCATGGAATCGCCGACGGCGATAGCATCCTGATTCGCTCCCACATAGACAAAATCCCAGTTGTAGATTTCTTTTTGCTGCGTGACTAGAGCCTTTACCGTCTCGGCAGTGAATTTCCTGCTGGCATTCTCCTTCCCGTCGGTAATGGTCACCACAATGACATGGGAAGGACGTTGCTCTTCTGGGAGTTTAGAAAGCTCTTCGCCAAGTTCTACGATTGTTTTTCCCTGCGCATCGTAGAGAGCTGTTCTGCCTCTCGGCTTGAAATCTTCCTGGGTGAATTCCGGTATATCCTGAATGTTTTTATCGAAAACGACTTCGTATTGATCATCGAACTGCACTAGCTTTAACGCCGCTTCTCCGGGAACCTTTTTCTGGCCCTGAACAAAGTCGTTGATCCCTTGGATCGCCGATTCGCGGCTCGCCTGCATCGACCCGGATCGGTCCAGGATTAAGGCTATTCTCGTAAAGTTATCCTTCATATCCTCTCCTACCTGCAACCTTGACTTAACTCTGACTTCGACTACATCCACCTGCAACTGGCACAAAACCTGCAACACCGAACATCGGCGGCAAAGCCTGCAACATCTCTAGTTCCATGTATCCTGCAACGGCGCCAGCACCGGTGCGATTCTGGCCTGAATTGATGCTGCTTACCATGGAAACCAGTTAATTATTCTATCCATCGCCTTTTCGAAGGTATGCAAGACCTCGTTTTTAGGCATGTCGGAGGGAATCTGGGCACGCGTAATTTCGATGAATCGCAGCCGGTCGCCCCAGAACTCTTTCGACCACCACGGCGGGACGATATTGAGTCGCGTTTCTCCGTGGGAGAGATCGTAATCCTCGAAGACAATTGGCTTTTTGTTTCGCTGGAAAGACGTCATGCAACTGTAATGGCCGGATTCCGTTATTGCATTCACGACCAGGGAGTCTCTCATATATTTGTCTGGCATATTGGCTATGGATGGGCCAAACCGTTTGATCCTCCATTCGTTTGCGAGTCGCATAAACTTGTCGCGATCCCCCTGAACCCGGTCGGACATACTCGTAAAAGGTTCTTTCTTCATGTCGAAATGCGCGAGACATCCTTCGTTGGTTGTAATGACGGCAGCTGCATCTAAGAACGCCGCAAGAAGGGCGACCGATACCTGTCTTTTCCGCTTCTGCTCCGGCGTTTCCCAGCTGAAGTCGTAGGGTTCCAGCACCTCTCCGGTTTTGAGCACCAGAATAGCCTGCGATGGCAGCACTCCGGCGCCTCTTTCCTTTGGCATCTCCTTCTCGTAGGCGGCGACAAGCGCAAGCTTCGCTTTCTCGAATTCCTGCTTAACGATGTCTTCGATGCTGATAATCATCTCCATCTCCCTATGGATTTGCCGGTAAAAATTTTAGCCCCGCCCGCTTCCACGCGAACGGGGCAAGATGCTCGATAGCCGGATTCGAACCGGCGACCCTCACATTAGAAGTGTGATGCTCTACCAACTGAGCTAGATCGAATTGTTTAGGAGCTTAACGTGCCTAGCCGACCGCCCGAGAACATTTGATCCTGATCACGCTGCTCTACCGCTAAGCTACGAGGCCATAATTTTTATGGGGGCCTCGACCGGATTTGAACCGGCGACCGCGTTTTGGAATGTTCCCCGCTCCGGCATATCACAAACTCCCGACAAACCTATTGGGTGATAGCCTTAACCTTTTTCACAACGATAACGATAACGACAAACCTGGATTCCCCCTCGCGGGGTCACCCAAACTTTTTGAGCCAATCTTGAAGCTGTTCAATGAGCAGCTTCGCCGAATCCTGATCGAGATCGCACGCTATGGCGACTTTGTCTTTCCCTACGTAATTTGTCATTGTGTCCGACAAGTGTCTCCATGGAATCCTAAGGTAAACATGGATTTTGTCCAATGGATCGGCAGAGGACTCCACCAGCTGCAGAGATATCTGATGGTCAGCGTAATCGAAATTGGCATCCTCAATCGGTTCATAACGGACGAAGCCCCGGTCACTTATTTTCATAGGCCTCCTTAGGACTGCAGGGGCTGGAAGATGTAATCCAGCAGCTTCTTGCCAACCTTATTGCCATGCACGTCGACTTCCTGCTCGTTGGCCCGCGCCCTGGCGCGAGTGACGGAGCGGATGGTCTTCTCCACACGATCCAACAGCTCCGTTTTTGTCGAAGGCGTCAACATGGCGCTCCACTCCTGCTCGCGAATCTCGCCCACCGGTTCATCGACGCTCAGCAATTGCGTTTGCGCCTGGAATTTATCGGTGGCCGGAGCTAGCGTGATGACCTTTGGCTCCTTCTTCGTGCGCGGTTTGACCACATCGCGAGCCTTGTAAACACCCTTCTTAGCATGCTCCGTGTCCAGCTGAAAGCCCTTGGCCGGATCGAGAGTAGGAATCGCCTGGATCAGCGCCTGAACGTCCTTCAGCCGCTTTTCCAGCTGTAGGAGCGCCGTTGCAGGGACCTGTTTCAGGATCGCCGTTTCCTCGTCTTCGATCACCACATCGGCAAAGGCCTGCGTGTTGGCTGTGTCGATGTGGTAACCGGCGTCGATGGCCTTCGCCATGTGTGTCGAGATCCACGCGATCTCGTTCGCAACCGTAGTCTGAATCTCTTTCTGTTCTTCGACAACCGTTTTGCTGTTTTCTTCCTTTGCCGTGTATGTCTTCCGCGTTTCCTCGAAGAGGTGCCGCTTCTTTTCGAAGGTTCCCATCAGATCCTGGCGGAGCTTTTCCGCCTGTCCCTTCAGGTTGCTTTCGACGGCAAGTAACTCGTGAAGTTTCGCCATTTCCCTTCTACCTCGTTTCGCTCGATAACCCTAACAACAAATCTGTGAACCTGCAACGCACAATTCAATCCTCACAACCGATAGCCTGCAACCCGTTCCGGACCGCGCCTTTGCAACTATCTACATCTTCGTCCCTGCAACCGTAATTATGCAATGTAATGCTCCTGCAACCCATAACCCCTTGACTATGTCCCGAAAAAGAAGCCGCCCGGTCGTGTACGAGCGGCTCGAAGTTATGCCTATTACTCAGTGAGTCTGTCTGAGAGTAGGTGCTCGTGAAACGACTATAACGCAAATGCGAATCTTGACAAGAGCCGCTACGAATTTTCCTGTGGAGAGGGATGCGGCAACCAGGAACCCCCGAACAATTCCTTGATCTTTTCCCAGCTAAGCTTGCGTTTTCTCGGCTCTTTATTGTCGAAGTTGACGGCAAAAAGATAGTAAAGAATAGTGAGCATGCCGCAGTTCAAGTAATAACTGATATCGCTTGCCAGGGAGTGCGGAGGGAGGAGACCGAGTAGAAACGTCATCGGCTGCAAGAGGACACGAATAAAGATCCAGTCCCAGCCCAGAGTCACATGCATCCTCCTCTCTCTCGGCATCTGATGCAGAGAGAGAAGCCAAAAGAGAATGACGGAAAGGAGTAGAAATAACTGCCAATGGTGATGCAAATAATAAATGAAAACGCTTTGCGCCGCCCAGATGCCGATAAGATTCCGCTCCAGGGTTCGCTGGGATATGCTGACCCTTCTTTCCAGCCAAAGCACCAACCGAACCGTAAGCAAAATAAGATATGTGTCTGCGATGAGGATGGTTTTCAGGAAAAACATTCGCTTATCTCACAGCCTTTTACGATCCTGAAAAGTTTACCCCAAAAGCTTACCTGCAACCTTCTAATGACGACGAAACGGGAAAGTCCGATTATCGGACTCCCGCCTGCAACACACCACACGTTCCACCATAACCTGCAATCCGGTGATCGTACGCCTGCAACGAACACTCCCGTGCCTGCAACAGAGTCCAGCTCTTCTTCTTTTTAGCCCGCAACACCTCCACTTCCTTAATCCTGCAACATAGTCCAGTCTTTGTTGTTCTCAACCTGCAACATCTACCCTTATTTTCCTCTGCGACATTACTCATACCTCCAATTTCGCAACTTGGAGTGGCTCCTTAGCTGATTTTTAAATCATCTCGGCTGGGGACAATTATAGGCAATTGCATCGCGAAGTTTACTCAGATCGAAAACGCTGGTAGTCGGAGGCGCGACATATGCCGGGGTGTAACGGATAGACACGGACCCGGAATCCAGTAATAAATTAATAAATTTCAGCCGTACCTTTTCGTTTCCTGGATAGGTGAAATGTTTTATATCGTTCACTGAATCCCAGAGGATCGATTGGCTGGCCCCGTTTATCGTCATATCGAATGTCGATGGCGCGGCTGAACTGTACTCGACGACAGCGCTTTGAGGAGAAAAAAGCAGTTTATGTTCGACATTTTTCCCTTTTTTAGAGCAAGCAACTGCTAAATATGGCGATTTTTGTTCCCCAGTAAAAGAGCTATAGGGTTCTTGTGCGTTAACAGTAAGCATAACGATTCCCTCTGCCCGAGTCACATGTACTTCCTGACCGATACAGAGGCAAGAGGATAATACGATCAAGAATGCTGTAGGTAAATGCTTTCTCGTCCACATAGATAAAACCTTCCGTTCTTCATAAAAACAGAGCGGCGTCCCGAAGGACGCCGTTCTCAGGTTGCGCACGCGCATTGCCTGTTCGTATAAAAATATACATGTTGCCGGTAATGGAAATTCCGTCACATGTTGCAGGTTGACCGTTTTTGGCTTCTAACTCTTTCTTTATTCTTACAACGTACAATCCTGGCCGGTTGCAGGGTCGACCAAAACTCTACGTTTCCGATACTCCTTGAATCTATAATGTCTGTCAAGCAAAAAATTTCGAATTATCTGAAACTACAAAGAAATGCTGTGCTACAACATTAGGTTATGGTCGCCAAACATAAAGATTACGTTTTAGGGTTACAGATCAATGCGTCCTCTATCGGGTGGGCTGCTGTCCAGTTATCGGACAAGGACGATAAGAATCCTGTCGCCTTGATGCACCCCGGCGTGCATCTCTTCGATCCCGGCGTCGAGGGTTCCTTGCTTGAAATCAAGCGAGGGAAGGATATCTCCCGCGCCGTCGCCTACCGTCAGGTAAAACAGTCGCAACGGATACGCGAGCGCCGCTTGGAGCGGGAAACCGAGCTCTTCGCCTTGCTGCAGATGCAGGGACTTTTGCCTGCCAGCACCAATGGCAGCCCCAAACAGCGTCTCGACACGTTGAATAATTTGGAGCGCGAGCTAGAAAAGGCTCTGGCGGATCGCCATCCTCACAACAAGCTGCCCTATATCCTGCGCGCCGATGCCTTGGATCGCCGCCTCAAGCTCTTCGAGCTGGGCCGGATCTTCTATCACCTTGTGCAGCGTCGCGGATATCAGTCCAACCGGCGCAAACCGGAGAAAGAAGGCCAAGAGGGAGCCGTCAAGCAAGGGATCTCCGAACTCGCCCAGGAGATGCAGAAGCTGAAAGCTCGCACCTTAGGCGAATACTTCTCCAAAATCGATCCCCAAAAGGTGAAGATCCGCCGCCGCTGGACCTCGCGTCAGATGTATCTCGACGAATTCGAGCAGATCTGGACCAAACAGCACAAGTATTACCCAGACTTGCTAACCCCGCAGCTGAAAAGCCAGATTCACCGGCTGCTCTTCTTCCAGCGTCCGCTGGCCTCTGCAAAGCATCTCGTCGGCTTCTGCGAGTTCGAGCCTAAGCAACGCCGCGCTCCGATGTGCAGCATGGAGGCTCAGCGTTTCCGTATGCGGCAACGCATCAACGATCTGCGTATTTGCCCCATCGGCCAAGCCGAAGGCTCTCCCTTGACCAAAGAGGAGAAAGAGGCCCTCTATCGGCTGCTGGAGGTCAATCCCCAGCTCACCTATACCGCCGTCAAAAAGCACTTCGGCTTCCCGAAATCCTCGGAGTTCAATTTCCAGCGCGCCGGAGAAAAACAGATCCTCGGAAATCGCACTTATGCCCACCATTACAAGGTCTTCGGCGATGCATGGCTCAAGATGACTCCCGAACAACAGGCGGAAACCATCAATATCTGGAATGCCGCCGAAACCGAAAAACAGCTCGTCACCGCTGGCATGCGCCACTATCTGTTAACCGAAGAGCAGGGAAAACTCTGGGCCAGCGAGTTGCCGGAATCGGGCTATTGTTCTCTGTCGAAGAAGGCGATCGCCCGCTTAATGCCTCACCTCAACGAAGGCATCGGCTACACTACGGCCGTCGAACGAGAGTACGGCGAGGGAGTACATTTCAAGCCGATCCACGAAGAAATCCCTCCCGTTCGCGAGGTCTTCCGCGCTCTGGCGAATCCTGCCGTCGAACGCTCCCTTACGCAGACCCGCAAAATTGTCAACGCCCTGGTTCGCCGCTATGGCAAGCCGTATCGCATCCATATAGAACTCGGTAACGAACTGCGGCGCAGCCGGAAAGAACGTCAGAATATCCATATCGGCAATAAGCAGAGAGAGGCTAGCCGCGACAAGCTGCGCGAGCGCGTCAGCGAAGCTACCGGCATCGCCAAACAAAATGTCAGCGGATCGGATATCGAAAAAGTCCAATTATGGGACGAGTGCGATGGCTTTTGCCCTTATACCGGCCACAAGATCCCCTTCGATGCTCTCTTTCGCGGCGACGACTGGATGGTGACCAATATCCTTCCCTTCAACCGCCATCCCGACAATTCCTTCTCGAATAAGACGCTCATCTACGCGCCGGAATTAGCCTCGGTCAAGCGTAACTTCACGCCCTATGAGGCCTACGGGAAAAACGAAGACCTCTTCGACGACATCCTCCGCCGCGTCGATCTCTTCAAAGGCGACCTCGCCATCGAGAAATTGCATCGCTTCGAAGTCCGCTCCCGCGAAGACTTGGAGATCTACACGCAACGCGCCATGAACGACAATCGCTTCGCCACCAAGTGGGCCATGGAGTTAGTCGGCACGCTCTATGGTGGGCGCGACGTTCTTCTCCCTCAAGGCGTAACGCGGCGTGCCGTTTGTGGGCGCCCTTCCGCATTGACAGCCTTGGTGCGCCGCAAGTGGGCGCTGAGTGACCTTTACCGGGAACTCCCCGACGACTGGCGCGCCCAGACGCTCGATCCCATCGCTATCGCCTGCCTGGACGACGAGATCTTTCATCGCATGACTCGCTATAGCAAGGATTCGAATGCCATCGAATCCCCTTGGCCGGATTTTATTGACTCGATCCGCTCCCAAGTCGATAGCATCGTCCCTTCCATCCGGGTCGAGAAGAAGCTCAACGGAGCCTTACACCAGGAGACGCATTACTCCAAGCCGGTGATCGACGAGCAGGGCCGCTCCTGGGTCACCGTCCGTAAGCCGGTCACGGCCATGAGCAAACGCGATATCGAAGCTATCGTCTCCAAGCCCGTTCGGGAGGCTGTGTTGCGCCATTTCCTCGCGCTGGAAGAGGATCTCTCTACCTGCGCCGCTGCGAATAACTGGCCGACGATCCAGGTCGGGAAAAGGCCTGCCGTCCCTATCCGGCGCGCCCGCATCCGGAAGGCTCTTACCGTCACCAAGGTAGGCAAAGAAGGCTTCGAGCGCTACGTCGCCAATGATCGCAATCACCACATGGAGGTCTTCGAAATCGACGATGCCAATGGTCCACGCTATGTCAGCCGCACCGTTTCCCTGCTGGAAGCAAAAACCCGCTGTAATCGAAAGCAGCCGGTGATCGACGAACGGTTGACTTCGCTCAACGGCGTCTCCGGCCGCCTGCCCAAAGGGGCCAAATATAAGCATCTGTTTGTGTGCGCTCTTATGATCGGCGACTTAATCTTGTTACACCGCGATTGCGAGCACGAAAACGATGTCTGCATCCCAGGCATCTATCGCATTCGCGGCATCGCGGCAAATGGACAAGTCACCGTCATGCCGCTCAATGAAACCCGGTCTGCTGTCGAACTCGACAAAGCCCATGAAGGGTGGTCCCCGAAAGTCGATGCCCTGCGCAAGATGGGCATGGCGCCGGTCAAGGTGGATTTACTTGGAGAACTCCATCCAAATGGTGGCAAGATCGATCTTTTCCAGCCTCGGAAGGTCGCTACTCACCAATAAAATCAATGGGCTACAAGATTCCTCCTGTAGCCCTGCCTGCTTTCTCGGTAGTCTGCAACGATTAGATATGTTCATGCGACAGGAACAAACCTGTAGCCCTGCCTGCTTTCTCGGTAGTCTGCAACTGTGCAAGCAAAGTTATATTAGGTTACGAACCTGTAGCCCTGCCTGCTTTCTCGGTAGTCTGCAACTGTGCAAGCAAAGTTATATTAGGTTACGAACCTGTAGCCCAGTCTGCTTTCTCGCTAATCTTGCAACGCCTCATTTCCCGTGCAACGCCCTATGGCTTGCCTGCTTTCCCAATAGTCTGCAACGCAAATTTATGCTTGCAATTCTTGCTGAGTCCTGTAGCCATGGCTTCTCGGTAGCCTGCAAACTCTACAAATGGCGCATTTCCTGTAGTCCTACTTCCTCTCGCTAGCCTGCTATTTCTGTTGGCATATCGTGATGTCAGTCTATTCTGTATCGCATGCTTACTTTCTCGCTGTCTGCAACACCAAATGACAATCATCATAGCCTGCAACCGTTCTGCCTCTTTAGACCAAACGATGTTAACGTAAAACGGCCAATGTTTCCACTGGCCGTTTGTTTGTTACACCGATTTGTCTAGTAGCTTCTGCTGTGTTTCTTTCGTTTTCCTATCTTGGTTGGCAGGCTGCGGTAGCTTTTCGATTCATGGGCGCGTTTTCTTGCTTCTCCTTTTGGGAGTTCGCCGCGTTTTTCCATGACGAAGAACTTCTTCCATTGCTTTTTGCTTTCAAATCCAGGCATTATTCCGCTCCTTTGGGTAGGGATACGGTTGCTACCGGGAGACAAAGCCTGGAGCGATAGGGAATCCGCCAAACGAGCAGTGACTTCTTAAACGCTGGCACTGGAAGCCTTCGGCGTCACGATAGCGGCCTTGGCCACGCCGATCTTGTCGAAGTTTGCGGCCAGGAAATGCACTGTGCCGTAAAACCACGCATAGAACTTACTGCCATTGGCGGCGGGTTCCGGCATCGAACGCACCGATCCCGCACAAATCCAGTACAAAGCCACAGAAATCGCTGTTTGATGGGAAAGAATGAAATTCCAAATTGCTTGCATTCGCGCTCCCCTCTTACGAGTGAAGAGGGGTGAAAGCGCGCTATGGATATTTAGCCCGATTTAGCCCGATTTTTCAATAGGAAAGCGCCTGCCTGCAACATCTACCAACCGAAGTCTGCAACCCGATCCATACCGCGTTCCACAATATCTATGCGTCTGCAACCCAGGATCATAAGTACGCCGCTCGTCTGCAATACGGAATCAAAAAGCTACGCCTGCAACTCACTCTTACTCTAGCTCGGTAGTCTGCAACTAGAAACTGCACGGAAGAATACGTTTTGTCCCTGTAGCCCTGCCTGCTTTCTCGGTAGCCTGCAACCGTCATCAATAACGCACACTCGATTTATCCCTAGCCTGCAACGCGAATTATTTCCTGAGATGCCAAGCCGTTCTCTAGCCTGCAATCTCTACACCGACACTGTTCCCTCCTTCAAACAGAACGGCGTCCCGAAGGACGCCGTTCTCAGGTTGCGCACGCGCATTGCCTGTTCGTATAAAAATATACATGTTGCCGACTAGCGAATAGCTTTACTCTTTTTGCAGACTGGCTTTCAGATCTCGTGTTTCCCTGAGACTCGCGGATAGATCCACTTTCCGTGCTCCCGGTTCGTGTTTGCAGACTAGCTGAGATTGATAATCCCAAATCTTCGATTCCATGTCAAGTATATTTTTTACACAGTTCGTTGTTTTTTTTACACAGTTCGTTCTATGGTTTGTAAAATTGACTGCAATACGAGAGATACCAGCTGTGAGCAAGAGTTGATGAATGGGTTGCAGCTTGGCTCGGGCACTGCTTCGATTGCAGACGCGAAGCTAACGGCGACGAGGCAGATGGTTGCAGATTGGCAAAAAGACAGGTTTAGCGGCCAGACTCAATTGCAGACTAGCGAGAAGGTGCAGTCTACGCGCTAAGAAATGCAAACCATTCCCGTTGCAGACTACCGAGAAGGCAGGATTACAGGAGTTTGATGGCGTGCCGGTATTGCAGGCTAGCAAGAAAGCAGGGCTACAGGATGTCAAGAACTTGGAATCCCGATCTCCAAGTTGCAGACTAACGAGAAGGCAGGCTGAGCTACAGGGGCGCGTGTATGTCAGATATGAGCCAATTTGTTGCAGACTACCGAGAAAGCGAGATGGGCTACAGGAAGCGAGCGGGAGGGTACCTCTGGCCGATAGTTGCAGACTACCGAGAAAGCAGGCTGGTTACAGGGAATTTCTTGAACCGGATTATCGCGATCTCGTTGCAGGCTAGCGAGAGAACAAGGCAGGGCCATAGGGACGTTGAGCGTGGTATTACCACTGACGTAGCTGGTAGAACTTATTCGCTTCTTCCTCGTTGCAGAACCATCCATCTACGTCGTGAATCATGGTGGACTTATCTCGAACAGTTCCACATAAAGTACACTTGTGTTTGCTGGAGAACCATTGCGGAAACAGAAATTCGAGCATTTTTTGCATGGCGAAGCTCTTTCTAAGTTGGATCGTGTTACCACTCAGATAAAAATGATTCTTTTCTGGATGATTGTCAAGAGGATTATCTCGCTAATCTGCAACGCTTCCGGACACTCAGGCTCACGTGAAGACCCGTGTTGCAACAAACCCATCGTCTCTCGCTAGTCTGCAACATGACAGATGGGCACTCAGACTCACTTCAGAGCAGGGTCGCAACAAACCCATCGCCTCTCGCTAGTCTGCAACATGACAGATGGGCACTCAGACTCACTTCAGAGCAGGGTCGCAACAAACCCATCGCCTCTCGCTAGTCTGCAACCCTGAACGCTGAGCGAGCCGACCCAGCTGTCGAAGTTACAGCAAACCCATCATCTCTCGCTAGTCTGCAACCATTGGCAAGCTGGTAGAACTCGGCGGCAGCCCGTGGTTACAGCAAACCCATCATCTCTCGCTAGCCTGCAACGCCGGATTCCTTTCGAAGCTTTCGACTCACATTGGGTTACAGCAAACCCATCATCTCTCGCTAGCCTGCAACACATCG
>Ga0187858_10000182_pt1 | contig 78485 bp, 81 predicted proteins | sample June2016WEW_8_15_FD_133015 | JGI IMG/M metagenome (GOLD analysis project Ga0187858, IMG submission 133015) | Peatland microbial communities from SPRUCE experiment site at the Marcell Experimental Forest, Minnesota, USA - June2016WEW_8_150 | ecosystem: Environmental > Terrestrial > Soil >...
CGAAGAATGCTATTTTGCACCCCAACGAGTCTCATTCAGCGGCGCGGTGGCCGAGTATCGGCGGCGGCGCCATGAGAAACCACTTCGGGAGATCCTTATGATGCTTGCTGGAATGACAATTCGCCCTGCCGCCATGCTCCCGATGCTGTTATTGATCGGGGCCGCGACGGTGTCCGCGGCGCCGGCTCCCGCATTGCTATCCCAATGCGCGGAATGTCACGGCGACAAAGGCGTGAGTACGCATAAGGACGTGCCGTCGATCGCCGGCATGTCGGCGTTCTACTTCGAAGGTCAAATCACCGCATATCAGAAGGCGCAGCGCCCCTGTCCGAACAGCACGGTCGCGAAAACTCCGACCGATATGTGCGCGGTCTCGAAGAAATTGGACGCGGGCCAGATCAAGGATCTCGGCGCCTATTACGCGGCGCAAGGCTGGGTCGCGGCGGCGCAAACCGTCGATGCCGCCAAGGTGGCCGCCGGTAAAGCGATCCACACCGCAAGCTGCGAGAATTGCCATACGAAGGGCGGAAGCGTCGCCGATGATGATGCCGGTATCCTCGCCGGACAATGGCTGCCGTATCTCGAACTGACGATGCAGGACTATAAATCGGGCAAGCGCACGATGCCGGATAAGATGAAGCCGAAGCTCGAGAAGCTCTCGCCAGCCGATATCGAGGCCGTGGTGCAGTACTACGCCGGCGAAAAATGAAATCGCTCAGGACCGGGTGAAGCCGCATGAATGATCCGAACCCCGCAGGACCTCAGCCGACGAAGAGCCGCGCCGACAGCTGGATTTGGCGGCGCCCACGGACCTGGCTGCTGCTCGGCATTCCGCTCGGTGGATTTCTGGCATTCGCGGTCGGTATTGCATTCAGCGGCGGATTCGAAGCATCTCTTCAGTACGCGAGCTCGCTGAAGTTCTGCTCGAGCGCCTGTCATGAAATGGAAACCGCGTATCAGGAATACACGACCAGCACTCACTTCAAGAATGAATTCGGCGTCGCCGCGAGCTGCGCGGACTGCCACGTCCCGCCGGGGTTCATCCCCAGCCTGATTCGGCATATGAAGGCGAGCATCGAAGTCTACCAGCACCTGCGCGGCAAACTCGCGACGCCGGCCAAATACGAGGCGCATCGCGCCGAACTCGCACAGAACGTCTGGAATGAGCTCAAGGCCAACGATTCGGCGGAGTGCCGCAGCTGCCATGCTTATACGGCCATGGATTTCGACAAGCAGGGCCATTCCGCGGCGAAAAAACATGATGCCGCCTATCTTGCCAAGAGCGGCGAGACCTGCATCGATTGCCACAAGGGCATCGTGCACAAGCTACCCCCCGACGCGAGTTGACGAAGCTCCGCGCGGCGTCTCGCGCGGCATGAATGTCCGCATAGCGGTCAACGGTGACTGCGCATTAGCGGCAGCGCGGCGCTCGTCGCCGGGTTGGACTCGGTGCGATATCGTACAGATGCTGGGATCCGTGTCCGCTACGCTCGCGCGTTCACAATGTCATAACAATTCAATGCGCTAAGTAGTCATTGCGGTAGTCACTGCGGCAAATACGAATAGCCTGCTGCAGCGCGGCTGATATCGTGGCAGCCAGAAAATCCGCCGCATGCCGGTTGAGCATCGCAGGGGGGTGATTCGGGGTAGCGGCGTTCTCTGGGGACTGATGCATCATGAACGAAACCACGTCGACATCACAGATCAGGCCGATCCATACCTGCGGCTGCGACGCCTACGAACCGAATCCGATCGAAGTGTTGATGCACCAGATGCTGCACAACGGCTCGGAATATCCGATTCAGATGGCGAAGCGAACGTTCCGCCGCGGGCAGCATTTATATCGGCCCGGAGCCAACGGCAAGCATGTCTACTCGATCAATCGTGGGACCTTCAAGACCTACCGCATCGGCGATGACGGCCGCGAGCGTATCCTTGGGTTTCATTCGGAGGGCATGCTGCTGGGTCTCGACTCCCTCGCGGGCCGCCAAACTCATTGCGGGGCCATCGCGCTCGATACGACCGTAATTTGCCAAATTCCGATCGCCGCGATCATGGCCGCGGCGGATAAGTCGAAACAGCTCAGGCAACGGCTGTTTGAACAGTTCGACGACGAAATCGACCGTCTCGGAACCCGGCTCAGCTTGCGGACGCTACCGGCACCGCAACGCTTCGCGCATTTCATACTGAGCATCGCGGGGAATTCGGCGACTGTGACCGTGCCGATGACGAACAAGGAAATCAGCAACTACCTGAACCTGGTTCCGGAGACGGTATCGCGTTTGCTCGCGAAGTTTCAGCAGCGCGGTTGGCTCACGATCGAGGGACGCGAGATCCAGATATTGGATCGCGCGGCGCTGCTGACTCAAAGCGCCGTTGCCGATGCGCCCCGCGGGCATCCGAAGTTCATCGGATCAATCGTCTGCGAGTGTTCGCCCGGTCCTTAAGAAGCTCGCAGCGGATTTCAAGGGCCAGGTCTCGTTGGCGTGGCGCAGCAGCTTCGGATCCGACCGGCACGCGAGTACGAACTCGGCAACCTCCGGGGATCGCCAGGCACGCCGGTAGGCGTCCCACGCCTCGCTGATCTCATCGCGCTGCAGATTCGCGGCGACGAATGGCAGCGCATTCATGAGCTTGACCATGCCGTTCGGCACGACCAACAGCATGGCTTGCGGGCTCTCGAGCCGCCGCTGCACTTCCCCGAGTATGTCCCAAGGATAGATTGCCAATTTCATCTTGGAGCCGCGCGATTGCGCGCGTGCTCGCAATGCAGAAACCATCTGCTGCCATTCCTCGTCGCTGCAGGCAAGGCTCTGCCAATTGGCCGCGGCGCGGCCGAGGCGCATCAGCGGGCCCGTCACAAACGCCTCGCAGCCAAGATTCTCGGCCAGGTCATAAGCGGCCGGCGCCTCATGCAGGTTCAGTCGCGTCGGAACGAAGACAAGCTGGGGGGCGCTGCCCCGCGCAACGAGCCGCTCGATTGCTGAAATCGCGGCTGAAAAGCTCGATCCGGGACGCAGCTTTTCATGCGTCGTTGCGCTCGCGCCGTCGACCGAAATCTGGATGCATTGTACCGGCAGCGCCGCCAAACGGTCCGCGGCGCCGGCATCGATGTGGCGGGCGTCCGTCTCGAGCTTGATGCCGATTCCAGCGGCGGCAAAGCGCTCGAAGATCTCCCAGCAATGCGGCACACCGAGCGGCTCGCCGCCGCCGAATGCGACATAGGGAATTTTTGCCTCGATGACTTGCCGCGCGAGATTCAAGGCTTGATCGCGCGTCAATTCATCGGGCCAGCCTCGATCGGGTCCCGACTCCTCGCAACACGCGAGGCAGGCCGCCGCGCAGCGGTTGGTCAGCTGCCACGCGACCACAAGCGGCGCGCGGTATTGGTCGATTTGCGCGCCCGTCACCCGGGAGCGCTCTCTACTCTTTGATCGAAAATAGCGTCAAGTGAAGCGGATATAGGGTTGCGCCGTGACTTGCTCCGAGACGTCTTCCATGCACGGCGTTTCCCAGTTGATCTTGCGATCCGCTTCTTGCGACGCGGTCCGCTCCTGTTTCTGAGCGCCGTCTTCCTGCAATTTCAGGCTCGTCTCATTCATCGCTTTCTCCATCCGATATGGATCGGTACGTTTTATCGGGCAACCAAGACTTTCCATGCGTTCGCTTGCGAATGCCGCGACTCAGTCGCGATCGCCATCGACGCCTCGCCGATGATCACAGCATCCCGCCACGACCGACGGTAGGCGCTCCACGCGTCCTCGAGTGTATCGCGCCGCAGATCGGCGCAAATGTACGGCAATGCCGCCGCGACCTTCACCCACGCGTTCGGCAGAACCTGCAGCGTAGCAGGCGGATCCGCGAGACTGCGCTTCAGGCCCTCCTCGATCGTGAAGGGACTGTAGCAAAGTTCCATGTCACCGTCACCACGGCAGGCAGCGCTAGAATCGAGTAATTGACGAAATTCGCGGTACTGCTCCACAGTCGGCTCCAATCGCCCCCACAATCGAGCTGCCGTGCCGATCCGCATGAGTTGCCCGGTGTTGAATCGAAATGCCCCGAGCGCGCTTGCCTGGTCGATGACCGCTTCGGCTTCGTGGATATTGATCCGAGTGGGCGCGAAAGTGACCTCGAGCGGCAGCCCGGCGGCGCGCGCGGCGCGGCAGGCCGCGTGCGCCTTGGCAAGGGAGCCGCCCGGTCGCTGGCGTGCGTAGACCTCCTCGGTTGCGCCGTCGAGACTGATTTGGATCGAGCGCACCGGCAACCGTGCCAAGCGTTCGGCGGCAATCGCATCGAATCGCTGACCATTGGTCTCGATCTTGAGCTGGACGCCCGCGTTGCCGAGCAATTCGGCGATGGCGAAGAAATGCGGCACAACCATCGGTTCGCCCCCGCAGAGCATTACATAGGGCACTTCGCTGCGGACAAAGTTGCGCGCAAGATCGAGCGCTTCGCCGCCATCGAGCTCGCCTGCCATTCGCTTACCCGGCGCCGATTCCGTACAGCAATGCAGGCAAGCCAAGTCGCAGTCTCGCGTCAGCTGCCAGCAGACGAACAGCGGCGCCTTGAGGCTGTCGATGCGGTGCATCGTCAACCGCGGCGCCATGCGTGCAGCAGAATGCCCGCGGCAAACAGCGACACACCGACGACATAGCAGGCGAGAATGCTGCCGATCGCCGGCCGGAAACGCAGCGCGGATTCATAGCTCGAGAACGCACGCCGTGCGCTCAGCAGCAGCAGCGGCAATGCCAGCAACGCGGCCAAACAAGGCAGCGGAAACTCGCCCAACACCGCGCCGACGGAGGCCACCGACAATCCGGCGCCGGCGAGCGCGAGATAGAGCCAAACACCGCCGCGCCGGCCGATGCGCACGACGAGATTGCGCTTGCCGACGAGGCGGTCTTGATGAAAATCCGGTATGGCATTGACGACCGCGAGCGCCATGATCAGAAAGCCGGGGATCAGTGATGCCCAAAATGCGCCGATCGGCACTTGTTGAGTTTGCAGGTAGAGGCTGCCGAGCACCATCGCGGGGCCGTAGGAGACTGCAATGACGGTCTCGCCGAGCCCGCGGTAAACCCAGCGAATCGGCGGCGCCTCGTAAAAAATCGCCGCGGCACCGCCGAGCACTGCAAACACGAGAATGGGCCAGCCCGCGCGCATCGTCAAATAGACGCCCACGGCCAAAGCGCACGCGAAAGCGGCAATCCCAAGCCACAGCACAGCCTCGGAAACCGGCGCAAGTTCGTTGGGGTTAAAAACGCGATCCGTGCCCATTTTCGCATCAAAATACTCGTTGAACGCTTCGACGCCGACGACCGACAATGCCACACCGCCGAGCCCGCTCCAGAACATCCACGCATCGAATCGGCCCAGCATGCCATAGCCCCAAGCGGCGCCCAACAAATACGGCAGCAATCCCGCGAATAGAAAGAACCGGTAGCGCACGAGCCGCAGTATCTGCAGCACCTGCCGGAACGCTACGCTCAGAGTGTCACCCACTCGTGCAATTCCGATGTCCTCATCGGATTGGACGCGAGATCTTCGACGAAGTGTTTGACCCGCTCGTCCTGCCACCCGCGCTGAAACCGCGCCCAGATGTCTCCCAAGGATTCGCGCCGAAAATCTCCGCAAACGAACGGCAGTGCATTGAGCAGCTTGACGAGTCCGTTCGGCAATACGATCAGCAGAGCTGCCGGATTGATCAAGCGAAAGCGCAATTCCTCGAGCAGTCCCATCTCATGGAAGTAGACTCGCATGCGGCCCTTATACTCGTCGGTCTTGGCGTGCAAGGTCGCGAAATACGCCGTGTACTGCGCCTCCGTCGGAACCAGCAGCCGCCACGTTTTCACGGCATTGCCCGTATACATCGTGCGCCCGGTATAGAAGCTGTAAGCACCGAGTTCATGGGCGAGATCGACGGCGGCGCCAATCTCATGCATGTTAAAGCGCGTCGGCGAATAGTTGATCTCGACGGGCACGCCGGCCTCTTGAAGACTGCGGATTCCGGCGACCGTACGATCAAAGTCGCCGCGCACGCGCATGCGGTTGAATGTCTCTCGCGACGCTCCGTCGAGGCTCACTTGGACCGCCTTGACGCCGAGTTGGGCGAGACGCCGGCAGTTCTCGGGATTCAAATAGTGGCCGTTGGTTTCAATCTTGAGCTGGCCCCCGCGCCCGCAGACATACTCCACCATCGCGAAAAAATGCCTATGCACCATCGGTTCACCGCCCGAGAACGAGAGGTAGGGGACCTCCCCGTCCATGAGCTGCGCGAGGACGGCGAAGATTTCGGTCTCGCTCAATTCATCGCGGAACGCTTTGCCCGGTCCGCTCTCCTCGATGCAATGCAGACAGGCGAGATTGCACTCATTGGTAATCTGCCAGGCGACGTACAACGGAGCGCGCAGGTCGCTCGAAGCGGTCGCGGCGGCCGGGGCCACCGGCTGCCCAGCGGGATCGGTGGCGGCTTGCACAGTCAAATTTTCAGTCCTCTAGCAAGCCCTTCTGCCTCAAATCCGCGAGATAAGCCAGCACCTCGGCTTCAATTGCACCGCCGTCATCGATGAATCGGGCTTTGACGCGCTCGACAATGTCGCGCTCATTGGCGCCGGGGACGATCTCCCGCACGACCGCGGCCGCCGTCGGATTCAGCGAATACACCTTCTCCGATCGCGTTTCGAACAGGACGCCACCGAATTTTTCCTCACGGAACTTCGTGTATTTTGCGAGCTTCATAGGGTCTTTGATTCAGTCTACGGTCTTCGAAACCGTCTGTAAATCGGCGCGCAGGCGCTCTGCGCCACGGCGCAATTGCTCGGAATCGACCGGCAGAATCGCCGGTACGCGTGCCACTTCGAGGAAGGCGGCGAGCAAATTGCCGTATCGATCGGTATGTTCGTTCCACCAGACGCCCTGCACGCTGGTTTCGCGGATCGTCGACTCGCCGTCGGCCTTGAGCCGGATGAGGACTTCGCCCGGACCCAACGCCTGCAGCAACTTTGCTCGGATTTGCGGGCTGCAAGTCGGACCGCACAAGTCAATCTGGACCGCCTCGCCGCCCGCCGCCACGCGCTCCAGCAATGCCGCAATCTCGGCCAGAATTGCGGTCGCGCCGGCACCGGTCGCGCCGCCGGTACCAATCATATCCGGCGTCGCATGCTCAAGAGCACTGATTGCCACCCGACCCCCCCGGAAGCCTTTTTGCAGCTTACTGGAATCCAGCGGGGATGGTGTTGATCTGGATCAACGCTGGCTTGCCGCCGCGCGTGCGGCGAGGCGCTGATCCTCCGCCAGGTTCGACGCAAAGATTGCGGCTTCCGGGGCATCGGCCGGTGTCAATGCCAATAAGCGCGTCCAGATCGCGATTGCTTGCGCGTAATGCTCTTGAGCATGCAGCGCGCTCGCGCTGAGCCATAGCGCCTTTTCGTTGCTCGGGTCGAGCGCCAAGGCCGCCTCGATGTAGCGCTGCGCCGCAGCGTCCCAATGCCCCCCGTCGAGCGAGGCGGCGACGTCAGCGTAATCCGCCCAACTCTGCGCGCTCATGCGGTCCAGGGCCACGACTTGATCGTAATCGGATTTGGCCGCGTTGTAATCGTGCGCAGCCCGCGCGCGGTCGGCGTCGCCGAGCAACGCCTCGACCCGGCGTTGCGCTGCCGTATCGGCACCCGTTGCGCTCGCTGTTGCGGGTGTTGCGGTCGCTACTGCCGTTGTTGCGGTCGTCGCTGCGGTTTTAATCGTCGCCGCTGCGGCAGCGCCGGCCACCCGGTGCTTGTCGCGTGCATTCGCGGCGTCGGCCCTGCGACCAAGATACTCATAGGTCTTTGCGAGCAATTCCCAGTCCGCGTCGCTGCCGCCGCCGCCACGAAGCCGGTTCTCGAGCCGCTCGAGCAAAGGCTCCAAACCGGCCGATCCATGCTCCACGGCCGCCGGTGCCTCCGGCGCCGCCGGTGCCGCTTTTGCCGCCGGTGCCGCTTTTGCCGCCGGTGCCGCTGGTTCGGATGGGATCGTGCGCTCAGCGCCGCGGTGGGTCAGGTAAAACAAGAACGCCGGCACCGCGACGATCGGCACGATCAATGCGGACCATTTCAAAGTGCCGGCATCCACGCGCATCAATGCGGATGCTCACCGGCGCCCGCCCGGCCGTAGCCGGCGCCGGGGCCGCACTTCCAGGCGACGATGGAGCAGCCCCAAGCGACCAGAAACAAGCCCACGACGACGTAGCCGAGGTCGGCGAAGTCGATTTTCGCAACGGCGCGAAAAAAGCCGCCGTCCAGCCCAAGAACGCCGGCAAATACCTGCAGCAATTCGATCGAACCGATCACGAGCGCGACCGCAACCGAAAGACCCGTGGTCGTGACATTGTAGAAAATCTTGCGGACCGGATTGAGCAAGGCCCAACGATACGCTTTCGACATCAGCACGCCGTCGGTCGTGTCCATCAGCGTCATGCCCGCGGCAAACAAAATAGGCAGCGATAACACCGCCGGAACCGGCAGGTCGCCGGCTGATGCGCCGGCGGTCATCGCGAGCAGGCCGACTTCCGAGGCGGTGTCGAATCCCAGTCCGAACAGCAGACCCAGCGGGTACATCTGCCAGCTGTGACTCATGAGTTGCCGCAGCCGTCCGCCGAAGAGCCGGTTGAGCATGCCGCGCTGAGCCAGCAAGGACTCAAGATGCTGATGAGAGTGCCTGCCGGTCTTCGCCTGCTGCCAAACCTTGAGGATATCGAGCAATACACGCAGGTTCAGCAATCCGATCAACATCAGAAAGACGCCGGAAACCCCGGTACCGATGACGCCGCCCAAGTTTTGCAGTTGCGGCAAGTCGCGCTTGATCGCGCTAGCTGCGAAGGCAATGGCGACGCTCAGGCCCAAGACAATCGTGGAGTGGCCCAACGAGAAAAAAAATCCCACGGCGAGCGGATGCTTATCCTTCTGCAGCATGTAACGCACGGTGTCGTCGATCGCCGCGATGTGATCCGCGTCGAACGCATGACGCAGACCGAATAGATAGGCAACGAGACCGAGTCCAACGAGCGCCGGATAATGCGCCGCATAATGCAGATACAAACCCCAGCCCAGAATATGCAGCAAGACGATGACGCCATACAGGCCGGCGACGCGGGTCCACTCGCCGACACCCGAGAAAAGACCGCCCACCGAGAACGGCTGCGGCAGGGTGCGGACATTGAAGTTCAGGGCGGCCATGGGCGCGCGAGTCCTCGAAGGTTTTTGCCAATATCGCATAACTGGGACGAGTAACTCCAAATTCTTCGTGCACCTGACTACGGTAAGGACAGCGCGAACGCAAGCAGGGAAAACCGAAGAGCGCGCGGCATACATCGCGTGCGACGGCCAAGCAGCGCGCGCTGCGCCGCTTACCGACTGATCACCGCGGCGACGCGAATGGCAGCGAAGTTTCCAGGCATGCGCCGCGGGCACATTGACAAAGTCAATGATTTCACGCTGTTAGCATCGCGCGCCCGGTTGGCACGCAATACGCATGTGGCTTATGCAAAGGCCCGAGATGCGATCAGCCGGAGGGGGTTACATGAACGAAACTTTTTACGAGATTCTGCGCCGCCAGGGAATCACGCGCCGCAGCTTCGTCAAGTTCTGCAGTCTGACGGCGACGTCTCTGGGACTCGGCTCGGCATTCGTGCCGCGCATCGTCAACGCCTTCGAGACCAAGCCGCGCACGCCGGTGCTGTGGCTGCACGGGCTCGAGTGCACCTGCTGCTCCGAATCCTTCATTCGCTCGGCGCATCCGCTCGCCAAGGACGTCGTGCTGTCGATGTTGTCGCTCGACTATGACGACACGCTGATGGCAGCGTCCGGCTATCAAGCCGAAGCGGCGCTCGCAGCCGTGCGCGAGAAGTACAAGGGCAATTACATATTGGCGGTCGAGGGAAATCCGCCGCTCAACGAGGACGGCATGTATTGCATCGTCGGCGGCCGCCCGTTCGTCGACCTCTTGAAGGAAACCGCGGCGGATGCCAAGGCGGTCATCGCCTGGGGCGCCTGCGCTTCCTATGGCTGCGTACAGGCCGCCAAGCCGAATCCGACCCACGCGGTGCCGATCGACAAGGTCATCACCGGCAAGCCGATCATCAAAATTCCCGGCTGTCCGCCGATTGCGGAGGTCATGACCGGTGTCGTCAGCTACATGCTGACCTTCGATCGCATTCCCGAGCTCGATCGCCAAAACCGGCCGAAGATGTTCTACGGGCAGCGCATCCACGACAAGTGCTACCGGCGCGGGCATTTCGATGCCGGGCAATACGTCGAGAAATGGGATGATGAGGGGGCGCGCAAGGGCTACTGCCTCTACAAAATGGGTTGCAAGGGGCCGACGACCTACAACGCCTGCTCCACGGTTAAATGGAACGACGGCGTGTCCTTCCCGATCGAGTCCGGTCACGGCTGCTTCGGCTGCTCCGAGGACAACTTCTGGGACAAGGGCGGGTTCTACAACCGCGTCACGAACATCAATCAATTCGGCATCTCGTCGAACGCCGATAAGGTGGGCGGTACCGTTGCCGCCGTGACGGCTGCCGGCGTCGCGATTCACGCGGCCGCTTCCGCGCTGAGTCGAGCGCGCAGCGACAAGCCGAAGGAAGAGGGCAAGCAGACATGAGCTACGAGACACAAGGCTTCAAGATGGACAATTCGGGCAAGCGGGTCGTCGTCGATCCGATATCCCGGATCGAGGGGCACCTGCGTGTCGAAGTGAATCTCGACAAGGACAACGTCATCCGCAACGCAGTCTCGACCGGTACGATGTGGCGTGGCCTCGAAGTCATCCTCAAGGGGCGTGATCCGCGCGATGCGTGGGCGTTCACCGAGCGGATCTGCGGCGTCTGCACGGGCATTCACGCACTTGCCTCGGTGCGCGCAGTCGAAAACGCGCTCGGGATCAATATCCCGGAAAACGCCAATTCGATTCGCAATATCATGGAGATGACCCAGTACGTGCACGATCACCTCGTGCATTTCTATCATCTGCACGCGCTCGACTGGGTCGACATCGTCTCGGCGCTCAAGGCGGACCCGAAGGCCACCTCCGAGCTTGCGCAAAGCATCTCCGATTGGCCGAATTCCTCACCAGGCTATTTTCGCGACATTCAGAACCGCCTCAAGACGTTCGTCGCCTCCGGCCAGCTCGGACCCTTCGCGAACGGCTATTGGGGTAGTCCGGCCTACAAGCTGCCGGCGGAAGCGAATTTGATGGCGGTCACTCACTATCTCGAAGCCCTCGACTTCCAAAAGGACATCGTCAGGATCCATACGATTTTCGGCGGCAAGAATCCGCACCCGAATTGGCTCGTTGGCGGCATGCCATGCGCAATCGACATAAACAGTGCCGGTTCGGTCGGCGCGATCAACATGGACCGTCTGAACTTCGTCGACAACATCATCAGCCGCGCGCAGGAATTCATCGACAAGGTCTACATTCCCGACCTGCTCGCGATCGCCTCGTTCTACAAGGGTTGGACTTACGGCGGCGGCATTTCCTCGCAGTCGCTGATGGCCTATGGAGACATGCCGGAGCGCGCCAATGACTACTCGGTCAGTAACTTTCTGTTCCCGCACGGCGCGATCACCGACGGTAAACTCGACAACGTGCAACCGGTCGACCTCCGTGATGTCGAGCAGATTCAGGAGTTCGTGACCCACTCCTGGTACAAATACCCGGACGAATCCAAGGGTCTGCATCCGTTCGAAGGCATCACCGATGCCAATTACGCTCCGGAAGGTCCGAACTTCAAGGGCACGCGCACCAAGCTCGAAAACGTCGACGAATCAGCCAAATACTCCTGGGTCAAGGCGCCGCGCTGGCGCGGTCATGCCATGGAGGTCGGTCCGCTCGCGCGCATGGTGCTCGGCTATGTGCAGCCGAAACAATACCCTGGCATCAAGGATTCCGTCGATGCGGTCCTGAAAAAACTCGACCTCCCCGTGACGGCGCTGTTCTCGACGCTCGGTCGCACGGCAGCGCGCGGCATCGAATCGCAGTATTGCGCGGCCCTGCTGCGCAGCCAGTTCAACAAGCTCATGGCAAATCTCAAAGCAGGCGACTCCGCGACCGCGAATACCGACAAATGGGAGCCAGAAACCTGGCCCAAGGAGGCTCAGGGAGTGGGATTCGCCGAGGCGCCGCGCGGCGCGCTCGGCCATTGGATCAAAATCAAGGACCAGAGGATCGACAGCTACCAGTGCATCGTGCCGACGACCTGGAACGCCAGCCCACGCGACTCGAAGGGTCAGATCGGCGCGTATGAGGCCGCGTTGATGAACACGCCGGTCGCAAAAGCCGAAGAGCCGCTCGAGATCCTGCGCACGCTGCACAGCTTCGATCCGTGTCTCGCCTGTGCGACTCACGTGATGAGCCCGGATGGCGTGGAGATGTCGGTCGTCAAAGTGAGCTAACCATAGGGGTCTGCCAATGAATACACGAGTTTCAGTCCCCGACTTGGCCGCCGGCACGACCGTCTATGCTTACGGCGGCTATGTGCGGCTCTGCCACTGGGTCTACGTGCTGTGCATCTTGACGCTGATCGCCACCGGATTCCTGATCGCGAGTCCGCTGCCGAGCATCGACGGCGAAGCGTCGGATCACTTCGTCATGGGCTACATCCGCTTCACGCACTTCGCGGCCGGACAAGTGCTCGCGGTCGCGTTTCTGCTGCGGGTGTTTGCGGCGATCGTCGGCAACCCGCAATCGCGCGAGATCTACGTGCTGCCGCTGCTGGACCGTAATTGGTGGTCGGGTATGTGGAAAGTCATTCGATGCTACGTATTCGTCGACAAGGAAGCGCCGAAGTCGATCGGCCACAATCCGCTCGCCCAGATGTTCATGTTCTTGTTCAGCAGCGTATTCGTCGTCTTCCAGCTGTTGACGGGCTTTGCGCTGTTCAGCGAAATCCGGGGTCTGGGCAGCTGGCCTGACCACTTGTTCGGGTGGGTGATTCCCCTCTTCGGCGGCAGCCAAGCGGTACACAGCTGGCATCACCTCGGCATGTGGGCAATCATCTGTTTCGTGATCGTGCACCTGTATCTGATCACGCGCGAGGAAATCATGTCGCGGCAATCGATCTTCAGTTCGATGATCAGCGGCTTTCGGTCGTATCACGACTGAAATGCGGCCTGTGGACCTGCGCCGATGATCGCGGCAGCCCTCAGAGACAGCGCCGGCTCGAGCCGGCGCGCGCGCTTGACCCCGGGCATGTTCCTCGAAACACGGTTTCTGCGTCCTCTGAATCTTTCGCAGGATGCGCTCGCCAAGCGCCTCGGTGTATCGCGGCGGCGCGTCAACGAGATCGTGCGCGGGCGCCGCGGCATCACGACCGATACGGCGGAGCGCCTCGGGCGCTACTTTGGTACCGGCCCGGACTTTTGGCTCAGCTTGCAGCAGTCCTGGGATTGCTATAAAGCCTACCGGCGGGCGCCACCGCTAGCCGAGGTGCAAAGACCGCTTCCGCCGAAGTGATCGCAATGGAACGCCCGCTGTCAGCCGTGGGCGCGCGCGCTGCGTCCCAGGCGCTGGTAAGACACCGATTCACCTAGTGGTAATCCACGATAGGCAGTTTGGCACGACTCTTGTAACTGTAGCCGTAACAGTACGGGGGATCACAGGCGCCATGCCAATCGCATTCCACGAGACTTTGGTGCTCGGAATCGGCAATCTGCTATGGGCGGACGAGGGTTTCGGCGTGCGTTGCGTCGAACACATGGCCGAGCACTACGACCTGCCGGAACGCGTGCAGTTGCTCGACGGCGGTACCCAAGGCTTATACCTGCTGCCCTATGTGCAACAGGCGTGCCGGCTGATCGTTTTTGATGCCATCGATTACGGCCTGCCGCCCGGCACGATGCGTCTGATCGAAAACGCCGAAGTGCCGCGATTCATGGGCGCGAAAAAAATGAGCCTGCACCAGACGGGATTCCAAGAAGTCATCGCGGCGGCGGAGCTGACCGGCCAATGCCCGGCCGAGATGCTTCTGATCGGCATACAACCCGTCGAACTCGACGACTATGGCGGCAGTCTTCGCGCGCCAATTGCGGCGCGCCTCGCGGTCGCGGTCTATCTTGCGGCGCGCCGGCTGCGCCGCTGGGGCATGGACGTGCGCCGCAGAGCGACGCCGGTCGCGAAGCCGGCGCCCTCGCCACTCTCTATCTCCTCTTACGAGAGCGACCGGCCTTCGGCCGATGCGGCTTGCCGATTCGGCGATGCGCGGGTGCTCGCTGTTCCCGCCGAGCGCGGCTGATGTGCATTGCAACTCCCATGCGCGTCATGCGGATTCTGCCCGCGGCGCACTTTGCAGAGTGCGCCGACCGGCTGGGTGTCGAAACGAGAGTCGATCTCGCACTCGTGGGAGCGGTCGAGGCCGGCGCCTGGCTGCTCGTGTTCATGGGCGCCGCCCGGGAGATCATCGACGCGGATCGCGCGCTGCAAATCGATCGCGCGCTCGGCGCACTCGAGTCGGCGCTCGCCGGCGATCTGTCGGCGATCGACGCGGCGTTTCCCGATCTGGTCGGCCGCGAACCGCAATTGCCCGAATATTTACGCTGAGGAATGCGCATGGAACCAACCATTTTCTCGACTCCCGACATCGCGCGCCTGTTGACGCTATTCGCGCGCCAAGTCCGCGAATCCGGCTTCACCGCGTTGTCGGCCGCGAATGTCGCGCAGTTCGCCGAGCTGCCGGGCGCGGCCGTGCTGTTCTTCGCCGACGACCCGAAGCGAGTGCCCGAAACCTGGGATGTCGCGGTCGTGCTGCCCGACATCCTGCGCGCAAGCGCCGAGCCGTTGCGGGTCGGACTATTGGATCCGGCCAGCGCGCGTCAGCTCGCGGCACGCTTCGGCGTCATCCGCTGGCCCAGTCTCGTATTCCTGCGCGATGGCGCCTATCTCGGGGTCATCGAACGCATGCGTGATTGGGACGAATATGGCACGGAGATACCCAAGATCCTCGCGCTGCCGCCCACTGCGCCACCGGCATCGCCGACCGCTGCGTCCGCGGCCTCCCTCACCACCCACTAACAGGTAAGCGCGTCATGAAACCCTTTCCGATTCCGGTCGTCACCTTAGGACCCGGCACGCAACCCGTCGAAGAACCGCCGCAGTACATTGCGTCCCCCGGTGCGATGTCGATCTTCCTGCCGCCGACGCCACGCAAGTCGGCCAGCGCGGAGGCCATTGAAGGCGCGCGCCGGATCATCGGCCGCCTGATCGCCGCCATGGAAGAAACCGATTTCAAGGACCCGGCATCGCGTCAGTCGCCGCAGGCGGACTTGCGCCTTTCGCTGCTCGACTGTGAGACCGAACTCGTCGATTCGGTCAATGATCTGCTCGGGCATGGCGAGGTCAGTGCGCTGGTCGCCGCCTCTCGTCCCGTGCGTATTCAAGAGAGTGCGTTCGCCGGCGTTTGGCGCGTGCAGAGCTTGCGCGAAGACGGCTCGCTCGCCGACGACGACGTCGAGGCCGGCGCCATCCCGGAGGTCGTCCGCCGCGCGCTCGAGCGCGTCAAACCGATCTCACGCGAGATACCGCCGGCGGCCGCGGGCGTCATGAACGCGCCCGCGATTCTCGCCGAACTGATCGGCGCCTCTGAGGCGTACCGGCCCGGCAGCGAAACGCACGTCGTCAACCTGACGCTGCTGCCGGTGACAGGCGAAGACCTGGAATACCTTGCGGTGCAGCTCGGTGGCGGCCCGGTCACGATACTCTCACGCGGCTACGGCAACTGTCGGATCTCCTCGACGGCGCTGCCTCACACGTGGTGGGTGCAATATTTCAACAGCATGGACCAGCTGATCCTCAACACGATCGAAGTCGACGATGTGCCGGTCGTGGCGCTTGCCGCTCCGGAGGATCTCGAAGACAGCATCGTGCGTCTGCGCGAATGGGTCGCAACCCTCTAGGAGCGGCAATGGCAGCCATCAATTCAAGCAGCGAGCGGCGCGAATGCGGCATCTGTTGGACCGTTTACGATCCGGCCGAGGGCGACCCGGTCGCGCAAGTGCCGCCCGGCACGCCGTTTGACGCGTTGCCCGAGAATTGGACCTGTCCGAATTGCGAGGCGCCGAAGCACAAATTCATGGTGGCCGTGGATGGCTAACGAGGCGTTGCTCGAGACAGCCTTCCGCCGGATTCACGCGACCCGAATGACGGGTATTCCGATCCTCAACCCGGCGCTTGCGATCGAAGCCGTCGGCTTTCGCGACTGGAACGGCATGCGCGTCGGCGTGCTGATCACACCGTGGTCCATCAATCTCGTGATCCTGCGCGAGTTGGACGCGGCACTGCCCGCCTTGCGGCTCAACGAACGCCGCACGTGGGGCTTTCCGTCGGGCAGCTATGAATTCATGGGCGGCGACGAGCCGGAATGCGGGCCGTTCGATTTCTGTTCGCTGTTCTCGCCGCCGGAGGAATTTACGGATCAAGCCGCCGCGCATGCCGTTGCCGAGTCGGTCATGAATCAGTTGTTTGCGCCGGCTCAAGGGCTGTCGCGCCGCGCGTTGTTGATGCCGTCGGCGGCCCCTGACGCCACCGAAGCGATCGCCTAAGTGCACGAAATGAGCCTCAGCCAAGGAATCGTCGAGCTCATTGAGGACGCCGCACATCGTGACGGATTCGCGAGCGTACGCACGGTGTGGCTGGAAATCGGCAAGCTCGCGTCTGTCGAGACCCAATCGCTGCGCTTCTGCTTCGACGTCGCGACTCGCGGCAGCTGCGCCGAGGGTGCACGCCTCGAGATCGTCGCGACCCCCGGCCGGGCGTGGTGTCTCGCCTGCAGCCAAGCGGTCACGATCGACGACGCGCTCGCCGACTGTCCCTTGTGCGGAAGTCGGCAAGTTCAGGTCACCGGGGGCACCGATATGCGAGTCAAGGAACTCGAGGTGGAGTAAGGACTATGTGCACGACATGCGGCTGCGGTTCGAATGAAGTTCGGTTGGAAGGCGCGGCGCTCACGCCGCACGACCACGACCATGACCACGACCATGACCACGGCCACGACCACGGCCACGGCCACCTGCACATGCACGTGCCTCATGATGAGCATGGATTTGCGCAAGTGCCGTGGGCACCGCATGCGCCGGCGCCGATGGGCACGCGAATCGTGCAGATGGAGCGCGACATCCTCGAGAAAAACAATCGCTACGCGGCCGCGAATCGCACCGAATTCACGGCGCGCGGCGTGCAGGCGCTGAACTTGATGTCGAGCCCCGGTTCGGGCAAGACCACGCTGCTGGTCAAAACGATCGAGAGCCTGCGCGATGCGCGGCCGATCGCGGTCATCGAGGGCGATCAAGAGACCACGCGCGATGCCGAGCGCATCCGCGCGACCGGCGCACCGGCGCTGCAGATCAATACGGGCAAGGGCTGCCACCTCGACGCGCAAGCCGTCGGCCACGCCATCGCGGAGCTGCCGTTGCACCCCGGCGGCCTGCTGCTCATCGAGAATGTCGGCAACCTCGTCTGCCCGGCCGCGTTCGATCTCGGCGAGGCTCACAAGGTCGTCGTGTTGTCGGTGACCGAGGGCGAGGACAAACCGCTGAAGTACCCGGACATGTTTCGCGCGGCATCGCTGCTGCTGCTCAATAAATGCGATCTGCTGCCGTATCTCGAATTCGACGTCGGCTTCGCGATCGAATGCGCGCATCGCGTCAATCCCGGCCTACCGGTGATCCAGATCTCGGCGAAAACCGGCGCCGGCATGCCGGAGTGGCTTGCCTGGATCGAGAGCGAACGGCACGCGAGCGTCTTGGCGCACGGCATTTGATGACAACCGCGCAACACATTCGCGTCAGCGGCGTCGTCCAGGGCGTCGGCTTCAGGCCGTTCGTCTGGCGTCTCGCACGCGACCTCGAACTCTGCGGGTGGGTGCGCAACGACTCGCGCGGCGTCGAGATCACCGCCGAGGGACCGGAAGTACGGCTATATGCGCTCATCGAGCGGCTGCGCCGCGATGCTCCGCCGCGCGCGCGCGTCGACGCGGTCATCGCGCGCGCAGTTGCACCGGAAGGATTGGAGGGATTCCGGATCGTCGAGAGCATCAGCGCGCGCTGCGCAACCGCGATCGGCGCGGACACGGCCGTTTGCGCCGACTGCCTCGCCGAGCTGTTCGATCCAGCAGGGCGCCGCTGGCGCCACGCCTTCATCACCTGCACCCATTGCGGACCGCGCTACACGATTGCGCGCGGCCTCCCCTATGACCGCTCCCGGACCAGCATGAGCGGATTCGCACTGTGCGCCGATTGCGGCCGCGAATACGCCGATCCGGCCGATCGACGCTTTCATGCCGAGCCGATCGCGTGCCCGAATTGCGGACCGCAGCTGCGATTGCTGGACGGCGACGGGCTCGAGTTGCCGGGCGACCCCATTGCCGCAACGCTAGCGCGGCTGCAAGCTGGCGCGATCGTCGCAATCAAAGGACTCGGCGGCTATCACCTCGTCTGCGATGCGCGCAACGGCGCGGCCGTTGCGACGCTTCGAGCGCGCAAAGACCGCGAGGCGAAGCCCCTCGCCGTCATGGCCGCGAGTCCGGTATCGTTGAGCGAGCTCGTCGCGTTGGACGATCGGGCGCGCCAACTGCTGAGCTCGCCCGAGCGACCGATCATGCTCGCGCCCAAACGCCGCGACGCCGACACGCAGCTGCCCGGCGTTGCGCCGGGCCTCGGCGCACTCGGTGTGATGCTGCCCACGACGCCGCTGCAATGGCTGCTGTTCCATGAAGATGCCGGCAGGCCCGCCGGTCTCGGCTGGCTCGCTGGCGCGCAACCGCTGGTTCTCGTGATGACGAGTGCGAATCCAGGCGGCGAGCCGCTCGTGACCGGCGACGCGGAAGCGCTCGAGCGGCTCGCCGGTATCGCGGATGCGTACCTGCAGCATGACCGCGAGATCGTCGTGCGCTGCGACGACTCGGTCGTGATTGCGCGCGGCGGCGAACGTGCGCCGGGATTCGTGCGCCGCGCTCGCGGCTATACGCCACAGGCCATCCGACTCGCCGCCGCAGGCCCGGCGGTGCTGGCCGTCGGCGCATTTCTCAAGAACACCGTCTGTGTCACGCGCGCCGACGAGGCATTCGTTTCGCAGCACATCGGCGATCTCGACGATGCGGCGACCTTGAGTTTTTTCGAAGAATCGATCGTGCATCTACTGCGGATACTCGAGGTGGAGCCGCAACTGATCGCGCACGATCTGCATCCCGATTTCCCGTCCACGAACTTCGCTGCCGAGTTTGGCGCCGCGCGCGGCATTCGAACCATCGGCGTGCAGCATCATCACGCGCATGTGGCGGCGGTGCTCGCCGAGCATCGATTTCGTGGGCCGGTCCTTGGCCTGGCGCTCGACGGCATCGGCCTCGGCAGCGATGGCGGCGCCTGGGGCGGCGAGCTGCTCATCGTCGACGGCGCGCAGATGCAGCGTGCCGGACATCTCGCGACTCTGCCGATGCCCGGCGGCGATCGCGCGGCCCGCGAACCCTGGCGCATGGCCGCGGCCGCGCTGCATAAGCTCGGCCGCGGCGCCGAAATCGCGGCGCGCTTCCCGGCGCAGCGTGCCGCCGCGCAGCTTGCGGAGCTGCTCGATCGCGGCGTGCGCTGCCCGCCGACTTCGAGCGCCGGCAGGCTGTTCGACGCGGCCGCCGCGCTGCTCGGCGTCGCCGAGCTATCGCGCTTCGAGGCCGAGGCGGCGATGCGGCTCGAGGCGCTGGCCGGCAACACGCGCGGCGCTGTCGCGGCCGGTGCCTGGCGCATCGAGGCCGACGGCACGCTCGACCTCTTGCCGTTGCTCGGCGTGCTCGCCGACTCGCGCGCGCATGCCGGCGCGGCCGCGGCGCTGTTCCACGCGACGCTCGCAGCGGCGCTCAGCGCATGGATCGAAGCAGCGGCCGAATGCGCCGGGATCGACACGGTCGTGTTGTGCGGCGGCTGTCTACTGAACGGCATACTGCGGGAGCGCCTAGAGGCCGCGCTCCAGCTCGCGGGATTACGGGCCTTGTGTGCGATAAACCTGCCGCCCAACGACGGCGCAATCAGCGTCGGTCAGGCCTGGGTGGCTCTCTGTGCAGGGGAGGTCTAAATCATGTGTCTAGCCATTCCGGCCATCGTGGTCGAACTGCGTGACGGCGACAACGCCGTCGTCGACCTCGACGGCGTTCGCAAGGAGATATCGCTGGCGCTCGTCGACGGCATCGCGGTCGGCGACTACGTCATCATTCACGTCGGCTTTGCGCTGCAGCGGCTCAACGTCGACGAGGCGGAGCGCACGCTCTCGCTGTTCCGACAACTGGGGTCGGAGGCGCTCGGCGCCGCTTCCACAGTCGGTGCACGGCCATGAAATACATCGACGAATTCCGCAGCGGCGAATTGGCAGCGGGGCTGGCGGCGGCGATGCGCCGCGACGCCAACCCCGAACGCGAATATCGATTCATGGAATTTTGCGGCGGACATACGCATGCGATCTCGCGCTACGGAATCGCCGACCTGCTGCCGCCGAATGTGCAAATGATCCATGGACCCGGTTGTCCGGTCTGCGTGCTGCCGATCGGGCGCATCGACCAAGCCATTCGCCTCGCACGTGAACAGGGCGCGATCCTCGCGACCTACGGCGACACGCTGCGTGTGCCCGCCTCACAGCGACTGACGCTGCTGCGCGCCAAGGCGCAAGGCGCCGACATCCGCATGGTGTATTCGACCAGCGACGCGCTCAACATCGCCCGCGCCAATCCCGAACGCGAGGTGGTGTTCCTCGCGATCGGCTTCGAGACGACGACGCCGCCGACCGCGGTGGCCGTCTTGACGGCGGCCGCGCTGAATTTGCGAAATTTCAGCATCCTCTGCAATCACGTGCTGACGCCGGCGGCCATGCACGCGATCCTCTCGGCGCCGCAAGGCGTGCCGCTCGACGGCTTCGTCGGACCCGCGCATGTCTCGACCGTGATCGGCAGCGCACCCTACGAGCCGTTCGCCGACGACTATGGAAAACCGGTGGTCATCGCCGGATTCGAACCCCTCGATGTCATGCGCGCCGTGCACATGTTGATCGGCCAGGTCAACGACGGCCGCGCGGTCGTCGAGAACGAGTTCACGCGCGCGGTGACGCGCACCGGCAACCTGCGCGCCCAGGCGCTCGTCGCCGAGGTGTTCGAGCTGCGCGAGAGCTTCGAGTGGCGCGGGCTCGGCACGATTCCCGCGAGCGCGCTGCGCCTGCGCGCTCCGTTTGCGCAATTCGACGCTGAGCGGCGCTTTACGGTGCCCTATAAGGCGGTCGCCGACAACAAGGCCTGCGCTTGCGGCGAGATCCTGCGCGGCGAGAAGCGGCCGCAGGACTGCAAGATCTTCGGCACGGTCTGCACGCCCGAAAATCCGATCGGATCGTGCATGGTGTCCTCGGAAGGCGCCTGCGCGGCCCACTATACCTTCGGCCGGTTCCGCGAGGCGGCCGCATGAAGGCCCAATATGCGCGCCCGCTCGACGTCAAGCACGGCCATGTCGATCTCTCGCACGGCTCGGGCGGGCGCGCAATGGCGCAGCTCATCGAGGAGCTGTTCGCGCGCGAATTGAGCAACGACTTCCTGGCCCAGGGCGACGACGGCGCGCGCCTTGCGGATCCTCGCGGGCGCTTGGTAATGGCGACTGATGCGCATGTGGTTTCGCCGCTATTCTTTCCGGGCGGCGACATCGGCTGCCTCTCGGTACACGGTACGATCAACGACGTGGCCGTCATGGGCGCGACACCTCTGTACCTGGCTGCAAGCTTCATTCTCGAGGAGGGCTATCCGCTCGCCGAACTCGCACGCATCGTCGCCTCGATGGCGCGCGCCGCGCGTGCCGCCCGAGTTCCGGTCGTGACCGGAGACACCAAGGTCGTGGAGCGCGGCAAAGCCGACGGCGTATTCATCACGACCACCGGCGTCGGTGTGCTGCGCGAGGGCATCGACTGCTCGGGTGCGCGCGCACGGCCGGGCGATGCGATCTTGCTATCGGGTACCATCGGCGAACACGGCATGGCAATCATGTCGCTGCGCGAGAATCTCGCGTTCGATGCGCCGATCGTCTCCGATACGGCCGCACTGCACGAGCTCATCGGCGCACTGCTCGACGCCGTGCCGCAGCTGCGCACGATGCGCGATCCGACCCGCGGCGGCGTCGCAACCACGCTCAACGAGATTGCGCGCCAGTCCGGGGTCGGCATGCTGATCGACGAAGCGGCAATCCGCGTGCTGCCGCCGGTGGAGGCGGCCTGCGAGCTGCTCGGACTCGATCCGCTGTACGTCGCCAACGAGGGCAAATTGATCGTCATTTGCCCGCCCGAGCACGTCGATGCGGCACTCGCGGCGCTGCATGCGCATCCGCTCGGGCTTGCGGCGAGTCTGATCGGCTATGTGCACGCGGACGCTCGCCACTTCGTTCAGATGCAAACGCGACTCGGCGGGCGGCGCATCGTCGACTGGCTCAGTAGCGAGCAGCTACCAAGGATTTGTTGATGGAAAGCAATCTCCCCGTCGTGCTGATCGTCGACGATGAACCGCGCTCGCTCGAGGCGCTGCGCCGCACGCTCGACGAAGAGTTCCAGGTCCTGACCGCCGGCAACAGCGACGCGGCGCGCTCGATCATGGAGAGCGAGTTCGTTCAAATCGTGCTCTGCGATCAGCGCATGCCCGGAACTTCCGGCATCGAATTCCTGAAGCTCGTCCGCCAGCGCTGGCCGGAAGCCGTGCGCATCGTGCTGTCCGGATACACCGATTCTGCGGATATCATTGCCGGCATCAACGAAGCCGGCATTTGGCAATACTTGCTGAAGCCCTGGTCGCCGGAACAGCTGCTGTTGACGCTGCGCAGCGCCGCCGAGGCCTGGCGCTTGCAGCGCGACAACCAGCGCCTCTCGCTCGAGCTGCGCGACAGCCCGCAGGCGCTCAGAGCGCGCGCGGCGCAGCAGCAGCTGCAGGCGCGCGCCGCCGCCGGCTTCGAGCGTCTGACGCGCGCTCCCGACAGCCCTCTGGAAGCGACTTGCGCGGCGGCGCGCAAACTCGCGCGCCACGACTTATCCGTGCTGATCACCGGCGAATCCGGCACCGGCAAGGAGCTGCTCGCGCGCGCGATGCACTACGCCAGTCCGCGCGCCGACGGTCCGTTCATTCTCGAGAATTGCGGCGCCCTGCCCGATTCCTTGCTGGAATCGGAACTGTTCGGCTACAAACGCGGCGCTTTCACCGGCGCCTATGAGGACCGCATCGGTCTGCTGCGCCAAGCCGACGGCGGCACGATTTTTCTCGACGAGATCGGCGATACCTCGCCCGCTTTCCAGACCAAGATGTTGCGAGCGCTGCAGGAGGGCGAGGTGCGTCCGCTGGGAGCGGCGCGCTCGGTACGCATCAACGTGCGGGTGATCGCCGCGACCAATCGCAATTTGCAGGACGACGTGCGTACCGGGCGCTTTCGAGAGGATCTTTATTATCGCCTCGTGGGGGCCACCGTATGCCTTCCGCCGTTGCGCGCGCGCCTCGGCGATCTGCCGCTGATCGCCAAGGCGCTGCTCGAGCAGGAAAGCGCCCGATTCGGCCGTCCACAGGCGCGCTTCGCCGCGAGCACACTCGAGTGCATGCGCTCCTACTTATGGCCCGGCAACGTGCGCGAACTGCATAACGAGGTGCTGCAGATGCTCGCGCTCGCGGAACGTGACGAACTCGGCCCGGAGCTGCTGAGCCCGCAGGTCATCCAGGCGCCGTGCGAAGAATCCCAGGCGCACGATTTGCGGCTGCTCGCCGGGCTCGACGGTACGCTCAAGGAGCGCATGGAACAGATCGAGGCGCGCGTCATCAAGGAGATGCTCGTGCGCCACCGATGGAACAAGAGCCGCGCGGCCAATGAACTCGGGCTTTCGCGCGTCGGCCTGCGCTCCAAGCTCAGCCGCTACGGACTCGACAAGACACAATGAACCCTCTGCGCCTGCAGCCGGACGATTGAGTCTCGATGGGCAAACGCCGCACGAGCGCCGCGGCCACGGCCACGGCCGCCGAACGAACGCCGCGACAAAAACGCGGTGCGCAGAGCGTGAGCCGCAAGCCGGCACGCATCGAGGAATCGCGATCGCCTAAAGGCGCCGCGGGAGAGCATGCTTGGGTCGAAGTGATACGCAAGATGGACGAGGTCTATCGCCAGTTGCTCGACTACGAGGTTGCGCTCGAGCAGAACAACGCGGCACTTCAGGAATCGCAGCTGTTCATTGTTTCGGTATTGAGTTCGATGTCGGACGTGTTGATCGTCTGCAACCCGGCGGGCATCGTCGAGGAGCTCAATCCCTCGCTGCTCAAGCTCACCGGCAAGTCCGAGAGCGAACTGCGCGGCAGCTCGATTCTGGGACTGTTTGCCGACGGCCCCTCGCGCGAGGCGATCGAGAGGCTGCTCGCCGCGGACGCCGCCGAAACCCTGTCCGATTGGGAATTGCAGATGCATACGTCGGGCGGCCAGAGCGCGCCGGTCGCGCTCAGCTGCACGCCGCGCTTCACGAGCGACGGGCGGCGCGTCGGATTGGTCGTCACCGGCCGCCCGATCGGCGAACTGCGCAAGGCCTATTCGGCGCTCCGTCAGGCACACGACGCGCTTCAACGCACGCAGCAACAACTGCTTCACTCGGAGAAGATGGCCTCGCTCGGACGCCTCGTCGCCGGAGTCGCGCACGAACTGAACAACCCGATCAGTTTCGTGCTCGGCAATGTCGTCGCGCTCAAGAAATACCTTGGCCGCCTGGAGCGATACCTGGATGCCGTGCAGCGGGTGCCGCTGCCGGAGCCCGTGGGTGCGCTGCGCACGGAACTCGGCATCGAGCGGCTAATGAAGGATCTGCCGTCCTTGATCGACGGCACGATCGAAGGCGCGGAGCGCACGCGTGACGTGGTTGAGGGCTTGAGGCGCTTTTCGGCCCCCGGCGCCGATGCGCGGCAGCCGATCGACCTCGTGCCGGTCGTCGAACGCGGCGTACATTGGGTCACGAAGGCCACGCCCGAGTACTTCCAGGTCGTCTTGGAATTGCCGACACCGCTGCCCGTCATCGGTAATGCCGACCAATTGCAGCAGGTCGTCATGAACCTCGTCCAAAACGCCGCCGACGCGATTCCGGCCGGCAAGCCGGGCCGCCTCACCGTCAGCGGGCGCTGCGAGGACGGCCATGCGGTCCTCGAATTCGCCGATAACGGCCCAGGTATCCGGCCCGACGATCTGCCGAAGTTGTTCGACCCGTTTTTCACGACCAAGCCGGTCGGCAAGGGCATGGGCCTTGGGCTCTCGATCAGTTACGGCATCGTCGAGCAACACGGCGGCACGCTCGTCGCGGCATGTCCCGCCGACGGCGGCGCCGTATTCACGCTGGCGTTGCCGGCGCGCGAGGGCGCACGGCGCTGAGCAAGCGCCGGCGCGGCAGTGCGGCGATGGATGCGGGCGCGGTTCAAGTCGATATACGCAGTACGGCGGGCCGCATCGCCAGCGTGCGCGTCGCGTCGCAGCGTCCGGCGCTCGGCGCACTGCTGATCGGCCGCTCCGCCGCCGAGGTCGCGGAACTCGTCGGCTTGATTTATGCAGTCTGCGCGCGTGCCCAAGCTGCGGCGGCGAGCGCGGCCATCGCGGCTGCGCGCGGCGAGCCTCCCGCCACACGCACGGACTCGGCTGCGCGCGCCGAGGCCGCCGGCGAACAAGTGCTCGGCGTGCTCACGGGCGAAGCCGGCGTATTCGCCGCTGAGGCGCGCCGCGCGGCTCGAACGCCGCCCGGCCTGCGCGCACTCATCGGCGAGCGCTTGCTCGGAGTCCGCCTCGAGCAGTGGTTATCGCTGTCATCGGCCGATGCGCTGAGGCGTTGGGCCGGGAGCGCAGATGCGCCCTTGGCGCGCGAATGTCGCCGGCGATTCGCGTCGATCGAGCCGGCGCCGCATTCGAATGCGCCGCTTCCGGCGCTCGAAGCCGCCGCCAGCCTCGAGCAATGGCCAATCTTAAGCGCGGCATTCGCCGCGACGCCGAGCCTGCGAGGGCATCCCGCCGAGACAGGGCCCGTGTCGCGGCTGGCGGCATTGCCGCTGATTGCGAGTCTGCAATCGCGGCCGCTGCTGCAGCACTGGGTTGCGCGGCTCGTGGAACTCGGGCGCCATGCGAGCGGCGATGCCGATCTGCGGTGCGGCCGGATCTCGGCCGTCGCGGTCGCGCCCGGCCGGGGACGTGCTGCGGTCGAGACCGCTCGCGGCACGCTGCTGCACGAAGTCGCGCTCGCGGACGACCGCGTCACCGATTACGTCATTGTTGCTCCCACCGAATGGAATTTCCATCCCGCCGGCGCGCTGACGCAATGGCTGCTGGGAATGCCGAGCGGTTCCCCGCACGAGACGCGGGCACTTGCGATGCGCGCGGTCGAGGCGCTCGATCCTTGCGTCGAGTGCCGCTACTCGATCGTCTAGCGTCGCTTCAGCGGGGCCGTGAAGCGGCACGCACAAAGGCATCCGCGGCGGGCACCAGTGCGTCCTTCTCGAGTCTGTTGAATCGCGCGGCCTCCATTCCGCGCGCGACATTGGCCGACATCTCCGCCGGGACGTGCGCGCGCACCCACGCCTCGATCTCATCCGGCGGCGCGCAATCCCAGAAATAGGCCGGGACGTACTGCGCCGTGATCAGCGGCGCAAATTTCGGCATCGGCGCGAGCAGCATCTGGGCGTTGTTGGTGAACGTCGACCAGGATAATTCTTGGTGCAGCCCCGCGAGGCGTACGACCAGGGCCATGCGCCAGCGCGCTCCCTGCGGCGGAATCTCGCCCGACAACGCGATCGCCGCCGCCTCCTCGGCGAGCTGCGGATCGCCGACATCCATGAGCGCGAGGTAATAGCGCTGCTGTTCGGTTTCGTCTGCGGCTTGTTTGGCGATCGAGTGCAGCGCATCGAAGCTCGACGCGTCGGCATAGCGGGCGACGATCGACAGAACGACCGACTGATCATCGGGTCCAATGAGGCTGTGGTCCGCGACGAATGCGGCGAAGCGTTTGCGCGCCTCGTCAATGACGGCTTGGTCACCCCAGGCGCCGAGGTTCTTGATGAGCGTGCGGCGCAGCTCCTGTACATCCGGAGTCTCGCCGGACCGTGCGTCCCAGCCCAATTGGTGCGCGGCGGGCTCGATGATCGAGCGCGCGTAGGCGGCGAACGCGGCATGTCCCTGCGTGCCGCGCTCGTCGAATTCGATGGTCGCGAGCGCCGCAGCGATCTGCTGCCAGAGGCGTGTGTCGAGATCGGCGTCCATCGCAGAGGCGAGCGCGAGGTAGCTGCCGAGTTGCTCGGTCCCGGACTCCACCAGAGCCCATTGATCGTCCAGCAATGCGATCTTGTCGCCATCGCGCAGCCGGCTGAAATTCTTGAGGTTCGCCTCCAGACTCGGCGCATCGTAGCGCACGCGATAATAGCCGATCGCATCGGGATTCAAGCTCAGCGCCTCGCCGCATCGGCCCGCCGGTGTCGTCTGTCCGTCGCGTACGAGCAGCAGGGTTTGCGGCTCGCCGTCGAGACCCGATCGAATTCGCACCGGGGTGCGCCAATGCAAGGCGGCGGGATCGGTGCCGCGCAGCAGGAATCGCTTTTGCGACAGCGTCACCGTTCGGTTGCCCGCCGGGTCGCACTCCGCGACGGCGCTCACGACCGGAAAACCGGGCTGTTCGATCCAGCCGGCTGCGACCCCGCCGACATCGGTGCCGCTCGCCGCGCTGAGCGCGTTCCACAAATCTTCGCTCGTCGCATTCGAATACGCATGCGCATTCAGATATCTGCGGATCCCTTCGCGGAATAAATTGTCGCCGAGATAGGCTTCGAGCATGCGCAGTACCGCCTGTCCCTTGTGATAGGCGATCTCCGGGTCGAAGGCATTGGCGGCCTGGAGTTCGTCCGTGACTTGCTGTTGGATCGCATGGGAGACCGGGAACGCATCGGCATGCATGGCGCGCTCCTTGGGCCCATCCTGTCGTTCCCACCACTTCCATTCGGGGTGGCGCAGGTCGGTCTGCTTCGCGGCGCGCCACGAGGCAAAACTCTCGTTGAGCCACAGATCATCCCACCAACCCATCGTGACGAGGTCGCCGTTCCATTGATGCGCCATCTCGTGCGCCTCGACGGCATAGACGTCTTGGCGGTTCTCGATCGTGCTTCGCGGCGTCACGAGCAGCGTTTGATCGTTATAGGTGATGGCACCCCAATTCTCCATCGCACCCCCGAATCCGCCGGGTATGGCGATCGAGTCGAGCTTCGGCAGCGGATAGCGAAAGCCGAAGTACTCGTTATAGTCGGCGAGAATCTCGCGCGCATTGGCGAGCGCCGTCGCGCCGTCCTGTTCGCGACCCCGGTCGGCCCAAACATTCAGTTGCGTGCGCGCGCTCATGGCCGACAGCGCGACGAGGTCGCCCGCCGTGAATTCGATTAGATACGAAGGCATGCGCGGCGTGCGCTGGAACGTCGTCGTGGCGACAAAGCCGTTTTCGACGCGCGTCGCAGCGGGCATATTGGCGATCGTCGCCCATCCGATCGGCACCGTGACGATCAGCTGGAAGCTGGATCGGAACGCGGGCTCGTCCCAACAGGGGAACATGCGGCGCGCATCCGTGCCCTCCATTTTCGTCGACAGCAGCATTCCCCGGGCGCCGCCGAGCCTGGTATACGACTGGCGAAATAATCCGCGCGGCTGAATTTCGATCTTACCAAGGTATGAGAACGTCAATCGATGCCTGCCCGGTCGTGCCGCGCCCGCGAGCGTTATCGTCGTCAACTGCCGCGCGTCGTCGGTGGCCACGCTTTGAACGGCCCGGCCATCGAAGCGCACGTCATGCAGCGTCTCATTGAGCGAATTGAATATGACGGTTGCCGTCGCACGCCGGAACTGCAGCGTCACGGACTCCGTGCCGTCGATCGTTAGCGCGTCCGCATCCGGCACGATCTTGACGGAATAGTCGAGCGGCACGACGTCTTTCGGCAAACGTCCGGGCGCCGCATCGAACGAGAATGGCGCCGCGGCCAACGCCGGCAGGCTCAGCGCCATCGCAATAATTAAGGCGCACGCGGCATCATTGACGTAGCTCACGCGTTTCATGAACACCTCCGATGGCCGGGACTTTAGCTGCAACAAACGCCCGCGCATAGAGCGGCGCAGCCGGGCGCCAAACACACGCTGCAGCTCATGGGTTCGTTAGCAGACAGACCGCATGATCGGACCATGGCATTAATGACAACCTGAATAATGACTTACCGAACCGAAGGTGAACAAATGCGTAAATTCAATTTTCTGGCAATGGCGGCGGTTACCGCAATTTGCCTCAACTTTGGCCTCCCGAAAGCAGAAGCCCAGGTCAGCATCAATATCGGCGTCGCTCCTGAATGCCCGTACGGATATTATGACGTTGCTCCCTACAACTGCGCCCCATCCGGCTACTATGGTCCGGAATGGTTTAGCGGCGACGTCTTCGTCGGCGCCGGCCCGTGGTTTCATGGCCCCAGCAACTTCCGTGGCAACGTCAACAACGGCTTGCATCCCGATCACGGCTACAAGGGCGCATTACCAAACCGCGGCGAGAAAGCGGAACCGGCAAAGCGCGTCAATCCAGCGAGCTTCAAAGGCAACGAAGAGCGCGACGGGCGTGGCCATGCAACCGGTGAAAAACGCTGATTCATCTCGATCCGACCGCCGGTGTGGCATCGCATAGACCAATGCGATGTCCGCCGGCCGGTTGCAGATTATTTTTATGAGGACCACCCTATGAAACGCTTAATGATTATCGCCGCACTTGTCTTGACCGCAACCGCTGCCGCGCCGTTACTGGCCGATACGACCAATGATTCCGACACTTCTCACCCCGGCGCGTTTGTCAGGGATTCGATCGTTACGACCAAGGTGAAGGCCAAGCTCGCGGAGAAACACCTCTCGACACTGACCAACATCCAAGTCGACACCGATAATGCCGGCATCGTCTGGTTGAGCGGGAAAGCACCCACGAAGGATGCCAGAGATCTCGCCGAAATGATCGCGAAGGACACCGACGGCGTCAGGCGTGTCCATAACAATATCGTCGTGCGCGAATAGGCCGCCGACGGTTTTCACCGATCGATCGCGATGAGGACGGCGCGCCAAATGCTGCCGAGCGAGGGAGCGCCGTCGTCATCGTTGCCAGAAGATTCGGGCACACTCCAGCGGCACCGACACCCCGGGGTGCCGCGGCGCTATTCGCGCCGTATAGTCGCTCGCGGGTCGCGTATTGGGAATCGTCGCGCAATATACCGACCATCGCGATGCTTCCGATATCGTGCGCAGCCAGCGCATTTCATGCCACACCGGGTCGCCGCCTAATCCATCCGCATAGAGCTCGACTCGCACCGCACTCGGATCGAGGTCATTCAGAAACACGTCGACCTCGATCCGGTGGTGATCCGCTTGCGACTCGATCCGTGATTCTCCGAAGCGCAGCAAATCCCACTGTTGATTGACGGCATGCTGCCAAGCGGCGATTTGCCGACCAACGGCGCCCTTGTCGGCACTACGGGCTTGGTAGGCCGCCGCGGCCGGCAGGTAGTGCCGCTCGGTGTATTCGCGCACCGAGCGATTCGAGGAGAAGCGCGGGGTTAATTGCGCCATGCTTTCACGCATGCGATTGACCCACGCCGCCGGAATACCACTCGCATTCCTCTCATAAAACTCCGGGATAACCTCGCGCTCGAGCAAGTCGTAAAGTGCGGCCGCCTCGGCCGCGTCCCAGCGCGGTTCATCGCCATGCTCCTGGCCATCCCCCAACGCCCAGCCGATTGCCGGCGTATAGGCCTCCGCCCACCAGCCATCCAATTCCGACAAATTGAGGCCGCCATTGACGAGTACCTTCATGCCGCTCGTACCGCAAGCCTCCCAAGGACGCCGTGGCGTATTGATCCAGAGGTCCACGCCCTGCACGAGATTCTCCGTCAGCAGCATGTCGTCGTCACTGAGGAAAATCGCATGCGGACGCACCTCGGGCTGCCGGATGAAACGGATCCATTCCTGTATCAACGCCTGGCCCGCTTGGTCGGCCGGATGCGCCTTGCCGGCGATGATCAGCTGCACGGGGCGCTGCGGATTGCTCAGCAGGCGCAACAAGCGCTGCGGGTCGTGCAGCAGCAAGTTCGGCCTTTTGTAGGCCGTGAAGCGACGCGCGAACCCCAGGGTCATCGCGTTGGGATCGAACAGATGCCTCGCGGACTCGGCCGCTTCGTTCGAGTGGCCGGACGCGAGCAGCTCACGCGACAATCGCTCGCGGGCATAATCAATCAGCGATTTTCGGCCCTTCGCCCGCAAGCCCCAGAGGCTTAGGTCCGAGGCACGGCGAATTTCCTGATCGAGGCCTTCCGTCGTACCCATCCAGCGATTTTTTCCACAGACCTGCGTCCAAAGCTCATCGGCCGGAGCCGAGTCCCAGGTCGGCACATGCACACCGTTGGTCACCGATCCGACCGGGATCTCGTCCGGCGGCCAATGCGGAAACAGCGGCTCGAGGAGCTTCCTGCTCACGGCTCCGTGCAAGCGGCTCACGCCATTGATCGCACCGCTACCGCGTACCGCCAGATACGCCATATTGAAAGGTTCCGACGCATCACTCGGATTTGCCCGGCCCAATCCGAGGAACTCGTCGAGTGTCATCCCGAGCTGCCTCTCGGCGTAGCTACCGAGGTACTGCTCGATGAGCGCCGGCGCGAAGCGGTCGAAGCCGGCCGCTACCGCGGTATGGGTGGTAAACAGATTGCCGGCTCGCGTGACCGACAGCGCCACCCCGAATGGCTGAGCGGCTTCCTGCATGAAACTCCTGGCGCGCTCCAACACGGCAAAGGCCGCGTGACCTTCATTGAGGTGGCAGACTTCGGTCTGCATGCCCAATTCACTCAACAGCCGCCATCCGCCGATCCCCAGGAGAATCTCCTGCGCGAGACGAAGTTCAGGGCCACCGCCGTACAGCTCGCTCGTGATGCCTCGATGCGCCGGGTAGTTCGCGGCATCGTTGCTGTCGAGCAGAAACAATTGCACCCGGCCGACCTGGACCTGCCACGCGCGCAGCCAGACCGAATAGCCGGGCAAGGCAATTTCCAACCGCAACCATTCTCCATCAGCGCGACGCAGGGGCGTGATCGGCAGCTGTCCCGGATCGTTGTAGGGGAACAGCGCCGTTTGCGTTCCGTCCTTGCCGATGACTTGGCTGAAATAACCCTGGCTGTAGAGCAAGCCGACGCCGACGATCGGAACGCCGAGGTCGCTCGCTGCCTTCAGTTGATCACCGGCCACATTGCCGAGGCCGCCCGAATAAATGGGCAATGCTTCGCTCAACATAAATTCCATGCTGAAGTACGCGACACGCGTCAGCGAAGATCGGGGGTAGCTTTTCTGAAACCATCCGGGAGCGGCGGCCGCCTCGCGCCTGTCTCGAACCAGAACTTCGATCTCGCTGCGGAACGCCGGCTCGGCCAAGGCTTGCCGGAGCTTTTCACGCGAGACCGTTTGCAGCACGACCCAGGGATTGTGCGTAAGCGACCACAGCAGAGGATCGAGCCGCCGCCACACTTCGTCGGTCGCGTGATTCCACGACGATCGCAAATCCAAGGCGAGCTCGGACAGCGAATCGAAGCCCTCGACATCTTCGGAGAAAAGATGTTGCTTCAGGTAATGGAACCGTGTGCCGATCACCGGCTCGTCACTCCACGCCGTAGTTGCGGATCAAGTAGTCGACAATTCGAGGCACGTCGGAATCGGGAATGGGAGCACCCATGATCTTGATCATCTTGGTCACTTCGGCTTCCCAAGCGGCGCGCTCGAGGAATCGGGAGTTCATTTCGATGTAGTCGGTGCTGTGACAGATCGAGCAATAGGCATTGACACTCGCCAACTCCGGCCCATCTTTCAGGCGGATACTCGTCTCGTCGGCGCCCGCCGACGCGACGCACGCCAGGCCAAAGGCGGCGGCAGCCGCGGTACTTACGCGTGTTTTCATGCGGGTGTTCTCATGCGATTTGGATGCCGATTCGCTCAATGACATTGTTATGGTAGCCCGCGGGGTTCGCGATCCACGTCTCGGTCTGCGTCATCCCCCGGGCGTTGATCGCACGCGAGCTCACCGTCGCGGCGCCCTTCGAGCGAGCCGTGAATGCGAATTGCCAGGTGCGGAACGAGAAGCGACCGAGGTCCGCCCCGAGTTGTGCGGCCCGCCAAGTGCCTCCCTCGTCGACGGAAACTTCGACTCGGCTAATTCCAAATCCGGGATCCCACGCGATTCCCTTGACAAGGATCGGCGTGCCCACCCTGAACCGGCTGCCCTCGCTGATGTTCGTGATGACGGAAGTCACGTCGATCTCCGTGATCGGCGTCGTCGTCTCGGACTCCTGCGACAGAAAACGATCAACGGACGGGTACCTGCCCTTGGGAAGCCGGTAAGCGGTCGTCATCCAGAAATTCTTCAAAGGCTGGGTCAATGCGCCGATGCTCACGACCTGTTTCACCCAATAGGTGCCGGCCCATCCCGGTACGATCAATCGCGCCGGAAATCCGTTCCAGTGCGGCAGCGGTGCGCCATTCATTTCGTAGGCGACCAGCGTGTTCTCCTCGAGCGCCTTCGAGATCGGCAGGCTCTTGACGAAGTTCGGTGTCGCCTCGAGCACAGGTCCGTCAGCGCCGTTAAATGCGACTTCGACCGCCTCGCGCCTCAGTCCTGCACGCGCGAGGATGTCCTTGAGTCGCACGCCCTTCCATCGGGCGTTGCCCACCGCGCCGTTGCCCCATTCCACGCCCGGCACATGCGGATCCGTGAGGCCACGCCGATTACCCGCGCACTGACAGACCGCCACGAGTTCCACCGGATCAAACTCCTCGCGCAGCCGCTCCATCGTCAAGTCGAACGGCCGCTCGGCGGCATCCCCATCGATTGCCAGCCGCCACGACGCCACGTCGATGACCGGAATGTTCGCCAGATGCCAGCGAACAAAAAACCGCTCATTGGGTGTCATCGCTTCACTCAAATACGAGAGCGGAGATTCATAGTTGGGCGGGCGGAACGAGCGCTTCAGCAGCGGCTGCTTGCCCGGCAGCGTCTCGAGACGTTCCGATTCAATCGTTCCCGCAGGCAATTCGGCGGCGGCAAGCGGCGCGAATCGGTTGGCGCCTGCCAACAGCAGGCCGCCAGCCGCCGCTTGCAGCAAGGAACGTCGCCTGGTCATGAGTTCACCTCCTCGCCCAATTATGCAGCCAGAATAGCTGACCAACCAGCAATAGCGCCTCGAAGCACGCGAGGACGAGCCTACGCGTGCATCGAACGGTTTCAACGGTCGAGCGTGAATGTGCGCGTCTGATCATCATAGCCGAAGAGCTCTGCATAGCGCCCCCATCCGATCGCGGCGAGCAGCGTCTTCTGCGTATCGCCCGAGTTCAGATGATCCTGTAGCTCGAACTCGAATCGCTCGCGTGGCGCCTGATGGCTATCGCGCTCTTCGAGAATATGGCGGATGTGGGCCACCAGCGGCACGAAATGCAACAAGTGCTCGCGGAACAATCGCTTGCGCTCCTCGGTGTCGGCGCGCGCGAAGAGTTTACCGGCCGCAGTCAACGTGATGGTCGCGTCCTTGAGATCCGCAAACTCCAAGCGCTGCAGTGCCTCCGCGATCGGCAATAAATCGTTGATTTCGAGGCCTAGAGACGCCGCGATGATGGCCACCGCTGCGTGCCCATCGTACGGGGCTGCGGCCAAGGCCTCGATGAATCCGCCCAGCCGATTGGTCGAAACCGGCGGCAGAAACTCGACCAATCCGCCGTGAGCTTGGCCTTGCATGCCGGCGTTCGCGGTGATTCGCGCCGTCAGGATCCCATAAATCTCATCGACGACCGCGTGAAACTCCGCGCCGAGCCGATCGCGCGGTTGCGGCAGCGGAACCCGGATCTCGGCCGCGATGTGCCCCGGACCGGAGCCGAGAACGAGTATCCGGTCGCACATGAGGACCGCTTCCTCGATGTTGTGCGTGACCAGCATCACCGCCTTGGTCGGCAACTCATGCGCGGTCCAAAGGTCGAGGAAATCCGTTCGCAGCGTCTCGGCGGTCAGCACATCGAGCGCCGAAAACGGCTCATCCATGAGCAGCAGCGTCGGATCACTGACGAGCGCCCGCGCAAAGCCCACGCGTTGACGCATGCCGCCGGACAACTCCCGTGGATAGGCGGACTGAAAGCCGTCCAGGCCGATCCGATCAATCGCGGCCATCGCCCGCCGCAACGCCTCCGCACGCGGCAGTTCGAGTGCATCGAGGCCAAGCACGACGTTGTCCAACACCGTCAACCACGGATATAGCGCGAAAGTCTGAAACACGATCGCAATACCCTCGGCTGGGCCGCGCAGAGGCGCGCCGCGATACAGCACTTGCCCGGAGGTCGGCTCGATCAGTCCACCCGCAATACGCAGCAGCGTGGACTTGCCGGAGCCGGAACGGCCCAACAATCCTAAGATTTCCCCGTCCGTTATCGACAGATCGATGTTCAGCAGCACCGGCAGCGGCTCACCCGTCGGCTTCGCGAAGGCCTTGCAGATTTGGCGAAGGTCGATGACGGGTGCGTTCAGCGGTTCAGTCATAGCGTAGTCCTCAGTCCAGCCGCGTGCGGCGCTCGGCGATCAGGTAAAGTGGCCGCCACAGCAGTCGATTCATCGCGATCACGAGCGAGGACATGACGGCGACGCCGAGTGCAATTCGGGGATAGTCGCCTGCCGCGGTCATCTGCGCGATATAGGCGCCTAAACCTCCGGCATCGAGCTTGGTCGTGCCCCAGCTAACCGCTTCGGAGACGATGCTCGCGTTCCACGCGCCGCCGGCGGCCGTGATGGCGCCGGTCACGTAATAGGGAAATATTCCGGGCAGCATCACCTGTCGCCACCACTTTGGGCGTCCGATGCGAAAACTTGCCGCTGCTTCGCGCAGATCGGTCGGGAATGCGCTGGCGCCGGCGATCACGTTGAACAAGATGTACCACTGCGTGCCCAGTATCATCAGCGGGGGCAGCCAGATTGTCGGCGCAAGCGCAAACCGCACGATCAGAAATACAACTGCCGGGAAGAATAGGTTCGCCGGGAATGCCGCCAGAAACTGGGCGATCGGTTGGATTCGCGCGGTTAGCGCGGGTCGCAGACCCACCGCCACGCCGATCGGCACCCAGACGACCGTGGCGATGGCGACCAAACCCATCACGCGCAGCAGCGTCAATGCGCCATTGGCGGCGGCTATTCTGAGGTCGAGCCACGACAGCGAAGCGCCGACGAATCGGGTCAGTTGCCATCCCAGATAGGCGACGACGGTCACGATGACTGCCAACCAGAGTCTATCGACGACGCGGCTCGGCAGCGCGTAGTGCGCCATCGCGCGTACCAGACTTTGAAGGCGTGCGCTCGACGGCCACACCAGCCGCGCGCTGGTCAGACGCTTCCAGCCTGCCGCGAACGGCTTGTACAGCAGGCCGACCAAACTGGATCGGCGAAACAAGTCCAGCACCCAACTGCGCGGCACGACCGGAGCAGCGGTCAGCTCGGAGCGAAATTTATCGGCCCAGGCCACGAGCGGCCGAAAGAGCAATTGATCGTACAACAAGATGGCAACGCTCATTGCCAGGATGGCCCAGCCGACGGCGCTGAGATCGCGCACCTCAATCGCGCGGGCGACGTACGAGCCGACTCCGGGCAACGCGATCTGCAGATTACCGACCGAGATCGCCTCGGAGGCGACGACGAAAAACCAGCCGCCCGACATCGACATCATCATGTTCCAGATCAAGCCCGGCATCGCGAACGGAACCTCCAGATTCCAGAAGCGCTGCCAAGCGGAGGAACGAATGCTGCGGCTCGCATCATTGAGATCGGTGGGAACGGTGCGCAGCGATTGATAAAAGCTGAATGCCATGTTCCAGGCTTGGCTCGTGAAGATCGCAAAGACCGCGGCGAGTTCGGGCCCCAGCAGCCTGCCGGGAAACAGCGCGACGAAAAACACGACGGTGAACGACAGATAGCCGAGAATCGGCACCGATTGCAGCGCATCCAACAGCGGTATCAGCAGCATTTCGGCGCGGCGGCTCTTGGCCGCAAGCGTCGCATAGCTGAACGTGAACAACAGTGAGGCAAGCATCGCGGCCAGCATCCTCAGCACCGTGCGCAAGGTGTACATCGGCAGCGCGGCCGGAGACAGCGAAATCGGCGTCGGGCGCGACGCGATGAACGGCGAGAGCGCTTGGTGCGCGCCGGTGCCGATCAAGATCATGACCCCGAACACGAGCAGCACCGCGACGGCGTCCCGCCAGCTCTGCCACCCGCGCAGCACTGCAATCCGGTGAACGTGGGAATGGTACAAGGATTACTTCACCGGGTCTTTCCAATCCCGCCAGGCGCCGCCCATCGCCTCGAACAGCTGGGTCGTATCGAGATAACGCTGACTCTTCGCTAGAGCGTAACCGAGTCGCGCCTGCCCGAAGAGGCGTTGCGCCTGGAGCACTTGCAGAAAACTGCCTTGCCCCTCTTTGTAACTCTCTTGAGACAGCTCGAGCGATGCTTGCGCCGCGTCGAGAGCTTCTCGCTGCGCATTGAGCGCCATCGCATCGTGTTCGAGTGCCTGCAGGATGTCGGCGACTTGGCCGAAGGCCTGCAGCACGGTCTGCCGGTAGATGCCGAGCTGTGCGTCGAACGCATCGATGGCCTCGCGCCGCTGTGCGGTGAGAGTGCCGCCATGAAATAGAGGAGCCGTCAGCCCTGCTGCCACGCTCCAGAGGCTGTTCGCGCCCTCCGCAAGCGTGCCGGCGGACGCCGCCGACTGGTTCCACGCGGCGGTCAGCGTGACATTCGGATACAGCTGTGCCGTTGCCACGCCGATCGCGGCGCTCGCGGCGTGCAGTTGCGCCTCGGCCGCGAGGATGTCCGGACGCTCATGAACCAGCGTCGAGGCAAGACTGACCGGCAGCTCGGTCGGCAGGCGCAGCATCTCGAGGTCGAACGCTGGCGGCGTCCATTCGGCCGGCGTCTTGCCGACCAGTATCGTCAGAGCGTCGCCGGCGGCGCTCAGCTGCTGCGCGAGCGGGGGCAACAGCGCACGATCGGCGGCAAGCTGGCTCCTGGCGCTCAGCACATCGGTCATCGCCGCTTTACCCGCTTGTTGTTCGATTTGGGTCAGATCGAGGTTTTGTTGATCCACTGCAATGATGTCGGTGACCGCATTGATTTGTTCATGTGCCGACGCGATGGCGATCGCCTCCGTGACCGCATTACCGGTCAGCGACAGATAGGCGGCGGCGAGCTCGTATCGCTGGACCTCGGCAAGAGCGGTCTGCTGCTCGACCTGACGGCGAACGCCGCCGAATATATCCGCACCGAAGCTCACCGTCGGTCCAATGGACAACAAATTGCCGGTCACATGAGTCGGGGCGACCAGCGCATCGGTGCTCACCCGCTCTCGCGTAGCGCTCGCGCCGAGACCCGCTTGCGGGTAGAGCGCGCCCGCGGCCGCAGCGATCGCCTGCTGCGCCTGTGCCAGTGTCGCGCGCGCCGTATCGAGTGTCGGGCTTTTTGAAATCGCGAGCGCGAGCGTGTCATTGAGCTGCTGCGCATGAAACAGCTCCCACCATTGCCCCACGACCCGCTGGCCCGGCAACACATGCTGTTGCACGTCGGCCGGACCGGCCGCCGGAAGGCTCGTCGGCGACTGCGCGTAACCCGCGGCGGACGAGGACTCGGGCCGCTTGAAATCCGGCCCAACGGCGCAGCCGATCAGCAACGCCGGCACGCAGCCGAAGATCCAGCCCCGCATCGCCAACGCTGTGTTGTCATTGATCATGGTCTCTATTCGTAATGCAGAGCTTCGATCGGATCGAGATGCGACGCCTTGCGGGCGGGGTAGTAGCCAAAGAAGATTCCGACCGCCGCCGAGAAAAGAAATCCGCCGACAACCGCCACCGGCGACAGCACGGTGGGCCAATGTGCAACCGCGGTGATCAACTCCGAAGCGATGATGCCGAAGAGGATTCCGGCCACCCCGCCGGTCACGCTCATGAATACCGCTTCGACGAGGAATTGAAGCAGCACGTGAATGCGGCGCGCACCGATGGCCATGCGTAAGCCGATCTCGCGCGTGCGTTCGGTAACCGATACCAAGAGAATGTTCATGATCCCGATGCCGCCGACAAGAAGGGAAATTGACGCCACGGTGGCGAGCAACAGCGCCATGATCCGGCTGCTGCCTTCGGCGGCTTCGGCAATTTGGCTCAAGTTGCGGATCGCGAAGTCGGCGATGTCGCCGGTCCGGATGCGATGTCGATGCATCAGTGTCGCCGTCACCTCCTCGATCGCGGCTTGCACGCGCTCGGGACTGACGGCCTGCACGTAAATTTGGTTGACATAGCCGGTCAGCCGCGGCGTGATCCCGTATGGATTGACCGTCGGAGGGAAATAGGGATCCGTCGACGTCTGTGCCTGGCTCGGCACCGCGACGCCGAGCACTTTGCGTTCCGCGGCGGTGAACGGGATGATGACGACGTCGTCTTGATCCTGCCCATAGGTGCTCTGACCTTTGGCCGCGAGTAGGCCGATGACGCGCAGCGGTTTTCCGGCTATCAGAATCATCGCGCCTACCGGGCTCTCGCTGGCGCCGAATAGCTGCTGGCAGACCGTCTGGCCGATCAGCGCGACCATCGCGGCATTCTGATCGTCCTCTGCCGTAAAGGCGCGACCTGCAGCGAGGTGCCAGCCCGCGGTGTCGAGGTAGCTCGGCGTGACGCCTTGGATGTTGGTCGTCCAATTCTGGTTGCCGTAGACGACCTGACCGAGTTGTCGGATCAGGTAGCTGACGACACCGACGGCGGGGTCATCGCGGCGCAGCGCCAACGCATCGCTGACCGTTAGTGTCGAGGCGCTGCCACTGCCTCCCCGTACCCCGCTAGTCGTCGTCGCACCAGGCAGCACGACCAGCAGGTTCGTACCGAGGCTCTCGATCTGTTTTTTCACCGCCTCATTGGCGCCTTGACCCACCGCGACCATCGCAATCAGCGCCGCGACACCGATGAATACCCCGAGCATCGTCAGTGCCGAGCGCATTTTATTGCGCCCGAGCGCCTGCGCGGCCGCCACCAGGATCATCGCCAGGAAACTCAAGTGCGACCCGCGCGATGCCGCCCCCGACGTTACCGTGGCGTGCTGAGTCGCGAATGTGAGTGCCGCCGCCACGTGCTCGGGCCCCTGCGGCACCGCCGCGCGCTGCCGCTGATCGCTAATGATGCGGCCGTCGCGCATGGTCACGATGCGATCCATGTAGGCGGCTATGTCCGCCTCATGCGTGACCACGACGATGGTGACGCCCTGGTCGCGATTGAGCGAGCGCAGCATATCCATGATCTCGTGCGATGTCCGACTGTCGAGATTGCCGGTAGGCTCGTCCGCCAGCAGCATGCTCGGGCCGCTGATCAATGCGCGCGCGACCGCGACGCGTTGCTGCTGGCCGCCCGATAGCTGATTGGGCGTGTTGCGCTCGCGATTCCCGAGGCCCACGAATCGCAACGCTTCCCGCGCGCGCGCGAAGCGCTCTGCGCGCCGCGCGGGTCCCGACACGCCGTAGAAGAGCGGCAGCGCGACGTTCTCGACGGCGCTCGTCCGCGCAAGCAGATTGAAACTCTGAAATACGAATCCGATGCGTTCACTGCGAATCCGCGCGAGCGCTGGTTCGGGCAGCTGCGCGACGTCGAGGCCTTCGAACACATACCGGCCGCTGGTGGGCCGGTCCAAACAGCCCAAAATATTCATCAGCGTCGATTTGCCCGATCCCGACGACCCCATGATCGCGACGAATTCGCCGCGCTCGATGACGAGGCTCACGCCATCGAGCGCGTGCAGATCGACATCCCCAAGGCGATAGATCCTGGTGACGTTCTGGACTTCGATCACTGGCGGAGGCATGTTGGCTCGCGATTTCGATCAAAAACCGGTCAGGCGCGGCTGGGAAGCGCCTGAGGTGCCACGCGTACGCTGCTCGCTCGTGATGACTTGATCGCCGGCGTGGATGTCGCCCTCGATGACCTCGGCGTAGGTATCGTCATCGAGCCCGATCTTGAGCGAGACTTGCAACGGATGCCCGTCGCGCAGCACCCAGACGTTCCCACGACCATCGGTCGCCGCGAGCGATCGGTTGGTCGGCGACGCTTGCGATACAGACCGCAAACCCGCCGGTGCATATCGAAGTGCTTGATCGGGCACGCGCAATACGTCGTCACGCTGGAGGATCACGATGTGCGCCGTCGCGGTCATGCCGGGCTCGAGCAGGTGATCGTCATTGCGAACGCCGATGATGACGTCATAGGTGACGACGTTTTGGACGGTCTGCGGCGCTTGACGAAACTGCAATACCTTGCCGGCAAAGGTGCGATTGGGGTACGCCTCGACCACGAAGGTCGCCTTGTCGCCTTCATGCAGACCCCCGAGATCGCTCTCGCTGACGTTCGTATCGACCTCCATTTGCGTCAGATCGGTCGCAATCAGGAACAGCGTCGGCGTCTGGAAGCTCGCGGCCACCGTCTGGCCTATCGTGACGGTCCGGGATACGACGGTACCGTCCACCGGCGAAACGATGTTGGTATAGCCGAGATTTACGAGTGCCGAGTCCAGCGTCGCCTCTTCTTGCTGTATGACGGCCTTGTCGACCTCGATCTGCGCGAGCGCCTGATCGAATGCGCTCTTGGCGCTATCGACGGTGTCCTGGGAGACGATGCCCCGCTTGACGAGCCCGGCGTCGCGCTCATAGGCGATTCTATCGTAGGTCAGCGTGGCCTGATCCTTGCTCAGCTGCGCCTTGGCATTGGCGAGATTGGCTCTGTCCTGATTGACGACCGTTTGGTATGGGCGCGGATCAATCTTGGCGCAAAGCTGGCCGACTCGAACTCGGGTATTGAAGTCACAGAATTGGTCCCGAATGACGCCCGACACATAGCTGCCGACGGTGACGGTCAGCATCGGGTTCACGGTGCCGGTCGCGGTCACGGTACGCGCCACGGCGCCGCGCGTCACCGGAGCAGTGACGTAGGTGAATTGCACATGCCTGCCTTTGAGCCAATAGAGGCCGCCGCCGGCCAACAAAACGCACGCGACGGCTACCGCGATCCACCAACGCCCCGAGACCGTCCTTATCCACGACCCGGCGGTTTCGCGAACAAGTTCAGTTTGCTTGGGCTCAGCCGCATCGACCATCGAGGTCACCACAGAACGAATTGATCATCGCGTTGACGGCAGCTTAGGTTGCGGCGGCGGCAGATCGAGCGCGCAATTGCCGTATTCGGTTCGCACGGAATTGCGTTGGTAGGTTTGCAACACGATTCGCCAAGACGACCGGGATACGCCGATCGTCATGCCCGCATCGCCACCGCTCATCGATGTCGTGCTGATCGAAACATCGGTCAGGTTTCGAATACGGTCACCCTCTTGCATTTTCATCGTGGTGGTTTCTTCATCGAAAATGATCGCAAGCGAGCGTCGTTCCACCGCGCTCTCGGCATCCGTATCGGTCAAGGTACATTCAAGACGCTGAGGAGCGGCCCATGCGATAGGACTCGCCGAGACCGCCGTCATCAACAGCAGCGCGGCGAAATGAGCGTTCGGAACTTGGCCAAGCATCGATTTACGCCCTACCCAGAGGAACCCATTGTTTCGCTGAGAACTTTGCCGGTTTGCAGGCCAATCCACTGCCCGTATTGTTGGTTGCGGCATAGGTATAACCCGAAGCAGCATCCCAAAATAGGATAGCGCCAAAGCGAGTCTGCGAGTAGCTTCCCATAGAATGCCGCGGGATGCGGCGGACCGGCAGTTTATTGCAAAATGCACCAGCCGGCGTCGCCACGTCATGAGCGCCCCGGATGACCGATACTGTTTCTTGCTTTCTCACGCCTCTTGGGATCGACATGTCCAAAACATTCCTTATTATTGTGCTGAGTTCCGTCGTGTTCCTGCCGCGCCTCTGTTTTTCCGCTGAAAAATCCGCGGCCGATGCGTATCCGGAAGATTGCGGGAAAGCTCCGGTGTTCACCTGCACGGTTGATCACAAAACATTTCGATTCGTCTTCAGATCCGTTTCCAACGACTGCAGCAACGACGATATGCAGGTCACTGCGAATGACAAGGTCCTGAACATGCCGCCGGCTTGGTACTTTGAAAGCATTGACGTTTCAAAGAACGCATCCCCGGTATGCAAATACGATCCTGATCCGCAGAATAATGGCGCCTATACGGCTTATCCCGCAGGCAAACATCGGGTGGCGATGTTCAATCGCTTTTCCGCCCGCCCCGGTGCCGACAAGATTCGCGTGTCTCTGTTCGATGCATCCACTATGGATGTCATCGACAACCTGGTCATCGGTTCCGTCGGCAATCAATTTCTGGGTATCGTGAAAACCAAGCGTGGCTACCGGATGCCGATTCTCGTCGAGGCAGCCGAGAATGAGTTCTCATGTGATTGCGATGCGGGGACGGTCAGCGCCTGGATGGAAGTGACTTTCGATAAAAATCGCATTCACAGACACTGGTTGAAAGCGCCGTGGAAACCATGAGCTCCGGATAAACGCAATGCCGTTAAGCAGCCCCGACACGGCCGTAGCATCCGGCGGGGAGTTGCCCTGCAATCGGCGTGCAATATATCATTTTTAAGCTCACTATGGATTCGATAGTGTCAATCGAGACGACCCCGACCATGCGAACAACGCCGCCCGATCTCGCCCGCAGCGCGCTCGATGCCGCCCCCGACGCGATGCTCATCATCGACGACGCCGGTTTCATTCGATTTACCAATCAGCAGGTCACCGCTTTATTCGGGTACGCGCGCGACGAAATCATCGGCCAGAGCATCGAGACGCTGATGCCGGAGCGATTTCGGACGCGGCACGTCGGACACCGAGAACACTATGTCGGCAGCCTGCGTGTGCGCCCGATGGGCGCGGGGCTGGATTTATTCGGGCGGCGGCGCGACGGCAGCGAGTTTCCCGTCGAGATCAGTCTGAGCCCCATTGAGGATGGTGGCCGCACGCTCGTCGCTGCCGCGATCCGCGATGTGACCGACCGCAAAGTTGTCGAGGCCGAGCTGATCGTTGCACGCGAGACCGCAGAGGCCGCGCGTGCGCTTGCCGATCAAGCCCGTGAGAGCGCCGACCGGGCAAACCAGGGCAAAAGCCGCTTTCTCGCCACGGCGAGCCACGATCTGCGTCAACCGGTGCAAACCCTCGAATTCCTCAATGGTGCCTTGCGCCGGCGCGCGACGGACCACTACGCGGTCGAAGCTCTGTCGCAGCAGGAACAAGCGATCGGCGCCATGTCGAGACTGCTCAACGCCTTGCTCGACATCAGCAAGCTCGAGTCCGGAGCGATTAGACCTGAGCCCACGGATTTTACCGTCGCCGCCATCTTCGAAGAGCTGCGAATGGAATTCGCGAGCATTGCCGCCAATAAAGGGCTGCAGCTCGAAATCGAAAGCTGCAAGGACGCCGTGCACAGTGATCCCTCGTTGGTGGAGCAGATTTTGCGGAATCTGGTCTCGAATGCCCTCAAGTACACTCGTGTAGGCTGTGTGCGTTTGCGTTGCCTGCACGAGGCGGCGTTGGTTCGCATCGAGGTGCTCGACACGGGCGTCGGCATTCCGCCCGACCACCTGCCCTACATCTACGATGAGTTCTACCAAGTCGGCGTTCCGGCCAACAGCTCACGCGACGGCTATGGTCTCGGGCTCTCGATCGTACAGCGGCTCGTCAAGCTGCTCATGCTCACACTCGAAGTGCGCTCCGAGGTGGGCCGGGGCTCGGCGTTCTCACTCGTGCTGCCGGCGAGCAAAGGCCAAGACCTGGCGCCGCGCCGAGCACCTGCGGAATCACCCGTACCCACCGCAACGCCGGTCGGGCAGACGCGCGTTTTGCTCGTAGAGGACAACGAATCGCTGCGACGCGCGACGTGTTTGCTGCTCGAGTTGGAGGGTTATCAGGTCACGCAGGCCGCCTCTTTGGCTGAAGCGTTGCAACACGTCGAGACGGGTCATGGAGTGGATCTGTTGATCAGCGACTATCACTTGGGCGAAGGCGAAACCGGCACCCAAGTCATTGCCAGGTTGCGCGAGATCCTGGGTATTTCATTGCGCGCCGTCCTCACGACCGGAGACACCTCCTCCGCGATCAAGGAATTGCCCCTCGATCCGTATCTGCGGATCGCGAGCAAGCCCATCAATGTGGAAGAGCTGTTGAAATTGCTGCGCGCATTGCTTGCCGCCTGAGCGAACCGATATGAATCTGGACAAATCGAGCGTCTGCCCCCTGGATTGCCCGGACACCTGCAGTCTGTCCGTGACGGTTGCAGACGACCAGGTCATCGCCGTGCGCGGCTCCAGGGTCAATCCCATCACCCATGGCGCCATCTGCGCCAAAGTCGCGAATTTATATCCGCAGTTCGTCCACGGCCCGAACCGCCTGCGCCATCCACTGAAGCGCGTCGGCGCAAAAGGGGCCGGCAAGTTCGAGCGAATCTCCTGGGATGAGGCGCTCGACACGATTCACCGCCGCATTAGCGATGTCATTGATCGCTACGGCCCGCAAGCGCTGTTACCGCTCAATTATGCCGGACCCCATGGGATGCTCGCGGGCGATTCGATGTCGCTGCGCTTCTTTCATCGGATCGGCGCATCGCTGCTCAGCCGCAACCCGCTCTGTGGCGGCATACGCAGCGCAGCCTATTCCGGCACGTTCGGCGCAACTCCCGGCACGCCGCTGCAGCAGGTGAGTCTTTCGAAGCTCATCATCGTCTGGGGCAACAATGCGACGAGCTGCAATCTACACCTCATGCGGCAGATCAACGCCGCCAAGCGTAGCGGCGCCAAGCTCGTCGTGATCGACCCGCGGCGCGTCAAAGTCGCCGAACAAGCCCATTTGCATCTGGCCGTGCGCCCAGGCACGGACGTGGTACTCGCCTGGGCTGTCGCCGTGGAGCTGGAGCGCATCGGCGCGCTCGACCATGCGTTCATCGCGGAGCATGTACTCGGCTTTGATGCTTTCATGCAGGCTGCGCGCGCCTACCCACCCGAGCGCGCCGCGGAGATTTGCGGCGTGCCTCTCGACGACATCCGTACGCTCGCGCGTTGGTATGGCGATGCGTCGCCCGCAGTCATCGCGTGGGGCAACGGACTGGAGCGCAATCAGAACGGCGGCTCCGGCCTGCGCGCCATCGCCGCTCTGCCGGCGCTCGCCGGTAAATTTGGTGTCGCCGGCGGCGGGCTCGTGGGTGGCGCGGGCCACGCATTTCCAAAGACGACCGACCTGCTGACTCGCGCCGACCTCGTGCCGCCCAAGACGCGCACGATCAACATCATCGACGTCGGCAAGCTATTGCTCGATGCGAGCCTGAGTCCGCCGCTCAAGGCACTGTTCATCTATAACCACAATCCGTTGATCGTGCATCCCGATCAGAATCGGATGAAGCAGGGCTTGGCGCGTGAGGATTTATTCACGGTCGGCATCGAAGTGGCGATGACCGACTCCATGGCATACGCGGATGTGGTTCTGCCCGCCTGCACGCACTTTGAACATGCGGATATCTACCCAGCGTATGGCCAGCAGTATCTGCAGCGCGCCGAGCCGGTTATCCCCCCGGTCGGCGAGAGCCTGCCGAACACCGAGATTTTTCGCCGACTTGCCGCAAAATTCGGCTTTTCGGATCCGGCATTCCGCGAAAGCGACGCCGACCTCATGGACGCTGCGTTGAACCCGGACGATCCGCGCATGCGAGGCTTGCGCGCGAGCCAAATACCCGTCGACCGGGCGATCAAGATGGAATTTGCGGGAGATGAACCCGTGCTGTTCCAGAACGTCCACCCCAAAACGCCGAGCGGCAAAGTCGAGCTGGAATCGGCGACGCTCGGTTCGCGGTATGGTGCAAGCTTGCCGGGGTACCGCCCCGTGGTATCAACATACCCCCTGACGCTGATTACACCGGCCTCCGATCGGCGCATCACTTCTACGTTCGGTGGACTCGCGGCCAATGATGAACCCCCGGTGCTGGAGATGAATCCCGCCGACGCGGTAGAACGCGGGCTCGTCGACGGAGATACGGTGAAAGTGTGGAATGAGTTGGGGCAGGTTTATTTGCCGTTGCGCATCACGGCTGCCGTGCGTCGCGGCGTCGTCAGTTCGGAGAAAGGCGCATGGCTACGGACGAGTCGGAACGGGCAGACCGTGTCGGCATTGGCTCCCGTACACAAAGCGGACCTCGCCGACGGCGCCTGTTTCAACGACGCGCGCGTGGAAGTGGCCGCTCGATAGCTGCTCCGCGAGGAGGCCCGGCGCCGCCTGGGGTGGGAGCCAATGCACCCCGATCCCGAGAGCTGAAACCGTGCGCCGAGACCGTGCGACTATTTTGCGGGCTGCCGGATGATCGTCACGGCGCAATGCGCGTAAGCCATCACTTGCCGGGCCACCGAGCCGATCAGCCAGCGCTCGAACAGCGTGTGCCCTCGGTGCCCCACGACGATGTGATCGATGTCATGGGCCTCGGCAAATCGCACGATCTGTTCCGCTGGATGCCCTACCGCGATGTGAACGTGCGTCTTGAACGGCTCGTGCGCGTACCTGGCCTGGACCGTGCGCAGCATATTTTGGTGATGATGCCGCGATTGCTCGATCACGGCCTCCGTCTCAACCATTCCGCCAAACTCGGGCGGCCGCACGACCGCTAGCACGTGTACCGATGAGCTGAAGGCGCGAGCCAGCTCGACGGCGAAGGCCATTGCATGAACCGCAGCCTCCGATCCATCGTAAGCGACCAACAAGTTGCGGATCATGCGTTTCTCCTTGCCGCAATTTCCGGCGGCGCCGCCAACGCCACGGGTTTCACTTCGACGCTCGGCACGATCAAATGTCGCGGCAAAAAGAATGCATTGGCGATCAGCGTCGGAACAACCGCACTCCCCACCACCGCCGCAACCAACGCAGAATACTGCGCCTGCGTGATCACGCCATGGGAATAGCCGAACAGCGCGGAAATCGTACCGAACGTGAGCCCCGTCGACATCAGCAGTGTCGTGTAAACAGCTTCCTGCGTGGGAGCCCGGAAAACTTGAGTCGCGGGATACACACCGATGCATTTGCTGACCATCTTGCCGGCCAGCAGCGCTACAAAACCGAGCGGGGCGGCCACCAATGACGGTATCGATACCAGCGAGCCCGCTCGAATGAAGTAAAACGGCGTGAGCAGCCCGAAAGTCAAGGTGCGCAATCGGCGAATCAGCGCGTGATCCTTGCCTACCGTGCCGGCCAGCACCATCCCGACCAGATACGCCGGCAGCACAGCCTCGCTGCCCGACCACGTCGCGAGCCCACCCAAGCCGAACAGTGTCAACAACAGAAACTTTGTCTCGAGTTCCGACGGCCGGCCGCCGTAGCGCTTGAAGAACCGCGGCGTGATGAACGGCAGCACGACAAAAACGACGAGCGATCCGCCGAAGAACGTGCCGGTTTTCCACGTGAATGGACTGAAGATAAACCCCAAAGCGAGAACGGTCACCAGATCGTTGATGAAGCAGGCCGCAAGCAGCGCTTTGCCGTAGTTGGTGACGTTCAACCCGAACTCCAGCATGACCGCGTAGACGACTGCGACCGACGTGGTGGACATCGCCACACCCGCGAGCCAGCTCGCACGGATATCCCAGTGCAGCACCCAGAAGGCGACCGCGGTACAGCCGAAAAAGGGCGCGACAAACCCGACCAGACCGATGAGACTCGCCTCCTTCCACTTGGTCCGGAACACGGTCGGATCCAGTTCCGCACCCGCGAGAAACGTCAGGACGATGGCGCCCGTGCCCGACAGAAAGCGGATCCAGGAGTCGTCCGTGTGCAGCAGCGCCGTACCAATGGTCGCGCCGATGATCAGTTGTGCGACCGTGCCAACCACGATCTTGGATAGTGCCGTGGCGACGCGCAGCCAGATCGACAACAGCGTTGCGACCAGCGCTAGACCCAACCACAGCGCTGCGAGCAGCCAGGTCTCAGTCATCGGACGCCACCGATTGGGGATCGGAGGAGTCGGGATTGATGACACCGAAGCGCGCCGGGATATGCGCGTAGAAAAGCCGAATCTTCTCTTGGTGAATCAGCGCCAACAGTCGTTGCGCCTCTTCGTCGGTGACCATGAACTCGACCTCCACCGTAACCGTGCCGGCGAGTTCGAAAAAGCGCGCCTCATGCAGCATGTGGTGCCGGCCGAATCCGGCCATGGCCTTGAACGCCGAGCCACCGCGGATGCCGAGTTTATTCGCCTGCTGCAGCAACCATTCCCAAACGAGGTGATGATGATGGCGATGTCCCTCGTGGACGTAAAATCGTAAGAATGAACCGTTCATGCTTGCGTCAACTTCTAGCCCATGCGACCGTTCCGATTCCCGCAAAAGTCATCAACACGGAACCCACCAGGTGCAGCGCAGCCGCGCCGCATGCGCCGAGTGGTTGCCGCAGTTGCAACAAGGTCACGATTTCAGACGAGAACGTCGAGAACGTCGTCAGACCGCCGCAAAACCCCGTGATGACGAATAATCGCCACTCAGGCGCGAACGCGCTGGAGGCCGCAAAGACTGCAACGGCCACTCCGATGATGTAGCCCCCGATCAGATTGGCGGCAAGCGTACCGGGGGGGATGCTCGGGAAGTAGCTGTTGAGCGTCAGGCCCAACCACCAGCGCAGCAAGGCGCCAAAGCCCGCACCAATAAAGATAGCAATGATTGATCTCAAACGGCACCTGTTCTCGTACGTTGGACAGGGCGCGCAGTCCTTACGCCAACCGTCCGGTTAATGCACAGGCATCATCAGCCGGTTTCGGCGGTTCGGGGAGGTATGCCATCTCCGCAGCCCTTATTCTTTCAGAGAAACATTCCGGATACAACCAGCGTGGGTCAGTGCGATACAGATGCCGATGTGACTGTAGAATACCGCTGCAAAAAAGTGATACCACATTGCTCGGCCGTAATGCCGACTTCAGGAGCCCATGATGGATAGTCGAATTAGAACCCTACACGCACGCGAAATTCTAGACTCTCGCGGCAATCCTACGATCGAGGTCGACGTTACGCTCGCCGGCGGCGCCCGGGGCCGGGCCGCCGTGCCATCAGGCGCTTCGACCGGCATTCATGAGGCGGTCGAATTGCGCGACCAGGATGCGCATCGCTATGGCGGTAAAGGCGTACGGCACGCGGTTGATCATGTCAATGGTGCTCTCGCTGCGGCTGCCCTGGACTTGAACGCACTCGATCAAAGCGCTGTCGATCATGCGCTATGCGCCGCCGACGGAACCGCAAATAAGGCCAAGCTCGGCGCCAACGCCATTTTGGGCGTAAGCCTCGCCGTCGCGCGCGCGGCGGCTGCGGCATCCGAGCTGCCATTGTTTCGTTATTTGGGAGGCAGCATTGCAAATCGATTGCCGGTGCCGATGTTCAATATCCTCAACGGCGGTGCACACGCCAATTGGCAGGGTACGGATTTTCAAGAGTTCATGATCGCCCCGGTCGGAGCCCCGAACTTCGCTGAAGCCTTGCGCTGGGGAGCGGAGATCTATCATCAACTCAAGAAGGTGCTCAAGGATGCCGGCCTCTCGACCGGCGTCGGTGACGAGGGTGGTTTTGCGCCGGTGCTGAAGCGCAACGAGGATGCGATCGATCTGATCCTGCGCGCGATCGAGGCCGCCGGCTATCGGCCCGGTGCCGACGTGGTTCTGGCACTCGACCCCGCATCGAGCGGTTTTTTTGAGAATGGGCTTTATCAATTGCGCACCGAGGGTCGCTCGGTTGGCGCACAAGAAATGGTGGCGCTCTATGCGGATTGGGTTCGCAAGTATCCGATCGCGGTGCTCGAAGACGGTCTTGCCGAAGACGACTGGGAGGGTTGGAAGATCCTCAATCGGGAACTCGGTGCCAAGATCGAACTCGTCGGCGACGATCTGTTCGTCACCAATGTCTCGCGTATCGCGCGCGGCATCGCGGAAAACGCCGCCAATGCGGTGCTGATCAAGCTCAATCAGATCGGTACCTTGACCGAAACCATCGCAGCGGTGCATTTGGCGTATAGCGCGGGCTGGGGTGCGATGGTATCTCACCGCAGTGGCGAGACCGTCGATTCCTTCATCGCGGATCTGACGGTGGCGCTGGCGACCGGTCATCTGAAGACCGGCGCGCCGTGCCGCGGCGAGCGCGTCGAGAAATATAATCAGCTCATGCGAATCGAGGAAATCCTCGGCAAGTCTGCGGTTTATGCGGGACACGGCGCCTTTGTACGGCGGCGCGCGCCGACCGAAACCGCGCGGCGAGCGTAACGACCATAGGGGCATCGAAGCGACGAGCATGGCGAAGACGGAACCGGTCGAGGGCGACCGCGCGTTTCGAGCACTCACGACAAGACTCGCCGCGAGCCTCTCTCGGGGCCAGCACGTGGTGTTATGGGGTCCGCGCGGCAGCGGCAAATCCACACTGTTGCGTGCCGTGCTGCCGGAACTTCGCACTGCCCGCTGTGCGCTCTGTACGTCTACGAGCAGCCTAGACGACATCACTCGCGCGCTCGAACGCGCCTATTCGGAAGTTGCCACGGCCGGACTGACCCGCCGCGCCGCGCGCTCGCGTCTGTGGTGGGCCGCAGACGCCGAGCCGGGCTGTTTGCTGCTTGACCACGTGGCGCATGTGCCGTCGGCCATGAAGGGATGGCTGCGCCGGCTGCGCGGCGGTGTCGTCGGGGTCACGCTGGCGGTCGACGTCGACTCGCCGCGGGAACGGCAGCGGCTGCGGGACATGAGGATCGGCTGTATGAGCCTGAGGATGCCGCCGACCTCATCGCGCACGCTGACGTTTCTTCTGAAACAGGCCTGGAGATTGGAGCCCGCATTCGCGTTGCCGGCTGCGGCTTGCCGCATCCTGGTGCGCGCCGCCCGCGGCCGCCCTGGTTGGATCGTATTATGCGCCGCACTCGGCGCGGAGCCCCGTTACTGGCATCAGCAACAACTGCGAGCGCACGTGCTCGCCCTGGATACTGAAATGCGCCTGCGCGCGGTAAACCCCGCGGATCCGACGGCGCAATGCAGGCACTAAACGGGAAGACCCCAGCACTCGCCGGGGTCTACAGCCTGCCTCGACCCGATGAGCCCCTGGCGCAGCGACCCGTTAATGACACACCCTACTTTTTGCTTGCCGCGGCGGCTAACTCATTGACCTTCATCAACGCCTTGTCCGTCGCCGCCTTGGCGCAATCCGCCTCGCTCGGTGTCGAATCCGGATACTGGCGACCGATCTCCTTGCATGCTGCGAGAGCAGCCTCGGTGACGCGCCTCTGAAGCTCCACGACACCGGCGTGGGAGACGAGATCCAAGCCCGCATAGCTCACGCCGTAGGACATAGAGATGTCTTTGATCGGAATGCCGCTCGCGGTACGACCCTGAAGCGTCACAGTCGTACTTCGGGTTCCTTGAACCGTGATTTCCTCGACGGTCTGAGCAAAAACCATGCCGCCAATCAATGCAGACACGGCCGCTCCGGCTATGGCTCCCATAATAATAGCTTTCATTCGAATACTCCTTCATAACCAACGTGAATTCCAGCAATTACGCTAAGCGCTCAGGATTCGTGAAACCATTAGGAATTTGCGTCGCAGCCGACGGAAAATACTTAAGGGTAGCCGCGGCACGGCCGCGGGACGGCGCCGCGGCGCAGTTCAGCGGCGTTTGCCCAGCAAGCGCAGGATCTCAACGTACAGCCAGACCAGCGTCACCATGAGGCCGAACGCGGAGTACCACTCCATGTATTTCGGATTTCGCTGGGCGACGCCGGTGGCAATGAAATCAAAGTCCATGACTAGATTGAGCGCCGCGAGACCGACGACGAAGAGGCTGAAGCCGATCCCCCAAGCGCCGCCTTCGTGGATGAACGCAACCGGATGACCGAGGAACATCAATACCAAATCGACGAGGTAAAGAATCGCGATTCCGCCGGTCGCTGCGACAACCCCCATCTTGAAATTCTCGGTGACCTTGATGATCTCAAAGCGGTAGGCGGCGAGCATGCACGCCAAAGTGCCCATGGTGAGCCCGACTGCCTGCAGCGTAATGCCGGGGTACTTCGCCTCGTAGACCGCGGAAATGCCGCCGATCGCGAAACCTTCGAGTAGGGCATAGAGCGGTGACGTGTACGGCGAGACCCGCTTGTTGAAAATCGTGACCAGCCCGACGGCAAACCCGCCGATGATGCCGGCCCATAGGTAGCCGCTAATGTCGCCGATCTGGTGCGAGGCAAAATAGAGGTTCCATACCCAGCCCGCACCGATCAGCAGGATCGCGAGCAGCATGGCTGCCTTGTTGATGGTACCCGGCAAGGTCATCGGTTCGGCCGATTCGCCCAAACCTTCGAATGTCTTGACGGACAACGCGGGATTCCCTGACTTCAACGCCATGGCAAGTCCTCCTGTTCGGGAGGCCAACGTTATCACGATGCGCCCGATTCCAAAATGCATTCATGCAGCGCGGCCGCCCGGCGCCGCTTTCTGGATGCGCGCCACTTCCTGTTCCAGACGGTCCAGAGTTTGGCTCCAGCCTCGCGGCGCGCCTGCGATCATCGGCGCCGCCGAGGATTCGATGAGCGTGTAGGTCTGTGTGACTTCGAGCCGCGTGCCGCCGGCCACATCGGCAAACGTGGCCACGGTATGAGCGCGGAACAGCGGTTTATCCTGATCGCCGACGACGTTCATGTCGATTACAAGCCGGCTGTGGGGAGTAATCTCCGCGAAACGGCCCTTAGTCCAGTGGTCGTGCCCCTCGGGCGAGCGCATGCAAATATCAAAAGCGCCGCCGATGAAAAAATCGACTGCTGCCTCGGGCACGCTGTATCCGCTTGGGCAGAACCAGCGCTTGACATGATCCGCCGAACTCCAGGCACGAAACACCAGCTCTCGTGCGGCCGGGTACACGCGCGACACGACCAGCGGGCCGGTTTGTGTTTTGAGTTTCGCCGTCGCCATGGCCTACTCCTTACTTATTGAGGGTTTTCAGGTACTCGCCGGGCCGGTCGAGGTGCCGTTCCCACTCGGTCCGGCGTTGGCCGATCCATTGCTCGGCGAGGTCCAGTGCATGAGACTCGATGCGGCAGGTGCGCACGCGCCCGCGCTTCTCGGATCGCACGAGACCGGAATCTTCGAGCACGGCCAGATGCTGCATCACGGCAGGAAGCGACATCGCCAGCGGTCGCGCCAACTCGCTGACCGAGGTCGGCCCGCGGGACAATTGGGCCAACATCGATCGCCGGGTCGGATCCGCGAGCGCTTGGAACGTCAGGTCGAGTGCACCGCTTTCGAGTGCACCGCTTTTGTTAACCATCCGCTTAAGTATATCAGGCGTCGATACTTAAGCAAGTAATTTAGTGTCTGGAACGCCCGCTACTCGCTGTTTATGGGCTCCGGCTCCGGCGCCGGCGCCGGGCCCGGGCCCGGCGGCATATCGGCCAACCGCAAGCGCGCGAGTCTGCGCACGGTGGGATCATTGATCAGATGCAGCACGCGCGAGTACAGATGTTTTCGATTCTCGGCGCGGCCGATGTGGATGAGGCCGGAATCTTTGAGATCTTTGGTGAATATTTCCATGACGCGCGCGAGCGTGTCGACGTCGAGCGCATCGAGGACTTCATCGACGATGATCCATCGCGGCGCCTGCAGCACGGCGCGCGCGAATGCGAGGCGTTGTTGCTCCTCTTCGCTCATCTCGCGTTCCCATCGGCGCGACTGGTCGAGCATCGGCGTCAGGCGCTTCAGACGCAGCCGCGCCAATGCGTTGACGAAGGCACGCTCGCTGAAGCTGTCGACCTTCAGGGGATAGGCGAGAACCTCTCGCAAGGTGCCCGGCGGCAGATACGGTACCCGGGGCAGATAGAGAATCGACTCGCCCGGGGCATGCGTGATGCTGCCGGAGCCCCATGGCCAAAGACCCGCCAACACGCGGAACAGCAAGGTCTTTCCGGTGCCGGGCTCGCCGACGATCAGAACGCGTTCTCCGGCGCGGATCTCGATGCTGGCTTCCTCGAGCATCGTGCAGCCGGCCGGGGACGCGATTTCCAGGTGATCCATACCGAACGTGCCGGGTTCGCCTTCGGTGAAACCGATCCGCCCTTCAACCTGGTGCAGCGTATCGGTGATCAGCAATGCGCGGCGGAAATTCGCGACGCGCAGCAGCGTCGCGCGCCAATCGGCAATGACGCTGAAATTATCGACGAACCAGCGTAACGAGGATTGGACCTGATTGAATGCGCCCGCCGCCATCATCATGCCGCCGAAAGACACCTTTCCGTAAAAATAAATCGGTGCCGCGACGACGATCGGCGCCACGATCGTAAACCATCCGTAGCCGGCCGTGATCCACGTGAGGTTCGTGAGCCCTGTGACCAGGCGGCGCATGGCGGCGAGCACGCCCGCGAGATCGAGTTCCATGCGCCGCGCCTCGTCGGTCTCGCCCGCTGCAAGCGAGATGGCATCGATATGCTCATTGACCCGCACCATGGAATAACGAAGATCCGCCTCTCGCGCATAGCGCTCGGCGTTGCGGTTGACGAGGCTCTTGCCGACCCAGTAGCTCAACATCGATGCCGAACCTGCGTAGATGAAGGCCGCCCACACCATGTAGCCCGGCACCGAATAATCATTGCCGCCGATTTGGAATGCGAAACCGCTGGATAGCGCCCAGAGTACCTTGACGAAAATGACGAGCAGTATCGATGCCTGCAGTAGGCCGACTCCGAGGTCGCCCGACAATTCGGTCAAATGGCGCGTGTCCTCATGCAGTCGCTGATCCGGATTGACGCCGATCGGCCCGGCGTTGGCGAGGCGAAACGCGCGGCGCGGCAACATCCATTCGTGTATGAGGTCGTGCATCAAGCCCGCGCGCAGCTTGAGCTTCAGCATTTCGACGAGCCACCGCTGCCCCACGTTGAGCACCAGCAGCGTACCCGCGATCAGACCGAACACGCCGAGTTGGCGCAGGAATTGCCTCAGGTCGCGGCGCGACAGCGCGTCATAGAACGGTTTGTTCCAGTCATTGAGACGGATCTGCCCATAAGCGGTCGCAATGACGACCAGGCATATCACGACCGCCAGAGTCAATAACGTGGCGCGCAGCGGCGAGGCCCAAAGCGCCCGGAACATCATGCCCAATTGCGCTCGGAGGTCCGTGTGCGGCAGTTCCTCGAATTCGGAATTGCCGCCGGCGATCGGTAGTGGTTGATCCAAGGCCATGGCCGACAGCGTATCGAAAATGCGCCGCCGATTCTTATGTTGAATCGAGAAACGTGCCGTGCATCCCAAGAGGCGGATCGAGAAGGCGACGCGCGACCGTGTTCACGGCACCCCGGCCGGTGATTGCCAGGGATTCCACTACAGCGGTCCTGGGCGCAACTTTCGGTCGGTTGCGAACCGGCCAGGCGTCCGCTCGCTTGCGCCTCACCATTGCGAGTCGCCGCACGCTCATGATGCCTCAACACCGACTAGGCGTGGGAAATCCCGGTCATCGCTGGCCCGTTGACCAACCTTTTTTGCTCGTGCCGCCCCGCGTTTCGGCCGAACACGCGACCCCTCGCCTCAAAGCTTGAGAATGAAAACGGGCGCGAGTGCCGCGAGCGCGGCGCCCACATGCAGCGCCGATACCTGCAGCGCCTGCATTCCTACGCGCGGCAACCACTTGATCGCACAGAAGCACACGATCGGAACCTCTCCAACAATGAGCAGCTGAAAAATATGGGCGGCGGCTCCTTCATCGCCCTCACGGACGACGCCGTGCACGAAAAGTTCAGCGAGCACCACGGCGAGCGCCGCGAATGACATTGCCAACGGAAGATAGGCGCTCGGCTGCTTCAGTATCATTGAAAGTTTCATTCGCTCGCCTCCCGATCGAACCATGCACGGCCAGGTGATCATTGACCGCCCACTTCGCATACAGATTCACCTGGGTGAAGCGGTCGTTTGTTGCAATGATGCAACAGGCGGCTATGACGGCGTGTTGGTCGCATTATTGGCTCGGCTTGCCGACAGCGCCGCGCCAACGCCTAACCAAATTTCGCCTTCATCCGTTCGGATAACCGCGCCAGCTGGATGACCATGCGTTCATGTGTGCCGACTCCAATCTCCTCGTTCCCGTCGGTCGCACGAATCGAAAACTCGATGCGCCTCCCGTCGACACTGGTCACTTTCGCTTCGCCGGTCACGCGCCGACCCGCCGGTGTCGCCGCCAGATGGCGCACGTCGACGCGCGTGCCGAGCGCACTTTCGCCGGCGTCGAGATAAGGCTTGATCGCGTTGAGCGCAGCGTTCTCCATGATCATGATCATGACCGGCGTCGCCAATACCGGAGGCAAAGTCGCATCCTTGAAACGGCTGGCGAGATGGTCGGGAAGGATGACGAGACTGAATGAGCCCGCGGCCCCGACCGGTATCGATTGCATGGCCTTTCCCTGATTTGAATGGCACCAATGAACTTACTGCTTGCGGCTAGCAGCAGAGGGAGATTATAAACCGTCCGCCGCGCAAGAATCTCGGCAATTGCGGCTGTGCAGAGCCTCGCGCGCGGTCAAGAAACGCGACGACCTTGAGCGTCGATCAGCAGCTCCCCATCTTCTTTGGCGAACGGGCCTTTTTGCGGAACCGGAAGAATATCCAATACCGCCTCGGATGGGCGGCACAACTTGACGCCCCATGGCGTCACCACAATCGGACGATTGATGAGGATCGGATGTGCGAGCATATGGTCGATCAATTGCGCATCGCTCCAGTGGTCCGCCTCGAGCGCCAGTTCGCCGTAGGGTGTTCCCTTTTGACGAATCAGATCGCGGACACGAATTCCCATACGCTGAATCAACGATTCGAGCGTTGCACGATCCGGAGGGGTCTTCAGGTATTCGATGACCGTCGGCTCGACGCCGGCGTTACGAATGAGCGCCAACGTGTTGCGTGACGTGCCGCAATTTGGATTGTGATAGATCGTCACCACAATATCGCGATCAGACATCGAGTGCCTCCCGGCGGTCGCGATCAGCCGATTCGCCGCTCGCATCGATATGAGCCGAGGGGAATAGCAGTCGGCCGATGAATAATGCGGCGATCGCACCGGTCAACTGGGCTCCGATGAAGCCCGGTGCATCCAGCGGACGAATGCCGGCGAAGGTGTTGGTCAGGGATCGAGCAATAGTGATTGCGGGATTCGCAAATGAAGTCGATGCCGTGAACCAATATGCAGCACCGATCCAGCAGGCCACCATCCACGCTGCGTCTTCGGTACGGCGGTGACCAATCACCACGAGCAGCAAGCCGCCGGTGGCAATTCCCTCGGAAGTCCACTGAGCCGGTCCACTGCGAACATGCGTGGACAGCTCCCACAACGGCAGTGCAAACATCAGGTGCGCAAGCAGCGTCCCGACGCAACAACCGAAAACCTGCACACCCGTATATACACCGGTATCACGCCAGCTCATTCGGCCACGCAGCGCTGCGATGACGGAGACCGCCGGATTGAAATGCGCTCCGCTGATATGGCCGAAGAGTTTGATCAAAGTATAGAGCACGGCAATCGTCGCCGCCGTATTCGTGAGCAGCGCCAGCGCAGCGTTGCCCCCCGACAAACGTTGCGCCATGACCCCTGAACCGACGACCGTCGCGGTCAACAGCACGGAGCCGATGCCCTCGGCAAGCAGACGGCGAGAGAGCGGTTCAGCGTGCATGGTCTTGATCGGTCGGTGTCCTAGCAATTTGATCCATATGCTGCTTCAGGCGCTGGCGCGCATTGCGGAGCGCAGGCCTGGTCCGCCAATACGCAGCAGTTTTCGGTCAGAAACGCGATCAGCTGGTTCATTTGAGTGAAATTCGGGCGGTAATAAAGGAATCGTCCGTCGCGACGCACATCGACGAGTCCCGCGCGCTGCAATTCCTTGAGATGAAACGATAGCGTCGGCGAGGACACATCGAGTTTCTCGGCCAATTGAGTCGGGGTGTATCCCTCGGGACCTCGCTTCACGAGCATCCGAAAGATCGCAAGGCGCGATTCCTGAGCCAGCGCCGCCAGCTTTTCCACGGCATCCTTTTGTTTCATGATTCGAAAGATATCGAAATGTGAGACGCCGGTCAACAAGCATGAGAGACGACGCGAGACACACCACCGCCTCTGCCGGTCATCAGCGAGCCGGTGCGCTCAGCGCGGATTAAATCGGCGCATTCTCATACTCGTCGTGGCGCCGCACCCAGAATGGACCGCGTCCATTTTCGTCTCGGCCCTTCGGCACGAGATCCAAGTAGTTGTATGCGGTGTTCAGGACGTCGATGCCGCGAGCGTAGGTCGAGTAGGTGTGATAGATCCGGCCTGACCCGTCTTTGAAAAACACGCTGACGCCCTCCCGATCGGGCCTGCCAGGATCTTGCTGCACATAATTAAAGAGCGCCTGCTTGCCGGAGAGCGCTTCGGGCGTGAACGATGCTTGATAGTCGAAGTTGAACGAGGTGTTCCCGGACGACACCCATTTGAACGTCCAACCCAGCCGCTTCTGGTAGGCCTCGAGCCTCGCATACGGCGCGCGCGAAACGGCGATCATCGTGACGTCGCGCTGATTGAGATGCATGACAATGCCGTTGAAATTGTCGGCCCAGAACGAACAATGCGGGCACCCGGCGCTCGAGTCCGGACCAAACATGAAGTGGTAAACGATGAGCTGACTGCGGCCGGCAAATAAATCCGACAGCGATTCTCGGCCGATGGGACCCTCGAACTGATACTCCTTCGTAACTTCCTCCCACGGGAGGTCGCGGCGCGCTTGGCTCAGTTCATCGCGAAGTCGCGTGAATTCTTTCTCCTTCGCAAGCAGCGCCTGGCGCGCCGTCATCCAATCCTCGCGGGAAACGATTTTGGGTATCCTGGTCATGGCAATCCCCTCTTTTTTGGACGAGCAGTGGTCTCGGTCAGCGGCCGGCCCAGGTGTCCAACGCCCGTCCCGTCTCGAGCAACGACTTGAGGCTCGACAAGACGCGAGGCCAACTTTGCGAAATCTTACGATGCATCTCGGAGCCCTCTTCGAGCTGGTCGTGAGTGACCGTCAATCGAATCATGTCGGCCACCGGCTCTATATCGAAAGCCACACGGCTGTGGCGGGTCTTATTGGCTCGATCTGCGGGATCGGCCCACGTGATGACCAAGCGGTGCGGCCGCGCGGCTTCAATTACTTCACCCAACATCACCACCGAACGTGTCGCGTCCGCGCGCCGGTGTTCCCACGCGGATCCCGGTTTCCAATCGGATACATTTTCGTGGCCCCAGTACTGGCGCGTGAACTCTCCGTCGAGCAAGGCCTTCCATACCGTCTCTGCGCTGCTCGCAATGTAGATGACATAGGCAAATGTGGACTTAGCCACGTGTGCATCCCTCCAGGCGCCGCTTGAGATTATTGAGCGCCTTGACGCGCGACCGCTCGAATTTACCAATCCACCGATCGTAGATCTCCTGCAGGGGTACAGGATTCAGGAAGTAGAGCTTCTCGCGGCCGCGCCGACGCGTCTCGACCAGGTGGGCGGCCTCGAGTATGCCGAGGTGCTGGGTCACGGCCTGGCGCGTCATCTCGTGCTGCGCGCACAGTTCGCCAAGCGTCTGCACGTCATGCTCATTGAGCGCGTCCAGTAGCTTGCGGCGGCTGGTATCCGCCAATGCCTTGAACACCAGATCCGTGTCGTTCATTCGAGCCTCACAGTGTCGCGATGATAGGCAAGTAAATACTTGCATGTCAACCCGGGGTGTGAATGTTTCGCAGCTGATCACTCTGGACAAACGCGTTCTGACCGCACGTACGGGTCGCGTGTCGGCTGAAACGCTACGCGATGTTGAGGCCGGAATTAAACTGGTGTTAGCCCTATAGCCACGCCGTCAGGACGAAATGCTGCGCCGCGACTATCCCGCCAAGGCGCCCCGACCGCCGAATCTATTGATTGGTTTGCCCGACGATTGGCGCGCTATGTTCGGCGGGGGCGGCGGCCGCCGGCGCGGGGGCGGCCACGGGCGCGGGCGCGGGCGCAGGTGCGGGCGCGGGTGCGGGCGCGGGCGCGGGGGGAGCATCGACATTCACTAACGGCAAGTGGTAGGCATCCACCTTGGCCGGCTCTTTTGCCGAGTGCTCCCGCTCCTGCGCAAGCCGAAGTTCCTCGCGCTTGCGCTCGAACTCTTCTTGTCGCTTCGCGGCGTCCACTGCCTCATTTCGCGTCGCGAGCCGTTCAATGGCGATCCGCGCGCTTTCGCAGTCCGGGTCGGTGCGGGCCATGTGCGGACTGCTGTTGCACTTCATCACGATGCCATCGAGGGTCACGCGATCCTGCATGAGATCCTCGACCGTAGCGGGCGGCACACGTGGCGGCCCGCAGCCTACGGCACCCAATGTGCCGACACAAAGTAGGCTAAAACAAAGTAATTTTGCGTGTGCACGTGACATGTGGCTTCCTCGCCCGCAATGGTACCCAAATGTGGCTCGCTAGCGGCCTCGAGGGTTGTGACGTATCTCACGACTTGACAATGTTGCTAAGGCAGGCGGGGCGGCGGCGCGCTCCCGTGCGGACGGGGCGGCTATTTTGCCCCCGGTTTGACCTCCCTACGGCGCCTGTGTACCGTTCGCCAGATCATGGCCGCCAGAAAAGTCGAAAAAGAAGCCAAACCAGTCGATTTCGAGACTGCGATGCGCGACCTCGAAGCCATCGTCGAGCGCCTCGAGCAAGGCGATTTACCGCTCGAGGAGTCGCTGGCGGCGTTCGAACGGGGAATCATGCTGACGCGAAGCTGCCAAGCCGCACTGAAAGATGCGGAACAGAAGGTCGAAATCTTGCTCAAAAAATCCGGTGAAGCCGTCGTTGAAACCTTCAATCCCGACGAAACTTGAGCCGGCAGCGTCCGGTGACGTGAACGCGGACCTGATCGAAACCCGAATTCGCGATTACCAAGCACGAATCGAACGCGTACTGGACGCGGCGTTGCCGACCGCGGATCGAATCCCTCAGCGTTTGCATGCGGCGCAGCGTTATTCGGTATTGGGCGGCGGCAAGCGTCTGCGGCCGCTGCTCGTCTATTGCACGGGTGAGGCACTGGGAATCGATGCCGAGACGCTGGATGCGCCCGCAGCCGCGATTGAATTGATTCATGCCTATTCGCTCGTGCACGACGACTTGCCGGCGATGGACAACGATGATTTGCGTCGCGGCCGGCCGACCACGCATCGCGCGTTCGACGAAGCGACGGCCATTTTGGCGGGCGACGCGTTGCAAGTCGCGGCATTCTCCGTGCTCGCGAGAGAAAGCAGCCCGAACATTACGCCGTCGGCGCGCCTGCAGATGATTCACCTGCTCGCCGACGCAAGCGGCACCACCGGAATGGCTGGCGGCCAAGCGTTGGACCTCGAGGCGGTCGGCCGTGAATTGAGTCTCGAGGAACTCGAGGCCATGCATCGCCTGAAGACCGGCGCGCTGATCCGGGCGAGCGTAATGATTGCGGCCGCGGCCGCGCCGCAACTGCCGGCGGCTGCGCGCGAAGCGCTGGACGGCTATGCGCAGGACATCGGGCTCGCTTTTCAGATTCAGGACGACATCCTCGACGTCGAGGGCAATACTGAAGATATCGGCAAGACCGCCGGTGCCGATGCCGCCAGATCGAAACCGACCTATGCCAGTCTGCTGGGGCTCCAGGGCGCAAAGATACGCGCGCAAGCGCTGAAGAATCGCGCCTGCGAACGCCTGGTCGCCTTGGGGCCGCGCGCGCAAATATTGGCTTGGCTGGCCCGATATGTCGTCGATCGTCGAGTTTAAACGGTCGGCATTGTAGACTACCCGCCGTATGACACTCGCCGATGACTTTCCGCTGTTATCCAAGATTGAAGCGCCCGCGGATTTGCGCAAGCTGCCGCGCAGCGAATTGCTGGCCGTCGCGAAGGAATTGCGCAGCTATCTGATCCATACCGTGAGCCAGATGGGCGGTCACTTCGCCGCCGGGCTCGGCACCGTCGAGCTGACGGTCGCACTGCATTACGTGTTCAACACCCCTCACGACCGGTTGGTCTGGGATGTCGGCCACCAAGCGTATCCGCATAAGGTATTGACGGGCCGCCGCGATCAGCTGCGCACGATCAAACAACACGACGGCTTGGCGCCGTTCCCGACTCGATCCGAGAGCGAGTACGACACCTTTGGAGTCGGGCATTCGAGCACCTCGATCAGTGCCGCACTCGGCATGGCGATAGGCGCGGCCGCACACGCCGGCAAGCGTCGCGTCGTCGCGATCATCGGCGATGGTGCAATGACGGCCGGCATGGCATTCGAGGCCATCAATCATGCCGGCAGCCTCAACGTCGACCTATTGGTGATTCTCAACGACAACGACATGTCGATTTCCAACAATGTCGGCGCGATGTCGAATTATTTTGCGCGTGTATTGTCCGGGAAACTATATGCCACGCTGCGCGAGGGCGGCAAAAAAGTCCTCAGGCAGATGCCGACGGTATGGGAACTCGCGCGCCGCTCCGAGGAGCACATGAAGGGCATGATCCTGCCGGGCACCGTATTCGAGGAAATGGGCTTGAACTATATCGGCCCGATCGAAGGGCACGACTTGCATGCGCTGGTGGCGACCCTCGAGAACATGCGCGACCTCAAAGGCCCGCAGCTGCTGCACATCGTGACGCGCAAGGGCAAAGGCTACGCGCCCGCTGAAGCGGATCCGATCAAGTGGCACGGTCCCGGGCCGTTCGATCCGGCCAGCGCGACGATATTCAAGGAAAAAAGCAGCGGGCCGAGCTACTCGCAAGTCTTCGGACAATGGATCTGCGACATGGCCGCACGCGACCCGCGTATCGTGGCGATTACGCCTGCGATGCGCGAGGGTTCCGGATTGGTGGAGTTCGAAAAGAGATTTCCGGATCGCTACTTCGATGTCGGCATCGCGGAACAACATGCCGTGACCTTTGCCGCGGGCTTGGCCTGCGAGGGCATGCGACCCGTCGTGGCGATCTACTCGAGCTTCTTGCAGCGTGCATACGATCAATTGGTGCACGACGTCGCGCTGCAAAATCTCCCGGTGGTATTCGCGATCGATCGCGCCGGCCTAGTCGGCGGCGACGGCGCCACGCACCAGGGCAGCTATGATCTGTCCTTCATGCGGTGCATCCCCGGCATGGTGGTCATGGCGCCCAGCAACGAGGATGAATGCCGCCAAATGCTGTTCACGGCGACGACGCTCGATTCGCCCGCCGCGGTGCGATACCCGCGCGGCACGGGTCCCGGCGTGCCGATTCAAACCGAAATGCGCGCATTGCCGATCGGGCGCGGCGTCGTCATGCGCGAAGGCCGCAGCGGCCTCGCGCTCCTCGCGTTCGGCAGCATGGTCGCCAGCGCCGAGCGTATCGGCGAGCAGCTCGACGCCACCGTCGTCAACATGCGTTTTGTGAAGCCGATCGATGAGGATCTGATCGATCGCATCGCGAGCAAGAATCATTCTCTCATCACGCTCGAAGAAAACGCGATTGCCGGGGGCGCGGGCAGTGCGGTCGCCGAAGTGCTGAGCGCGCAGGGCCACCGAGTCTCGCTGCTGCAAATTGGCATTCCGGATCGACCGATCGCGCATGGCTCTCGCGACGACTCCCTTGCCGAAGCGGGACTTGATTTCGCGTCGCTGCAATCGCAAATCAACGCGTGGTGGCGGCCGCGCTTGCCGCGAGTCGTGGATGCCGCGGGCTAGACCTCAGATCCGCGATTCAGCGGTCTGCAGGCGGCCGATGATGCTGCGCAGAAACACCTGATTGAATCGTAACTGACATTCGGCCGAGACCTGCTCGAGCAGCGTCGAGCTGACCTTCATGACGGTGACCTCGCGTGCGGCGGTGATCGTGGCGGTGCGCTTCGCGCCGCGCACGTAGCTCGTTTCACCGAAACACTCGCCCGTTTCGAGGTAGCCCAGGGCTCGGCCATGGCGCTGCACGGCGACGCTGCCCTGCACGATGATGTAGAACCGATCGTCCATCTCGCCTTCCTTGACGATCTCCTCGTTGGCGGCGTAGTCCTGCCAGCTGCTTGCACGCAGCACTTCCCAAATTTCGCCGTGCGAGAATTCATGGAAAAACTTCAGCTTGCGCAACAGGCTGAATTGTTCCTGCTGATCGATGCGATTGTATTGGGCGCGCAATTTTTGATGCACGCGCGTGAGCTCGGCGGCGAAATCCAAGCCGGTGCGATAGCGCTTTTCCGGATCCTTGAGCAGCGCCATGGCGGTCACGTTCTCCAGTTCCTCTGGAATCTCGGGCCGCAGCGTGTGGATCGGCGGCGGCGTCGCATAGACGATCTGATGCAGCAGCTTCTGCAGATTTCCCGCGCGAAACGGCCGCGTTCCGGTCAATAATTCGTACATGACGGCGCCGAGCGAATACAGATCGGAGCGATTCGTGAGTTCGATCGATTGCACCTGTTCCGGCGACATATATGAAGGGCTGCCCGCAATGCCCTCGATCCGCGATATCTCGGAATCGGCGACGAGCGCGATGCCGAAATCGATGATCCGGACATCGCTATCGAGCGTGAGCATGATGTTGCTCGGCTTGATGTCGCGATGGATGACGCCGCGGCTGTGCGCGTAATGCAGCGCCCTCGCCGCTTTGTAAACCAGCTCGACGACGTCGTCGATACGCAGCAGATTGTCGGGGCGGCAATACGCGGCCAGCGTGCGTGCGCCGTGTACATGCTCGGTCACGATGTAGCAGTGACCGTTCTCCTCACCGGCGTCGTAGATCGGCAGAATGTTCGGATGCTGCAGCATGCCGACCATGTGGGCTTCGGAGAGGAACATCTTGCGCGCGATGCGTTTGCGATTCTCATCGCCGCTCGAATCGACGTTGTAGACCTTGATCGCCACATCCCGGCCGTAGTACGGATCGTGAGACAAGTAGACGACGCCGGTGCTGCCGCGGCCGACTTCGTTGATGATTAAATACTTGCCGATTTTTTCGGGCAGCGACGCATTGCCGCTCGGCGTCTTGGGAATAGTTTTGGAACGAGGGATATTCAAGTTGAACCCAAAAGGCTGCGGCGCGTTCCTTCGAACAATTGCCGTGCAGGATACTGGGGCGATGACGCCCAAACTGTGACTTGGGTCCTAAGGTCAGCGAAAGTGATCGTATCCGAGCACGCCCGGAACCCACGCCAGGCCATTTAAGGTCCACGTGACGCCGCTGCCGGCCCCCAATTCGCCGATTGCGGTCAGCGCAAGGCCGATTCGGGATGCCGCCTCGCCGAGCTGCGCAAAGCGATCGGGCGGTACCGCGAGCAGCAGTTCATAGTCATCGCCGGCGGCGAGCGCCCAATCGCGCGCCTGCTGCGGCGTCGCGAGTTCGCGCAGCGCCTGCGACAGCGGCAGTCGCTCCACCTCGACCCGAGCCGACACGCCGCTCGCCGCGGCCAGTTTGGGCAGATCTCCGACGAGCCCATCGGAGATGTCCATTGCGGCCGTCGCAATACCGCGCGCCGCCAATCCGAATTGGACGCGCGGCGCCGGGTACTCGAAGCGTTCGATGAGTTCACGCGCAAGCGCGCCGCGGTGCGGCGGGGTATCGGTGCCGGTCCGCGTTTGACCGCGCGGCGCGGCGCGCGCCTGCGCCAGCCAGAGACCCGCCCCGGCATCGCCGAGCGTTCCGGTGACCGCGAGAATGTCGCCGGCCCGAGCGCCGCTGCGGCGTATCGCCGCGCCGCGCGGCACATGCCCCAGCAACTGCAGGCTAACGGTCAATGGACCGCCGGTCGTATCGCCGCCCACGAGCGCAACGCCGTAGCGATCCGCGAGTTGCCATAGCCCCGCGGCGAACTCCTCGAGCCATGCCCGCTCGGCCGTCGGCATCGTGAGGGCCAACGTCGCCCACGCGGGGCTCGCGCCCATGGCCGCAAAATCGCTCAAATTGACCGCGAGCGCACGGTGGCCGATGCTGCGTGCGTCGGTCCCCGGCAGAAAGTGGCGCCCCGCGACGATCGTATCGACGGCCGCCACCAAATCGGCGCCGTCGGGAACCCGCAGCAGCGCCGCATCATCGCCAATTCCGAGCAGCACGCCCTCCTGCGCGAGTGCCCGCTCGCCCCTGCGCACGAAGAAGCGGCTGATTAGTTCGAACTCGCCGATGCTCAAGGCCCGATCCCCATGGAGCGTTATTCGAGTGTTTGCCCGTACTCGTGCGGTCGCAGTTCTTGCGCCGCACGGTCGAGCACCGCGTTGACGAACTTGTGTCCATCGGTTGCGCCGAACTGCTTCGCCAGCTGCACCGCCTCGGCGAGCACCACGCGATAGGGTAGGTCGGCGGCGGACTGCAATTCGTGCACTCCGAGCCAGAGCACGGCGTGCTCGATCGGATCGAGTGCGTTCGGAGGAATTTCAGAAAGACGCGCCAGCACCGCGTCCAGCCCCTCGCGATGCGGCACAATTGCCATCATCAACGCACGGAAATAGCCGCGATCGACTCGTTCGGCTTCCGGGTCCGCTGCGTATTGCTTATGCGTATCCTGCCACGAGCGCGGATTGATTTGAATTTGATAGAGCGCCTGCACGGTCAGTCGGCGTGCGAGGCTGCGCGCGCGATGACCGGGAGCCGCATGGCGGCGGCGAGGGGCGGATCCTTTGACGCCCACCGCTACGGCTCCAGACGGCGCAGCAGATTGGCCATCTCGATCGCCGTCAACGCGGCGTCGGCGCCCTTGTTGCCGTCCTTGCCGCCGGCACGATCGGTCGCCTGCTCCACGGTATCGGTCGTCAGAACCCCGAATGCGACCGGTAGCGCACAGTCGAGCGCAACCTGCGCCAGGCCTCGCGCGCACTCGCCCGCCACATAATCGAAATGCGGCGTGTCGCCGCGAATCACGGCCCCCAAGGCGATCAACGCATCGTAACGGCCCGAAAGCGCCAATTTGCGCACGACGAGCGGTATTTCGAAGGCGCCGGGCACACGCACAATGTCGATCCGGGATGCGGCGACACCATGGCGCTTCAGCGTCTCCACGGCACCCTGGACCAGGGGCTCGACCACGAAATCGTTGAATCGCGCCGCGATGCATGCGAAGCGCAAATCGCCGGCCGAAAGATCCCCCTCGATTATTCTTGGCTGATCAACGGGCACGGGTGCTTATCCTCGGGAACTCGGGACTTCAAAGTATATGCCCCTTGACGCGTCATTCAGCGCCATCGACGTATTCGGTGACCGCCAGATCGAATGCCGCCAGTCCCTGCAACTGTTTCGGGGCGCTGAGCACTCGCATGCGCTTCAGGCCGAGATCCTTGAGAATTTGTGCGCCGATGCCGTAGGTACGCAGCACGGTGGCACCCGGGGCAGGCGGCCCCGATGGCTTCTTGCTGTCGAGCAATTGCACGCTGTCCATGAAATCGCGCGGACTCTCGTCCGGCCGCAGAATCACGATGACGCCCGAGGGCTCGCTCGCCACGCGGCGGATCGCCGAACGCAACGGCCAGCCCAAGCGGTCGCTACGTACGCCCAGCACGTCCCGCAAAGTCTCCTTCAGATGCACGCGAACCAGGGGCGGCGGCTCGGAATTCAGATCCCCCTTGACGAGCGCGACGTGCACGTTCTTGTGAACATGGTCCTCGTAACAATAGAGGCGGAACGCGCCGTACTCGGTGTCGACGCTCTCTTCATAGATGCGTTCGACCGAGCGCTCGTTCTTCAAGCGATAGCGGATCAAGTCGGCGATCGTGCCGATCTTCAAATGGTGGGTCTCCGCGAACAACTGCAGGTCCGGTCGGCGCGCCATCGTGCCGTCCTCGTTGAGAATCTCGACGATCACGGCGGCCGGCGCAAAACCGGCGAGACGCGCCAAATCGCAGCCGGCCTCCGTATGCCCGGCCCGCGTGAGCACGCCGCCGGGCTGCGCCATCAACGGGAATATGTGCCCGGGCTGGCGCAGATCTTCGGGCTGTGCACCGGTTGCGACCGCCGTTTGAATCGTGTGCGCGCGATCGTGCGCGGAAATGCCGGTGGTCACGCCCTCCGCGGCCTCGATCGACAGCGTGAAATTGGTTTTGTGCAGGCTGTCGGTGTCGCTGACCATCAGCGGCAAGCGCAGCTGTCGGCAGCGCTCTCGCGTGAGCGTGAGGCAAATCAAGCCCCGCCCGTAGCGGGCCATGAAGTTGACGTCCTCGGCCCGCACGCAGGTGGCGGCCATCACGAGATCCCCTTCATTCTCGCGATCCTCGTCGTCCATGATCACAGCCATTTTGCCGCGGCGTATGTCCTCGAGAATCTCGTCGATCGTATTAAAGCCAGCCATGTTGCGTTTCACTCTTCGGTTTTTGAAATCAGTCGATCCAAATATCTCGCGATCACGTCGATTTCGACGTTCACACCGTCGCCGATTGCCAACTCGCCGAGAGTCGTGGCCCGATGCGTGTGCGGAATGATATTGACGTCGAATACCGCGCCGCGCACCTCGTTGACGGTCAAACTCACGCCATTGATGCAGATGGAGCCCTTCGGCGCGATGAAGCGCGCGAGCGCGAGCGGCACCGTGACGCTCAAACGCCAGGAGCGCGCATCGGGATGAATTCCTACGAGCGTGCCGACCGCATCGACATGTCCGCTGACCAGATGGCCGCCGAGCGGATCGCCGGCCCGCAGGCTCGGCTCCAAATTCACGCGCGAGCCGCTGACCAGCGCGCCCAATGTCGTCTTGGAAATGGTTTCGCGCGACACATCGGCGAAAAACACGTGCGACTCCTTGCGCGTCACGGTCAGGCATGCGCCCTGCACGCACACGCTATCGCCAAGTGCGATGCGTGCGAGATCGAGGTCCGGGGCATCGAATCCCAACTCGAGATCGCCGTCTTTGTCGGTAATCGCAACGAGTCGGCCGGTCGCCACGATGATTCCGGTAAACATACTCAGGCCTCTTTTGGTTTCAAGATGAGGCGCAAGTCGGCGCCGATGCGCCGAACGTCCACGAATTCGAAGCCGCGCGTTATCGCATCGAGGCCGCCCTCCTGCGGAGTGTGCGCTTCTGCACCTCGCAAATCGGCGAGAGGCAGTGCATCTGACCCAAGAAAAATCGGCGCGACGTACAGCAACAGCTCGTCGACGAGCCCCGCGCGCAGAAACGCCGCCGCCAAGCGCGGGCCGCATTCGACGAGCACTTCGTTGACCTCGAACGCGGTCAAACGCCGCAACACCGCGCCGATATCCAAACCACCGTCGCGGCACGCCAAGCGCTCGACACGCAGCGCGGACGCCGGTGCGTCGGGCGAAGCGAATACCAAGGCGCCTTCGCCTTGAAATATCCTGGCCGTCGGCGCGCACGACAGCGAAGGATCGAGCAGCACGCGCAAGGGCTGGCGCACCCACGACCCATAGTCGAGCCGCACGTCGAGCCGCGGATCATCGATCCGCACCGTGCCGGCGCCCGTCAGGACCGCGGAACTGCGCGCCCGCCAAACTTGCACGTCGGCACGCGACTCCTCTCCGCTGATCCACGCCTTGACGCCGTCCGCACGGGCGGTTCGCGCGTCCAAACTCATGGCCAGTTTGAGCCGCACATAGGGACGCGCACGCTCGAAGCGCGAGAAAAAGCCGGGGTTGAGCGCGCGCGCCGCCGCCGCAAGCAGGCCGACCGATACGCCGATACCGGCTTCCTGCAATCGGCGGATGCCCTCGCCCGCGACTTTCGGGTTGGGGTCGGATGTCGCGCAATGCACCTGCGCAACACCGGCCGTAATCAACGCATCCGCACATGGCGGCGTGCGTCCGGTATGACTGCAGGGCTCGAGCGTGACATACGCGGTCGCGCCGCGAGCACTCTCGGCGGCCGCGCGCAGCGCGAGCACTTCGGCATGCGGCTCTCCGGCGCGATAATGCCATCCCTCGCCGACAACGCGTCCGTCGCGGGCCAATACACAGCCGACGCGCGGATTTGGATCGGTCGTGTACAGACCGCGTTCTGCCAATTGCAGCGCGCGCGCCATGTGCATCGAGTCCTGTTGGGCGAGTTGGGCGGTCATTTGGTTTTGTCGTTCGGATCGGTGCCGGGCAGCAGCGGTAATTGATTCGTGCTGCGCTCGCGCCGGCGACGGTGATGCCGCAGTTGATCGATCTCGGTCCGAAACGCCTCGATGTCCTGGAAACTGCGGTACACGGAGGCAAAGCGCACGTAGCCGACTTCGTCCAGGTGGCGCAGCTCCTCCATGACCATGTCCCCAATGCTGCGCGAAGCGATCTCGCGCTCGCCGAGGCTGCGCAGCCGGTGACAGATACGGGCCACGGCATCCTCGATCGCTTCGCGGCTCACGGGACGTTTCTCGAGCGCTTTCTGAATGCCGCCGCGCAGCTTGTTCTCGTCGAAGGGCTCGCGGCTGCGATCGCTCTTGACGACCGTCGGCAACAGCAACTCCGCCTCTTCGAAGGTCGTGAAGCGCTCCGTACACGCCAAGCATTCGCGCCGTCGACGGATCTGGCGCCCCTCTCCCGCAAGGCGCGAATCGATGACTTTAGTCTCCGTGTGGCCGCAGAATGGACAATGCATCGGGGCTGCTTACACTAGTCCCAACACTATCCGCAGCGCCTTCATCCATAGACCGGAAATCGCCTGCATAGCGCTACCACCTCGGAGCGCGCGCGCTCCACGGCCGATTCATCGCCCATGTGATCGAGCACATCGGCAATCCAATTCGCCAGTTGCTGCACTTCGGGCTCCTTGAAGCCGCGCGTCGTGACCGCCGGCGTCCCGATGCGCAAGCCGCTTGCGATCGCAGGCGGCCGCGGATCATTCGGCACAGCGTTCTTGTTGACCGTCATGTGCGCGCGACCCAAAGCCGCGTCGGCATCCTTGCCCGTGATGTTCTTGTCGATCAGATCGAGCAAGAACAAATGATTGTCGGTGCCTCCCGAGACGATCTTGTAGCCGCGCGACTGCAGAACCTTGGTCATTGCCCTCGCGTTCGTGACGACTTGGACGCTATAGGCTTTGAATTCCGGCTGCAGCGCTTCCAAGAAAGCGACGGCCTTGGCGGCTATGACATGCATGAGCGGGCCGCCCTGAGTGCCGGGGAACACCATGGAATTGAATTTCTTGTGCAAATCCGCATGTGGGCGCGCCAAGATCAAGCCACCGCGCGGACCGCGCAGCGTCTTGTGCGTCGTCGAAGTCACGACATCGGCATACGGCACTGGATTCGGATAGACGCCCGCGGCCACGAGCCCCGCGACATGCGCCATGTCCACCATCAAGTACGCGCCCACGGAATCGGCGATCGCGCGAAAGCGCGCCCAATCGATGACGCGCGAATAGGCCGAAAAGCCCGCGACGATGAGCTTCGGTCGATGCTCTTGAGCGAGTCGGGCGACTTGATCGTAATCGATCTCGCCCGAATCCGGCTTGATGCCGTACTGCAGAGCGTTGAAGAGCTTGCCCGAGAAATTGACCTTGGCGCCATGCGTGAGGTGACCGCCGTGATCCAAGCTCATGCCGAGGATCGTATCGCCCGGACTCAGTAGCGCGAGGTAAGCTGCCGCGTTCGCCTGCGAGCCGGAGTGCGGCTGTACGTTCGCATAGGCCGCACCGAATAATTCCTTCGCGCGATCGATCGCGAGCTGCTCGGCGATATCCACATATTCACAACCACCGTAGTAGCGCTTGCCCGGGTAACCTTCGGCATATTTGTTCGTGAGCACCGAACCCTGCGCCTCCAGCACGCGCGGACTCGCGTAATTCTCGGAGGCGATCAGCTCGATATGATCCTCCTGGCGCTGCCGTTCGCCGGCAATCGCACTGCTGAGTTCGGGGTCGAAGCCGGCAATAGTCATTTGCGCACTGAACATGTACCAAGGTCTCCCGGGAATTGGCAGCCAACGATTAGGCGCCAGGAAAATAGCCGATAATTATAGCCGATTCGGCTATGGATCCCTAGCCAGAAACGCGCGTATGACACTTGTCCACGCCTCAGCGAGGTTGCGCCGATTGTAGCCGCCGCCGCCCATGCCGAGCACCCTGCCATGGCCTTGGGCGTCCGCGATCGCGCATAGGCGCCGGGCCGCGTGGGCATGCGCGGCCGCGGTGAATTGCAGGTGCGTGATCGGATCGCCGGCCAGACTGTCGGCGCCGCATTGAAACAAAATGAATTCGCTGGGGTAGCGTTCCAGCGTATCTTCGACTTCCTGCCAGGCCGCCATGAAAGCATCGTCGCCAGACCCGGGTTCGAGCGGCAAATTCAACTTCGTGCCGACGGCGGGCCCGCGGCCGGTTTCCGCGCGTGCGCCGGTGCCGGGATACAGATGCCTGCCGTCCTCATGAATATCGGCGATGATGAGGTCCGCATCGCTCTCGAAGGCATAAAACATGCCGTCGCCATGATGCGCATCGATATCCACGTAGGCGATGCGGCGCACGGAATAGCGCGAACGCAAAGTTTCCACGGCGACGCCGCAATCGCTGAAAACGCAGAATCCCGCCGCCCCGGCGCGCGCCGCATGGTGCAACCCGGCGATCGGCACGAACGCCCGCCGAGCCGCGCCCGACATCAACGCCTCGAGCGCCACCAAGGTCGAACCGACGACCGACCCGGCGGCCTCGAATACGCCCTTGAACGCGGGCGTATCGCCGCCGTCCAGAAAGCCCTCGCCCTGGACGGACCTTTTCTGTACGAAATCAATGTAGGACTGTGTATGGAACGACGCCAACTCCTCCACGGTCGCCATCCGGGGCGCGCGCAAGGCAACCTCGGCCACGAGGCCCTGAGCAGTCAATTCCCGCATGAAATGCGCATGCCGGTCCAGGCCGAAGGGATGACCGCTGCCAAAACCGTAACGGGCGATCTCGTCTCCGGCAACGACGGTAACTGCGGGGTCGGGCATCTCGATATCAGCCTAGCACGAGCCGCATCGGCCGTGACAAGCTTGACATTGTCGCGGATAATTCGGCTCCGGTACCCACCGCTCAGTCACCATTACTTTTCAACGCAGGTCGCTAATGGCTCAGTTCATTTACACCATGAACCGGGTAGGCAAGGTCGTGCCGCCCAAGCGCATTATTTTGCGCGATATCTCCTTGAGTTTCTTTCCCGGCGCCAAAATCGGCGTGCTGGGCCTCAATGGTTCCGGCAAGTCCACGTTGTTGAAGATCATGGCCGGCGACGACAAGGACATCGAAGGCGAGGCGCGCCCGCAACCGGGCATCAAAGTCGGCTACCTGCCGCAAGAGCCGGTGCTCGATGAGCAAAAAAACGTGCGCGAGGTCGTCGGCGAGGGCGTCGGCGACGTCCAGCGCCTCATCGATCGGTTCAATGCGATCAGCGATCGATTCGCCGAGACGCTGTCCGACACTGAAATGAACAAGCTCATGGAAGAGCAGGCCAAGATGCAGGACAAGATCGACGCGGTCGGGGGTTGGGAATTGGAACGTAAGCTCGAAATCGCCGCCGACGCGCTGCGTCTGCCGCCATGGGACGCGGTCGTCGGCAAATTGTCGGGCGGCGAGAAAAGGCGGGTCGCCCTGTGCCGGCTATTGCTCTCGAAGCCGGATATGCTGCTGCTCGATGAGCCGACCAACCACCTCGACGCTGAATCGGTGGCGTGGCTCGAACATTTTCTCGAGGAATATCCGAGCACCGTCATCGCCGTCACTCACGATCGGTATTTTCTCGATAACGTCGCGGAATGGATTCTGGAACTCGACCGCGGTCACGGCATCCCATGGCAGGGCAATTACTCCTCCTGGCTCGAACAGAAAGAGCAGCGCCTCGCACAGGAAAACCGCCAGCAGGACGCGCTGGCGAAGACGCTCAAACGGGAGTTGGAGTGGGTAAGGACCAATCCCAAAGCGCGCCAAGCGAAATCGAAAGCGCGATTGCAGCGCTACGAAGAATTGGCCTCACAAGAATTCCAGAAGCGCAACGAAACCAATGAAATCTACATCCCGCCGGGGGAACGGCTGGGGGACCTGGTCATCGAATGCAAGAGCATTCGCAAAGCCTTCGGCGAACGTCTATTGATCGACTCCTTGAGCTTCAGCCTACCGCCGGGCGGTATTGTCGGCATCATCGGCCCCAACGGGGCCGGCAAGACCACGCTGTTTCGCATGCTGTCGGGCGTTGAAAAGGCCGACGGCGGCGAAATTCGCATGGGCCCCACGGTCAAATTGGCCTATGTCGACCAATCCCGCCAATCGCTCAACGACAAGAACACCGTATGGCAGGAAATCTCGGGCGGCCTCGACCTGATCAAGGTCGGCAACTACGAGACCTCCTCGCGTGGTTACGTGGGCCGATTCAATTTCAAGGGCGTGCAGCAACAGCAGGTGATCGGCGATCTATCGGGCGGCGAACGCAATCGCGTGCACCTCGCCAAGGTATTGAAATCCGGCGGTAATGTCCTGCTGCTCGACGAACCGACGAACGATCTGGACATCGAGACCTTGCGCGCGCTCGAGGAAGCGCTGATCGCCTTCCCGGGCTGCGCGGTGGTCATTTCCCACGATCGGTGGTTTCTCGATCGCATCGCCACGCACATCCTTGCGTTCGAGGGGGACTCGCAAGTAATCTGGTTCGAGGGCAACTATCAGGAATACGTGGAGGACTTCAAACGGCGCAAAGGCGAGGCCGCTGCACAGCCGCACCGTCTCCGCTACAAGCCGTTGGCAGGATGATATGACCATGTTCATCGACCACCAGGACGAATTGCACGTCGAATATCAGGGCATCGCGCTGACCTGCCCGCATTGCCAGACGCTGACGCATTTAACCGCAGTCGCCACGCCGAAGTTCGAGGAGTTGAATCGGCGCAGACCGAAGAACGTCGGCATCGTCTTCAAGTGCGACGCCTGCGGCGAACCCATATTCCTGAAATTCACGGTGCGCTGCTTCAACGCCGCGCGCGTCGAACTCGGGCAAAACTACGTTGAAATCGAGCGTGCGCGCGAAAATTTTCCGCTGACCTATTTGCCCGAGGAAGCGGAACAGCTGTTCAAGGAGGCTCTGACCTGCTATGCGGCCGGCTGCTTCAACGCATTCGGCGCGATGAGCCGCCGCACGGCACAATCTTTGTTTCGCGAGCTCGGCGAACGCGGCAAGCTCGAGATGTTCGACACCCTTCAGGAGATCCGCGATCTCGCGTCGCTCGATGATGAGACGTTCGGCGCGATGCGTGCCGTACTGTTCGGCAGCGACACCGATCCTTGGCCGCACCAACCCATGCTGAATGCGGAGCGCGCCGGCATTCTGCTCGAAGTGATCCGCGATCTGCTGTACCAGACGTTCGTGCGCAAGGCGCGGCTGTTGCAAGCGATGACGTTTCGCAAGTTCGTGGTGCCGGCGCAAAGCGAAACCAGCGCCTAGTTCAAAAATACCCTTGCGTTGCGGAACAACCGCATCCAACCGCCGTCCTCGCCCCACGAGGACGGCGCCCAGGAATTTTGTACGGTGCGAAACACTCGCTCGGGATGCGGCATCAGCGCGGTGATTCGGCCGTCGGCATTGCAGATGCCGGCTACCCCCAAGGGCGAACCGTTGGGATTGAACGGATAGCGCTCGGTGATTCGTTCGCGGTGATCGACATACTGCAGCGTCACCGATCCTTGACTCAGCAACTGCGCCGCACCGGCATCGGATGCCGCACCTGCATCGGCCGTCGCGCCTGCGGCGAACTCGGCATAACCCTCGCCATGGGCCACCGCAATCGGCAGCACCGATCCGTGCATGCCGGCAAACAATACGGAATGCGTTTCCGGCACACGCACGAGAGCGAGACGTGCCTCATATTGCTCGGACCTATTGCGCACAAAACGCGGCCAGGCGTCGCTGCCGGGCACGAGTTCCCGCAGTGCAGACAGCATCTGACAACCATTGCAGACGCCCAGCGTGAATGTCGCCGGCCGTGCGAAGAACGCCGCGAATTCCTCACGCGCACGGGTGTTGAACAGAATCGACTTGGCCCAGCCCTCGCCGGCACCCAGCACGTCTCCATAAGAAAATCCGCCGCAAGCAACCAGACCGTGGAACCGCGATAAGCTCACGCGCCCGCCCTGGATGTCCGTCATGTGCACATCGTAGGCGTCGAAGCCGGCGCTGGTGAACACCGCGGCCATTTCGGTTTGACTGTTGACGCCTTGCTCGCGCAGCACCGCGATCGAAGGCCGCGCGCCGGTCAAAATGAAAGGCGCGGCGACGTCGTCGCCGGCCTCGTAAGTCAAGCGGGCATGCAAGCCCGGGTCATCGGGATCCGAGAGCCGCTCATATTCCTCGAGCGCGCACGCCGGATTGTCGCGCAGGCTCTGCATCCGATACGACACCTCGCTCCAGCATCGATGCAAATCGATGCGCGATCCGAGGTCGAGATCCTGACCGTTGACATGCAGACTTACCGCCGAGCCCGGCACCGGCCTGCCGACGGACCGCGTGTATTCGCCCAATCCATGCCGCAGCAATATGTCGCGGGCCTCGCTCAGGCGCGCAGCTCGGACCTGCACGACCGCGCCGAGTTCTTCTGCGAAACATGCGGCCAAGGGATCGGCTACCGTGCCGAGTTCAATCTCGAGACCACAGTGAGAAGCGAAGGCCATCTCCAGCAGCGCGATCAACAATCCGCCGTCCGAGCGATCGTGATACGCGAGCAGCAGACCGCAATCCTTCAATTCGACGATGGCCGACGCGAATGCCGCGAGCAATCGCGGCGAATCCAGATCGGCCGGCACGCCGCCGGTCTGGCCGAACACCTGCGCCCAACAAGAGCCACCCAAACGATCCTTGCGGCCCCCCAAATCGATGAGCACCAAGTTCGACGGCTCCGATAAATCGAGCTCCGGAGTCAGCGTACGGCGCGCGTCCTGGACCGGTGCGAACGCGGAGACGATCAGCGAGATCGGCGCGATGACCGCGTGTGCACCGCTGGCGTCGGCCCACGCCGTGCGCATCGAAAGAGAATCCTTGCCGACCGGGATCGTGATCCCGAGTTCGGCACACAGATCCACTCCGACCGCGCGCACCGTGGCATAGAGGTCCGCATCCTCGCCGGGCTGACCGCAGGCTGCCATCCAATTGGCCGACAGCCGGATATCCTGCAGTCGCCGCACGTCGGCGGCGAGGATATTGGTGACGGCCTCGGCGACCGCCAGCCTGCCCGACGCCGGCGGATTCAAGACCGCGACCGGAGCCCGTTCGCCCATCGCCATCGCCTCGCCCGTAACGCCTTGATAACTGCTCAGCGTGACCGCCACGTCGGCGACCGGCGTTTGCCAAGGGCCGACCATTTGATCGCGGCTGATCAGTCCGCCGACGGTTCGATCGCCGATCGTGATCAGGAACGACTTGTCGGCGATCGTCGGCAGGCGCAGCAAACGTCGCAGCGACTCCGCGATCGTCGCGCCGGCGGTCGA
>Ga0187858_10000185_pt1 | contig 77791 bp, 70 predicted proteins | sample June2016WEW_8_15_FD_133015 | JGI IMG/M metagenome (GOLD analysis project Ga0187858, IMG submission 133015) | Peatland microbial communities from SPRUCE experiment site at the Marcell Experimental Forest, Minnesota, USA - June2016WEW_8_150 | ecosystem: Environmental > Terrestrial > Soil >...
AAAAACGATGACGCATCGATAGCGCTCGCTGCTCAGATAATCCCAGAACGTCCGTCCTTTCACGGAGTCAATGCTGAGCTTTTGCAAGTCACCCATCGTCGGGTCAAAAATGTCGTAGGTGTAGAGCAGGCCGTGATTACCGGGGCTCAGGCCCGTGTTGATGCTCGCCCAAGCCGGGATAGTATCGACCGGAAAGACCGACTTTGAAAGAAACGTAGGGCTGTCTCGCATGAGCGCGGCGAAGTTCGGCAACACTGCCTTATGCTCTGACAAAACGTACGGATCGAGCGAGTCTACGCCCAATATCATAATCTTGGTCATTCATTCACCAAAGCAGTCGTAATTATGAGTGCGTCTTGCGTTAGCTCTTGCACAGTCCGCGTCCCGTCGAGCACGATTACCCGATTAGCGGGCAGATCCTTTAGCAGCTCTTGCTTCTCCTCTTCGCTTCGCCACAGAAACTCGAGTGAGGGTATGTCGTCCTTTCGGGCGTACGCCAGTTCGGGCGGCACCTTGATGTAGAAAACTACCGTTGGTTGAGGAAACAGCTTCGTGAGCCACGCCACTATTCTTCGTGACGTCGTGTCTTGTCCGTGAAGGCCTTGTATCACGTCATAAACGTAGCGGTCGACTACCAGCACCGTACTAGTCAGCGACGATGCCACGAGCGCTGGGCACACCCGCATGAAATAATCAACCCACGTGAGATAGTCGAAAAAAAGGATTCTATCGTGTGCAGAAGCAACGCCACGTTCGTTGCCCCGCTTGATCATGGCGTTTTTCGTAGGCGCGGCGAACGGCTTAAATAGCCACGACTCGAAGCCGCGCCAGCCGCACCAGATGTACTTTGAGGATATGCGGGCTTTACTTAGTGATTCGTGGAGCGATTTGGCAACGGTTGTTTTTCCGGATCCGTCCACGCCCATAAAACACACAATTATTCTTCGTTTCATACAAGCAAATTCTAACGTTGACACAGTGCGTATGACGCTCACATGACTTAAGATATGCGACTAAACAGGCCACGCCTGGCGCTCTTGTCACAAACGAACAGCAGCACGAGAAGCGAACGCAAGAGTTTTTCCCCTCTTGCTGTCAGGAGATCCCGGCGCGCCTTAGGCACGCTGCCCTTCTCAAACCGCAATCCGAAATGATAGGAACTGTGTAGATTAGTTCAAGGACTCGCCGCCCCTTCCTGGGCTCGCCGGAGGGATTCGTATAGTCCCTCTAATGTTGTCGTTATGCTCTGCCAAGAATACGGCAACACCTTAGTTCTGGTGTCAACGTCGATGCTGTGCGTTTTGATTTCAGCGACCGCTTTTGGGATATCTCGATCCTGCTCCACAAATAAGAGCCCTCCTCCTTCGCGAAAGCTTGTTAGCAGCGTATCGTGCTTAGTCGACACAACGGGCAGATTGCAGGACATGGCTTCGAGCACGGACAAGGGAGAGAATATGGTGGCGCCGCGCAGGACAGGAAAGACGTAGCAATCAGATAACGCGTATATATCCTCAACGTGCTCGAAATAGTCCTGCCAAACCAGGCATCCCGATTCCACGAGAGCGTTGCGGACCTCTGCGTCCGTCTCAAAATGGGCGCTCGCTACCACGAGCACTTGATTATCTCCATGTTGTAGATCGCGGAGCGCCTTGAGGTTTCTTCCCTGAATGAGATGGCCGACGTGCAAGATGACAAACTTGTCGTGATCAATGCCGTATTCGGTTCTCAACGCGTTTTTCACGCTTATGGGCGCTTCATCGAATTTTTCGGTATCCACTCCGTTAGGCAGATAAGCGGCGTGAAGCGATAATCCCTTGAGTTTCCGCAAAGCGCGTTGCGACTGGGTCAACAACAAATCTGGTTTCAGGATCAGCACCAACGCCCTCGTGAGCGGATTTCGCAACAGCGTAAAGAAGTACGGGTGCACGGCCGACATGACCGTCTTTGCAGATTTGTTTGCTGCCGCGTAGTATGCGCATTTGAGCAAGACAAAGCTCTTGAGTGAGGGGCCTGATACGCAATGAATCACATCGGGCTTGAAAGCGTGAAGTCTCTTCCAGAACCGAAAAGATAACGCTTTCGTAACGTCGAGCCTGAGCACATCGTTGTCGCGTTGGAGTTCTCTGCTCAAAAAACAATTAATGTTCTTAACGCCTTCATTGAGTTCGCGTGAGAACTCCCCCACAATGCATATCTTCATGCGTGCAGAACCTCACCATAGATGCTGGCCAGCTGCCCCGCGACAGCGGACCACGAATATTCCTGCAAGACCCTTTTTCTTCGGTTTTCAACGTCTTCATAGGTTCCCTTTCTGAAGATCTCTTTTACCGCTATTGCGATCTGAATTGGGACATCCCCCCCCATATCCAACGGTGAGCCTCCCAGGTCTGAGAGCAGGAAACTGAGGCCGCCTGCGTTTGCTAACACGACGGGCGTTCCTGCGGCCATGCTTTCCAGCGCGGTAATCCCAAATGCCTCGCACGTCGAAGGCAAAATGAAGACGTCTGCGTTCGCGTAGAGTTGTCGCAGCTCTGTGTCAGATACAAGGGTCAAGAATGAGCATTTTTCGTAAACTGCCAGGCTGCGCGCTAGCCCTATGAGCGAGCTCAGGTACCCGTCATCCTGGCCCACAAATACGAACCTCGTGAACGGATAATCGGTGGCGATGTCTTTAATCGCCTTGATGATGTGCTGGGCTCCCTTATACGCAACAAAACGACCCACAAAGAGCACCATTTTATCTTGTTTGAAGCCCTCGGAAGAACTGTCTGAGTCCCTCAAACTTGCAAAATCCTGCGTTCTGATAGCATTTGGAACTATTCTGATCCTTTCACGGTGCGCCCCCAGTCTCAGATACTCGTCCCGGTTGATCGGAGTTAGCGCGATCAGCACGCTGGCTGCGTTAAGAATAAGGTTGCCTACAGTGAGATCCGCCATCTTCTTGGTTAATCCTAGAATGCCGCCATATGACGACTTCAAATCGTGTGCAGTGAGAATGAAAGGTTTCTTTTTTAATGTCGCGATGCCTGCTACAATGGCAGGCTCAGCGTGCAGGTATCCGTGAACGTGGACAATATCAAACTCGCGAAGATGGCGATATAGGTAAGCGATGAGGCCGGGCGTAAACAGCAACGTGTAAAAGCCGAGTTTCGGCTCAAATCTGCAAATCTTAACGTTCTCTTCCGTCGTCTCGTTAGGGGGAAGATCTGGCAGCGAAACGTGCAGACTTAACCCTCTCTTTGAGAGGCCTCGGACATCATTCGGTGCGATTGAGGTCGAGGTAACTACGGTCACCTCGTGGCCGAGCTTGCCCAGCTCTTTCGATATGTTATAGACGTGATTTTCTGCTCCGCCTACCCGAGGATAAAACCGCTCGAAGACTTGCAGTATTTTCATGGCTGGTTTACCGGAGCTTCGACTCGGCTAAAAAAACCAGTGCGTCGGCTCCAAAAGTTTGCACTACTAGTGCTACTCTGCGGTTTCTTCTCCTTTTTCATCAGCGTGACGGATGTACTCCAAAAAAACTTTCGCGGATCTGAGCATCCCAATGAACTCGTGCAGCCCTTGTTTTCGAAGCACGTTTCTGATCGCCGTAGGCAGAAACGAGACGTTTAAGTAATATTCCCTCAGACCACGGTTCACGTATTTCTCGATGTCCTTGTTAGTGAACTCAGGATACGAAACGATGCACTTTTGGAACCCGTTCTGATCGATAGACTCTGCAAGATCGTCAACGAGCAGATAGCCGTTCTCCTTCGCCCAAGCATAAAACTCGGTTCCTGGTATCGGCGTCGCCACGGCATATTGCACTATATTCGGCTTGATCTCTCGAATAAACCGCAAGGTTTGATTTGCTGTCTCTGCCGTCTCGCCAGGCATGCCGATGATAACATCTGCCAGAACCATGAGGCGGGCTCGTCGCGCATCTCTCGTGAACCGTCTGCTGTCAGCCGTCGTCACACCCTTTTTGATGTCCTTCAGTATCTCGTCGCTTCCTGATTCGTAGCCGACATCCAGAAGCCTGCATCCGGCCTCCTTCATTAGTTTCATCGACTCGTAGTCGAGATTCGCCCGTGCATTACACGACCACGGCACGTGAATATCCCTTCGCTTTATTTCATTGCACAATTGCCGTATTCGTGTTCTATTTATCGTGAACGTATCATCCTCGATAAAGATCTCTCTGACGTCAGGCAAGGCGTTGACGATAAACTCAAACTCATCGACAACGTTTGTGACGCTTCTTGCGCGGTATTGTCGACCCATCAACGTGACTGGCCACGAGCAGAAGGTACAGAAATTGGGGCACCCCCTTCCCGTGAATACTTGAACCATTGGATAAAGCGCGTGATCAAGGCGATAATCCCACACGCTGAGGTGTCTTTGATACACGCGTGAAACAAAAGGGATGGAGTCAAGGTCTTCAGAACTGATGTATGGCCTGTTTGCATTATGCATTATCCTTCCATCCTCTTTGTATGAAAGTCCAAGAACATTTCCGAGAGGCGTATTTTCTTCCATCGCCTTCGCGTAGTCTCTAACAGCAAAATCGTATTCAAATCGGGCGACAGCGTCGACTTGACTATTCTGCAGCATTTGATCGGGAAACTGCGACGTTGGCGGTCCAACAAGCACGATTTTTGATGGGTCAGACTCGCTCTTAAGCTCCGCTATCACATCAGTGTCATTCTTGACGCTTGAGAAGTTTGTTTCAACGATGACTAAGTCCGGTTTGAATTTCTTAACGTCGTTGATGACGTCCTCACGATCCCATTGCCACGCCGGAGCATCGACCAGCCTAACACGCTTGCCAAATTCTTGTTTCAACACTCCAGTCGCATATGATAGCCAGATCGGATAGTAGAGAGTCGCGCCACGGGCAGCAGCGCCTTGCCATCGTCCACACCGGACAAAATGAGGGACAAAAGGGGGATTGAGCAGATAGACCTTCATAAAACATCTTATTGCTTGATTATGTTCTTCTTCTCAAATATATGCTTGCTCGATTTAGAACGTTTCTCGTAGTATTGATAGCGAGCACTATCGTTTATGCGTCGCGAACCCTCAGTAGCACCTCTTCCAGCCTGATCACGGTCCTTTTTTTTGATTCTTCCAGTGAACGTCGCGAGAGTTGGCGCTTCCAGCACTAGTGCGCAGCACCGTCACGACGCCCTAGTCCACTTAATGAGGACCTATCACTACTGTGGCTCAATGGCCGATGCTTCTGAAATCCGCTAATCTGGCCTCACGTAACGAGCACGCATTTCGATCGCGCAACCCAGAACGGGCTACGTGTGTGTGCTAGGGCGCTCTTTCGCAGCGCACGTCAATATGGCTTCGAGTTTCCGACAGATACCGTCCCAGCTATAGCCTGCCTCGACGAGCCTCTTGCCCGCCGCCCCGAGTCGCCGCTTTAGCGCTTCATCCTCATAAAGAGCCGTTATGGTCTGCACGTAATCATCGACGCTCGAACAATACCGAACGACGTCGCCGGCGACCGCTTTGACTTCATCAAGCTCCGACGAGATGACGGGTTTCCCGCACGCCATATACTCGAACAACTTGAGCGGAAGCGCGTGGCACGAAATCTGACCAGATTTGAATGGAATCACGCACACGTCCATTGCCGCTATGTAGCGCGGCACATCGGCGTAACTCACCTGTCCCGTGAATACGACTCGGTCTGCTATGCCGCATCTCTGCGCGAGTTCAACCGTCTCGCGGAACTGGCCCTCGCTGCCTACGACGAGCATCTTGATCCGCTGATCAAGCTTATTCAAAGCCCGAAACACCGGCTCGAGATCAACCCATTCTCTCAACGCCCCGACATAGCCGACGACGAATCCGTCTAAACCGATCTCAGCTTTTGTTGTGGCGGCTCGCGTGAAAAAGTCCACGTCCACTCCGTTCGGAAGAAGATCTGACTTTGCGTCGGAAATGCGATACAACCGCTTTAATCCCCCGCACGTCAGCGTCACATGGTGCGCCTGCGCGATCTGTTTGTGCAGATAATGAACTCCCAACGCGTGTCCGACGGGTCTCAGCGGCAACGGAATCTGCGGTGAGGTGCTAATCATCGCAGCGAGATCATCTGCAATGTCAAAGACCGTCCTCACGTGCTTTGATATCTCGTACCCCGAGATTAAGCTGTTATAGTTCAACTGAACGTCGAACCCGTCTCGTGAAAACTCAGTCCTCGCCTTTCGGAAGAACACTTCTTGCACGACCGGGCTTACTTTCCGCTCGGTCAAGTATCGGTATTCAACGCCGTTCAAAAAACCGTTCGATCCGCCATCGTCGGCGCGGGGGCCAGCGTGAGCCCTCTTCCACCAATCGTTTATGCTTAAAACGGTAACGTCGTGGTTTTGCGCTAAGTGTCGCACAAACTGGTGCGGTCTGTTATGCTGCGAAGCTGTCAGATCGACGATCGATGTCACAAGTATCTTCATGCGTGTGCTACCGACACAACTTCTGCGGCGGATTGAAACTTCTTTCTACGTTGCAAAAATATGTAAATATTATTATGATATATCAACGTGCACCAATACTATAAATATTTTGTAGGTGTAATAACGGGAAGAGCTGTGTTCATCGCTCAAAGCATTTTTGGGGATAAGGCGCCCAATGACCCCTAGGCACGAGCTAAATTCACGTTGTGAATAACAGGTTCTCAGATCCTTCAACAACTTATTCATCTATACCATGAGCGGAGTACGGTTGCGAGATAAGGTTGTCATCCTTGTGAGTTTAGAAATCGGAACGGTTGGCTTGTTCTTTGAGAGAAGATTGCTAAAAAACCAGTCTATGATTTATCGCAACTATTTAATCGCAGATGTACTTGTTAAAACCCATAACGGCACCCTTTTTTGTAGACAAGCATCAGGAGGTCTTTCAATTATACTCTTCTTTGAGCACGCATTGAGAGAATACTTCATGACGGTGCCAAGGGAGATTTCATTGACGTAGGGGCAAATATTGGATTGGACACGGTCATAATGGCTAGAAAACTAGACCGCGACAGCCGTGTTATCGCTTTTGAACCTGATCGCAGCAATTTTGAGATCTTGAAAGTGTATGTGCATTTAAACGGCATGAACAATGTCATCCTACACAATTTATGGCTTTGGCGCGAAGAGGGTAAGTTACCGCTCTTTGCTGATCCTAAAAACCCCGTAGTGAAGTCCAGGCTTACGCTTAAGCAAATGCAGACGTTACACGGGCAAGTGGTTCAAGTGGATACACTTAACCCCATTATAGAGACGAGAAACGTGCAAAGTAATCTCATCAAGATAGATGTTGAAGGAGCCGAAGTAGAAGTGTTAAAAAGGGGCATCCAGATACTTCGCCGACAACGGCCAGATATCATATTCGAGTGCCTTACCGAAGAAGAATTGGGCGCTATTGAACAACTTCTAATGCCAATGGGCTACGTTATTGGCTCTGCGCCTCTAAGATGGGGAACCCGAAACCTTCACAGTCGCTTGCGAGGAGGAAGACATCGAGCGCGTTGTACGCTTCGACGAGCTTGTCTTGCGGCACGCTGCCGGCAAATGTCACGTCATCTGCCACGCTCAGGCTTCGTGCCTGTTCAAGGAGATTCCCGTATTCAAACGCCCGCCTGCCGTGGATAACGAGCTTGGCCGGGATATCGGGATAGCGCTGTTTCCAAGCGCCGACAACGCCTTTGCCTTGGCGTACGTCTGAGGAGTGCTCGGCACTCTCATCGGAGCTGATTTAACGAATTTAGGAGCTGTTCAAGAAATCATAGCGCCTATTGCTTCTATTGGAGGCGCCGGGACCTTTGATGGGGTTTTTCTGTCTAGCACAATAGCCGTGCTCCTTGCTTAGAAGCGAAAGTTCGAGCGAACCTCGATGCGCAGCAAGAACTCACCGCAGCGCCGACAAACAAGCTTTATGTAGTTTCTACCCATGTCCTATCATCAGCTATTTCACGCGGACGCCGCGACAAAAGGAAGCTATGGCCTACAACCGCCTTTTAAAAACGAATCTCGTGCTGCTTATCCTCGTACTGATCGGCATTGGTGCTAGCTCGTTCGCACTCTACGCAGGCAACAAAAAATTCATCGGGATACTCGGCATAGCACTATTAGCCCTTGTCCTCGTTTTTTGGCGCATCTTTAGTCTCACAAGAAACCCGCCGACAGTCTCAGAACAAAAACCGGTAGATATTGACCTCGACTTGGACCGCATCCAGCGAATTCGGCCACCACAGAAGTGAAACCGCAGCAACGTTCAGCACCTTGCCAGTTTCCATCAGACGTTGATGACGATGCTTCTCGCTACCTGGTTCCCTAGCCGCTGCCATTTTGCGTTGCTCCGAGCGATGATTGTGCCGAGTATATATGGCACGACGAATGGTAGCGCATCAACGACGCGTATGCCATTTCTGATTACTGAACCGCGCAATCCCGGGGCGGTGAAATCTTCACCCACCACAGCTATCTGTAAGAGCCACTTGCCTAGCGTTACGCATTTTATGCCTTCTAAAGGGGTATAATAGATGATCAATACGATGGCAAAGTGAAGATAAACGTGACAGTAAGAGGTGTGACGTTACCGTTTAGCGTGTCCGTGCTAACGAGCAAGAATAGAGGGACGAAGGCAAAGCAAATGAGCAAACTGTCAATGAGCGCCGCAAAAAACCGAGCCGAGAGCGGCGCAAGCAAGTCCTCGATCGGCGTCAAACTCCTGAACTGGTCGACCGGCGTCGGGGTAACGGCCACTTCGGCTATGGGGCCTTTTGATTCACTCATCGTCGGCTTCACGATGCGTGTCTCTCCTCATTGATTAGTTCTCCATAACGTTAGATACAAGCTCGTTCTCGGCTCATTGCCGAGATAATATCAAGCGTTGGATTAGCAATCAAGAACGGACTTCTCCATCGCTCGCCACGGCATTGATCATTCAGTTTCTGCTGGCTAGTTACCTCTTACCGAGTCCAGCGCACGACGTGCACTGCGGGTTGCGCGAAATCCTGACTTTATCGAAGTTCATCATTTCGCCGTCATAGATGAGCATTTCGTTTTCCAAAACGACTCCTGCGCCGGTCAGTGACTTTATGGCCTCCGTCGCTTGGAGCAAGGCTATTACGCCCGGAGTCGTGCCCAGCACAGGAAACACGGCGCGCGGCGGAGCGTGAGGGTAGATGCACTCCAAGCATGCCGTCTTGCCAGGCACCACGCTGGCAAGTCGCCCTTCGTAACCGTATACTGCTCCGTGAATCAACGGAACACAGTGTGCAATAGCCGCCGCATTGAGCAAGTACCGAACCGCAAAGTTGTCCATAGCGTCTAAAATAACGTCGCAATTCTTTGCTAGCTCGAAGACGTTTTTGTCGTCGATGGCTAGATTAAATCCTTCAACGCGCGTTGTCGGATTGATCCTTTGCACTTTCTGCAATGCTGAGTTGACTTTCGATTCGCCCACGTCCTCATCCCAGTGCAGAACCTGTCGGTTCAGATTACTGAGTTCTACGTTGTCCATGTCAACCAGCTTAAGGTGCCCAACTCCCGCTGCCGCGAGGTAGAGCGCAAGAGGAGAGCCAAGCCCCCCCAGGCCGGCTATGAGAGCCGTCGCCCTTTTCAAACGTAGCTGCGCCTTTTCGCCGAATCCAGGAATCATTATTTGCCTGCGATATCGCACGCGATCGTATTCGGATAAAGGCATTAATGAAACCTCCAAGTTGAAAACTGATACAAAGCGAAACCCGACGCTCCGTTTGACTTGACGAACATGACCTTGTTACATTTTTATTCTTTTTCGTTCAGTATACAGAGTCATTTGGATGTCCCTTCTAAATTCGTTGTTGTAGAGCAGCTCAAAATTGCCGTCGGGATCCTTGGACCGCAGGTTATAGACCTTGACCGTCTCTGTGTCGATCGAACCTTCAAGCACCCTCCCCTCAGGGACGCCTTTCGTCGGTTCATCTAGAATCTCACATACCTTCTCATCGCGTTTGATAAGCACGTCGAAAATGGTGAGATCCCTGCGTCTCAATATGTCAAACAGCGCGTCAGTGACCTCCCGGTGAAAGGACTTTTTCTCTTGCCACAGGTCTGTAGCCTTGATGATCCCGTGCAACGCATCTGATACCGCTTCATCGATTTCGTCCTCGCTCATATCTGACACGTTCATCGAATACGTCTTGCCCTGCATAGTAGTAGGATATGAATCTGTTCCTCTTAAACCTGAAGCCTGATGGCGCGCCTGCCCCGACCTGTTTTTTTTTGAACTTGGGCCTAACCCACCCTCTCCCATCTTCCGCTGCCTAACCGTACCGGATGCAGATCCCATATGTGAATGTGACGCGCCGACTCGCTTAACGACTGTGGAGCTGCGTTTATCTATGAAGTCGCTCAAGCTTTCAGCGGCAAACGCGGAGGAGTTGGCACAATGGTCAATTTACAATTGACGAGTGTCTACAAACCTATGGCGACGGGGATCAATTTGACTCTTTTCGCAGTTTCCTGCAGCTTATATGTAAGTAACGGTAACGGTTGCACAAACGAGAGGCAACCGATTGTGTGGAGAGAACCAGTACGCAACAATTTAAGAACGGTGCACCACAATCTATCTTGTTGCAGGGACTCGACCCAAATAAACACCGGAAAAGCAGATGTGGCCTCGAAGAATACCCAATCGTCAGCGCAGCCGCGATAGACTCGCCATAACTAGTCAGAAGCGCGCAACGGCGAAACTGAATGAGGGGTTGCGCCACTATCAAAAAAGACAGTACACGCTGGCGATAGCACGTTTTTCAGAAGCGCGAACCATCTGCGAGGCGTCGGGAAACAGCTCGTCACTCGCAGACATCGCCCAATATATAGGAGCCGCCTCTCTTGAAACGCAGCGCTACGAGCAGGCCAGCGCCGAGCTGGCGAAGGCTTACGGGTATTACAAGACGCGGTGGGACCGACGAGTGGATGCAGCGCTGTGTGCGAGAGGACTAGGCGATGCGCTTGCCGAGCTTGAGAAATATGACGACGCTTTATGTTATTACGAAGCAGCTAAGTGCTTGTTTGAAAAAGCGCGGCTGAAGGCCGAAGTCGCAAAATGTGATATGGCTTTAGGACGCACCCTGCAGTCGAGAAACCGCAAAGACGAAGCACTTGCTATTTTAGAGTGCGCTGTACGCGGATTTACCGACTGTGCCCTCGACGACGAGGCAGCTCAGACTTACCTACTGATGGCTGATATTAACGCGGCAGTTGGCCGTTACGGCGCAAGCGCGGAGCTTGAAAGACAAGCAAAAAGGATGCGTGCTCGCTCGCGATCGTCGTAGCTCGTTGCCGTTGGGCTCTCACATCGGTTGCGCTTCATGGCCTTGCTCGGCCGAACATTTTTTCATCGCGCGCATAAACCCGATGCCCCAGTGGAACACGCAGAGCTCTTCGCCAGTTGCCGACTTTGATTTCTTGAAATCGGTCAAATTCTGATCCTCAAAGTAGCTCGCACACTCTGCGTGATGCAGGCAGCTTTTTTCGATGCATTTACGCGTCATGCTAGCCTATCATTTGATTCCATTTGTCTAAACATTTGCCCCCCGTGCGCCCCCCATTGCAGCATGAGTAATCTGCGCTTGTCTCAGGTGCGACTTACAAAACGAAGATGCAGCTGCAGATGCCATGAGACATTCAGCGCAACGCGAAAGTCAGGAGCAACTAGATGGACCCCGGGTGACACCGCAGAGATTAAGCATAGTATCGGGCGACTTTCATGCAACGAGAAACTGAACATAAAAGCGCGCTGTTCAACAAAGATGACATCATATCAAGTTGTGAAGGTGGCATAGTGCTTGATATTGAATTGGAGCCGGACGCCATCAGGCTAATCCTGAACTACAGAAAACTCTTTGAAATTTTAAAGGTGTCTCTTGACCTCGATATCTACACGCGCATCACGAGTCCTTTGACAGCGCGCCGCCTGTCACTGTCGCTCGGAGTCGATGAGCGTTTTCTTACATACCTGTTCGAAACATTGCAGCGAATCGGACTTGTAGTACGCGTAGAGGGTGATTCGGGTTCGTCGGCGTACCAAAGCGCTGCGGTAGCGCGTCAATATTTGAGTCGAGAGAGCCTCTTGTACCTCGGCCAAGAACAATTTCAAGACGGAGAGACCGGTAAGCTGCTTGAGCGCTACGTAAAAGAGGGGCCTTCCGATGAAGTTATCTCCGCGGACTATTGGACACGAGAGATAATTAAGAAACTCGAATTAGCGGCCTTGCTCGGCGGAGTACAAAGTGCTGTGAAACACGTCAATCTCGCTGGCCGTAAACGCTTACTTGACATCGGCGGCGGGCACGGGCTGTACAGCATCTTCTTTACGAGGAAGTACCCGGAATTACGAGCGTGCATCCTCGATTTACCTCAGGTCATCGACGTGACTAATGAAAACATCAAGCGGCACAATGCGGGTGGGAGGGTGGACGTTGTTGCCGGAGACTTTCACGCCTTCAGACCAACTAGCAAGTTTGACGCGGTTTTCTTGAGCAATGTCACGCCGTCAGCAGATGAACTGCGTTTGTTGCTCAACAGATCCCGTAGTTTCCTAAGCGACCGCGGCATTGTCATCCTCCGAAGCTTCGTATCTGACAGCACGCCGGACGTTTGGTCAGCTGTGAGCACGCTCGAGCGGTACGCACGACGCGGCAGGGCTGGCTTTACGCGCGCTGACCTGATTACAGCGCTGCGTGACGCGGGATTTTCCGACGTGACCGACGTTCACTCAGCTGAAGGGGTCATTATCGTGTGCGGGACAAAGTGATACTGCCCGCGCATACGACACTTCGGCGCCATCGATCACGCCTGCTTGCGTACTAAGGGAGCACGATATACACTCTCGAGACGTTTGACGCCTTCTCGAGCGCCTTCCAGTTATTTAGAGATTATTTCTATGACATTGCGGACGAACTTCTGGGCGCCTTAACCGCCGTCTTTGTAGACTACGCCAGGATCGAACACTTTTTTTCCGATTGTAGTCCCGTCGATAGTCCTAAAGAAGCACGACCGGAAGCCCATGTGGCACGCTGCTTGAACTTGATCCACCTTTATTACGAGAGCATCGCTGTCACAGTCAACTAAGATCTCCTTCACCCACTGAAAGTGGCCCGATACCTCGCCCTTTTTCCAAACGCGCCGGTTTGTTCGGCTCCAATAGTGAACACAACCGGTTTTACGGGTCATCTCGAACGCATCCTCGTTCATGAAGGCGATCATCAACACCTCTCCGGTCTCATTGTCCTGTGCAGCGACCGGAATGAGGCCATTTTTAAAATTAAGCTCCACCATGCTTGATTCCTCGCGACGTGCTTAGCTTGATGCACGCTTAGTGTACATTGACCGTGCCTCCTGAAGGGTTTCGCCATCAGACATAACGCCGGCTTCGGCAATGCTGCCGATAACGACGACATGATCACCGGCCTCTTTGCTCCACGCGACGTTGCAATCGAGAAACGCTAAGCAGTCCTTGAGGAGAGGCGAACCGGTGCGCCCGAGCTCGTAAGGGATCGTCGCGAACTTCTCGACTTTCCTGCCCGAACTCTTGCCGAAAAGATCGACAAGCTCCGCCTGATCGGTTCTAAGAACGTTGATGGCAAACGCATTACTGTTTGTGATGAGCTCGTACGTGTAATGCAGTGGATTCACGGCAACCATGACCAACTGCGGGACAAAGGATGCCTGCGTTATCCAGCTTGCGATGAAACCACTCATATTCTCGTTATAGTGGGCCGTAACGATTGCTATCGGGTTTATTAGTTTCCATAGCGCTGTCTGTATGACATTCATGAAGTTCTCCCCTACCTAGATGGTTGTGACACCTCTACGCTACTCAGGACGCGGTCTATAATCTGCTGAACGCTGAACGATTCTTGCTCGCCAGTTTTCAGATTCCGCAGCGTTGGTTTGGATGTCTCCATCTCCTTCTTTCCGATGATAATCGCGTAATCAAAGCCTGCGCTGTTCGCGTACGTCAACTGCGCGCGCACCGAGCGGCCCATAACGTCGATATCCGTTACAAAACGGGATCGCAGCTCATTGGCGACTTGAAGCGCGTAAATGCGTGCGTCGCCGGTAGGCACTACTAAGAGCCGTGGCGGTTCAGGCACCGAAGGGTTAACGGCGTCCATAATCCTATCAAATCCGATGCCAAAGCCGGTCGACGGCACCTCCTGCCCGCCAAAGAGGTGGGAGAGCCGATACGAGCCCCCACCCAACACTTGATTCTGAGCGCCGAGAGTGCCAGCGTAAGCCTCGAAAACGGTTCCCGTGTAGTACTCCAAGCCCCGCGCTATGCCGAAATCAACGGTGTACGAAACCGCGAGGGTATCGAGCAGCTCAAGAACTCGTAGCAGGTGGTCAAGCGCGACGAAGTTTTGTGCTTCGCTTAAAGGATCCTCGGCCGTGATGAGGTCGATTGCGCGGTCTCCGCCCGGGAGTTCCCCGAGGCGATCGAAGTCCCCTTTATCGATGAGGCGCATGGCAAGCGCGCACGTTTCGTCGTCGAGGTCACAAAACATCACTCTGAGCACGTCGAGCGAACCGACGTGCATGTCGACATCGAGCGCGACGCTCCGAAGCATGCGTTGTGCGAGCGCAATGACCTCTGCGTCCGCTTCTGGCAGGGCGCTCCCAATAAGCTCGATTCCAAACTGCCAGAACTGCCGATATCGCCCTGATTGCGGCCGCTCATACCGAAAGCAATCACCAAAGTAGTAGAGCTTGAGCGGCTTGGGGGCAGACTGGAGCTCGTTAACATATAGGCGGGCAACCGGGGCGGTAAGTTCAGGTCGCAACGCTAGAGGTCTGCCCCCTTTGTCGGTGAAGCTATAAAGCTCGTCGACGATCGCCTCACCTGATTTGAGGGTAAAAAGCTCTAGCGGTTCGAAAGCCGGCGTGGCGACCTCTTGATACCCCCACCGTTCTGCAACGTCTCTCAAGCGCGATTCAACGAAGCGACGCCGTTTCATTTCCGCGGGCAAGAGGTCTCGCGTGCCACGAGGCCGCGCGAGCGGCGTGTTTTTCCCTGCAGTCACTTTCGGATCGGTCACCTTCACATGCTCTCCCCTCTGGCACGCAATCAAACGATATGAACCTAAGAACACTTAGACTGCTTAATGATTATGGCTTTTGTGTTGCTTAGCGGAGATTTTAGCTGCCGACGTCGCGGTGGGCTACCGGCGCCTTTGTTTAGGCTCGTTGGCAGCAGCCACACTAACGAACCCCTATCACCTGGAACAAGTGTTCAAACAGGGGGAGCGGCATCAAGTTCGTCGGCAAGACGGCGAGACAGTACAAATACCCCGCAACGCATAACAGTGCGAGGGGTATAAGGAAGTAGCGGCGCTTCTTCGGCATAAGCGCATCGAAGCCGATGATCAGAGCGAAGGGCGCAATAGGCAGCAAGTATCGGCTAATATCATTATGGACCACGAACAGCACCGGCACGAACATGAAGAGTGCGTATAAAAAGAGCTCCAGGTATCCCTTCAAGTAGAGTTGGACGATGCCAACGGCATAGATGAAAAACAGGATGACGTAGAGCTCAGAGCCGGCCGCGCCGCTCGTCAGAGCCATCATAGGGATGGTGAGCAATGGTATATTCGTCAGAAAGGCCTGATTCACAGCGAAATAAGCGAAGAAGTCGCCAAGCGAGTACGCATAAAACGAGAACAGCAGCAACAGCGATGCCGGAATGGCGAGAGCCAACACAAACCTCCTCACGGTCAATTTCTTGTTCCACAGCCACACGCCAATCAACACGGGGAAGGTGATGATGCCCCATATTCTCGTGAGCGTCGCGAAGGCGCCCAAAAGGGTGGATTTTGTCGATTCGTCCTTTTTTAAGAAGTAAAGCATCAACAGCGTGAGCAGGATGAAGAGCGGTTCTGATGCACCGACACTCCGGTAGAGGAACCACCGTGGTGGAAAGAAGAGAAACAAGAGCGCCGAGGAAAAAGGATCGTGCACGAGTTTGAACCTCGCTGTGAGGAGGTAGAAAGCGACGACTGCTGCCGCAGAGATAACAAGGTTCGCGACGAGCATCGCTACGAATGGCGGCGTCGCGAGCGAAAAGGCCCAGATCGCAGTCGGGTAGCCAGGCAGGTGGGCGGCATAGTATTGCGCCGGCAAGAGCGACGCGCCATAAAGTGGGGAAGCTCCGGCGTAAAACGTCTTTGACACAACGACGTATAACGGTCCGTCGTAGTACCGTTCCAACACCTGTATTCCTGTGGCCGGGAGCTGCACCCCCAACACAGCGGTCACATTGAGGGCGAAGGGAAGGTACAAGAGCAGCGACGACACGATCGAGACAGCGACGAGTATGAGGATTTCGCTTCTCTCGTTCACAACTATCCCCTCTTTACCGCGTGGCGCGTATGAAGGTCTCGCGCTATGCCCTCACGCGTAACGTGAAGGAAACGTCTCATAAGCTTTGTGATTCAAGTGCAAAGACCGCGCGGCATTACGCACGAGAGAGAAGACAACTTGCGTCTCTTACCAATCAGCATTGCACCTCACTCAATTGCACTTGTCGTCGCCAAAGACAGCGGACATCTTCGTCGCTGTTGCTTCGCCTGTCCGCGTCAGTCGGCGTCGGACACGCACGGTGTTACTTCTGCTGCCCCGGTCGACTGCTATGCGCTTCGCTGTCTCGCCTGCCGCGCGGTGCAACGGTCACTTTAATTGCACGCTGCGACCGCACCGAAGGTACAAGTTTATTATCGTTGCTAAAACAAACTATAGCTGATGCCTTCCGTTGAGACAATTCTCAGAAAACTCACGACCGGAGAGATTTCTTACGACGATGCCGAGCGGCTCATCCGGCGCGAGCTCAAAATTGACGAGTATATCAGGGTTGCCGACATTGCAAAGCTCGATACTGCACGAACGCACCGGGTTGGAATTCCGGAAGTCGTCCTAGCTGAGGGCAAGACGACGCGCGATCTCGTTGCTATCGTTGAAGCACAGCTCAAGGCGGAAGGGCGGACGGTTCTTACGCGAGTTTCCGCCCAGCAGTTCGAGGCACTTCAGCACTTTGAACCCGAGTGGCACGAGCGAGCTCGCATTGCAGTTATCGGAAAAAGGCCTGAATTTAACCATCCCTGCGGCTTGGTCGGCATTATTTGTGCGGGTACAGCCGACGTTTCAGTCGCCGAAGAAGCACGCGTCGTTGCAGAGGAATTTGGATGTCAGACGCTCAAATCGTATGACGTCGGGGTTGCAGGCATTCACAGGTTATTCCCGGAGCTTCAGAAACTGCTTGACGCTGACGTGCTCATCGTCTTAGCTGGAAGGGAAGGAGCACTTCCGACCGTCATTGCCGGTTTGACTGACATTCCTGTCATCGGCGTACCGGTCTCCACCGGTTACGGCTTTGGAGGTCGTGGAGAAGCTGCGCTACTCGCGATGCTGCAGTCGTGCTCCGTGCTAACTGTTGTTAATGTGGATGCGGGCTTCGTGGCCGGCGCTTTCGCGGCAAAAATCGCCAACCGAGCCGCCTATTCTCGGGAGCTCGATCGCTGACAAGCGCGACGCACGTCTCGCCTGTTCCGTCCGCGCGCCTCAAGAAACGACTTGTGCTAACGCAAAAGCAGCCCAATTCTTTGCTTTATCTCCTCGAGGCTATCCGTTTCGAAACCAAAATAGTCAGCGAACGCTTTCGTGGTTCGCAGTAGCCTTGTTCTTCCGTAGGGCTCGGATTCGACAAGCTTGCGCGCCTCAAGTTCATGCACGTGACCATACGCCTTGTTTCCCCGAATTTCCGCTACTTTCGACTGCGTGACCGGTTGGTGGAACGCAATGACCGCAAGCGTGCGCAACACTGGCGTTTCGAGATCGCGCTGGGCGATCGTCCGCACGGCGTCAGCGTACTCACCCTTTACTTGCATGACCACGTCTTCATCGGTCTGAACGATCTCGAGAGGGCCTTTCTCTCGATATTCCGCAACGAGTGACTCAACAAGATCTTCTACGTCGGCGTCGATGCTCGCGATAGATTCCAGCTCAAGGAGAGTCAGAGGTCTGCCTGCGACAAACAGCGCTGCTTCGATGAGGTCTCGATCGTTCATTACCGCTCATGAATACTACACGAGCGTTAAAGGTTTTTGCATTTGATGGAGAGGTCGCCAAACAGCTCCTTTTGCTCAAGCTGGATCTGCCGCCGGGTTGCCATAAAGAGCAACGGTATGTAGGTTTGGACGATGGCTTCAACCGTGTTGTCGACAATGAGCTCGCTGAAAAGAACCTGATCACGCACCGCGAAGCGTCGCTTGAGCTCACGCTTCACACGTTTCACCTGTCTTTCGATGTCCTCACTATGTGCCACTGCGAGTGCGTCAAACTCTTGCGCTTGAAGCTGCACGAACCGCCGAACATCAGACCTTTCCTTGCGCTTTGTCGCTTTTTTAAGCTCTTGGATGAGCTCTGAGAGACTAACGCGCCGTTTCGCGTGCCGTCGCACCTTCGGGCTGAGCGCGGGGAAACACGCCTGAAGGTCATCTTCGACCGGTTCTTCTTCGTCGACGTCTTCCGGTTCCGATTCCTCGAGGATGTCAGACTTCATTCTGAGCAGTATTGACGCGAAAAGAAGCGTTCTGCTCGACACCCGCAGATCAAGCTTCTCGAGCTCGGCGACCCGCGCGAGAAACTTATCGGTAACGTCGACGATATCGATGTCCCACGGATCGATCTCGCCGTTTTTCGCGAGGGATACCAAGATGTCGATCGATCGTTCATCGAAGTCTTCCGGCGCTGCACCGTTGGCGGCGGTATCGGGGCTTTCCCCGCTCGTCAATTCAACTTCACCCCGGTGACGCTCGAGATGTTACCTTCTTGCATCGAGACGCCAATCGTCCGACTGGCTGCTTCGATCATGGGTTTTCGGAGCGAGACAACGATAAACTGAGCGTTGACCGAGAGCTTTTTGATCATCCGTGCGACGCGCTCAGCATTTGCACCGTCTAAGAACATGTCGATCTCATCAAACATGTAGAACGGCGCCGGCAGATACCGCTGAATGGCGAAGATCATCGCGAGCGCGGCAAGGCTCTTCTCTCCACCGGACATCCCCTCGATTCGCTGCACGTGTTTGCCTTGTTGCCACGATCTGATAAAGAGGCCGCCGTCGAAGGGGTCCTCATAGTTCTCTAAGGCGAGCTCACCAGTGGCCCCTGAGAGGTCGGCATAGATGTCCTTGAAGTTCGCGTTGATGCTGTTAAACGCCGTCAGCAATGCCTCCTTTTTCATCTGGCCGTACCGGTCGATGCGTTCGAGAATCTCAACCCGTTCGTTAAAGAGCGTCTCCTTGCGCGAGCTGAGATCTTGCTGCCGTCGTTCGACGTTATCATAGTCCTCGATGGCTCGCATGTTCACGTCGTTCATCGACTCGAGTTGTGATTCGAGCGTTCGCAACCCGGCTACAACAGCCTCATACGGCTCATTGAACGGCATTTCATCGATCTCGCCGGCCTCTGCTTTGAGTTCATCGCGCCGAGCTTCGAGCTCAAGCCGCTGGTAGTCGAGCGCGTCGATAGCTTGTTCAGTGCGGTCAATCTGGCGTTGGAGGCCCGCTTTCGCCGTCTCCTTCACGCTAATCTGTGCTAGCAGCGCGTCGCGTCCTTCCCGCAATTCCGAAAGCTCGCGCGCGAGATCGCGTTCGCGGCCACAAACGTCGTCCAGCTCGTGCTCTAAACGCGTAGCGGCCTCGGTATGTTCACGGATGCTGCTGCGAAGCTCCTTGATCCGCCCATCCGTCGTTTCCAAGTGCTCCTTGGCGTCGCCCAGCTTCTTCTCGTTATAGTCTTCATGAAGACGGAATTCAGTGACGGTGGCGTCGCATCTGCTCACACGGTTCTGGAGCCGCCGGACCTCGTCTGCGATCTGACTGATATCCTCCGTGAGCGTCGACGCATCGGTACCCTTGAGCCGCTTCTCAAGGTCGGCGATATCCCGCTCGAGAGACACAATTTCCGCGCCGTGCAGCACTTCCTGCTCCTCGAGCTCATTAATCTGCGCGCCCGCCTGCTCTTTCTCCTGCCGCATCGCAGCGAGCTTGACTACTTTTTCATCCGCCGACGCTTCGGCCTGGGCCTTTCGCGCCTCGAGGGCCGTAGCCTCCCGTACCAAACGTTCCCGCTCGCCTTCGCTGGCAACGAGCTCGTGCCGTGCCTGGAGCAGAAGATCGTCTACTTGGCTGAATTCCTGCTGTGAGCGCGCACGTTCCTTCTCGTACTCACGTATCTGCCGACCGAGCCTGTGCAGTTCCTGTTCTTCACCAGCGATAAACTTCAGTGCCCTTCGGTCGATGCCCCCTGTCATCGCACCGCTCACCTCGAGCAGTTCGCCCTCGAGGGTCACCATACGGTAGGTGCCAATAAGCCGGCGCGCCGCCTCGAGCTCCGTTACCACGACGGTCCTGCCAAAAACGTACGAAAACGCCGCTGCGTACTCGGGATCGAACTGAACGAGGTTGATCGCGTAATCGATGACGCCGTCACACACCTGAAGCGTCTCCCGGTGGACGGGCTTCATCTTGTTGAGCGGCAAAAAGGTCGCCCGCCCCGCGTTGTTTTCTTTCAGATACGCGATAGCGCGCGCCGCGTCGGCGTCAGTATCAACGATAATGTTGCGCAGACGGGGGCCGGCCGCGATCTCGAGCGCAGTAGCATATCGCGGATCGACACGTCCGAGCTCAGCGACGACGCCTCGCACCCCCGGTAACTGTGCGGCCATTATCGCTTCGACCGCTTTGCCGAAGCTCTCTTTGAGACGTGTTTCCGCCCGAACGAAATCTTGGTGCGCTTGATTGAGCCGCCGTTCGACCGTTTCGATGGCAAGCTTGAGGTCCTCACGTCGAGCCTCAAGGTCTTTGATGTCCTCACGCGCATCCTCTAGTTTTCGCGTCAATTCGGCCTGGTTCTGATGAAGCGTCTCTAGGTCACTTTGAGCGGTCCCAACCTCCGTGCGCGCGGCGTCAATCTCCCGCTCGACTGCTTGCACGTCCGTTGAAGCACGGCGGATGATGTCAAGCACGCGGTCTCGTGCACGTACGACGTCTCCGCGCTTGTCCTTCTCTTCGCCGAGTGCCTTGCGCTTCTCAAAGAGGTCGTCGCGCGCTTTGGTGACATCTGAGTCGAAGTTGGATAGCTGCTCTTTAAGTGCGTTGAGTTCTCGCTCCTGCTCGTCAAGCTCGCTCGCTAGGCTTGCCCGCCGGACCGTTTCTGCCGCGAGATCGCTCTGCAGCGCCTCGTGTTTCTGCTTCAGGGCGTTCACCTCTATGAACGCCTTGCGCTTCTGCGTTTCGAGGTGCTCAACCTCCTTGCTTACAAGATCAACCCGGTTCTGGTGTTGAGCGATATCCCCCTTGATGTTTTCAATATGCCTTGCCAATTCGAATTGCTCGTTTTCGCCTTTTTCGGACACCGCACTGTTGAGTGCACTCAACTGCCCCTCAAGGTCGTAGATCGCTTCCCGAGTCGCGGCGAGTTCATTGACTGCCTTGTCCTTGCTCCGTTGCCTGCGTTCAAGATCGCCTTCGATCGCCTTGATGTCGTGTGCGAGCTTGCTGAGCTTTGACGCAAAAACCATCTTTTCATAGTCGTGCTTCTTCGCTTTGAGCTCCTGGTACTTGAGGGCGTATTCGCGCTCGACCTTGAGCTGCTCGAGCCGGAGCGCCACCTCGTTCAATATAATGTCGACGCGTTCAACGCGTTCGCGCACCACCTCGAGCTCATCGAGTGCCCGATCGCGCCTCCGGTCGAACTCAGCGACGCCGGCGATCTCGTCGATAATCTTCCGACGCTCCAGCGGGCTCACCTCAATGATACGGGTTATATCCCCCTGCAGCACGACGTTGTAGCCTTCTGGCGTGATACATGCTTTTGAGAGAAGCTCGTGGATGTCTGCGAGCGTGCACGGCTTGCCGTCGAGATAATAGTAACTATAGTACCCGCTCGCGGTGCGGCGCACCTTACGCGCGACCGTTACCTCCGTGTCAGCGGGGAGTTCGGCGTCTGCGTTGTCAAACCTGACCTTAACCATCGCCTCGTTGGCGCCGTCACCGTTGAAAATAAGATCTGTGAGCTTCTCGGCGCGCATCGTCCGCGACGTCGAAAGCCCCAGACAAAAGAGAACGCTGTCAACGATGTTGGACTTTCCCGAGCCGTTCGGTCCGGAGACAGCCGTGAAATCGTCAAAAAAGGGGATCTTCACCCTTTTTCCAAATGACTTGAAATTGTGAATCTCCAGTTCTTTGATAAACATCGGTCCATCGGGCCGCGTTTCCGCTTACAGATCGCGATCGGCAATGATTATGTCGTCCCCAAGGCGCCGTTCAGGTTCCGGAGGATAATCGTTGTCCGCGATGACGTAAGCGGTCTTTTTTCGTCTCCGTTGTTGGCGAAGTGAGGAAGGCTCATCGACCGGTTCCGCATCGCTCGAAAGCTCACCTTGTCCGTACACGCCCGGAAGGTGTGTCATATCGTGAACGGATGAACTGACGTCAACGAGTTGTTGGGTGATCCCGTTGAGGGTAGCAGAGAGCTCGGATACCCTACGCTCGAGCACTGTCACGCGTTGTTCGAGCGTCGACCGGGGAGCCCCCTCTTTGAGCCTTAAGCGACGCGGTATCGCATCTAGATCGTCCTGATAGCGCATACCCTACCTCATATTGTAGTGCAGGGTCCGCACCTTAAACTTTATGGTATGTGATCGAACCACAAGCTGCGTAATTCAGTTCACGGCGTAATCCGGCGACGATCGCGAGGAAAAAGGACGCTTTCTCGAATGTTGGCGAGGCCGAGCATAGTCACAAGAAGACGCTCGGCTCCGAGACCCCACCCCGCGTGCGGCGGCATGCCATAGCGAAACGCGTCGAGATAAAATGCAAAGCTCTCAGAAGCAAGCGATTTATTAGCAAGCTGTTCAGACAAGAGCCTGTAGTCGTGAATCCGTCGCGCGCCCGACGCGAGCTCCATCCGCGGGTGCATGAGGTCAAATGCGTAGCAGAGGTTGTTGCGCGGCTGCACGTAGAAGGGCTTCAGTTCAACGGGCCAGTCAACGATAAAGTAGTGCTCTCCGATCTCCTCGCCAACCGCTCTCTCAGCCGCAGTGTCAAGATCGTCTCCCCACGGAATATCGGCAATTTCAATAGCCTCTGCGTACGTGATCCGGCGAAAGGGGGTATGCGGAACGGACAGCGTAACCCCTAGCGCTTGAAGCTGAGCGCTACAGCGCTCGGCGACTGCCACATAGACGTGCCGGATGAGCTCCTCAAGGAGTCCCATAACCTCGCGGTCGTCCATAAACGAGGCCTCGACATCAATCGATGTGACCTCGTTGAGGTGTTTTCGCGTATCGTGCTCCTCGGCGCGAAAGATAGGGCCAACCTCAAACACCCGTTCCAGCCCGGCCGCCATCATGATCTGCTTATAGAGCTGCGGGCTCTGATTTAAAAAAGCCTCGCGGTCGAAGTACGATATGGGAAAGAGTTGTGTCCCGCCCTCGGTCGCGGTTGCCACCATCTTGGGCGTCTGAATCTCGATAAAATCGCGAGCAACGAGAAACGCACGCACTTCGTTAAGCACCGCCGCGCGAATGAAAAAGATGGCCCGCGTTGCAGGAAGACGCACGTCCATAAAGCGTGCGTCTAGCCGCGTGTCGAGTTCGGCTGGCACCTTTCCCGTGACGTCGAGCGGAAGCGGTGATTCCGCAGCGCTCAGTAGCTCAACCTTGTACGGAATGATCTCATAGCCTTGCGGCGCCTTCGGTTCAGCCTTGACGTGCCCTTCCACGCGCACCACAGATTCCCTGCTCAGGCTTCGCACGCATTCAACGAGTTCTAGAGGGACCTTCTTCTTTGGTATGGTGATTTGCATGATGCCATCGCGATCACGGAGCAAAAGAAAGCTGATGCCGCCGAGGTCGCGAAGCTCATGCACCCACCCCGCAACAGTAACATCGGTTTCTGGGACGATGGCGCTTGAGCGCGTCACCTTCATTGAAGCCTCCGCAGCACGGACGCTGCGTGTCCAGGCAACCCCTCGATCTGCGCTAGAGAGCGGACAAGGTCCGAAAGGCTCTCGAGCCCGTCCCTCGTCAGCACTTGAACGCTCGTCGTCTTTGTAAAGTGGCCCACGTTGAGTCCGCTCGCATACTTAGCGAACCCCCCTGTTGGCAACGTCGAACTCGTTCCGGTAGCGTAATCCCCCACGGCTGCGGGCGTATATTCACCGACGCAAATCGTTCCTGCGTTGCGTATTTTTTCGAGGACGTTAATCGGATCTCGCACCATGAGTTCGAGATGCTCAGGAGCGAGATCATTTACGAATTCGACGCACGCGTCCAAACTTTCGCCAACGAGGATGGCGCTGCCGCTCAGATCGATGAGATCCTTCCGCGCTGCAGCCTCACGCTGCGCATTGAGCTCTTTTTCGACCTCGCGTGCGAGTTCCGCTGAGGGGGTAAGCAGGAACCCGGATGATTTTGGGCCGTGCTCGAGTTGGGCAATTATGTCAGCGGCGATAAACGTAGCGTCCCCCTCATCGGCGAGCACCGCGATTTCGCTGGGGCCCGCAGGGAAATCGATTTCCACCTCACTTTGCACGAGGAGCTTGGCCGCGGTCACATACACGTTGCCGGGTCCGACGATCTTATCTACCTTCGCGACGCTCTGCGTCCCAAATGCCATTGCCGCAATCGCCTGTGCCCCCCCAATCTTATAGATCGCGTTCGCCCCAGCGATGTCAGCCGCAAGGAGCGTTGCCACAGGCACCGTGCCGTCGGGCATTGGTGGGATGCAGACAATTACCTCCCGGACGCCGGCGACCTTGGCCGGAATGATATTCATGAGTGCCGTTGAGGGGTAAACTGCAAACCCTCCTGGCACGTACGCACCGATGCGATCCAGTGGTGTTGTCTTTTGCCCAAAGACGACTCCCGGTGCCACCTCGTGAAGCCACAAGTCACTTTGCACCTGCCGTACGTGGTACGAGGTGATATTGTCTGACAGGGTATACAACGCGTCGATGACGTCCTGCGAGGCGTTTTCGTACGCTGCAAGGAGCTCCCCTTCTGTCACTCGAAGGTTGACGATATCGGCCTTGTCATACTGCAGCGTGTACTCCATAACGGCGGTGTCGCCGTTTTCTCTCACGTCGCTGACGATTTTCTGTACGTGATCCATAACCTCGCGCACAGCAGCGCCGCGGTCGAGCAGGCGGTCAAATTCGGCATCGGTTACCTCAGATAAGCGTTTGCAGATCATGGCATCACAACCGATAGGACACGAAAGGGTATTAACCTTTATGGGTAAGCTGTTTGCGTCGATCTTTTCCCGCAGCACTCATTTCGAAGTATTTAAATAGAAAGAAATGGGCATTTCTAACGCATGAGCGGGAAGGACTTGATGAGCGACATTTTAATGGCCCGCAAAGAGCTCAGCATCGACCGCCTGAAAAAAATTCTCAGGGTATGCCTCACTATCACCCGGAAGGCGTACTAATCGATAATGGGTGCGACGTAGCCACACCGTGGACACGTCTTCCCTCGTTTGCTGATCCGATAGCCTGTGCGGTTGATGATAATCGCCCCGCAGTCCGGGCAAAACGTGTTTTCGTACTGACTTGCGACGTTTCCTAGATAGATATAGCGCAGTCCGGCCTGTGTCGCGACGTGGTGCGCTTTTTTTAGGGTTTCCATGGGCGTTGCTGGACGGTCGAGCATGCGCCAATCCGGATGAAAACGTGAGAAGTGCACTGGTATGTCACGGTCGACCCCTGCCGCCCACTCGCTAAACGCACCGAGCTGCTCTTCGTCGTCGTTGAGGCCGGGAATAATGAGATACGTCAGCTCGAGATGGATGCCGCTCTCGTGCATGCGCTCGCACGTGTGGAGCACGGGATCGAGGCGCGCCTTACAGACGCCGTTGTAAAACTTTTTGCTGAAGCCCTTTACATCAACGTTCGCCGCGTCAAGATAGGGGCCAATCTTTTCGAGCGCCTGCGGCGTCATATAGCCATTGGTGACGTACACGGTGTACAGGCCGGCTTCCTTAGCAAGGATCGCGGAATCGTAGGTGTACTCAAACCAGATCGTCGGCTCATTGTACGTCCAAGCGATCCCGCGGCAGTTACGCTCGAGAGCGAGCTGTACTGAACGCTCTGGCAGGACTTCGGTGGTACCCATCTCTCCGACTTCCGCGAACGAGATGTCATAATTCTGGCAGTGTTCACACTTGAAATTGCAGCTCACTGAACCAAGCGAAAACACTTTCGATCCCGGGTAAAAATGGAACAGCGGTTTCTTTTCGATGGGATCGACGTTCATAGAGCTCACCTCGGCGTAGATGAGGGTCGCGAGCTTACCGTCCAGATTCTGCCGCACGTGACAGATTCCGCGATCCCATTTCTTGATCTTGCACTCGTGAGCGCACGCGAAACAGTGAACGCCCTCGTCTGCAATTGGCTCCCACAGCATCGCATCTTTTATCACGACAAGACCCCTGTTGGTTCTTCTGCTAAGTCTACCTGACAGTTACGTGTTACTCGCTGTGCAGCTAGCTCCATTTGCCGCTTGTCATCGCGCGAGCGTGATTTCCTTTCCTATTCGGGTAGCTCACTCCTCAAGCAAGCCCCACTGCCACGCGTGAAATTATTGAGGTCGTCGTCCGTCTGCTAGCCAAACAACCGGAAGCTTATGAGGTTCTGCGCGTATGGAGCGAGCTTGCGCAACGACATAAGGTGAGACGTCTCAGCGTGGCAGTAGATGAGACAGTGTTTGTTACAACGCAGCATTTGTTGACGGTCAGCTTGTGCCTGTTCTGAGGTCATGAGCGTCTGCAGGTCGTTTTCGAGGAGGTTGCCGAGCTTCGTGCCGATCGGCATGCACGGGTAGATAATATCGCCATTCGGCTCGATCATAACGCTAAGTGTTCGGCACGTGTACGGTTGGTCAAAGCTCTCGATGTACGAACGACTTGTCGTGAGCGTGTTTCCGTACTCGCGCTTAAGGCGGGTAATTATCTCGCGAAGAATCAAGAGATCTGGCGTGAGGTCTTCAGTGCCGTCAAAGTTGAACGCAGGCATTATGAGAATCTTGTGGCCGTGCGCGTGCACTTTTTCTACTTTTTCCTCGATCTTATCAAGATCGTGCTTTGTCACGACCGTTTGCACCGTCGTCTTAATGCCAAGATCGGTGAAGTAATCGAGCCGGTCAAACAGGTGCACGTTGTCGTGCCCCTCGTCAATCGACAGCTGTAGAAAATCGAAATACTTCGCGTACTCGGCAAAGGGCCGGCGATCGATAAGAAGCCCGTTGGTGGTAAATAGAATATAGTTTGAGCAGTCGTGCGTGTAGCGGAGGACATCACCTATATCCTTGCGTAGTAGGGGTTCACCCCCCTCAAAGCTTATGGTAAACGTGCTCGCTCGCGACAGATTATCGATAACGGTGAGCACGTCGCTCGTTTTAAGGTCGGGAATCTTGTCGGCCCAAACGTTGCAAAAGCCGCACCGTAGGTTGCAGCGGTGCGTAATCTTAAATGAGGCGTAAAATGGATTATCAAAATCGTTTCGCACGTAGTTAGATAGATAGCCTCGAAGGGCCCGCACATTTCTGTTCATGATACCTCGGCCGATGTCTTTGGTGTGCGATGCGCTACGGAAAGCGCCAAGAGCAAAAAAAGCGCGCGATTCACTCTTCAAAGGGCGCGACATAGCAGGACGCGTACTTGCTGCTAATCAGTTTCTGTTCGTGGAACAGGCGCGCGGTGAGGAGATACGTGCCTTCTTCGCTCGCGTAGAGCTCGCTTACAAACCGTTTCGTACCACCTTCTGCGATGAAGTCAATGTCAATCACGTCCATGAGCGTGTGCGCTTTCGATGGAGGGCGCGCGGCGACTTCAAGACGAAGGCTCGGCACGTCACGGTGAGCGTGCACGACGGTTTCCGCTTCGATCGTCTCTTCGTACGCCCAGTACGGACGGTTCGCGAAGAAGGTCTGAATCTCGGCCGGATCTTCGGTGAGGCGGAGCTCCTGATCGGGGGAGTACCAGCTTACGAGGGCGCCGTTGCGGTACGCGGTGACGTGGAGATAGACCCGGCCGCTGTGGTTCGCAAAAACGTGAAAGTTGAGCGCTGTGGTGTCTTGAGGTCGCAGTTCTTTTACAAAATGAAAGGATCCGCTTTGCAACACATCGAGATCGTGCGAGTTGTAGGTAAACAGCGTCGCACTCACGTCGGTAAGCAGCTCGGCTGACACGTTCCTCAGCTGCACGGTAATCCAATGGCGGCCTCGGTCGAGCGCCTCCGGTGCGACAGTTACCTCAAAGGGATACTTGTGTCGTTCTTCCATAGACACCTGAACTACTTGACGTTCACTCGCGTTTTCTTTTCCGCCTCGGTAGGTTCCTTCTTCGGCACCTTGACCTCAAGTACGCCGTCAGTGAACGTTGCTGCGGCCTTATCTGGCAGCACGGCAGCGGGGAGGTCGAGCATCCGCCGGTACGATGCGTAGCCGCGCTCGCGATAGGTGTACTCCTCCTCTTTACGTTCGGTTTCGGTGCTCGATTCGGCGCTGATCTCGATCCGCTCGGGAGTGAGGTTAATCTCGATGTCTTCCTTCTTTACTCCCGGCATGTCAGCGACGACCTGAAGGGCATCGCCTAGGTCAAGGATGTCGATGCGGGGTTGTTTCAGAGCTGGCAGCATCGCCTGTGAGGGGAAAACACGCTCGAGGGTGTCCTCCATGTTGCTGCGGAACGTATCAAGCATCCGGCGCATTTCAGAAAAGGGGTCGCGCATCCAGTAGTCTCTCGGCGTCATTCGCTTCTCTTCGTCTTTCTTTTCGTCGGTCATAGGATCATCAGACTAAGTACAGCATCGGAGGTAATAAAGCATACGCAAGGAAAAAACAGTTGAAGGGCGGCCTTTACGACGAGAACGCTTACCGCAGAAACAGGTCGCGACCGTTCTGCACGCACGCCTTATATGCACGATCGGCGTATCCCTCGATCGTGAGTGCATGCATGACCCGCGCGACAGACAGACAGTCTGAGCGCTGGGCGCTCAAGTCACTATTAACGACAAACTTCGCTTCAGCGTATTCAATGATCAGTTCAACCGCGTCGCGCACTGACGCTTTGCCCGGCTGGACGGTAAGGCCAACGTATGCCCCCGCCTCCAGTGCGATATCGACCGTTGATGGATCGATGTGATCAATCACCACATCCTTGGCCCCGACTTCGTCAACGATCGCGATGATTCGCTCAAGTGCCTCTCGCTTCTCGCGCCGAGGCGTGTGGATAACTTTGGGATAATAGTCGATCCCGAGCTGTCTACGAAAGACCCGCTCCTCGACGTCGGTGCACCTTTCGAGCCCAATTTCTCCGATCGCGACGACAGCGGGGTGCTCGAGGTAATCGGGGAGCGCTGCCAAAGTCGTGTCAACTTGGTCGTTGATCGAACGCGGGTGCACGCCAAGACCCACGTGTACGCTAACGCCATTTTCGGCGCCTCGCCGCACTTCACCGTAAATGAGCTTGTAAAAGTGGTCAACTAGAACGTCTGCTGTTGACATTCGCATCGGGTCGTGTGCGAGCGTGAGCACATCGGTCACACCGGCCACGCCCATCAACTCAAAGTCCTCAAACGGACGCGTATCCATGTGCGTATGCGTGTCAAACACGAGTGCATAAGAGCACTCCTCGGCCTTATGTGTTGTGCAGACGTCCCTGCGGGCCAGGTCGTCAATTTAGTCAGCGTTGCTGTGCGAGGGGTGAAACGGGTTACCAAGCGAGCAAACGATAGTTATAAACGTGGAGAGTAAGCAGCATGGTTAGAATGACCATGCTAGTACCGAAAATTGATGTTGAGCTCTGTGTCGGCTGCGGGGCGTGCGAAGATGTGTGCCCCGACGTCTTTGAGCTTCAAGATGACGGGCTATCGCACGTCATTGATGCGACTGCGTGTAGCGAATGCGAGTGTCAAGAAGCCGCGGACAGCTGTCCGACGGAGGCGATAACCTTCGCCGAAGAGTGACACACGTTTCCGCACGACGTCACTCTTTTTTTTGTCTATCGCGTTGGCTACACGCTCCGCCGCCAGTTTGTCCTTTGTTCGAGCAGCTCATTTCTTTTCCTTCACCAATTAAAGATGGAGGCCGACTAGCTGGACGAAAAAGGAGAGGAAATAGACTATTGCAGTGCCTTTGATCGCTTTGGCCACGAACATTATTATGAGAAAAGTGGCCGGGTTAAACTCTTCGATTCCCGCGACGATGGGCACCAAATCGCCAGCAAAGGGGATCCACGGCGAGATTATAAGCAGCGCAGCCCCATATTTGCCAAACCAAGCATGAACCCTCTTTTCGCGTTCGGGATTATGAAAGGGGATTATTCTGCGTATCCCGTATTTTCCCAAAAGGTATCCGATTGAAGCGCCTAGAACTGACGCCGGGATCAGCACGATGAGGATGACTAGCGGACGCACGTTCTCGCTCAGCAGCAGTGCTATTGTCGGCTCTGTGGGGATAGGAAGCACCGATGAGGTGGCGCTGACGAGAAACAGTTCAAGCAAGCCGTAGTTGTTGATGAAAAGCAACGATAAGAATCCAGCCACTATGATCGGTTACAACACTTCCACGGGTTTATAAAAAGGTAATGACGCTGCCTGGCCACACGGATTGCATTTGGGTGTCGCTGGCAGATAGCAGGGCTTATATCGACGCGGCGCCATGCGTGTGAAGATAGCATGGAAAACGAACGATATAGGCGCGGGATCGAAGCGCTGCGAAGGGTGAACGAGGAGGGTGTCACAAACCTCATTCGGAGTATGGACGCCGTTGCTCCCGACCTTGCGCGCTACGTTATTGAATTTGCTTACGGGGATATCTACACCCGTCCGGGACTACCTGCGAAGCAGCGGGAGCTCTGTATCGTCGCCGCTCTCACCGCCCTCGGCAATCGAGAGGATCAACTTCGCGACCACATTCGAGCAGCTCTCAATATCGGGTGCACGCGACAGGAGCTTGTCGAAACCATCCTCATGATGGCAGTTTATGCAGGCTTTCCGGTCGCGATCAAAGGGATGCAGATCGCACGCGAAATTTTGCCCCGTGAGTAACCATTGGCTGAGCTTCGTCTTGAAAACGCCGCCCTACCAGCGCTTTTTTTCTCCGAGAATAACGAAGCGGACGCGTTACGTACATAGCCGCTTGAAGGATCTTTAGAGAACGGTCGGAGGCCGCCGGCGAATCAAAAAATATGCTCCGGTTGGGATTTGAACCCAAGTCGAGGGAGTGAGAGTCCCCCATGATTGGCCGGACTACACTACCGGAGCCCGAGTCTACTATAACACACCGGCTCTTAAGCTTTGCTGGCGCCACGGAACGGTCATCAAATGGTCCAGTCGATTTACAGATCGAACGCATTCTGCCGGAAGCGCACGCGCACCGTGTGCTGCCGCCGTCAAAGTGGGACCACGTCGTTGAGAGAAGTATACTCCTTTCTGATCCGGTTAACCACGCCAACGTCGATTACCGCGGTAATGATAGCTTCAGAGTCACCCGCCGCGACAAGCGTCTCTCCCCACGGGTCGGTAATCATGCTGCCGCCGACAAAAGTCGTCGAGGGCACCGGCGTGCCTACCTGATTGCAACCGATGAAGTAACATTGGTTTTCGATAGCTCGGGCCCTGTTTAGCACGATCCAATGTTCAAGGCGTGGGGAAGGCCATGCCGCAGGACAGACGATAATTTCAGCCCCTTTTTTGACCAGAGCCCGATAGAGCTCAGGAAAGCGAATGTCATAACAGATCGAAAACCCTATGACGCCGAGCTCGGTCGGCGTAACGACAACGTCCGTTCCTGCATTCAATGAACGTTTCTCCTTCGAACGATAGGAGAACAGATGAATCTTGCGGTACCGTGCGCAAATCGTGCCGTGTTTATCAATGAGCACGCTTGTGTTGAACATCCGTCCCTGCTCGTCCAGCTCCAGCATGCTCCCCATCAGGATGAAGCTTCCCTTTTCGCGAGCAAGCCGCTTAAAGACCTCAGTTGTCGGCCCCGGAATGTGCTCTCCGGCCTTGAAATCTTTGCAGTGGGCGAACAGCTCTGGGAGAACGACAAGGTCAGCATCCGTTTCGTCGATCAAGGCGACCGCGCGGTCAACGTTTTCCAATCGCGTGCCGAACGCACCCATCTGTATACACGCCGCCTTGTACCTCATATGATCCGCCACTCGCAAGCGAAAAACCTGACGTTCGCCACCTGTTTCATGGTCTTCGCGGCATATAGCCTTGAGGGGCAGACTTTCCCTAGCGTTCACGACGACAATCGGACGTCTTCTGGTGCGCGCGCAGGAAGATATTTCTATTCTCAGTCGGAACTACAGGTCAATGAAGCGGGAGCAGATCCTTATCGAAGCGTTGCCTTACATTCGCGAGTTTTACGGATCGTTCGTCGTTATCAAAATTGGCGGGCACGCGATGATCGACAAGCGCCTCATGGAGGGTATTATCGAAGACATCGTGCTCTTGCGTTACGTTGGTATGCAGCCAGTGCTCGTTCACGGAGGCGGACCGGAAATCAGCGAGAAGATGGAGCGAATGGGCAAAAAGCCCGAATTTGCAGCAGGCTTGCGTATCACTGACGAAGAGACCCTCGAAATCGCCCGCATGGTCCTCGTCGGGAACATCAATACGCGTCTTGTAGCACTGATCGGCAAGCACGGCGGCAAAGGGGTAGGCCTGTCCGGAAAAGATGGCCGCATGATCGCCGCTCGGAAAAAAAGCCCCCAGCGCGTCGTATATGAAGGCGTCGAACGCGAGGTTGACCTTGGCTGGGTCGGCGAGACCGAAGTCATCAACCCAGAGATCCTTATGATTATGGCCGGCAAGGGATACATCCCTGTGATAGCCCCCATCGCCGTCGATAGCGCGTGTCACAGCCTCAATCTCAATGCTGACACCGTCGCGGGAGACATAGCCGCGGCGCTTATGGCCGGCAAGCTTATCGCCCTGACCGACGTCAACGGCATTCAGCGCGACTCGAGCGACCCCCAGACGGTCATCTCCCGCATGACGTTCGCTGAGGCCCAGCGTGCGATCGAATCGGGAAGCATCAGTGGAGGCATGATTCCAAAAGTGCACGCGTGCATAAAGGCTCTCGAAGCCGGGGTAGAGAATACGCACATCATCAACGGTAACGTTCATCACGCGCTCCTGCTTGAGCTGTTTACTGACGAAGGTATCGGAACGATGATTGTAAGAAGGTAAGCGAGCGGACCGCATAGCTGGCGCTCACGGACGGAACGCATGACGACGATTCGTGAAGTGGAACTACAGGGACACATTATTGATTCGCTGACATTAACACGGGTGCTCGACAAGATCATGGATCTTGACGGCGAGTTTGAGATCATCACATTCAAGATAGGAGCGCACAAGAGCGATCCGAGCTACGTACGGCTTGCGGTCAAGGGGCGCGACGAGGCACATCTCGACGCAATTATGAGCGACCTTCATCGGCTCGGTGCGCAAGTTCCCGAGATTGAAGACGTTCGACTCGGAGCTGCAGATAAGGACAAGGCCGTTCCAGGGGGGTTCTATTCGACTACGAATCACCCCACTTTTGTTCACCAGAACGGCGCCTGGATTCCGGTAGAGGATATCGAAATGGACTGCATGATCGTCGTCCGCGACGACCGCGCGGTGTGCACGCCGCTCCATCACGTCATGGCAGGAGATCTGGTCGTGCTCGGGCAGCGCGGCGTGCGCGTCATGCCTCCCGAACGCCCGCGCACGCGCTCCCTTTTTGAGTTTATGGGTGGCGCTGTGTCCTCTGAGCGCCCCTCGGCGACCCTCATCCACAAAATCGCCGTAGAAATGGTGAACGCAAAGGTGCAGGGAAAGAAGATCGCCGTCGTTGCAGGACCGGCAGTGTCGCACACCGGTGCTGCCGAGGCACTTTCGAGAATTGTCCATCGAGGGTACGTCGATGCCTTGCTCGCCGGCAACGCGCTTGCGGTGCACGACATCGAGCGTGATCTCTATGGCACGTCGCTTGGCCTCAACATCAAAACGGCAGAGCTGGTAAGCGAGGGGCACAAGAACCACCTCTACGCCATCAGCGAAGTGGTCCGGTGCGGATCGATTACGGCGGCTGTGCGCCAGGGACTCGTCAAAAGTGGCATCATGTTCGAAAGCGTGGTCAATGACGTGCCGTTCGTGCTCGCCGGGTCTATCCGCGATGATGGTCCATTGCCCGACGTCATTACTGACATCATGGCCGCACAGGACGCCATGCGTGATCTCCTCAAAGGCGTTGACCTTGTGCTTATGATGGCCACCATGTTGCACTCGATCGCTGTTGGGAACATGCTGCCCTCGTACGTGAAGACGATTTGCGTCGACATTAATCCAGCTACCGTGACAAAGCTCATCGATCGCGGCACGGCACAGGCAATCGGGGTCGTGACCGACGTGGGAACCTTTTTACCTGCGCTGGCGTCGGAGCTCGAGATGATCGACGTCGAATAAATTTCTGGGCGCGACGCGTGCACTTCCTGCGTTTGCAGTACCGTCTGCACGACGTCTTTGGTGCTGTCGCAGGCTATCAGCCTACGTCTGTGATCACGGGCGAAGCGGTCGGATCAAACGGATTTGTGCGCAGTGCTAAGGAGAAGAGGTACGGATATCGCTGCAAGAGGTGCGCCATATACTTGAGCCACTCGGCGGTGAGCGCACTGTACGCCCGTCCTGCGTCAACAGCGAGGTGCCGGTAATCGCCGCCGGGCAGGTGCGCCAAGTCGGGTCGGTGCTGCAGCTCATCAGCGACGTGGAAGACCGCCCAAAGCTGTTCGGTGAAGGATTCCTGTTCGAGGAGGTTCGGATTTTCGAGGAGGCGGAGCAAAAACATCCGCTCTGATATGAGGAAAGTGCGCAGGTTTTCGAGAAATTGTAACGCTTTCGGGTCGCCCTTGTCGCAAACGAGCTTGTATTCGTGCTTTTTTATGCGTAAGCTTGCCTCGGCGAAATCGCGGGTGGTCCAGGTGCCCTTCACTAAAAGCTCGTCGCGAATCCTCCCGACGTGCGGGTCAAATTCCGATAACGCCTTCAGGAGTGGGGTGCCGACCTCACTGAAGTAGACGCCGATTACCATGTTGAGTTTGGTGAGTTGACTCCTCTTTTCTTGCCGGGTTATCACCCAGTCAACGACGAGGACGACAAGAAGCACCTCGATCGGAAGAAAAGCAAGGTCGCCAAGTGCGTAGGTCTCGACATAAGTCAAATCGTGGAATACGGAGAAGTGAACTAGATAGAGGATTACAGAGAGCGCAATAAGAAGGAGCCCGAAACGCACCCGCCAGCCGATCTTCACGTTTATCTCACCCTCGCAGTGACAGTGCGTTACCCTCCATGTTAATAGCCCTAAATATAATCTCGGTCAGCTACAGGTGGACACACGGCGGTTCGATGGTCGCGACGTCGGGTGAGGCTAAACCCCCTCAGCGGGGGCAAGCGTCACGTTGTGCGACGGTGATAAACGGTGGCCCCTCCGTCATCAAAGATCTTACTACGAGCTCGGTCAGGCCGCGCAAATCAAAATAGCTTATTTCGGTTCCCTTCATGAGCGTTGTCGCAGCGACTTGCGCGACCTGCCCTAGCTCCAAGTTGAACGTGCCGAAGTAGAGATACGAGTTCGGCTTGAGGAAGTACGTGGCGGATCACTGCATCGAAACGGTCGAACAACGTTTGACGATGCGTCCGCGTAAATCGGGACAAAGTGCCGCCGCTTGCCCCGCTGCCTCGCGGGTCGTGAAGCCATGGCGGTGTGCCAATTGCAGCTCAGGTCACGTCTCTTCGAGCGGCCGACGCTCGGTGATAGATCTGCTATATTTCTCAACGTCTGCAGCGACCATTATCCTTACCAGCTCCTCAAACGAGGTATCGGGTGTCCAGCCCAGCTTAGTGCGGGCTTTTAAGGCATCCCCCCGCAGGTCGGGTACCTCTGCGGGTCGCAGGTACCGCTCGTCCACGATCACGTAGTCCTCCCAATTCAAGCCGACGGCATTGAAGGCGAGCTCGGCAAACTCCTTCACCGAGTGACTTACTCCCGTGGCGACGACGTAATCGTCAGGCTCATCCTGTTGCAACATAAGCCACATCGCCTTCACGTAGTCCGCGGCAAAGCCCCAGTCACGCTTAACCTCAAGATTCCCCAGCCGCAGCTCCTTCGCACGACCGTGATGAATCCGCGCGACACCATCTGATATCTTTTTCGTCACAAACTCTATGCCACGCCGCGGCGACTCGTGATTGAAGCAAATTCCGTTGCAGCAGAAAAGCCCATAACTCTCGCGATAGTTGAGCGCCGTGTAATGCCCATAGACCTTTGCTACGGCATAGGGGCTCCTGGGATGGAATGGGGTGGTCTCGTTTTTCAACGGTTGCAGCGCCGTTCCAAACATTTCGCTGCTTGATGCCTGGTAGAACCGTGCCGTTGGGCAAAGGTGCCTCACCGCCTCCAGAACGCGAACGACGCCGAGTCCGGTCACGTCCCCAGTCAACACCGGTTGGTTCCACGACGTCGCGACGAATGACTGAGCTGCAAGATTATACACCTCGTCAGGCATCGCGGTCTGCATGGCGACGTTGAGCGATGACTGATCGGTGAGATCCCCCTCCAACAGTACAAGTCGGTCAACAATATTGTCAATGCGGGATTGATTGGGTGTGCTCAACCTTCGGACAAGGCCATAGACCTCATAGCCCTTTTCGAGCAAGAGCTCTGCAAGATATGATCCGTCTTGTCCAGTGATACCGGTTATGAGCGCTGTTCGCATTATCTCACCGTGCTGTTGTCGAAATTGCTGTTATCCTTCATCGCGTTCCCTTTATAAGAATGTGCTGCTAAGAGCGCCATACGACGATCGCAGCGCTTGTGGCTCGAGCAAGCTTTTTCGTGGGGCAACAGTTGTCGGAACCGAAAGGCCTGAATGAATTCCCATGAAGACCGGCTATTACTTCTGCCGAACGCTGCGGAAAAAAAGCGCGGTTTGATCACGTGACGCTGAGGTAAAGGTAAACCGAACGGTACACACTTGCGGTGCCCGCTTTGTAGAGGTCGAACTGCATTTTTTGCCCCACACCCCGCTGGGTCGGCATGAATGAGATGGCGTTTTGCCACGTTTGGTTATTCGCTAAGCTGAACGATGTGGTATTGATCGTCTTGTTGGCGAGGGTGGCGACCAGGGTGTAGTCAGCGTTTGTGTTCTCGTGATTTACGACCCCAACCGTGACATTGGCCGTTTGATTAACGGTCAAATTTGTGGGATAGTTGCTTGCCTTTCCTTCCGGGCCTAAGAGGTACAGCTCGGTGAACGACTCGCCGGGCTGCGGAAATACAACGATCACGACGGTTCCGACAATTGCAGCTGCTAAAAGGATTGCAAGCGCTGCGGTGAGAATGTTGGTGCGATTCACGTCGCGTTGAGTCTTACTTGCGTGGCCATAAATGTTTGCTTCGGCACTTCACTGGCCATACGACTGAGCAAGCACGCAGCATCGTTTCTAGCTAAAACGCATGGCCGCCCCGAGGGACGCACGATTTTGGCGCCGGCGATTCACTCTTCTTGCGGAAGCTATCTACCATTTCTTGTTGTGCAGAAGGCGAAATGTCCAAACGATAGGAGCCATCTGAAGCAGCCAAAGCAAGCGATGAGTGAGCGGCACCCATCACGCAGCAGTCGGTGCCTATGCGTACAACCCTCTACATTTTTAGCTGCGAACTTGTCGTGAAAGCGCTCCCTTATCGCCTTTCTTTATGCCGTGACGTTCACCCACAGGTGGGCATCCCGATATGGATCGGCGGTCGTATGGTCCGCATAAAGAGAAAAATCAAGTTTAACGTTGTCCCCTGGTTGATTAAGGACGAGGTCGATCTGCTTCTCCCACCGTTGGCCGTTAGGGATGACCACCTCTTCCGAATAGACGACGCCACGTTGCGTGCTGTTGTTCGCCGAGACGACCAGATTGTAAGTAACGTTTCGCCCTTCGTCGTTGACAATAACGACCGTCACAGGATTTGGGGTCCCCATCTTGTACTGCGTTGTGTAATTGCTGAGCGTATCGTTAGCTCCAAGAAGGTAAAACTCAGTGAAGTGCTCTTCCGATTTCGGCATTACCAAAGCATAACTCACGACAGCAACCGACGCTATTATCGCGACAACGAGTACGACTGAGAGCATTCGATCGGACGTTGCTGGCCGGGTCGCCTTTCGGTCGCCCAAATGGTGCCATACCGGCCAATTGACAACGAAGCGGTGTTCTGGTGGGAGTTGATGCCGGCGAACGCTCGCAACGACGACACACACAAGCGTAAAAACGACAAGAGCGACAAGTGTCGGGCCCAGTCGGACGCCCCACCTGGAATAGTTGAGGGCTATTTCAAGGAGCGGCACGACGACGATACTGAGGCCAAAAGAGAGCGCCAGCCTGATGCCGTTTCCTAACGTCGCCTTTTGGGGAAACAGCGCTGCAATGAATGCGTACCCGGGGACGAAAAGGACGGCTATAGTGCCAATGATGGGACGAGCGGCCGTTACGCTTAACGCTGGAACACTAGCGACTACGAACGCTGCGAGCGCGAGACCAAATACAAGGATAAGATCTGCGAAGGTGCTAATGGACTTCATTTGCTCTTTCATTGCCTAGGTGCTAAATTGCGTGTCGGGACTCGCTTGATTGGTCGCCTGTCTTACCGCATGACGTCGTGAATGCTTTATATGTTTGGCGCAACCCTCGAGCGTTGTTGTGGCAGTGATTATTTGCAGGCCTTTAAGGCGCTGCAGAAAGACCAAGCGCCTCCACTCCTAGCAAAAAAGGAAAACGATAGTTCACGGATTGAAGCACGCAGAGGGCCTTTTTGACGCGCTCCCGTATCCGCGGCCAAAGCGTCTTGAACTTGACAAGCGGTCGCACGAATGGCGATACCTATACGATTAAGGTGCTATTCGGCAAGACGTATACAAAACTGTTCAATGGATTCAAAGGGCCACTCCTTTTGCAGCTTGCTTCGCAGGCAGATCGCGTACATCGAGACTGTTCCCTTTAAACTGATTCTCCCGTCGCTTATGAGCTTGCGAAACAATGCAATGAGAAGAGAGTATAGGCACGCGGCTCCGAACTGGACTGAGGTCAAACGTTTCGTTGCCAAGTACGCGTAAGACAAGCTGGCAAAACCTTGTGTCTTACGGCAGTTTTTATCCCCAAAAAGCCTCCTATCCACGTAGCCTAAGTGTTCGGGAAGCAAACGCGAACCACGGAGAGTTGACTGCTGAAGCCTCAAAAGTAGACGCGTGCGCAAATGGTCGCCGGCTCCACCGCGTTCGGCAGAAATGTTGTCAATGAGCCCTGCGTCAATCAAACCGCGTCTTTTTTCGATACTCCTCTGACGGGCATCAGGATGCCGAGCTTTGGCTTCAACGACGAGACGGATCACCATGTGTTCAGTAGTTGACCGAAACGCAAAATCGCTGTCCTCAGAGCCGACAAAGAAGTTGCGCGAGTCGTAGTATCCGATCCGGTCGAGTACGGACTTCGAAATTAACGCTCCGTGCGTCGCAAAAAAAGATATATTGCGACTTACGGTGAATGCGATCCAGACCATTCGACCCCAAAAATTCTGTATTGCTCCAGATTGAGGCAGCACGATGGCTGGATTGTCAATATCTACGATTTGAGGACATAGGATGTCTGCCCGTCCTGTGTTTCGCAGCAGAGAGGCTAAACAGCCGTTTTCAACAGTACCGTCCTGATCAAGCAGCCAGATCCAATCAAACCCTTTTTCGTGCGCGATTTTCATTCCTTGACAAAAGGCTCCTGCCGAGCCGATGTTTTCTCTCGGGTGGACGAAGCGAGCGAATTGGTAACGGTCCGCGTGCGTTCGGAATATTGCCTCATTTTCTTTGAGATACTCTTCGCGCGAGTTGTCGAGCACGATTAAACCGTTCAGGCTCGTCTGACCGTGCAGCGAACGCAGCAAGCGCGCGAGCTCCTTCGGATGGTTGAAAGCAACCGTGATAGCGCAAACCTGCATGGCTTGTCCGGACGTTTCGTTCGTGTGTAGAGGCCTCGTTGTAGCGCAAGAGAACGGCGGGGTGCTCTAAGCTAGCACACGCCTGACGTTCATATAACGGTTATGGTACCCGCGCGAGCGAACGCAAACAATGTCACAGCCAGCTCGGCAGCCGTGTTCACCGCGCTAATGTGCGTCGTGGCGCAAGACCTTCCTTGCCTGATGGTGAGCACAAACGAGAGCGTCGCCGGCGGTTCACGTAACAGCGTCCTATTTCGTGCTCACGACCTGGACGGTACCGGCATCGTAGATTACGTTTTGGGCAGCTTCAATGGATTCGTATGCACCCACTCCGAGCTTAGGCACCGGGCCCTTGCTCGCCATGTATGGATTATTGGCAATCTCGAGCCGTAAAACCCAACTGCTGTTGTTGTTGGACAGCTGAGTGATGGCCGATAATGGGGAGAACACGGTGACGTTCGACATTTTGTATTGATATTTGAAGCTCGGCGCATACGCAAGATCTGTGTATACCTGCCGCCCATCTGTCTTATTTGCGATCGTCTGTGCAGCTGCTACTTCTGATGGCAGGAGAGCAATCCGAGGGATTTGATCCCATGGCAATTCGTTCACGACCTTTACATTTGGGTGCGTTACGCTAATAAAGCCGAGGAAAAGCACCGCCGAAAAAATCACAGCAATGCCTTTTCGCGTATTTACTAGAGAGCCGAGGGTCAGAATGCCGACTGCTGCAGGGATCACCATGAACACCTGAAGATACACGATCCATCGCTCGGGTTGCGACACGGCTGGGCCTAAAAAGTAGCTGCCCGTCGTAAGGGCCAATACGAGAGCTGACGCACCAATCCAGGCGACCGTTAGCGCTTTCTTTCTTTTTGCGCTCAGAATGTAAAGAAATCCAAACGTGGCAAGGAAAATGAGAATCAGCACAGGCAAATCAGACCAGATCGGAAGTGTTGAAGACGGTAGGGTAGGCACCGCTGCCGTCCCTGCTAAGGATGCTACTGGCTGTGTGAGGGTGCTCGTCGGCGAGATGCCTCCGCGCACGATCGCTAAAGCCCGGTTCAAGGCTGAACCGCCTGTTAACATCCAATAGGTTATGATGCTCGCGCCAAATAATACTACCAAGAGCGCGAGGGATCGCAAGTGTAGAGAGAGAGCCTTCACATCCTGTTTTTCGTGTCGGGCCTCCGCCAAGCCGAATATCTTGCTGACCAACGCAAAAGAGCTTACGACGATGATGATTACCAAAGCTGTATACGCCGACGTCCCTTCATGCGTAAAGAGTATGCCCGCAAACAGGACGACTAGGAGGATCGCAAAACTTACCATATCATTTCGCGGAACGAGGAATAACGCAGCGACCACAACGAGTGTCAGCACGATGCCGAGCGTCTCTGGCGTGATAATAGTGCCCCACAGCAGGAACTGATTCGCGAGCATAAGCAGGAGAGCTGCTAGCAGGCCGCTGCGCACATTCAATACTGCCCTGCCGATAAGGAAGATGAATACCACGCTAATACATTCAATGATGCCGACGAAAAAGTAGCTGTTATACACGCTGAATCCGGTAATTAACGATAAAGCCGCGACTAACATGTGCAAAATCGGCAGACTCGGGTACTCGGTGAGGGCATACGGGGCAGCGTGCGCGGGAATGTAGCCGTGGTCGAGAACGAACTGGATAAAGCCGACATGATAATACGGATCGACCGCTATCGCGCTAGGAAACTCAAAATACGCGCTGGCCCGGACGAGTACACCCAAGATGATGATCTTAAACAGCACGCTGGGAACGTGCCGAGAATCCGTGGTAACCGCGATCTCTATTGCAATGAGCGCTGCCAAAACAGAGACCAGAACGAGAAAAAGCACGGGACGAGAATAAACCGCCGCGCTGAGCACGACGACACATACGCTCGCGAAACAGACGAAAACGATGTTGACACTCTTATGGGCCCGGCTTTCTCCTACTGCGCTCAGATGGACCGCGGATGCGGCGGCTCTCGACGTGAGTCTTTTGCGCAGCCCAATATACAGAGCACATCCAGCGAACAAGGCAAGGGACGTGACAAAGACGTAATATGAGCTGAACGTCAAGAGGTTGACGACGCACACGGCCGCGGATACGATCAAACCAATGGTCGCTAAATAAATTCGTGTCACCGAATCCAACGCGCGTGCTAGGCCCGCGTAAAATGATTGGGGAACTCTCATGCGTTGAATACTCCTCGTCGTTTCCTCTTCGAACGGCTAACTTACGATCGCCGTTCACCGCTCACTGACGCAAGCGTAGACCTGTTCCAGCTTTCTGATCATTGCTTGGTCACTGTACTTACTTGACTCTTTTCGTGCTGCCACGCCGAGTTTCGCTCGGAGGTCGGCGTCTTCAATCAGCCGTTTGCAGGAGCTATAGATCTCTTCTTCTGTTTCTACCAGTAGCGCTGAGACTTCGTGTTCGAGATACTCGTTTAACGGGCGCACGTTTGATGCAATAATAGCTTTGCCCGACGCCATAGCCTCGAGCGCAACAATCGTGCCTGTGTCATAAAGCGATGGAATAACGATGATATCACATCTGGTATAGAACGGCGGTGTTTCGGCGGGACGTCCTAGGTAAGAGAAATTAGGGAGGGCACGCATTCGACTCAAGACCTTATTCGCGTACCCCACGTCGTGTTTGGGCCCAGCAAATGCGACTCTTACAAATTCGTATTCCCGCAGTATCTTACTAAGTGGTTCAACGAGTCGGTGCACGCCTTTCACCTGATCGAAGCGACCGATATAGCCGATCGTCAGCGTTTGGCCCGCATCTTCGCGTGAGGCGCATTCACAAAACTGCTCGAGCCGCACGCCTAGAGGGACAACCCAAACATCGTCTTCCCGGATTCCCACATCGACTAAGACGGCTTTTTCCAACTCTGTGTATGCGTACACTGCATCGATTGATCTAAGCAACTTAAGAAAAACGGCTCTCCAAGCAACATTATTCTTCAGAAGAGCGTAACCCTCTTGCGAGAGGTCCGAGCGAGTCACCAACCTTGTGCCATTGACCCTCTTGGACAAACAGCCGAGGACGCACGAGTAGGACGTTAGTCCGTGGATGTGCGTGATGTCGTACGGTTTGAATACCGCTGAGTTTGGGCGATAGATAACAGCGGGCTGTGAGGTGCCTAGAGGAATTTTACAGCTTTGTGTGTGGAAGATCTTCACTCCGCCAAGGTGTTTTTCGGCGTCCTGAAAAAAGCGCGCGTCGCGTCGGTTCAACTCATCGTCGTAGCGAGAGGTGACAACGGTAACGTCATACCCCCTTCGGCGCTGCAGGTCTACAATCTGCTGCTGATCACGTTGGTATCGCGCATCAAACACGTTGATCAAGTGAAGCACCGACCAGCGACCCCGCCGTGACTCGTCCTTGCTGTCGTTATCCATGTGCCGCTCGCTTCCAAAGCTCGAAGATGCGCCTCGCGTAAACGTTGTTGTTTAACGTGGTAACTGCGCGCGTCCGCGCCTCCTTGCCCAGTATTTCACGCAGCTGCGTATCCGCAGTCAACGCTGAGATAGCCTGAACTATCGCAGCCGGGTCGTTGGGCCGTATAAGCAGCCCCGTCTGGTCCATAATTGCGGGGATTCCGCCGACTGCTGTCCCTATGACGGCCTTTCCGCACGCCATTGCTTCTATCAGCGAGTTTGGAGAGCGATCGCTGCTCCCCGTTTCGCACTGCTTTGACGGCACGACAACGATATCAGAGAGATTGTAAAGATGCGGCATGCATTCATCGTCAAGCGATGGATAGGGATGAACATTTTTCATTGCGCTAAAATGCGACTCGTGCTTCAAAAAAACAGATCCTTGCGAGGGAATTAAGAAAATAGCCTCGCCTGGATTCGGGAACGTGAGGATCGCCTGCGCCATGAACTCCGCTCCTTTATACTCGCTAAATTCCCCCACGAAGAGAATGATGCTCGCACGTAAGTCGTTCGCCGAAAGGCCTAGCAATTTCGCTAGTCGCTCGCTCTTCGGGCCTGGTTGAAAATCAACTGTATTCGTGCCGTGCGGAATGACGTTTACGCGTTCAGACGCGCAGCCCATCCTGAGCAAGTACTCCTTAGCCGGTTCAGATTCGGCGACCAACACAGCCGCGTTCCTGTGCGCGGCGACGACAAGGAGCCGTTTCACGTGTGCAAGACAGCGCACCGTGACGCTCGCAAACGTCTTTTCACGATTCTCTTCCACGATAAGCACCAGGTTCGTTCGTACAATCTTAGATAACAGGTAAAGGATAAGCGAGAGGGGCGTTTCTGAGCCGAGCAGTATAATGAAATCTGGCCGGTAGCGTAGATAATCTATGACAGCGCTGAAAAGGCGTTGTTTATTCATCAAACGCACGCACTGCTCGTACTGCTTCCACGGATAGTTCCCATAAGTGCCGCGCGAGTAGAACCGAACTTCCCCCAACAAGTCCGACAGCTCGCGGACAAAGTCCAACATCCATCGATAAATGTACGGGGCATAGACAGCAGCCCTCACCGAGTTCATTGCGCTGTTCATACGCCTCTCATCCACGGCTTAAAGGATATCTGTTAAGTTCTTTATACTCATCCTTTTGACGTGAGCTGTCCGACGCTCGACTTCGATTGAAAACGCGAGCTCAACTCAAAGCGACGTCCTTACGCTCTCGCTTACGCGTTGCGGGCTTCCTTGTATGCGTCGAACGTTCGCGCCGCGATCCTGTCCCACCGAAAATCGTTCAGATCGACCAAGCCGATGTCTGTCCCAGCGACATCGTGTATCGTTTGAGCTAGTTCACGGGCGCTGAGTGCTTCTACGGGTATCGAAAACACGGCGCGGTCGAAGCGCCGTGCAAGCTCGCGCAGGCCGAGCTTTTCATTGACAAGCGCCGGAGTTCCCGCAGCAAGTGCTTCTAGCACCGTTATGCCAAAAGCCTCGATTTCAGAGAGATTAACAAGCAGCGCACTCGTTCTCATGCACCTATATAACTCTGTATCAGTACACGCTCCGAGCAGCTTCACACGTTCCGAAAGACCGCGGTGATGAACAAGCGCTTCAAGCTGACTCTTGTAAGGGCCCTCACCCACGATATAAAACGCGAATCGCTTTGGCAGGTGTGCGAAAGCTTCTACAACGCGATGTATGTTCTTGTATCGCTCCAGCCGACCGACGTAGAGAACGAGCGTTCCATCAAAATCATAGGGCTTTGCGGTTCGGATCTCATCAGCGTTCACCCCGTTGTAGATTGTGACCACTTTGTCCGTGATAGCAAAACGTCTGCGGATCATGTCGGTCTCGGTTTCAGAAACGCAGATGACCTTGTTGGCCTTGTCCAACGTGTAACGATCAACAACGCGTTCATAGAATGGCTTCATCATGCCCAGGAGCTGGGTCGACGCCTGCGGATGGAAATGCGGTGAAATAACGAGCGGCGTGCGACCGGCGGTCAATGCGGCCACGAACGGGATCAAAGTGCCCAAACCGTGCGCGTGGACAACGTCAAAGTCACGCGCGAACCGCTTGAGATCTGCGAACATTCTGAAAGATGCATACCCCACTCGCTTGCTCGTGCGATATGTTTGAACGCTCACACCGTTCCAGTCGCCAGCTTGAGCTTCGCCGAGCGTTCCGGACCATACGTTCACGTCAGCGCTGGGATTCTGAGATAAGCGCTTTGCAACCTCGCCAACGACTTTTTCAATGCCACCGCGATGGTAAGGTGGAAGGGGGGCAATAATCAAAATTTTCATTGCTCTTGAAGAATGATGCGTTTCCGTGTCTTCTTTAACGCGTAGTTAATAACGTCATCCACGGTATCGCCGTGCACATACCGGAGCACGGCGGATGGATCCGTCTTGTTTGCCGACCTCCCGTCGCGAATGCCTTTGAGCACTTCGACGAATTCGTCTGCCGTGCTGGCCACGTAGGTCATAGCTCTCAACTCCTCAGGAAGTCCTTGGACAGCTTCGGGCGTCGCCACAACGGGCTTTCCGCAGGCGAGCGACTCTACCGCTCGCAGTTTCATACCGCTCGCATTCTGGATAGGTATGATGATCGCGTCCGCCCCCCTAATGTACAGTCCTGGATCGCTTACAGCGCCAATGAAATTGATCCCAGTTTCTGAAAACAGGCCATCGGGAGCTTTTCCTGAACCAAATACGTGCACCTTGAAGGCCTCGCCCGAGCGCTCACGTGCGAGTGCCGGAACCAGCTCGTTCGCGATAAAGGTCAATGCAACCTGGTTTTGGTATCGATCCAAACTCCCGTAAAAGACTACATTGAAGCGATCGCTGTCGTAATCATAACGGGCGCCATCGGGATTGAAGATGTGGGCATCGGGTTTTGGTGGTATGTAAAAAACGCGGCTGGAAGCGTGCTTGACCGCGTAGTCGTAATCTTGCGGACTAATCGTTATGACAGCGTCAACCCTCTTGAGAATCCAGTTTTCGAGTATGCGAATTGGGAGGTACCAGGCCGAACCCACGCTTTCCACGTACTGCCATTCAACGTTGTGCATGACGAGGACAAGGGGCGCGTCGTTTTTTCTGGCGATGTACGCAGCTATGTGATACCCATAGATCAACGCGAACACACAATCCGCCTCGATATCGCGGAGCTGTGCTTTGTCCCACAACATATCGGGCCTGATGATGTCGAGCCACGTCGACAAGCGACTCCACTTGACTCGTGATGGAAGAAAGTGCGTGTCAAAACTGATGTCTTTTGGCAGATAACCCTCTTCTGAACTTTTTTCAGACGTATAAAACGTGCTTACACTATTATTTCGCGCTAAACCTGCTAACAGCTGGAACACCCACCAATCACCGCCGCTGCTAATAGGGATCCTTTTATAGATGTCGATAAACGCAATTTTCATGATCCGGTAAATCTGCGCCAGCCGTGCCTCAGACACTACTTTAACGCTCAACACTGCCGAGCGACTCAGAGAACGTGTAGGTATACGTCCTTCCGATGCCGCATTTGCTGAAGAGCAAAAGGAGCAAGTGCGTGTATCAAAATAGCGCAGGAAGTATAAACCTATCTTCTTGCTTCGCGGCCCTTTCAAAGCGGACGTGGACGTATAAGCAACCGGCGGTGACTCCATGAACGACGTAGTCGATAACACTCAGCCGTAGGTTGACAATGAACAACGTTCTAACGCCCTAAAAAATCTAACGCCGCGCACCTAGTGACGTGATGAGCGAGGCCATGGAGTCGAGGATAATGCCAGTGAGCACCAAGAAGGTCCCGACGAGCGTGAGAAGGAGCATAAGTATCGCGGGCCCGTTGGGAACGTGCCCCCACAAGTAGAATCCTCGCACCACGTACACCGCCAAGGCGACGCCAGTGCCAATGAGTATGAGTCCAGGCACAGTGAAGGCGAGCAGGGGCTTCTTAAACTCGATATTGCGCAGGACTCCCACGAGAACCTGCATGCCGTGCATGACAGGGTGCCTAGAGGAGTGTCCGACGTCATAGCGGACGCTGATGTCCACCTCCTTGATCCGCAGTCCGGCCTTCCCTGCGTCCATAAGCATCTCGCTGTCGATCGCCAGCTGGTCAGAGGTGAATCTAAAAACGCGAGCGGCTTTCATCGAGTATGCGCGGAAGCCGCTCTGCGTATCCGTCACCTTGACGTCACGACCGAAGCCCAGACGCGTAAACGTGTCAAGAACGATCTGTCCGAACCGGCGGTAGCGGGGGGTCTCTCTGCCGGCCCCGTTCAGATAGCGGCTGCCGTTAACTACATCGGCTTCATCGAGCAGCAGCGGCTGTGTGAGCTTCGGAATGTCATCGGGGTTGTGCTGCCCATCTCCGTCGAGAATAACAAGGATATCAACGCCGCATTGTGCCGCGTACTTAAAAAGGTCGCGCACGGCGGCCCCTTTGCCGCAGTTGGCGCTGTGTTCGAGCACGTCAGCACCTGCGAGACGTGCGACCTCCGCAGTTTTGTCAGTGGACCCATCGTCGAGCACGACGATTCTGTCCGCGTACTGAGAGGCACGTACGACGAGGCTGCCGATCGCTACCTCCTCGTTGTAGCACGGAATACCCACCATGACCGTAAGCCGGTCGGAATCCCTTGACACGTCGTTTCGTCGCCCGCTTTTCGGTGAATTCTGCTCCAGTCTCTCCGATGTCATTGCTTCGCGCATGTGCTTGTTCGTTTCTGTATCCTGTCTGTGCTAGCGACATAAAGGTTGCTATTCAACCCTAAGCGCATCAGGCGGTTCTGTGCGCGGTTTGGATGTCACGGCGCACGGGACTCCGTCAAAGGTCTCACCGCCACCCAGACCGACCGCGCTGAACTCCAACCTTTGGCGAAACTGTCGCGGATCAAAAATCCGTCGAGCATCGACCACGACGGGTTGTGCCATGTATTTGATGAAGTCGTCAGGCGTGAGGGCTTTGAACTCTTCCCACTCAGTTATGACGACGCAGCAGTGAGCGCCGGACAGACAGGCGGGGATCGAATCTGCACATTCGAGCGCTTCAAATCCCGGGAGCGAGATCTTCTTGACGACTGGATCAAACGCGCTGACGTACGCTTCCGCGTAGAGGAGCGCTTTAGCGATTTTCAAAGAGGGGGCTTCCCGCACGTCATCAGTATTGGACTTGAAAGCGAGGCCAAGAAGCGCTACTTTTTTGCCTTTCGGCTGCCCGAGCTTCGCAAGTGCGAGCTCAGCGACGTGAAGCGCTTGAGCGTCATTCACGGCGATCACCGCGCGCAACAGCGGCGTTTCGTAGCTATGAGAGGCTGCAAACGCCCGCACGGCTTTTACATCCTTCGGTAAACAGGACCCGCCAAACCCGGCTCCTGCGTTGAGGAACTTCGGATTTATCCTCACGTCGAGCCCGACTCCCGCCATAACGTGTGAGACGTCGACACCAGACACCTTCTCACAGATATTTGCGATCTCGTTCGCGTATGATATCTTCGTTGCGAGAAATGCGTTGCTGGCGTATTTCACCATTTCCGCCGATTCAAGGTTCATCCTGAGTGTACGGACCTTGTGCCCGTAAAAACTGTCAAACAGGTCCTCGAGCATTTTGCCGGAGCGCTCGTCGTTTTCACCTATCACAACGCGATCAGGACGCAATGTATCGGCGATTGCTGAGCCCTGTCGCAAAAATTCGGGATTCATGCACAACCCAAAATCGGGGCCTGCGCTCAACTCCGCTGTCCTCTCAAGGATAGGTTTCACCACATCACGAGTTGTCCCAGGCACGACAGTGCTTTTGATGACGACGAGATGGTAGGCGTTTTTCTTCTTAAGCGCACGGCCGATCTCCTCGCAGGCTCGAACGACGTGGCGGAGGTCGATTCGTCCGTCTGCAGTCTCGGGAGTCTCCACCGTAAGAAACGTCACGTTAGTCTGACGCACCGCTTCATCGCGGGTATCGACCGCACGCAGCATTTTCGACTCGACGCTTTTCCGGAGCATTTCTTCGAGTCGTTGGCTCATAAAAAGGCGCCCTTTTCGAATTAATCGTTTCAGCCTTTTCTTTGTCGTGAGTAGATGCAATGACGCGGAAACCACGTGAGGCAAAACAAACGGCCGTACTTAGTCCGACGTATCCGGTGCCAACGATTGAGATTGCCTGCATCCACTTGAGGTTTGCTGGGGCTTACTTAAAGCTTGTGCGGCCTGCGTTATGTTAGCAACTGTCCCCGGCCACACAGTGCTCGATCATCGCTCAAGCGTTTGTGTGCGAGACCCCCTCCGCTACCCTGTAAGACGTCACGCGAAGGACAATAGCGCGATTCAAACTCCATCATTAACGAGCTGCCAACGATTTACCTCAAATGTGGAAAAAGACGCGCTGGTTAGTTCTCCGCTGACGTTCCTTCAGCATCTGCTGGTGGTTTGGAGATTTTCTTTTCCAAATACTGTTGTATTTCCCGTACAAATGAGCCCATTGGAGAGCAAAATCAATGACTGCTCTGTAAAGCCAATTTTGTCTCCGGCGTCACACCTCAAGCCCTCTATCGCGTGCGCGTAGACATCTCGCTCCTGACGAAGCAAGCGCACGGCATCAATAAGCCGCAACTTGGCCCGCGTTGCAAGCGTAGCGCATTTGATGCAATCAACCAGATCTGGAGTCATCAGATAGCGACCGACGATGCCTTATACCACGTGTCACCAGCGAAGGAGGCTTAATAGGGAGTGTGCCGGCTTGCGTCCACGTCTGTGTGAACCTAGCCGTGCCGCTCGCGTTGGTGTATATCGTCGGGCATCCAGGAACTTGATATCTCATCTGTTCGTTGCTCAGCGACTGCACCAACGAATGCCAAGTTTTGTCGTTCGTCAGACGGATCGTTGATTGATCCTGTCTGCGATACGTCAAGGCTCGAGGAAGTTCACGCGCGTTTCTCAAACAAGTACACGTCATAGCCATATGATGTGAAAAGCGAGCTCCCACCTGCGTAAGTCTTAGTTTCAATGTTCACGTATGATTCATTGAGAATGCGTAATGTGAAATTCTCCGCAGCCTTTCCAGCTATGAAGTTTGAAGCGAAAAGCCATACTCTGTCGTGACCACTCACATCTGACTGAATTCCGTTTATTTTGTCCTTGACTGACGGTGTTGCCGAAGAGTTGGTTGTGTTGCCGACAACACCCCAATAATGGAGTGGTTTGACAACAGCATCTATCCCGTTGTTGTAGTAGTCAAAAACTATGCTATGGCCGTCGGGAGAAATTAAAACAACATCTCCGCTTTTGAGATTTGTGTCAATGAAACTAATCGCCTGTCGCGCTTGCGGCTTTGTTATCGAAGTATAGTACACTTGCAAATTCGCCATAGACAATACGACGATGATGCCGATAACAGCGATCTGGGCGTACCTATAGTTGATATTTCGTATCCCCTTGGCGACTAGTATGTAAAGCGCCACTGAAGCTGCGATCGTGTATTTGTCGAGGTATATCGGGGTGGAAAAGCGAGAAATAATGAACGGTATGAGGTTGATGGTGAGCACCCACACCGCGAGAAAGTGCACCGGTGCTGCACCTTGAATACGCACTTCCCAAGCGTAGCCTTCGAGAGCTTTCAAAGGAGCTTTCCAATCCATCGAACCGCGTACTTTTTGAATCCCGAATAAGGAGACTACCGACAACCCCAGAAAGAGCACTAACAACACTACCGTGCCGGAATAGCCAGAAAAGGTGTAAATAAAATCGGCTATTGTAGGGACTGCTAAACTGGATCCCGTTGCTAAGTGCCGCAAGATTTGTTGGATCAAGACGGCCATCCACGGAACAAAAAGCGCTACAACGATCGCTTGCAGCACGGCCCAGCGCTTCAGCAGAAATGTGCGATCCGTTGACAGCGCTAGCAAAATCACGACGTAGATGTTCTGAGCAATGACGATAAACCAGCCATAATTGTGCGTCCACACCAAAAGCGTTGTTGAGAGAACATAGCCGATAGACGAAACAAGATTCCCCTGCTGTAAGAAGCGCCAGAAAAAGTACATAGAGAGAAGGGCCAAGAGGACCATAAGGGTATACATCCGCGCCTCTTGGGAGTACATAATGTTGAACGATGACAGCGCGAGATTGAGCGCAGCCACCAGCCCTACCTGCTTGTTGAAGAGCTGACGGCCCACCACGTAGATCATCGGTATCGCGAGGATCCCAAAAAGAGCCGATAGAAGCCTCACACCGAACTCTGAGGTGCCAAAAATCGTCATCCAGTAGTGTAGCAGGAAGTAATAGAGGGGAGGATGCACATCCTGCGCTGTAACTTGCACCATTTGAGGCACGCTCAACAGGCTCCAACGCACGGATATGACTTCATCGAGCCACAGGCTTTGTGTGCCTAGTGATAGACCCTGAAAAAAGCGCCGGCGAGCACAATGCCCAACAAGGCGATGCTATACTTGGTTATCGTTCGCCCTGCTACTTCCACGCGCAGACGTCTACGCCACGATACATAGGGGTTGTGGTTTTGAGACGTTGTTAATCGTCGCGGCCCGTGAAAGTGGCTTGAGAAGCGGCATAGAAAACGTTTCCGGCGTTTACGCTTTGGCCGACGTCTCATCTTCTGGTTTCAGCTCGGACCGACAACAGACTCTCGCGAGTCTGGACTAATGAACGGTGATCGTCACGACAGCGCTCGTCGATGTTGTATACCAGTTGACTCTACTAGGCCACTGTGACCTTCACGGTTGGGCTGAAGGCCTCGCGGTCCACGGAGCTGACGGCGTAGTAGGGCAACGCAAGCTCCGGCGCATCAGTATTCTTTTAACCAACATACATCGCCCATTCAGTATCGGTATGTTTTCACTGCGTAAGCTGCGATTACGAGTCCGACAAAGATGAGTCCGACAAAAACGAGCATGACGAGGACGTCGGGCGGCGCACCCTGACTTGGGGCCGGAGCTGCGTTGCTCGTACCCTGACTTGGGGCCGGAGCTGCGTTGCCGATGGCGTAAATGTTGTGGTCAACGCTCCCCACGTAGACGACGCCGTTAGCGATGGCAGGAGAGGCGTACACTCTGCTTCCGGTCGTGTGGTTCCACAGCGTCGTCCCGGTGGTGGCGTTGAGGGCGTAGACGTTGTGGTCAAAGCTCCCCACGTAGACGACGCCGTTAGCGATGGCAGGAGAGGAGAACACCTTGTCTGCCGTCGTGTGGTTCCAGAGCTTGGCCGCGGTGGTGGCGTTGAGGGCGTAGACGTTGCCGTCGTCGCTCCCCACATAGACGACGCCGTTGGCGACGGCAGGAGAGGAGAACACTCTGCTTCCGGTCGTGAAGTTCCACACTTTCGCCCCGGTGGTGGCGTTGAGGGCGTAGACGTTTTTGTCCCAGCTTCCCACGTAGACGACGCCGTTGGCGACGGCAGGAGAGGAGAACACGCTGCTTCCGGTCGTGAAATTCCACAGCTTCGTCCCGGCGATGGCGTTGAGGGCGTAGATGTTGTTGTCAAGGCTCCCCACGTAGACGACGTCGTTAGCAATGGCAGGAGAGGAGAACACCTTGTCTGCGGTCGTGAAGTTCCACACTTTCGCCCCGGTGGCAGCGTCAAGGGCGTAGACGTTGTGGTCAAGGCTCCCCACGTAGACCACCCCGTTGACAACGGCAGGGGATGAGTCAACCTGGCCTCCGGTCGTGAAGTTCCACAGCTTCGCCCCGGTGGTGGCGTTGAGGGCGTAGACGTTGTGGTCAAAGCTCCCCACGTAGACGACGTCGTTGACAACGGCAGGGGATGAGCCCACGTAGCCTCCGGTCGTGAAGTTCCACAGCTTCGCCCCGGTGGTGGCGTTGAGGGCGTAGACGTTGCCGTCATCGCTCCCTATGTAGACCACCCCATTGACGGCGGCGGGGGCGCCCCCCACGTAGTTTCCAGTCTTGAAGCTCCACGTCAGCTTGCCCGTTTCGCTCCCGGCTACGGGGCTGTAATCACCCGTGTGCTGAGGGTTGTAGCGGAACTGCACTGTATCGGTCTGTGCTGCTGCAGGAACTGTTACAGCGCCTGCGAATAATACAGCAATGAGGAGGATCACTATAGAAAATGAGATGATTTTGTATACGCGCACCATCGCCTCTTGCAATGTTCTTAGACGCCTAACAAAATCTCGTAGGTACTATAAAGACTCCGGTTTGAAACTGACCACGAGAGGCCGCACTCAGCGCGTTATAAGGCTTTGAAATTGCAAAAAGATTAGATTGCTGTGCTATCCCTGCGACCTCTACTAACTCGCCTTCACCGTCACTGCAGTATGCCGTGTCGGAGTCGAAGGGGGCGTAGGTGGCACTCTATTGATACTTCGTGAGAAACTCGAAGATGCCGGTGCATGCCAGCATATAGCTCTCTCGCGGCGAGCGAATACAGCCGGTGGCGTTGGTCTTCGCGGTCGCCTCGTGCTTTGTGCGCAAACAACGCCATTGCTCGCGAGTCGGGACTAATGAACGGTGATCGTCACGACAGCGCTCGTCGATGTTGTATACCAGTTGACTCTACTAGGCCACTGTGCCCTTCACGGTTGGGCTGAAGGCCTTGCGGTCCGCGGAGCTGCCGGCGTAGTAGGCGCGGAAGTAGTAGGGCCGGGCGGCTCATACGCTCTGTGTACTACCCAGAGCGGGCGTGTGGTGACAACGATACGTAGCGATGGGCGTCTAGGCAGTCTGCCCACTGAATGGTCTTTTTATCAGAAGGCGCCGTCGTTGCCGCTGACAAAGACGTCGATTCGCCCATTACAAGTGACCGCAGCGGGTGACGAGGTCAGTTACCCGCCGAGGGATTCCCAGCCGGACCAGCCGTTCTGCCAGTACTTGTGCCACAGAGCGAGGTCCGTACCCCCGACAAAGACGTCGAGACGACCTGAGCCCCATGAGCTGACCGCTGGTCCTGTGCCGGGGTAGATGATTCCGCCGAGAGAGGTCCAGGAAAGCCATCCGTTGTTGGAATACTCCACCTGCCAGAGGCCGGCGTCGGTGCCACGCACAAAGACGTCGATCTTGCCACTAGTCGATGACGCCGCCGCGGGTGACGAGGTGAGGATTCCGCCGAGGGATTCCCAGCCGGACCACGCGCCGTTATACCCTTGATGCCACAGGCCGTGGTCCGTGCCTACGACAAAGACGTCGAGACGACCTGAGCCCCATGAGCTGGCCGCCGGTCCTGTGCCGGGGTAAAGGATCCCGCCGAGAGAGGTCCAGCTTCCCCACCCGTTGTTGTTATACTCCAACTGCCAGAGGCCGCTGTCGGTGCCGCGCACAAAGACGTCGATCTTGCCAGAGGCCGGTGAGGCCGCCGCGGGTGATGAGGTGAGGATCCCGCCGAGGGATTCCCAGCCGGACCAGCCGTTCTGCCAGTACTTGTGCCAGAGGGCGTGGTCCGTGCCTACAACAAAGATGTCGAGCCGCCCCGCAGCCCATGAGCTCACGGCGGGCCCTGTGCCGGGGTAAATGATTCCCCCGAGGGATTCCCAGCCGGACCAGCCGTTCTGGTAGTACTTATGCCAGAGGGCGCCGTCGCCGCCGCGCGCAACTATGTCGATTCGCCCATTGCCCCATGAGACGGCGGCAGGTGACGAGGCGAGCGTGAGCGTGGGGGGGTTGCCTATGGCATAGATCTTGTCGCTCCCCACGTACACCGTGCCGTTGACGACGGCGGGGGAGGAAACAACAGCATTTCCGGTCGTGTAGTAGCACAGTTCCGCCCCGGTGATGGCGCTGAGGGCGTAGACGTTGTGGTCAAGGCTCCCCACGTAGACGACGCCGTTGACGAAGGCAGGGGATGAGTCAACATAGCCTCCGGTCGTGAAGCTCCACAGCTTGGCCCCGGTGGTGGCGTCGAGGGCGTAGACGTTGTTGTCCCAGCTCCCCACGTAGACCACCCCGTTGATGACGGCGGGGGATGCGCCCACGTAGCCTCCGGTCGTGAAACTCCACAGCTTGGCCCCGGTGATGGCGTTGAGGGCATAGACGGTGCCGTCATCGCTCCCCACGTAGACGACGCCGTTGGCGACGGCGGGGGCGCCGCCCACGTAGAGCCTGGTCGTGTAGGTCCACAGCTTCGCGCCGGTGGTGGCGTTAAGGGCGTAGACGTTGCCGTCATCGCTCCCCACGTAGACGACGCCGTTGGCGACGGCCGGAGAGGAGTGCACGCTGCTTCCGGTCGTGAAGCTCCACAGCTTGGCCCCGGTGATGGCGTTGAGGGCATAGACGTTGTGGTCATAGCTTCCCACGTAGACGACGCCGTTGGCGACGGCCGGAGAGGAGAACACGGCACTTCCGGTCGCATAGACGTTTTGGTCATAGCTCCCCTCGGGGACGACGCCGTTGGCGACAGTGGGGGCGCCCCCCACGCTGCTTCCGGTCGTGTAGGTCCACAGCTTCGCGCCGGTGGTGGCGTCGAGGGCGTAGACGTTGTGGTCATAGCTTCCCACGTAGACCACGCCGTTGGCGACGGCCGGAGAGGAGTACACGCTGCTTCCGGTCGTGTAGGTACACAGCTTCGCGCCGGTGGTGGCGTCGAGGGCGTAGACGTTGTTATCCTCGCTCCCCACGTAGACGACGCCGTTGGCGACGGCGGGGGAAGAGAATACATAGCCTCTGGTCGTAAAGCTCCACGTGTTGCCACTCCATGCGTTTTTCCCCGCCACGGGGCTGTAATCACCGATGCGCTGGGCATTGTAGCGGAACTGCATCGTATCGCTTTGCGCGGCGGCAGGAACGGTTACAGCGCCCGCGAATAAGACAGCAATGGAAATGATGACTAGAGAAAATGAGATGATCTTGTTTACGCGCACCGTCGCCTCTTGCAATGTTCTTAGACGCCCAAGAACGTGCCAGATAAATAAAGGCTCCGATCTGAAACTGACGACGAGAGGCCGCACTCAGCGCGTTCTAAGGCCTTGAAATCGAAAAAAGAATAGATTGCTGTACTATCTCAGTAACCTCCTAACTCGCCTTCAGCGTCACTGCAGCATATCGTGTCGCGGTCGAGGGGGGCGTAGGTGGCATTCGCTAAATACTTCGTGAGGAACTCGAAGATGCGGGTGTATAGCTCACTCGAGGTGAGCGAATACCAGCCGGTGGCGTTGGTCTTTGCGTCGCCTCGTGCTTTGTGCGCAAACAACGCCCGTGGTGACAGCGTTACATATCGCCGACGGAAGTCCAGGATACCCACCCGTTGTTATAGGTCTTCTGCCAGAGACCGTTGTCGCCGCCGCGGACAAAGACGTCAATCTTACCGCTAGTCGATGACGCTGCTGTAGGTGACGAGGTTAGGTACCCCCCAAGGGAGTCCCAGCCTCCCCAGCTGCCGCTATACGGTCGATGCCACAGGGCGCCGTTCGTACCCTCTACAAAGACGTCGAGACGGCCTGAGCCCCATGAGCTGGCCGCCGGTCCTGTACCGGAGGCAATCTTTCCGCCCAATGATTGCCAGCTTGACCATCCGTTCGACCACCACTTATGCCACAAAGCACCGTCGTTGCCGCGTACGACGATGTTAATGCTATTGGTCGTCTGTGACGCCGCTGCGGGTGACGACGTAAGAACCCCGCCGAGGGATTGCCAGCTTGACCACGTGCCGGTACCTCCTTTATGCCACAGAGCACCATCCGTACCCTCTACAAAGACGTCGAGACGGCCTGAGCCCCATGAGCACGCTGCTGGTCCTGTGCCGGCAGCAATCTGCCCGCCGAGAGAGATCCAGTTGGACCAGCTGGTCCCTCCATCCGTGGTATACTTCGACCAGAGGGCGCCGTCGGTGCCGCGCACAAAGACGTCAATCGCACCATTACCCGATGACGTCACAACGGGTGACGACGTCAGGTACCCGCCGAGGTATTCCCAGCTGGACCAGCCCGTCGTGCCATTCCAATCCTTGTGCCAGAGGGCATGGTATACGCCTTGTGCAAAGACGTCAAGACTATTCCCATCCTGCGAGTACACAGCTGGCGCTGGAGAGGGGTTCAGCACCGATTGACCGCTAAGCGTGCTGAAGAGCACATCGCCGCGGCCTTTTAGATGGTCGATGTACTGCGTGAACAGTGCTATTCGGGCCGGATCCGGCGATCCGTCAGGGTTCATAAAATCCTTGAAATGGTAGAGTACCACAAAAGTTCCGCCGCCATTTGCTGCGTTCAATAGGCTGTCGGTCTGCTGGTTGAGTTGCGACATTCCCGCCTGCCAATCAGTGTCGCTTGCCCAGCCGAGCGAAAGGGGCACGCCCTGGACACGGATCCCCTGCAAGATCGCATCGTATGTGTTAAAGTCCGCTGGCGATGTGCTATACAGCGTGAACCCGAGTGCGTTCGCAGCTTTCAGAGTGTTGCTGTCACCGGTATTCCAAGGCGGAACAAAGGTCGTTGGCTGTACCCCGAACGCCCCCTTGATATCGTCACGTCCTTGTTTGATAATGTTGTATTGATCAGCGTATGGCCTCCCGTAGAACTCGCTCGGCGACTGCCCAACAAGCGGAGCCGCAGATGTTAGCCCAGGGAAATCATCGGCCAGCCCGCCGCTACCCAAAAGTGGAGCTGCCCCGGTAAGCTCCACGGTGCTCACGGTTTTTTGCGAGTATTCTTGGTGCGTGTAGCCGTGCTGCGCGAATTCGAACAGCGGGCTGTTCACAATCGAGCGCAAATAGTCGAGGAGCAATGTGTCTCCCAGCAACTCGTTCGTGCTTGCGCTGAGATTCGGATCCGGATGTGGAATGACCGCTAGCGTCACAGGGACGTTTTCATCAATGTGCACCTGATTGACGGCTTTTAATGTGTCCAGATAATGGGGGTTCGGATAGTCCGGTGCTATATCGTCATCCCGAAATACGATGTACTTCTTCTGGGTCGCGGAAGCGTTCACGATAGCGGCATTGCTCAGAGCCTGGGAGTAGTTGGAATCTCCCCCCGCGGTGGGGAGGCTCTTATTGACTGTGGCGTCCGCAGCCCGGACAGTCGGAAGACCAGCAGCGGACGAAAGAAGGATCACAATAAGTACAGCAGCAAGCCCATAAGCGTTCATAATGTCTGCCGGAACGTTTGGTTACGCCAGCAATGCAAAAAGAAGGGAGATAAGGCTTTCGGTTTGTGCTGCTTTGTGAGGCGTAGGTCAAAGAGAGTATTATCGCGGATGGAAGCCGTTACGGCAGCACCGCTTTCGGGGCACGCAGAACACTAGGTACCATCATTGCAGCGACTACCTCCTAGCTCTCGCAGGGGGCTTCACGCTTGATTTAACTAAAGCACGCGGAATCAAAGGTGCAACGGCGCGTAGGTATGAATCTTCGCTTTTTTACCGGGTCTGCTTTTTCGTTGTGCGGCCTGCTTTTGCCAATTTGAGATGCGGAATCTCAGATTACAGTGCGCTATCCGAACGCCAGCCGTGTCCAAGCTGTCGCTTCAACTCCTAGGCCCACAACAGAAATGCACCTGCTGAGATTGTGACCACCCATTCTGAAAGGCTCGTAGAAACTAGCGCCTCCGGTAGGTAGAAACTCGTAAAAGACCCGACCGTGTTCTACATCACCGTCGGGTAGAGGAACGATGACGATAAGAATGCAGGAGAAGACGCCGTACTTACTCGTGAAATTGTCGAGGGCGAGGATGGCGATCAGCACTAGGAACGTCCGTCACTGGGGTTGAGTATACACGCTGTGTAGAACCAAGCGATGATGACAAAGGGTAGTACAAAAAATACCGACCATCCCACAGAGCTCTCGTTGGGTTCCCGAAGCGCTCACGGCCACGTAGCATCTATGAACACGTAGGCCCGGGCCCCTATCGGCACTTGAAAAAAGTAGCGAGGGACGATGCACCGACCAGTTCGACTCTCCGTGAAGATTATCGCGTCGAACCACCCGAGATACCCACACGAGCAGCGCCGCAACGAGGGATGGGCGACATAGAAATCGCATATCGTCCATCAAATCAAAAACTAATACTATTTTACAATTGATAGAAGCAAATAACTGCTCTAGTTATCTTATGTTAAAAAAATGAGCGTCCGGGTCTGGATTTGAACCCTGGTCTGAGCTCTAAAGGGTGTTTGCCGCGAGAACTACATCAAAAGTCTTATTAGCAGATCTCTGCATCACTGTTCTGCTCGCGGCCTTAGGTCCTAGCAATATAGCCATCGGAATCACCGTTTCACTCGTCGCTCTCTCAGAATACTGTACCTACCAAGGGCTTATGGAGCGCACGACGCGGCGCTACTCAAGAGCCTGATCAGAGACCGCATATCGGCTAAGAACAGATGACGCATCAAAAAAGCAAGGAAACAAAAGCAATAATTTTAGCAGCAGGCACTTCTGCGAGATTGCGACCTCTGACTGAGGATTTGCCGAAATGTTTGTTGCCCCTCAACGAGGATACCATCATCGATCACCAGATTCGGTGCTTGGCGCGACTTGCGGTCAACCACGTTTTTGTCGTGGCCGGTTACAAGCGCGTGTTGGTACAAGAGCACATCGCGAACGTCAAGACGGGCCTTCCAGTCTCTATCGTCAACAACGAGCTGTTCGAACAAACCGATAACGCTTTCAGTCTCTCGCTTGCGTTAGAACACATTGATGCGGAAAACGACACAGTACTTGTTTTAGACGGAGACATACTTTTCGAGCTGGCTCTTTTAAAGGAACTTATCAAATCGCCGTACGACAACGCCTGCATCGTCGACAACAGCATAGACATTCAACCCGAGGATTGTAAAGTCGTAGTGACAAACAATACCGCTGCACGTATCGGCAAGCGAGTACGAGGAAACGTTGTTTATACGAGCATGATCAAACTCAGTACTGACTTCCTGAAAGCGTTCACTCGCGCACTCAAAGAGCCGAGAGCTCGCCCTGAATGGTATTCGGAACCGCTCGACAGACTCCTGATGCAACATTCATCAACGCTGCACGTTATTTATACCAATGGGCTACTCCGCTGTGAAATCGACACCTATGAAGATCTGCTCTACGCAAGAGCACTGTATCAGCAAATCAAAAAGCACGAGAAGTGAACTGTGCGATACGAGGTAGTAATCTTTGGGGGCGGTGCAACCGGCACCTCGACGTTTCGCGATCTGGCGATGAGAGGCTTCTCAGTGGCCCTCTTAGAACGACGCACTATCGCCAGTGGCACGACGTCTGCGTCCCACCAGAATCTGCTCGGTGGCCTGCGATACGTTCTCAGCGACCCTATCGTGGCACAAGAGTGCGCCGAGGAGAACGCGATTATCAGTGCGATAGCTCCGGAAGTCGTCGGCGAGTTGCAGAACTACTTCGTTGGATTTAGCACCGAGTACGCGTGGGGCGCTCTCCGGGCAGCGAAGAAGCTTCACGTCAAAGCGACCGAACTCGATTTACGCGATGTATTCAGAGAAATTCCCTCGTTAAACATAGATCTCGCTGTTGCGGTCGAAACGACCGACAGAAACATAAATGCTCAACGGTTTTGCTGGCTCAATTGTGCTTCTGCAGAGCTCTGCGGAGGCAGTCTCTTCCAGGGAACGGAGGTACGTGCGATCACCCAACTCAATGACGGATTCCGCATCAAGACTAACCACGGCGACTTGCGCACTACGTACATAATTAACGCGACGGGGCCGTGGGTCAACACGGTAGCTGCCAAACTCGATACGAGCATCCCAGTGACTTACAGCCAAGGCACTATTATAGTTCAAAAGGCATTATCTCCGCGCGGGATACAGCATTTGCGCCAACCCTCCGACGCAGATGCATACATCGTGCACGATGGATACGGGTGGCTCGGAACGACGTCAACAACGATTAACAACCCGGAAGAAGCGAATCCACAGCCTTGGGCTGACGCATATCTTAAGAAAGAATTTGCGCAGATTCTTCCCGGCGTCAAGGACCAACCCACGCTAAGCACGTTTGCCGGCGTCCGGGCACTCGCCGATGACAATCATCCAGAAAGTGCCAAAAATGATAGCCATTTCGAGAACGGACGCCGAAAATCTCGCGATTTTCGAGTGATACAGGCTCCGAAGAATGCCTTCCACGTCATAGGCGGGAAACTGACGACGGCGCGACTGATGGCGGAAAAAATCGCTGACGTCATTTGTGACAAAGAAGCACGTAGCGCACGATGCCAAACGGCAAAAGAGCCTCTCGCTCCGTAGAATGCCTGCTGCGATAGCTAGCGTCTCACCTCATCTCCTGTCTGGCTGAGCGTACCGCAAGATTAATCTCCGAAAACGTGGCTGATTTGGCAGATGAAGCGGCAGATGCACGCTGGGGTGAGAACCGCGATTGAACCAAAGAAAGACGACTAGAGTTAAGCTCCTTTTGCAGGCGTGGTTGTTGTCCTTAGGCGAGCTGGCCGTCGCAGTCGCAACCAGGACGATTTATTTGATCTCCGGCTTTGTTCCGCGCAGAAAAAACATTTGGATCTTCGGCTCTTGGGACGGAAAGAAATTCGCTGACAACCCGAAATATCTATTCCTTTATATCCATCACAAACAGCCCGAAATTACTGGCGTTTGGCTCTCGCGCAACAAAACAATCCTAGCCGACTTGCGAGCGAGTGGAAATAAAGCCTACTACATGCACAGTCTCCGGGGCATCCTTTATTCAATGAGGGCCAGCTGTATCATCTTTTCAGTGGGCGTATCTGACGTTAATCTGTACACAACAAAAGGGACAAAATCAGTGCAGTTATGGCACGGAACTCCATTAAAGAAGTTTCCTGCCCAAGGCCGTCAGACGCCGATGCGTAGGAGCTCATATGCACGGCGGCTCATAGATGAGGGACTTCGCCCTAACAAGAACTATGACGTCGTCATCGCGACGTCTGATGAAAGTAAACAGACCATGAAAACCGTTTTTAACGACGCAAGAGAGATAGCCGTCACCGGATATCCTAGAAATGATGGCTTGCTCGGCGCTCCTTGGTTAAATAAACTCGACGACGAGTATGTCAGACGCATCAAACGAGAAGTAGATTTTCAATTCCTTTTTTTGTACGTTCCCACCTACCGACAAGAAGCCAGCCGAGAACTTGACTTGTTTACGCGCTACGGGTTCGAAGCTGACACCGTGAACCAAACTCTCCGCGAGTTGGGCGCAATCCTAATCATCAAGACACATCTGTACTTCAGGGCACGTCCTTACGACGGACATGCAGATCCTGATTCGGACGGAGCGGGCTTCGAGAGGATATTTACCCTATCTGATGAAGATCTTCCAGACATTTACCCGCTGTTGAGAGAGACCGATGTACTCATAACGGACTATTCCAGTGTATTTTTCGACTATTTGCTTCTAGATCGTCCGATTGTTTTTGCGCCTTTTGACATCCAGCAATACATAACAGCAGACCGCGAGCTGTTCTACGATTATGACCAAGTGACGCCTGGGCCTAAAGCAAAAGACTGGCCCGACGTGCTCCGCCTGCTGCGCGAGGCGGTCGAAAAAGACTCGTGGAAAGCTGAGCGAAGAGAAGTGTGTGCGCGTTTCAACAAGTTTAAAGACAGCAACAACTCAGAGCGAGTATTTCAAGTGATTTGTCGTCTGCTAGAGCAAACAAACCCATGAACAGCTTTTGTATAAAAGGCCACTTAGGTATCTACTCTGGTGCCTAGCTACTACGCGAGCACGGAATAAAACCAAGGACGGGTGGGACCACACGCTTCTGAATCGGCTTGATCGCCCCACAATAAGCTTTGCGACCTAGGCAACTTAGCACGTGGAAGAGTCTGGCACGCGGAAGGGCACGGCCGTTTTACAAAAAGTCGAATGGCGCCAATTTCTCAAATGTCCGGACTTCGACTGGCTCTAGAGCGTCTCGGTCAATCGATAAGCACGACTTCTAAGCTGCTTTTGCTACTGCGCAAAGTAAAGCAGCAAAGCACGCGTGCAGATGGTTCAGTGGCAATTTCGGTGATTTTCTTCGTCAATGCATTTGCCGTGGTCCAGGTCGCTTTGTTCTAAAAACGATGGACTTCGTACGATCAGCACGGCTCATTTAATAGGCACGGTCGGCCGCGTGACGGTCATATCTAGCTTCCGGTCGCTTTGGAGCACGGAGCATCCCAGTCACGTACGTCGCAGCTGCTGCCTTCTATGTCCAGCGCTTTGGCCATTCGCGCAGCGTTTGCGTCGGGCCCTCTGATAATGACGCAGTTAACTTCGTCTCTTGGCCGTCCGTGATCTTCTGACCGAATCATTGCGCGTGCAAACAGGCAGCAACCGGTGCGACCTCCGGTGAAAAAGCTATTTAGCATCATATTCTAAACTATTTCGACATAAAGGCTCACGTCAGATGTGTTTGATTACCTCGTCACGCACCAATAGATTGCCGCCGGGGATCTGAAAGGCACGAATTGACCTAAGAAACGCGTGAAAAGATCGCTTTTGTTCGCACATGTTCGCTTAACCTCACTGGCTGCACTGCTGAACTGTCAAAATCCCGCGTTCGAGCCGCGAGTGTAACTGGGGCTTTGAAAACAACTTCGAGACTCAAGGAAGTAATGATATCAATCGTGTGTGTCTACAACAATGAGCATCTGCTTGCCGATTTCTTATTGGACAGCCTTAGTCGTCAAACGGTACCTCACGAGTTAATTGCGATCGATAATACTGAAAATGAGTTCTCATCAGCAGCGCAGGCTTTAAACTTTGGTGGTCGAAAGGCACGCGGAAAGTATGTTATGTTTGTTCATCAGGATATTCGCTTGTGCAACGCTAAGTGGCTACACGACGCCGAAAGGATGCTGGATTCCCTGCCAAACCTCGGAGTTGCTGGAATCGCAGGCAGGAGAGAGGGTGGCTGTATTTTAGCCAACCTGACAAATGGTACTCCTCCAAGCGCCGCAGGCACACAGATAGTTGGAGCAGAACCCGTCACTGTACAGACTTTAGACGAATGTCTTACGATCGTTCCGCGCGACGTATTCAATGTCCTGCAGTTTGACGAGATAACGTGCGATGGTTGGCATTTATACGCGGTGGAGTATTGCGTAAGCAGCACGCTGCTCGGCTTTGCCCTTTACGTGTTGCCTTTGCATACGTATCATCTTTCAGAAGGGACTTCTTCAACGCCAACGGAGCCCGTCGACCGATTGATTTCCCGTTGTCCGATGACAGGGTCAACATTCCTGCCGAAAGAATACTATGTGGCACTAAAAAGAGTTATAAAGAAGCATAAGAACAACGTATCGAAAATCCACACCGTTTTTGGAGACTGGAGTACCTCGTCGCCGATCGCTCTGCAACAAATGACTAGCGCGATGCGAAAAATAGCAAGCGCCATTTTGTTATCGCTACAGTCAGATGCGGAGAGCTGAATTACTCGGAATCCCCTTTTAAAAGTGCCACGCGCGAGACAGTCAACAACATTGTTTAGAGACGATTAAAGTAATACCTAAGACGGATCAAAGGTCAACTAAGCCGTTTTTTGCGACCTAGCACGAGCGCTACACGGCACCGGCAAGTTGAAAAACGGCCGTGCAACAGTCAAGCTCATGTATCACACAGGAAGAGCCACGTAAATGGGGAAATACACACTCACTGTTCGGCGAATAGGATTGAGCGCAGTAATAACTCCTCTAGTAACTCTCAGCAATATCATTCTGCTCCCTATCCTAACAAGGAACCTGGTCATAGCTGATTACGGGGCCTTTGCTTTGATAATGATTACACTCGCCCTATTACCCCCGCTTGTGACCTTAGGGCTCCACAATTCCTTGATTCGGTTTGGCGCTGCAGCAAAGGACAAACGTGACATCCGAGAGTTGTTCTACTCCACGGGACTAATCGTTTTCGTTGCGAGCGTGGCTGTTTCTGGGCTGCTTCTTTTGTTTGTGCCGCAAATAGCGGCGAGCTTGTTTCAAAACAATCTCACCACAGCCTTGCTGCTTGTACCGAACGTCTTAATTGCGTGCCTGATTTTTTTTGCTTGGCAGTATTTTGTAACGTTCCAGCAGATCAAAAGGTACACTTACTTAAACCTTTTTAATGCGTACTTGAATACGGCCCTCGTAGCCTATTTTGTCCTCGCGGGTCACGGATTGGAGGGCGCCGTGATAGCACTCTTAATCCAGCAGCTTGTGGTGCTCTCCGTTATGATGTATCTCATCGTCGCGGAGATTGGTTTTGCTATCCCTAAACTTACGTACGTGAGGCAATATCTCAACTACGGCCTACCACTAGTCCCGGGCAGTCTATCTGGTTGGATCGTAAATTCAAGCGATCGTTATCTCATTGCGCTTTTTTTAGGTACCGCAGCGGTGGGCTATTATTCGCCGGCATACACTGCAGGGGTTACCATCAGCATGATCGCAGCACCGTTAGCGACACTGCTTCCTGCGGTTCTATCGAAACACTACGACGAGAACAACATAGCGGATGTACGCACGATCATGACATACTCGCTGAAGTACTATATCGGAATTGCCCTCCCGTGCGTGTTTGCCTTATCGGTCTTATCAAAGCCGATTTTGCTTGTGCTAACCACGCAGCAGATTGCAACAAACGGCTACTTAGTTACTCCGTTTGTTGCTGCAGGAACTGCGCTGATCGGAGCGTACTCGGTGCTTGTTACGATAATCGCATTAAAAAAGAAGACCGCCATCATTGGCACGATCTGGATACTGAGCGCCGCGTTAAATTTCGGTTTAAACTTGGTACTTATTCCCTATCTAGGCCTCATAGGTGCTGCATTGACCACTTTCCTTGCATTCCTGCTCGCTTTCGTGTTGACTGCAATCTATTCATCTAGATACTTTAAGTTTGACGTGAACGGCGGATTCGTCGTAAAGAGCGTATGCGGCTCGATTATTATCGCCCTGTTTCTGCTTTTGTGGAACCCCTCTGGGCTCTTCAGCATAGCTTTATCGATCACCGTTGCCGCAGCAATCTATTTGACCATTTTGCTTGCGCTGCGGGGTTTCACGATACAAGAGACTAAACTCATTTATGAGATCTACAAGGGCTCTAAATAACGTCGCGTATTTGAAGTAGATTAATAAACGTGCGCATATTCCTTCCTTATTACATCGTAGAGATTCGAGCGATTAAACATAGTAAAATTCTTATCATCCAATTCTAGTTCAACAACGTATTGAAACAAGTTATCGTGGATTACGTCATACTTTGCGTTTTCCATCGTTTTAACGTCCAAGGCTTGCAGATTATCTTTGTTTTTAGATAGGGAATCAGCGAATTTTCTGACTTTCTACAAATTAAGCGGTGCCCCTTTTCCTCGTGCTTTTCTAATAATTATCTCAAAAGAAGTTTCTTTTGGACAACTCATATGGCACACTTGACATAATGTTCTACCATTGTCTACGTCATATCTATGGCTAGGATGGTAGAGAAACGACTTGATAATGAACGTGTGATTGTGGGACTTCGCTTTCGCCAAATTCCTTTTGACATTATGGTAGCGTTCATAATCATCGAGACATCTCCAATAATTGTCCCAATTATCGCAAGTTTTACTTGCCTCATAATAATGATTTGTCGCTCCACAATCTTGGCAAGTATAATTATCGCGCTCTAAGCACTCTTTTTTCCATTCTATAGATAAGAAGTTACCCCGCGGATCATTTTCGATATTACAATCGATACACCAACCCATAGGCCGCTTGCTACTAAAATAATAAGGAAATTCTGTTACCTGCTTCTATTGTTGACAGCGCTACAGAATTTACCAGGAAGGTTGACGCACGCCATTTATCGTTTTAGTTTCATTAAAAAAAAGAAAGAAGGGAGTCATTGACCCCCCTACTGCTTATGCTTCTATTATACTACTTATGCCAACGTCCCCGCGACGTATTTCCAGTTGCCCCATCCCGCACTTGTGGTGTAGGTCTTCTGGTATAGTGGTGTGTGGCTCGTAAATACGCTCGGACTTCCCACTACCATTACGTCAACGGTACCTGCTGTCACTCCTCTGGTTGCGGTTGCTCCAGGTGACGATACCATAACTCCACCCAGATATGTCCAACCGACAGCTGAGGTTCCTTGCCAGTACTTATCGTACAACGCGCCATTCGTTCCGGCGACCTCGGTACCAACCCGACCATTCGACAATGAGTATGCTGACGGGCCTGTTCCTCGTAAGAGTCTACCTCCTGCGGAAGACCATCCACCCCACGTCGTTCCGGTTTCGGTTAGCATCCAAACCGCATGATCCGTGCCTGTAACGAATGCGGTAACGCCCGTCGTCGTTGCTACTGCAGACGGTGACGATATAAGAATGCCACCTTTACTGACCCAAGTTATTCCACCAGAGGTGACAGTTCCTACCCACATCGCTCTATCGGTTCCGGCAACGAATAATGTTGTAGGTCCACCGTTGTTAATCGCTGATGGGCCGGTTCCTGTTAATAACTTGCCGGTTTCTTGGTGCCAAGCGGTCCATACTAACGGCGAACCGCTCCCGATAGTGCTATACGGGCTGCCATCGGTGCCACACACATAGACGACTATTGTTGAGCCGACTTGTACCGCTGTCGGAGAAGACGTCGCTCCTCCTGTGGGTGCGCCGAGGCTTGAGAATGTAGTTCCTGACCACGTTACACCGTCGGCTGAGGTTCGGAAGTATACGTTGCCGTCCGAACCAGTTACGAACATATTAAGATTCGCCCCCGTCGTTGACAACAACGCAGGTGAGTACTTCACCGTTACTGATGTTTGAGCTGCCGCCGGTACACTCATAGCACTAATACTCATAGCAGCCACCGATAGCAGCACGATAGTTACTAGACTTAGGCTAAGGCCAATGCTCATTTTTTTCATTTAGTTACCTGCTTTTTTTTATTTTTTTTAGTTTTTTGTGAAACACTTGTTCAAATTCAGAGAATTTTGCACGGTGTTTTTTAAAATCACGTGATAAGGACGGATTTTTACGTCTCTCGAAACCATAACATTAAAAGTATAGCTTTTTGCTTTATAAATCTGTGTATCGTCTGTTTGTAGAAAAAATCACCTGAAAAACGTACTTAATCTACAAAGCCACATTCACCGCAATCAACATATACCGCGGAGCTGAGAAAGTGTAGCATCTACAACGTCATAGAAGCGGAAGGGCTGGCAATGTAATGACAGATTGCCAGTCTAGGCGTCGCGGGTGGGATGTAGTGGTGGATGATCGTGCCACTAGTTAGCGTCTGCATGCAAACGTGGAATTCCGAACGGTTCATCGCCGAGGCCATTGAGAGTGTTTTAGGGCAGGATTTCGAAGACCTCGAACTCATCATTGTGGATGGTGCGTCGACCGACGCGACGAGGCAGATTATCGAACGCTACGCAAAGCAGGATCCGCGAATTCGCGTAATATATCACGAGCATAATTTGGGCATTTCAAGAGCCGCTAACGATGGCATCGAAGCGGCAAAAGGGAGGTTTATCGCCCAAATAGACTCTGATGACGTCTGGGTATCTGATAAGCTTACCAAGCAACTTGCCGTTCTTGAACGCGACGAGGATTTAATCGTCTGGTCGGAAGGGGAGATTATTGACGCCGCAGGACGATCCATAGGAAAAAGCTTCAGTGAACGACTCGCAAACAATGTATATGTATCGGCAAAGGCAAAGAAGAGCGGGAATCTTTGGCAAGAGCTCTTGCCGTCAAATTACATTTTTCACTCAACAATAATCTACAAAAAGCAGAATCTGGGGGACGTGAGATATGACGAGGGAATACTCGTCATAAACGATTTCAAGTTTTTCCTTGAACTGGCACGACAATACCATTTTTACTACATAGCTGAACCGCTAGCTAAATATCGAATTCACGGTGATAACACGTTAGCGAGTTCAGGCCCAGAAGCATTAAAACGGCGACAGATATCCGATAAAGAGTATATTTCTATAGTTGAAGATGCGATGCGGCAATACGACGACGAGATAACACGAGAGACCCGGGCAGTTGTTTATGGCCACATTGGTTTGCTTCACTACCTTGCAGGTGAAACGAAAAAAGGTCGACGTTTTTTCTTGCGGGCCTTTATGTGCAATCCGTTTGAAAAAAGAAACTTGTGGTACCTGCAACTTGCTTTTAAACGAATGTTGCGTGCGGTGAGCTCACACCGAGAGGAGGCATAAAGTGGGGTAAACTACGCCGTGCGGGCCAAGGCTATTTGAGATCTTGCCCGACCTTGCAGATAACGTGAAGTGCTTGAGGAACGGGATTTGTAAGCGCACGCAGCACTAGTAATCAAAGAAATAGTAACCAAATTACAAGTGTAGGATCCAAGTTGAAATAGTTTGTGACCCCCGCGAGATGTATAGAATTATTTGGGCTATGGAATATGTCATAAGTGTGCCGATTTCAATGTTTGTCTGAGATTCCCGTCGTTCTCACGCTCGCCTTTCTTTTTTAGGTGAGATCTGTTTGCTCTGCTATGTATCAAGATTCGCTGTATAGAGAAGTATTGCGGGGGCCGCGGGAGCCTTCGCACTTTCCGAGGGAACAGGTCGGCGATCCCGCGTGGAGAGAGCCGCTAGAAGGGTGCCTGAACTACCGCAGGAAATCTCATCCAGCGATACCGTAGTAGCTCTTTTTCCCGAAACCTCTACGAAAAAGCCGGATTCAAGGAGCTAGATAGAGATTTTGGGCCAGATTAGCATGCGCCAAGTTACTGGCCACGGATCAGATCTCAGCGAGCGAAGTAACTTGCAACTCGGAGGACAATGTGTCATCGCAAAATATAAAGATAGTTTGAGGTGTTTGAATAATATTAAGGCTTTTCAGCTGTGGCAACTATTCATTTAACGGTTTCTGAGGCGTCCAACAAAAACACGGACTAGTGGCTAAATGTTGAGACTAGACGCAATATTGCAAAAACTAAATTTCAAAAATCGTCACAATAACGAATGGAATTTTCGATCCATGGATACTAGTGATTACGATAGCTGGTATTACAAAAGACCTCAATCTAAAGCGTATCTGAAGGATAAAAAAATTTGGACAAATCAGGTCGACATGATAGAGTGTTTTGAACCAGACATAGTGTTTGAATTTGGCTCGGGTTTAGGTTACGCATTAAAAGAAGCAGAAACTCGGGGCATCAAAATGATAGGTTGTGAGACCTCTGAATACGCTATCAAGAATTCAATTTGCAAAACAAGTATGATCCAGATAGGTAAGATTCCTGACCAGCGTTTGCCGTTTTTAGATAACAGTTTTGATCTAGTCTTTTCTTCTGAAGTAATGGAGCACATCAAAGAGGAGCACACAAGTTCAGTGATTAGCGAACTTTATAGAATATGCCGTAAGCACATCTTATTGACAATAAATACCTTTGATGCGAATCAGCCCGGACACATAAATATGCACTCGAGAGATTGGTGGGTTGACAAATTTGAGGCTGTTGGATTTGAGCACGATCAAAAAAAATACCAAAAGCTGAGCAAAATGAAATACTTAAATTGGGATATTTTTGTATTTAAAAAAGCCTGAGTAGAGACTCCTTGCAATCGGGCCCGTGTTATTTATACAATTGGAAAACTTCGAGCGCTGCGATGGGACTGTTCTAGCTTCTTTTCCCTCTTCACAAGCTTTCACTCGGTTATGTTGCCAGCCGTAATCGGGTCAAAAAGGTAGTGCATAAACTTTGATAAAGGTCATGAGAGACCGTTTTCCGAAGCAAATCGCTTCCCTTTTCTTGATAAAACTCGTACTGGATGACTATCGAAGTAACGGGAGGTAACCTTCCGCGTTTCTTCGGGACTGCCGTCATCTATAACCAAGACTTTAAAGGGAGAGCCCAGAGGCTCCACGACATCAGTCCATAAAAACAGCTTTTAAGCGCGTCGTAGTGAAGTGGTCAAAGCTTAATCGTTTACTTTCGTGCCATTATCTTCCTGGTCGGCATAAACCGTCACAAGCAGGCGTCACACGAACCTTTGTTGCGAACAAGCCTACTGGTGCGTAATTTATTTGCAAATGAAGCCGCTGGCAGGCGTGCCGTCTGCGTGGATGTGGATCCTCGCGCACGGAACGACACGTCAACGAAACACGGTAGTATGATGAAACACAAACGCAGCCATATACGTATCGCCATAGCGACCCTGGTGCTCATCTCGCTGTGTGCAGTGATGATCGCTCGTGATTGTTGCGTCCTGTTCGGCGCATCCGATTCGGGCGACTACTGCCTACGACAGACGCTTGGAAAAACTATTTAAGCGCTCACTTTTCACTTAAAAAGCATCTGATAGGGGTTTCGCGGCCATTTTCAGTTCGCTTGCGCCTCCCCGTGCTGCCTGATCACCGCTACATACTCGAGGAACCTATGAACACAAAACTAGTGTCCCTAGTTCTAGTCTCTGTATTGCTAGGCGCTTCTTTGGGCGGCATCATTGCTGTCACACAAACGAAAGTCGCTGAAGGCGCGACTGGCGGATCGGCGCAGGCTTCGCCCCATTTTGCTCAGCTAAATCCGGATTTTGTCAAGTACGAGCAGGGTTTGTCAAATGGAAGCGTGCTTACGGGTGGAACTGCGCAACTTGACACCGGCTTTACGCCTGCTCCTGTTAACCTGAAGCAACTTAAAGGGCAAGAGATCAGCAGCGCTCTTGTTCGTTCTGGGTCTTTTCCGGCATCGTATGATCTCCGCACGTTGGACAAAGTGACCTCGGTAAAAGCGCAGGGCACTTGCGGCGCCTGCTGGGCCTTCGCGGCGTATGCTTCGCTGGAATCATATTTGAAGCCAAGTGAGACGTTGGACTTTTCCGAAAACAACATGAAAAATACCGCCGGTTTTGACAAGGCAGCGTGTGCTGGTGGTAATGAGCTCATGGCGACGGCGTATCTTGCCCGGTGGAGCGGGCCGGTCAGTGAGTCAGCCGATCCATATAACCCTGGCAGCACATCCTCTCCGTCAAACCTGCCTGTCCAGAAGCACGTCCAAGATGTTTCCTTCCTTCCAGATAGGGCCGGTTCGGCTGACAACGATAATATCAAGTCCGCCCTTATGACGTACGGCGCAGTTTACACAACGATCTATATTGAGCCTACTTACCCCGCTCAATTCAACACTGCGACCAACGCGTATTACTATAGTACTGCTCCTCCCAATGGTCAAACAAACAACCATGCGGTGGCGATTGTCGGATGGGATGATAGTTATAGTAGTACCAATTTCGCTAGTGGGAATCAGCCTCCCGGAAACGGAGCCTTTATCGTAAAAAACAGCTGGGGCACAAATTGGGGAGAACAAGGTTATTTCTACGTATCCTATTACGATGCAAATATTGGCAAAGATGACGCCGTCTTCACGGCTCAACCGACGACAAACTACAACAACATCTATCAGTACGATCCTCTTGGCTTTACGGAAGCTTTCGGTCTAGGGTCATCGACGTCTGCGTGGGGAGCGAACGTTTTCACTGCTTCGGCTAACGGAAACCTCGCCGCGGTCAGTTTCTACACACAAAGTGTAAATGCACCGTTTGAAGTGTACGTCTATACCGATCCGACTGTCGGGCCGATCAACCCGTCAGGGTCTGCTGCGCACGTTACGGGAAGCACTGCTCTTCCTGGATATCATACAATAACGCTCGGCTCGAGCGTATCTTTACGGGCCGGACAGAAGTTCTCTGTCGTCGTGAAGTTTACTTCAAGTGGGAGTACCACCCCGGTGCCGACGGAGGCCCCCGTCAGCGGCTACAGCAGCCAGGCGCGAGCGAACGCCGGAGAGAGTTACTACCACGCGGATGATAGCAGCTGGTCACAGGGCAGTACGTGGGCGGATATGACCTCTTATAGTGCCAATACCAATATCTGCATAAAGGCATTCACAGCGAGTTCCGGGACGAGCAGCGCCCTCGTCACCTCAGCACCTGCCGTGTGCGCGCAAGATGCGAACAGCCTCGACTTATTTGCAAAAGGCACAGATAACGCCCTCTGGTGGAAGCACTACCAATCAGGGTCAGGGTGGTCGTCGTGGACGTCCCTCGGTGGGTACCTGACCTCGTCACCCGCTGCCGTATCTCAATCAACCGGGAAGATCGATGTCTATGTGCGCGGCGGGGACGGCGCGCTGTGGCAGAGGGAGTATGGCAACGGGGCATGGGGCTCCTGGAGCTCTCTGAGCGGGCGGCTTGCCTCCGGTACAGGGCCGGCGGCGAGCTCGTGGGGCTCAGGCCGTCTCGACGTCTTTGTAGAGGGTACGGATGGCGCGCTGTGGCATCGAGGGTATAACGGTGGGTGGTCCGGTTGGGAAAGTCTCGGCGGGCGCTTGACGTCGTCACCCGCTGCTGTGTCATCAACGAGTGGTATGATCGACGTCTTTGTGCGAGGCGGCGACAGCGCCCTCTGGCAGAAGACCTATAACAGTGCGTGGTATAGCTGGCAGTCCGTCGACCGCACGTAACGTTGTCCCACGTGCCCGCTCTGCATAGCAGCCAAGGTGGATGAGCCGCCCACGCTCGACGGCATGAAAATCCGTTCGACGTTCGAGTCACGGCACTGTGGGTAACTGACTACGCAACACGCCGCTAACCGCATACAGGCTCGATTTAACGAATAAGGGACTGCTTTTACCGATAACGTCATCCCCAATCCACCGTGTCACGATATCATCCAGTTCAGCGAACGCGATGTCGACTCGTCGCACGTGTCAACAGAGGCGGCTTCTTTGGTGAGATCGGCCGGTTCGCGGTAAGGCGGCTTGGCTTGGGCAGATCGGCGACATGAGGGCCGTGCAGCCGCTTGTTTTCGCCTTGACTAGAGAGAGGCAAGACTCCCCATCAGATGGTTGAGGGGGCGTTGCAAAGGCTCGCCAGTACACGAGATGCTGACACCCTCTGGCTTGGGAGGAGACGCAGGCGAGAAGGCGCGTCCGTAGCTTTTCAGAGGCACAATAGGTAATTGTAAGATTCTACGGCTGCTTTTCGCTTTGCGCGCCGACGCCGTGGCCCCGAATAGATGTAACGCGTTACGTTGCGCTCTTTGGATTCTAGACATCTTACTCTGCAATCGGAACGCTTATAATCCTTGCTTTTCGTACCCATTAAGACGTGTGGCACGATCTCTAGTGCCGGGAGGCGAACTATGTTCAAGCGAATAATCGTGGTAACTGCAGTCACTTTATTGTTGATGGGACTTGTCGTTGTGCCAACCCTAGCATTACAGATCGGGCAGCAAGCTCCGGATTTTCAGCTGAATGACCTTTCCGGTAACGTCCATAAGCTAAGCGACTATCACGGGAAGGTCGTCGTCATCGACTTCTTTGGGGACTCTTGTGGAGCCTGTCAGCAAGACGCCAAAAATAGCCTTGTCCCACTCTTCAACAGCTATTACAAGAACAACGCAAACGTTCAATTCCTGAGCGTCGAAGTGTACGACTCCAGCGCTGCTGAAATTCAAGCAACGTATCTCAAGGCGACAGGAGAGATACCGTGGCCAATCCTGACTAGCGGAAAGAGTGTCTCGACGTCGTACGATGTTGGAGGCGTACCAACGCTCTACGTCATTGACCCGGCAGGGAAGGTCGCCGCCGTGATGCAATATCCGACCAATGTGCAGACGCTAAAGTCTACGATCGACGCGAGCTTGCCCGGCGTCGCCTCAGCACCTGCCGTATGTGCGCAGAATGCGAACAGCCTTGACCTGTTTGCAAAAGGCACAGATAACGCCCTCTGGTGGAAACACTACCAATCAGGGTCGTGGGGCACCTGGGAATCCCTCGGCGGGATTCTGACGGCAGATCCTGCTGCGACGTCAAGCGCCGCTGGTCACCTCGACGTCTTTGTCCGCGGAACAGACGGCTCCCTCTGGTCGAAGTATACCACGGATGGAGGAGCCACCTGGTCCAACTGGATCTCTCTCGGCGGGCGGCTTGCTGCTGGCACAGGACCAGCAGCCTGCTCCTGGGGATCAGGCCGTCTCGATGTCTTTGTACAAGGCACGGATGGCGCTCTGTGGCATAAAGGGGGTACCGGCACGTGGTCCGACTGGCAATCCCTCGGCGGGCGCTTGACGTCGTCACCCGCTGCTGCGTCATCAGGTAGTAGTATGATCGACGTCTTTGTGCGCGGCACCGATGGCGCCCTGTGGCAGAGGGAGTATGGCAACGGGGCATGGGGCTCCTGGAGCTCTCTGGGCGGGCGGATTGCCTCTGGTACGGGACCAGCGGCCAGCTCGTGGGGCTCGGGTCGTCTGGACGTCTTTGTAGAGGGTACAGACAGCGCCCTGTGGCATCGATTATATAGCGGCACGTGGTCCGACTGGCAATCCCTCGGCGGGCGCTTGACGTCGTCACCTAGTGCAACGTCACCAGGTAGTAGTATGATCGATGTCTTTGTGCGCGGCACCGATGGCGCCCTCTGGTGGAAAAACTATAACGGTGAATGGCAAGGGTGGACGTCCGTCGGCGGAATGTAACGCCGCGGCCACGTGCCCACACTAGTACGTTCCACCCCTGCTGCGTGTGAGCCGCCCGGCACCGAGAACGACGCGCCGCCAGTAGTGCGAACAGCAACTGGACTGGTGGTTGCCCCCCCTCAGTTAGCGTCAACGTATTGAGCTGTCCGTTACCTTACGCGAGAAGTACAGCGGAACTCGCGTTTAACGCGCATCATAACGCACTCGGTACCTACATATATCAAGGGGATGACACGTGTGCGCCGGCATTCAAACAAGCCGTGATGAATATTGGGCATGAAGAAGCGCGTTTTCTCAATCCGAGTCGGCTTGAAAAATTGAAAAACTGTTGTCGCTAGGATAGCCGGGATCCTTATTTATGCCTCAAGAAGTAGGGTTTATCTAGTGTGATGGGTATTCTGATTCGTGTTCGCAAAGAACCATCCCACCCACTTGGAAATGGAATAAGTAGCAATCGGAGCGAATAAGGCCATATTTTTCACTGCTACCACGTGTCAGCGCGTTGCTGATAATAACTCCTAGAAGTCAACTTATTTTAGCGTTTAAGCGCTTGTAGGGCCGTTATAAAACGGCGCTTTTATAGGCTGACAAACGGCGCAGCTGGCTGCGAATCAGACGAATTAACAAAGTAAGCGCATTAAGAATTTTGATATGGATTTAACGAGAGTGATGATGATATTAACGAAAAATCCATCTATGTTATCGTTGGTGTTTTGATAGCGCTTGCTATTCTAAGCGTGCTCAAATCCAATTGTTCGGCGACGTGGTACGGTAAAATGTAATGATGAAGCCGCAGTGTTGAAAATGTGTGCGAGATATAAGCGGTAAGAAGCATAGCGAGTATCCCATCGACAAAACACCCGACACAGTAGTGTCTAATGACCGCGCATGTAAGGTTCGAGTGGAAAAATTGGAACGACGGGTTGCGGCTACATATGCTAGATAAGCGGCAATACCTATTATGTCCTTTTTTAGAAAGAAGCAAAAAATAGCCGGAGGGTTATCATGGTACGACATTACAGGCTTTTTGTGGCCAGACATTGCCCGCGCGTGTCGCGCATTCGTAACGTAGCGGTTACATCACGATTGCCGCTAGCGGAAGCCTGAGCGCTCATTAATCGAGCGCACGACGAGCAGAGAGTTTACCAAAGCTCCGAACCATCTAAACTGAGCGCGCCAAGGGTTGAACGCTCCCCTTACTTCGCCTCTTGTGCAGCGAGATCGATGCAATCTAAGACCTCTCTTAGCTCCGTTGAGTTCTCAAGCTCGGAGGCAAATAACAAAGATTAAGTAACATAGCAAAAAAACTAAAGAGCCTGCCTAGAAGCTGTAATTTCAATTTTGTTATCAAGCTGCAGCTTTTTCGAACGAACAGCCGGGGAACCTGGTGTCGCCTCTTAACAAAACGCACGTCCGCACGCAACGCTGGAGCGCGCGCGGCAAGAGACTCGCGACTCTTTTCCTTCTAGCCGTGACTTTGATCTCTCTCATGGCGGTGACGGCCAGTGCAGCAGTTACGCCGACCCCCTCTCTGGCGATCAAGAGCACGACGCAGTCATCAGTAGGGGCCACAACACATCCCATAGAGTATCAGATCGGCTGCCCCCCCTCAATGGTCGATGACGGCTCACTCGACTATTTTATAGCACACGGATTCACTGCCGTGAACCTGGTCGTTCCCGACAACGGAACGTACCAGACGGAGCTCAACAAGATTAAATCGCTCGGCATGACACCGATTATTGACGTCGAACAAGTCATCTGGCAGGCGGGAGCGCTTCAGAGCACACCGATCACCACCTTTGGCCCCTACTTCCAATCACTCAAAAACGCCGGCTGGGAGTACGTCTCCTCAGAAGGA